>OGYV01001993.1_pt1 | contig 14070 bp, 13 predicted proteins | sample 1576651 | NCBI WGS metagenome assembly OGYV01 (sample SAMEA3541570, study PRJEB24748) | human gut metagenome | biome: human gut; feature: human-associated habitat; material: faeces | place: China | collected 2012
CCAGCAGCTTGCGGGGGTCGAAGCCCTTGCCCTGCTGATCCTTGCCCTCTTCGATATACTTGCGGGTAGCTTCAGCGAAGACCAGCTGGCACTCGGTGTTGATGTTGATCTTGGAGACGCCCAGGCTGATGGCCTTTGCGATCATCTCATCGGGGATGCCGGTGCCGCCGTGCAGGACCAGAGGAATGTTATTGGTAGCCTTATGGATGCGGTCCAGAGCCTCGAAGTCCAGACCCTTCCAGTTGGCGGGGTAGACGCCGTGGATGTTGCCGATGCCGGCGGCCAGGAAGTCGATGCCCAGATCAGTGATCTTTGCGCACTCTGCGGGGTCAGCGATCTCGCCATTACCCACGACGCCGTCCTCGACGCCGCCGATGGAGCCGACCTCGGCCTCGATGCTCATGCCCTTGGAGTGTGCCAGAGCGACCAGCTCCTTGGTCTTCTCCACATTCTCCTCGATGGAGTAGTGGCTGCCGTCGAACATGATGGAGGAGAAACCGGCCTCAACGCAGGCCTTGCAGCCTTCGTAGGTGCCGTGGTCCAGATGCAGAGCGACCGGGACGGTGATGCCCATGGAATCGACCATTGCATCGACCATAGCAGCGACGGTCTTGAAGCCGGTCATGTACTTGCCGGCACCCTCGGAGACACCCAGGATGACGGGGCTCTTCATCTCCTCGCAGGCGGTCAGAACGGCCTTGGTCCACTCCAGGTTGTTGATGTTGAACTGAGGCACACCGTAGTGGCCGTCACGAGCTTTGATGAGCATTTCGGTTGCATTTACCAACATATTATTACCTCCAAAAATTATCGGGGTCTGTTCGTACCCACACACCGCTTTGTGTATGGTTTAACGAAGTTGCACCCTAAGTATACCCCAAACAGCGGGTAAAATCAATCCACCGGAGAGTTTTTGTAACCAAACCGAAGCTTTCTCGGCCAGCAGTGTGCTCGAAAGACCGAGAAATAAGTGGGATGCAACATTTTATACAGGCTTCGACAACATCCGGCCAGACCGGCGGCGGAGGCACCAAAGCAGACGATTTTCAACAGGGATCCACATTCGTCAAAATGATGTTGGATAAAAAGGCAAAACAAGTGCCGCTCTGCTTCAAAATTTTGTCATAATTCTGACTTGAAAATTACAAAATGTATGCAAGGTTCTGAGCCTGTCGAGATGAGATTGTGGAAAACCTTGTGGAAAGTGTGGAATTCCACCCGGAAAACAGGCTTGAATGCTTGAGTTTTGAACTTTCTCCACAGGGTTTTCAACTTGTGGAAAAAACAGGGCGGGTATACGGATGGTAAAGCGGTCTGAATGTGGAAAACTTTTACCACAGGCAAAAAGACGGATAACCGGCGCGCAAAAGGCAACACTTCTCCCATGAGGTGCTGCCCGGGCGGGCGGCACAGAAATTTCACGGGAAGAAAAAGCGCAATTCTATGGCAAACCCCTGCCGCTTATGTTATACTTCAAGATGAGTTATAAGCGCTGTACGTCTGAAATGCGTCAGTGCCTGCCGCAAAATGCAGCTTTACAGCGCTGCGGCCCTGAAAACTCGTTTGAAGCGATACGATGACGCCGGGCCGGAAGGGCTTTGGCGTCCTGCGATAGAAACGGAAGGAGAACTTCATGGAAGAACGCAATATGCCCCGCCGTCCCCGCCGCGAAAAGGCCGACGACCAGCCCCGGAACGAGAGCCTCGTCTACGGCAAGAACCCGGTCACAGAGCTGCTGAAGAGCGGCTCCGGCGTGGATACGGTGCTGCTGGCCGAGGGCATGGCCCCGGCTGTGGCCGCTTACTATACCGCAATGGCGAAGGAAGCCGGTGCCACCGTTAAGCGGGTACATCCCAACAAGCTGCGCCTCATGACCGGCACCGAGAGCCATCAGGGCGTGGCCGCCTTTGCCAGTGAGATCGAATACGCAACGGTGGAGGACCTGCTGGCTGCTGCCAAAGAGAAGGGCGAACCGCCCTTCCTCGTGCTGAGCGACGGCATCGAAGACCCCCACAATCTGGGCGCTGTCATGCGCTCGGCTCTGCTGTGCGGCGCTCACGGCATCGTCATCCCCAAGCGGGGCGGCGCATCCGTGACCCCCACCGTCATCAAGTCCAGCGCCGGTGCGGCTGAGCGCCTGCCCGTGGCCCGTGTGGCCAACATCGGCGAGACCATCCGCCGCCTCAAGGAGCAGGGTGTTTTCGTCTACTGCGCCGACATGGACGGCGTGTCCCTGCGCAAGAATAACCTCACCGGCCCCATTGCGCTGGTGCTGGGCAGCGAGGGCAGCGGTGTGTCGCAGCTGGTCAAAAAGCTCTGCGACGGCGTTGTGAGCCTCGATATGACCGCACAGGGTACCGGCGTGGACAGCTTCAATGTCTCGGTGGCCGCAGGCATCATCCTGTATGAGATCCAGAGCCAGCGCGCCGCACAGGGCTGAGCTGGCCCGTGCCGAACGAAACAAGGGAGGGAAGATCAGGATGCCAAAGGATGACGAGCGGAAGGAAATGACACAGGAAGAGCTCGACGCCCGCGAAGAAAAATTCCGCACCTTTTTTACCACCAGTGTAGCCCAGGTCCCGGAGGAGATGACCCGGCGGGACGATGAAAATGAAGAAAAGCCCAAGAGCCTGCTGGGCCGGCTGTTCCGCCGTGAAAAGGGCGAACAGCCGGAAGGCGGCACACCCGAAGAGAGCCGTACCGGCGAGATACAGCTGGGCGGCGAGGAGCCGGAGGAACCCTCCGACCTGGAGCTGGTCCTGGCGCTGGAAGAGGAAGTCGCAGAGCCAAAGCCCGAGCAGCCGAAGCCAGCCGAGCCGGTCAGCGCCCCCCAGCCTGAGCCGGAAAAGCCCCAAAAGCCCGCAGAACCCATCAAAGCGCCGGAGCCGCCTGCTCCCAAGCCGGAGAAAAAGCCGGCAGAAAAGCAGGCCGCGCCCCGGAAAAAGGCGGTCCAGTACGAGCCGCGCACCCCGCAGGAGCAGTACGAGGACCGGGAGATGCAGGCACTCAAAGCTATGCTGTTTGGTGCAAAGCTTCCGCCGCAGGAGGAAGAGCCTCCCCAGCCGGTGAAGCCCGCAGAACCGGAAAAGAGCACCCCGGCGGTTCCGGTCATTGCAGCGAAACCGGACGCAGAAAAAGAGCCGGATGCAGCGCCGGAGAAGCCTGCCGTGCCGATGCCCGAGATGGTGTTTGCAGAAGATAAGGTGTCGAAGCCCCATGCGGCCCCGGCGATGCAGTTTTTCGGCAAGGGCGACGACGAGAAAGCGCCCGCAGCCCCGGCCCGCGCGACGCCGCCTGACAATGACGACAGCATGAGCCTGCCGCTCATGTTCCTGAACGACGGCGACGAGGCGGCTCCGGTGGAGCCGCCGAAGGAGGAAGCGCCTGTACAGCCGGCCGAAGAGGCCGGTACTGCACCGGCTGCTCCGGAGGCTGCACCCGTCGAGGAAGCGCCTGTCGAAGAGGAAAAAACGCCCGAGACGCCGGAACAGGTGGGGGAACGGCTGCACCAGATGGGCGCAGCCCTTACATTGCGCTGTGCGCTGGGCGGCATCCTTGCACTGGTGCTGCTCCACTTCGGCCTCGCCGCAGAGGGCCTTGTCGGCCCGCTGGGCGGCCTTGACCCCGTAACTGCCCCGGCGGCCTTCTATGCCGCGGATCTGCTCTTCCTGGCGCTGGCGCTGGCTGTGGGCTGGCCCGTCGTGAGGGACGGCCTGAAGGGTCTGCGGGGCGAACGCCCCAGCATGGAGACCATGCCCGCGATGGCAGCCTGCGCTGCGCTTTTGCAGGCCGCTGTGGCCCTGCTGAACGCGCAGCGCTATCAGGCGTCCAGCTTCACCCTTCTGTCCGGCATTGCGGCGCTGGGGCTGTTCCTTGCACTGCTGGGCGATCGTGTCCTTCTGGCCTCGGTCCAGGGCGGCTTCAAACTGGCGCAGGCCGGTCCGGAGCATCGCGGTGCGTTCCGCGCCAAGGACAAAGACCTTATCCGCATCCTCTCCAAGGACATGGACGAAAAAGACCCCTGGGTGCTGCTCAGCCGACCCGCTGAGTGGGACGACGCGATGGTGGAGCAGGGCTTCGGCCCCCGCGCCTGTGAGCGCCGCGCCCGTAAGACGAATTACATCCTGCTGGGTGCGGCTGTGTTGGCCGGTCTGGTCTTCTGCGTCTTTGGCGGCGGCCTCAACGGCGGCGCTGCGGCGCTGACCGCTGTGCTCTGCATGGGTTCGCCTCTGTCCTCCACCCTTATCGCAGGCTTTGCATCCCTGCGGCTGCAGCAGACTGCCGCTGCCTCAGGTGCGGTGATCCCCGGCTGGACGGCGATCGAGGAACTGGGCGGTGTGGATACCGTTCAGGCTGACGCCGATGAGCTGTTCACCCCGGACAGTGCCATGCTCGAGGACATCCGCATCTTCAAGGGCGGACGCATCGACCGGGCCATCCTCTATTCGGCCAGCGTCCTGAGCAAGTGCTGCAATACCCTGAGCGGCCTGTTCCGCCAGATCATCGAGGACCGCACCGACATCCTCTACCCGGTCAAGGACCTGGAAGTCCATCGCGGCCTCGGTTTCTCTGCATGGTGCGACAACAACCGCATCCTCATCGGCACCCGTGCGTACATGGAAAAAGAAGAAGTTCCCCTGCCCGACGAGGAATATGAGGCCAAGCACTCCAAGAACGGCGAGCTGCAGATCCTCTATCTGGCTGTGTCCGGCAGTCTGCACGCCATGTTCGTGCTCCGCTATGTGGGCGGGCGGAACGCTGCCCGCTGTCTGGAACAGCTGCAAAAAGAGAATATCCAGCTGCTGGTGTCCTGCCAGGACCCCACCCTGACCGCACGGCACATCACCGACGCCTACCATCTGCCCGAGGGCATGGTCGTCCTGCTGGACCAGGAGCAGTGTGCCGCACTGAGCGCTGCCACCGCCAAAGACACCGGCTCCGAAGGCTGCTGCATCCTTTGCACCAACGGCTTCGCCAGCCTGACCGGCGGTCTGCGGGCCGCAGAGCAGGCCCAGAACGCCGAGACGACTGCTACCACGGTGCAGCTGGTGTCGGTGTGGTTCTCGGTGGCCATCGCCGTCCTGCTGACCTATGCAGGCAGCGTGGGGATGCTGAGCGTGGCTGCGGTGCTGATGTATCAGGCGGCATGGAGCGCTCTCAGCATTGCCGTGTGCGCACTCAAGCAGCATAGTTGAAAAAATAAATAGGAAATATTCTCAAAATAAATAGGAATTATTCTTGATTTTTGCCCGAAATTCTGGTATAATGCTCTCAGAGACAAGGAAGACCTATCGCACACCCGGTACCGAACAAAGCGGGCTGCGCGTAGAATAAACCAAACCAGACACAGCCCATACTGGCAGTGTCAGACTATCTGAGAGGAGAACAGAATATGGAACTCAAGGGAACCAAGACCGAGAAGAACCTGATGGAAGCTTTTGCAGGCGAGAGCATGGCCCGCAACAAGTACACCTACTTTGCAAGCGTCGCAAAGAAGGAAGGTTACGAGCAGCTGGCTGCCATCTTTGAAGAGACCGCCGGCAACGAGAAGGAACACGCCAAGCTGTGGTTCAAGGCCCTCTGCGGCGGCTCCATCCCCGACACCCTGACCTGCCTCGACATGGCAGCCAGCGGCGAGAACGAAGAGTGGACTGATATGTACCCCCGCATGGCAGCGGAGGCCAAGGAGGAGGGCTTCACCCAGCTGGCCGCTCTCTTCACGATGGTGGGCCAGATCGAAAAGGAGCACGAGGCACGCTACCGCGCCCTTGCCGCCAACCTCAAGGAGGGCAAGGTCTTTGCCCGTGAGGAACAGCAGGTGTGGGTCTGCCGGAACTGCGGCTACACCTATATCGGCAAGTCTGCTCCCCTCAAGTGCCCGGTCTGCGCACATCCCCAGAGCTACTTTGAGCTGAAGGCCAAGAATTACTGATTTTTACGGCATCTGAGAGCCGCCGCACCTGTATAAAGTGCGGCGGCTCTTTTGCTGTCTGGTGAAATACAGTCTGCACGATTTGTATAAATTTGGCGGGGGTGTTTTAGTGCCTTTCACGAAAAGGTGCGCGAAATTGTGACACTTCTGGCGAAGAACTTGACCCTTCTTTTGGGTGCGTGTACAATAAACTAATAGTGAGAGGGATTTTGTGCAGAGCACATTGCGATAAACCTTATCCAAAGGAGGGAAGTGCTACCCTATGAATAAGATCACACGGCTGGCAGCGGCGTTTGTGCTGAGCGGGCTGCTTCTGGCAGCTCCTGCTGCACAGGCGGCCCCCGCATTGCTGGGAGCATCGGCGAACTTTGAGCTGGAAGTGAACGAGATGGAGCTGGAGATCACGGCAGACGACCCCCGCCCCAAAGCCTATCTTTACACCGGCGGGCAGAGCGACTACTACTTCATCGTCTGGATGAGCAGCAACCCCACCGTGGCTTCCGTGGACGGCGATGGCCGTGTCACCGGCCGCAGCGCTGGTGAGGCCACGATCACCGCCATCACCGACCGGGGCGAGTGCGCTGCCTGCAAGGTGACTGTCCGCAAGGAGAGCGGCGATGCGGCCAGCAAAAAGCCTGCCCTCGACCACACCACCCTCAACCTTGTTATCCAGTACAACAACGCCCACCCCAGTCAGAAACTGCAGCTCATCAACACGAGCGGCTCCTTTGTCTATGCCTACCAGTGGATGAGCAGCAACCCCGAGGTGGCAACGGTGGATTCGGAGGGCCTTGTCACGGCCCAGAAGCCCGGCACCACCACCGTCACGGCGCTGGCCACCAACGGTCAGGCGCTGCGCTGCGCCGTTACCGTCAACAGCGATGTCGGCAAGGTGACTCTGAATAAGCGCGACCTGCTGCTCCGCACGGTGGGCAGCAAAGAGGCACTTACAGCGTCTGTCGCTGTGGAGGACGGCACGAATGTCCCCATCACATGGGTCAGCAGCAACCCCGGCGTCGCTACCGTGGACGCTTCTGGTGTCGTGACTGCCGTCGCCGACGGCGAGGCAAAGATCACGGCGCTCTCGCCGGATGGACGCTTCGACAGCTGCAGCGTTTTCGTGGGCCTTGCGGCAGACAAGTACGACACGGAAGAGGACCTGGCCGAGGAGCTCAAGCTTCCGGACCCCTATGTGGCGGTCCGGATGAACCGGCTGAGCTGAACCGAAAATACAAAGAGGAAGCCCCGCACTGCATCGTTCGATGTGGTGCGGGGCTTTTGCTTATTGATTTACCAGCTCAATAAAGGCTTTCATCTGGGGTGTGAGCCATTTGTCCTTGTGATAGAACAGCTGCCGGTGCATGGTGACAGTGCAGTCGGGGACATTGAGGCGGGCGATACGCCCGGCGGAGAGGGCAGGACGGACGATGTACTCGGGCAGGAAGGAGAGCCCCATCCCGCGCTCTACCATCTGGCAGAGCAGCGAGGCGCTGCCCAGCTCGATGTAGGGGTGGATAGACAGCCCGCGGGCGGCGAGGCGCTGGTCGAGGGCGTCACGGTAGCTCATGCCCCGCTCTGTGAGAAGAAATTCCTGTTGAGCCAGAACATCCAGCGGCACTTCGGCCCTGTCGGCCAGCGGATGCCCGGCGGGGGCCACGAAGCAGACCGGCTCCGGCACATTGACGGCCAGCGTCAGGCTGGGCAGGAGCAGAGGCTGGTCGAGGGTGTAGGCCAGGTCGATCTGGTTCGCGCTCAGCAGCCGCAGCATCTCGTCGGCGGTGGCGGTGCGGAGCACCAACTCCACCTGCGGGCAGAGGGCGTGGAACTGCTGCAGCAGGTCGGGTAGGAAGGTACTGCATACGGAATCGGCCAGTGCCACCCGCAGGGTGCCGCTGACGGCCCGGGCAGGCAGCAGCGCGGCCTTGGCCTGCTGGGCCGTGATGAGAAGGGTGCGGGCATAGCTCTGGAACGTCTGGCCCGCGTCGGTGAGGCGGACGGTCTTGCCCACCCGGTCAAAGAGAGGCGTACCCAGCTCTGTTTCCAGCTGGGAGATCTGGGCCGATACCGCCGACTGAGAGTAGCCCAGCTCCCGCGCAGCGCTGGAAAAGCTGTGCAGCTCGGCGATATGAAGGAAGGTGTTGATATTTCGGAGTTCCATAACAGTCCCTCCGGCGTCAGCGGCGGTCGATGCCGGTGACGGTCAGGACCTCGCCGTCCACTTTGAAGTGGACTTCCAGCCCGCCGAACTCCATGCCGTAGACCCGATCCGGGTCGTGCTGGTAGGAGGGGCGGGGGTCGTTTTCCAGCACACCCTGCAGAGCGGCCTGCTGGTTGGCAGGTACTCTGGCCCAGAGGCCGGCGTCGCAGACCATGGTCAGGTGGTGGAACTGGGTCTGGGCTGTGAAGCCTGCGGCGGCGTCCGGGTGGCAGTCGGCGTAGGGGATGTAGGGCTTGATGTCGTAGATGGGGGTGCCGTCCATCAGGTCAGCGCCCCGCACGATGAGGACGGGGCCGACGTCAGGCCGGTGCTCGATGGCTTCCAGCTGGACGCTGGACAGTCCCAGCGGATTGGGCCGGAAGGGCGAGCGGGTGGCAAATACGCCCATCCGGGTGTTGCCGCCGAGGCGGGGCGGCCGGACGGTGGGGGACCAGCTGTCCCGCACCGCGCCGGAAAACTGCCACACCAGCCAGATGTGGCTGAAATCCTCGAGACCGCGCACGGCGTCGGCATTGCGGTATTCGGGGGTGAAAATGACCTCGCCCCGCAGGCTGTCCACCAGCCCGCTCTGGCGCGGGATGCCGAACTTGGTGGGGAAGGCGGTGCGGATATGGGCGATGACCTTGAGGGTCATTTCTTCGGGTGCAGACATGGGGACTCCTCCTTATTATAAGCCACGGCAGAAGCCCACGGCACGGCCCTCGATTTGAATTTCTTCCAGCTGGGGGCCTGCGAATACCATGGGCGGGCAGACGGCGGTGTTGTCGGCCAGCAGCATGACGGTCTCGCCCTGGCGGTGGAAGTGCTTGAGGGTGGCTTCCTCGCCGATGCGGACAGCGGCGATCTCGCCCTGTTCCACCTCGGGCTGGCGGCGGATGCAGACGATGTCGCCGTCACAGATGGTGGGGGCCATGCTGCTGCCGTGGCAGGTGAGGGCGAAGTCGGCGTGCCACGCGGCGGGGACGCCGATGTAGCACTCGATGTTCTGCTCAGCGGTGATGGGGGTGCCGCAGGCGATGGAGCCTACGAGAGGCACCCGCACCATCTCAGGCAGAGGCTCGAAACCCGGCGGAGGGCAGGGCAGGTCTGCGAGGCCCATGAGCCATGTGGGTGTGGTGTCCAGAGCGGCGGCCAGCTCCTCGAGCTTGGCCCGGGGCAGGTCGTTGATGCCCTTTTCCAGCTTGGTGATGGAGGATTTGGAGCGGTAGCCCATCCGGGCGGCCAGCTCTTCCTGCGACAGGCCCAGCTGCTCCCGGCGCTGCCGGATGCGGCTGGATAGATCGGTATCGGACATATAGGGCCTCGCTTTCTCTGCGGTTTGCACGATTTTCGGTGTTCTGAGGACAGTATAGCAAAAAATTTACTATAAATCAACTTTTAAGGAACTATTTTGCGAATAATGTTGACAAATAATCAACCTGAAGATATAATACAACCAATGATTGTACGAAGCGCTTTGAACGCAAAACTGAAAGGAGAAACGCCTATGACCGATACCATGATGATCCGCGACTGCATCCGCAGCCAGGGCATGAAACTGGGCCATGTAGCCCATGTTCTGGGCATCACCAACAACACCCTCCGCTGCAAGCTGGAAAATGAGAGTGAATTCAAGGTGAGTGAGGCCGAAAAACTCTCGAAGATGCTGGGGATGACCGTCGAGCAGCGCGACCGCTGCTTTTTTGGCCCGGCGGGCTGAGGGAAAAAGGGGATGGAAGCCATGACACAGGAACAACGCCAGAAGACGAAGGAGGCCCTCAGCCGCTACGGGCAGAAAAACTGGGTCTACGGCCCCTGCAACTGGGGCTGGAAGCGGGCCATCCAGCTGTCCGAGGAGTATTACCGCGAGGCAGACCCGGGCCTGCGGGGCAGCATCCTGCAGCTGCGCTACATGGAAAGGCGGAGGCGGGAAGAGGTGATGGACAAGCTGAACATCAGTTACAGCACTTATCAGAAGGCCCACGACGACCTGCTGAGCACCATCGCGGTCTTTGCCGCCCACTACGGTGAGCTGTGACGCAAAAATGCCCCCTGACCGGACGGTCAGGGGGCATTCGTGTGCTCAGTGTTTCTTCTCGGGGGTGTCGCAGTGCTGGTGGCAGGAAGAGCAGTTGCCTCCGCAGCCCTCGCCTTTCCAGCCGCCCTGCCGGGAGATCCACACCACCGCCAGTGCAAACAGGACAGCCAGCACCAGCAAGGTGATGATACCGCGTACAGTGATCATAAAAAAGACCTCTCTTTCGAAAGAATTCCAACCCCAGTATACACCATCTGCCCCCGGAGAGCAACCGGAAAGCGCTGCCGGCTCAAACTTTTTTCGAAAAACGAAAATTTGGGCTTGCATTTGGACCAACGGAGTGGTATAATAAGCACGTTCCGATTCGGAGGATTAGCTCAGCTGGTTAGAGCACCTGCATCACACGCAGGGGGTCTGGGGTTCGAGTCCCTAATTCTCCACCAAACAGTTCGTACTCGAACCCGATTCTTTACGAGAAAGGGTTCGGGTACGTTTTTTGTTTATCGGAGGTTCTGCGGAAGGACTACTCGGAACGGTAAACGAGCAAAGGCAGGGTATCATCGTGGTGATGGTATCCTGCCTTTTGTTTTGCGGGATCAAGGTCGCTTTGCGCGAACTTGATCGTCCCCCTATATGGCGCGTTTGGGGGTAATCGCTGCGTACGTGCGTACCGGGAGCCTGTACACCTCTGACAATGTGTAACACACTAGACTTTGTTCCAAAGTCCGTGTGCTAAGGGGCAGGCCCCTTAGAATTCCTGTGGAGTGTGTACGCACGTACGCAGGAAAACGGCAAAATTTCACTATATCGGGGTGTTCTTTCATTGGAGAGTATGATATACTCGGCTTAGTTCAACAAATCGGAATTGAGGGAGTAGGAGAAATCGAGATTGGAGGATAAGTTGGTGAACAAGATTTTCAAAGGTCTTATTCGATTTTTGATAGAAGTGATAGTTATGACTGTTTTGATTGTTGGGATCAACATATTTACGAATGGTATGTATCTTTGGGGATTGCCCCGCATAAATGATATTCAGTCTGTAAATATCACGTATCCGAGTGTCACGGATGATGTTAAAGAAATTTCGAGCAGTGAGGACATTGAGTTAGCCTTAAAGCTAACGGGATTTCTGAAATATGATTTATTTGGGGAAGTGAATAGCGAAGAAGAACCCGCTATTACAATTACTTATTTTCTCAAGGATGGAACAAGCAAAACAATCTCCGCTAATAACACTACTGTCTGGTGGAACAATAAAATTCATGTAATCAAGGACAAGGAAATGTTTGTCAACCTAACAGAGGGAATTTTCTTTCTGGAAGATTTACAAACAAAGTAAATCAATTCCAGTTTGCTGTACTCGTTCCTAGCAGGGTTTGGGGCAGGCACGCCCCAACAAGAAGCTGTCCCAAAGGGGCAAGAATTTTCAAGAATTGAAAATTTGTGGCCACGGGACGATTCTTGCTCTCACCTTTTTCGCTGCGTTTCGCAATTTTCACATTTCAATCTGCTCGCAGATTGTTGACAAGCTGCGCTTGACCCGATACTATAAAGGCAACCCGAACACGCTGCCAAGGAGGTGCAACCATGACCGCCGTAATCTATGCCCGCTATTCTTCCGACAGCCAGCGCGAAGCGTCCATTGAAGGGCAGCTGCGCGACTGCAAGGACTACGCCGAGAAGAACGGTATCACCGTGGTCGGCACCTACATCGACCGTGCCTACTCCGCCAAAACAGATGACCGCCCGGACTTCCAGCGGATGATAAAGGACAGCGGAAAGAAAATCTTCGATGTGGTTCTGGTCTGGAAGCTCGACCGCTTTGCCCGGAACCGCTACGATGCCGTGAACTACAAATACCAGCTGGAAAAGAACGGTATCCATCTGGTGTCCGCTATGGAACCCATTTCGCAGGGACCTGAAGGCATCATGGTGGAGAGTATGCTTATTGGCATGGCGGAATACTATTCCGCCGAACTCGCCCTGAAAGTGGCGCGCGGTGAGCGCGAAAATGCCCTCCAGTGCAAGTACAACGGCGGTGTGGTGCCGCTGGGCTTCACCATTGGCAAGGAGGACAGGCTGTACCATATCGACCCGGAGACAGCTCCCATTGTGCAGGAGATCTTCACCCGGTACGCCGACGGCGAACCGGCTGAGAAGATTGCAGCATCCCTGAATGAGCGCGGCCTGCGTACCCGCACCGGGAAGCCGTTCGTAAAGAACAGCTTCTTCCAGATCTTCCGCAACCGCCGCTACATCGGCGAATACCGCTACAAGGACATTGTGACGCCGGGCGGCATTCCCGCCATCGTGGACGAGGACTTGTTCGACCGGGTGCAGCAGCGTTTCGAGCAAAACAAGATCGCCCACGGTCGGCCTGCAAAAGAGGATGTGAGCTATCTGCTGACCACCAAGCTGTTCTGTGGCAAGTGCGGCACCCTGATGGGTGGCGAAAGCGGCACCAGCCATATGGGAAACACCTACTATTACTACAAGTGCGGCAAGGCCAAACGCCACGGAAAGGCGCACTGCGACCTGAAAGCCATCCGCAAGGAACCGCTGGAACGATTCGTGGTGGAAACTGCTATCAAGGTGATTTTCAGTGATGAAATCATCGAACGGCTGATAGATTTGATTATGGATGCCCAGCAGCAGGAGAACACCCGGCTGCCTGTCCTGAAAGACCAGCTGCGGGATACAGAGAAGCGGCTGGCAAATCTTCTGGAAGCCATTGAACAGGGCATCCTGACCCCGACCACCAAGCAGCGGTTGGACGAGCTGGAAGCCCGGAAAGAAGCCCTGAACACCAGCATTCTGGAAGAAGAGCTGAAAAAGCCCGTCCTGACCCGCGAATGGATGCGGTTCTGGTTTGAAAAATTCCGCAAGGGTGACATGAGAGACATGGAACACCAGCGGCAGATCATTGATACCTTTGTCAACTCGGTCTACGTCTTTGACGACCGGGTCGTGCTCAATTTCAACTTCACGGATGATTCCAAAACCATCTCCCGTGAAGAGGTTTTGGGTTCGAGTGCTGTGGACAATGCTCCACCAAACGTAAGGCCGTTTACCTGAAAAGGTAAGCGGCTTTTTCTTGTACCTACGTGCTTTTTGATACACAAAAGTGAAACGGAATCCTGATATGGTGTGGCAGGGCGTTTCATCATTTCAGCACGAACCGTTTCGGCTTCTTCACGGGTAACCTAAGTGCCGACTGTTTTCATAACCGTAATACCTGTGTGGGGGTCCGGGATTGGCATTCGGAGCAGCCATGGCTTCCGGCGTGTCCCGGACATTTTTGTAATGCTGTCATAGCCTTGAAATCATAGCAAGATGTGAATGACCGCCGAATCGGTCGAGGATCGTTCGGAGTCCGCTTCTTAATGATCCCAGGGCGCGTAGTTCCAGTTGGTATCCTCATCAATATATCGCCGCCCATCGTCCGGCAGTTCCAGCGGTTCCGCAGGGATGATAGTACCCCAGTGGTTGACCATCACAAAGGGTGCGATTTCACAAGGAATGCCCCGGCACTCATCATCATGCCGGACATCGTAGGTATACAGGCCATCCGGGACGGTATCCCTTTTGATGCGGATGCTGGTGAACAGCGCAGGCTTTCCGCAAACCGTGATCTCTTCGTAGGGTTCGGTCATTGCATGAAAGGTCATAATCTGTCCTCTCCTTATATAAAGAAGCAGGACAATCCACACGGACTGCCCTGCAAAAGTAAAGGGAGAGCATCCGAAGACACTCCCCCAGTAGATAATTATTTTTTTCTTACCATGCAGCGCTTTTTGAAGAATGCGATGCCATAACAGAGGATGTCATCATAGTCATCCCGGAAATCCGCTGCATACATCCGGTCATTGATCTGCTGAATGGCAGTATCACAGGCATCCGGCA
>OGYV01001997.1_pt1 | contig 14042 bp, 19 predicted proteins | sample 1576651 | NCBI WGS metagenome assembly OGYV01 (sample SAMEA3541570, study PRJEB24748) | human gut metagenome | biome: human gut; feature: human-associated habitat; material: faeces | place: China | collected 2012
CCATCGCGTAGTGCATGGTCGTGTCTATTTTGGCATGGCCCAGCAACTTTTGCACAATTATAAATATGAAATTGTAAAAGAAGAATTAAAGAAGAGAGGTATCGAGTTATGAAACAGACAGAGATTCAGGCAAAATATTTCACACGTTGGCATTATGATTTTATCGAGTCCACTTCAAGTAAGTCCGAGTATATCGCTCGTGTTGGCAAACTTGCCAACGTTGCAAACAAGCGCGCCAAAACATTAACAACTGCAATATCAAAAGGCAGAATCACAGAAGATAGAACAGCACTTTTCAGATATCAAGACGCGGTTGACTACTTTAATAAACACGTTGCGTATAACGCTTCTTATGTGTCAACTGGTAAAGCTGTTTATAAAGATTTTTCAATCCGTGAACTTAGAGCACTTGAAAACAAGCTTTTGCACTATCTTGAAGCAAAATCTTCAACTGCAAAAGGCAGTATAGAAGTAGAAAACAAACGTGTAGAAACATTCTATGAACGTTACGGTGTTGATATATCTAAACTTAGTAAAAGCGTTCGTGATAAGCTTTTCAATACGTTGCATTACTTGTCAGATAAAAAATATGCAAAGCTTTCAAGTGATCAAATTGTTACACTGTTAACAGAGGCAATAAACACAAATAACAGAGAGGGCTTGCAGGAACTTTTTAACGCATCGGAGGAATTATATCCGAATTTAAAAGATCAAGCGGAGTTTAGAGTTGCCATTATACAAAATAGTTCGCTATCATGGAAAGATAAAGCACGAGAATTTAAAGCGGCAAACAAACTATACAAGAGCAATCGAGCGAAGCCAAAACCAAAAGCTATAAAACAGGAGTTATAATTATGATAGTTCAATGTTTAAATAGATTAAATCAATATGATGATATAGAAGTGAAGTCAGTGACGGACTATGTGCCGTCACATGGCTTTTCTATGCACAAGCCGTTAGGCAAAAAGAAAGACAGTCCGTATTATATTGATCAATTTGGAACTTTTGACATTGAAACAACTTCACGGACTCGAATTGAGAAAGATGATCAAGGCGAAGAAGTGACAAAACCAATTGACGCATTTATGTATGTCTGGTCTGCTTGTATTGACGGAGAAGAAGTGGAAGGTAGATATTGGTCTGATTTTATAACGTTACTTGATAAAATTCAAGCCTACTACAAAACAAGCGAGTCACGTTATTTTGTTATTTACGTTCACAATCTGCCTTTTGAATTTTCTTTTATGATTGGATATTTAAACGACTATAGCGAAGTGTTTGCAACTGGTAAACGTAAACCGCTTGTATGGCGATTAAAGAAACGCGGTATTGAATTTCGGTGTAGTTATAAGCTTACTAACATGTCGCTCGATAACTTCACGAAAAAAATGGCGGGATGCACGCATATAAAAGCAAAAGGTGATCTTGACTATTCTCTTATAAGACATAATGAAAGCTATATCAATCCTACAGAGTGGGGGTATATCATCAATGACACGTTAGGGTTATGGGAAGCAATCACTTACATGCTTACAAAAGATAAAGATACTATTGCAACTGTGCCGCTGACAAGTACCTCTTATGTGCGCCGTGACATGAAAAGAGCTATACGAAAAGGAACTACAACTCGAATGCTAAAGAAAAAGCTTGCATTAAACGACAAAACATACAAGCTTTTAAAAGAGGCTTTTCGCGGTGGCGATACTCACGCCAATATGATAAAGTGCTCGAAAATATATCATGACGTTTATAGTTTTGATGCATCGAGCATGTATCCGGCTATGCTTCTTTTGATGCAGTTTCCAGTAACAGCATTTGAAAAAATGCCCGTAACATCAAAATGTTTAAAGTATATAAAAAGTAAAAATCTTGCATGGATAGCACAGATAAAGCTTACGAATGTAAGACTTAAAGAAGATCAATACAATCCGTACTTATCAATAAGTAAATGCCGTAACTTGCAAGGGGTTGACCCCGACAATGGCAGAGTGTGGAAAGCAACAGAGCTAGAAACAACTGTTACAGATATAGATTTCTCTATAGTTGAAGAATGCTATGATTTTGACAGTATTGAAATCATAGAAGATACACTCTATACCGCACGCTATGGATACCTCCCAGATGATGTGCGAAGTGTAATAATGGAGTACTTTACGGCAAAAACAAAACTTAAAATAGCCGTGAAACATACAGCCCCAAATAGTAAAGAAAGAGAAGAAGCGGAGTACGATTTGATGAAAGCCAAAAATAAATTAAACGGCATTTATGGAATGGCGGCAACAGACCCTATACATCCTATTATGTTGTACTTGGAAAACGAATGGCAAGAATTTTCCTATTCCATGTATGAAAATGATATTGCATATAAAGAAAAGGTTGATGCAAGCGGCTTTTCGATACCAGATGAAAAAAGCATTACAGAGCAAAGTGAGAAAAGCGTTTTGCCGTATGTGTGGGGTGTATATACAACAGCACACGCAAGAAAACATTTACGTAGAATTTTAGCATGTGCTGAGAGTAGCTATATATACTGTGATACCGATAGTTGTAAAGCAACTAACTTTAATTTTGACAAATTGACAGAATTAAATAATTGGATATATGAGCTATGCGAAAAAACTAATACTTTTGTTGACATTGACGGTAAAAAATATTATATTGGCTATTTTGACTGTGAAAGCGATGTGAAGTCAGAAAACAAGTATGAACCTGAATACAAAGATTTTAAAACTTTAGGGGCGAAGAAGTATTGTTTTAATGCGTATAAAGAGACAAAAGATAAAACTTATTTCGGATGTACCATATCTGGAGTTAAAAAGGCAAGGGGTGTTGAAGTAATTAAAAATCTTGATAACTTTAGAGAGGGCTTTAAAATAAGAAATAGTGGTGGTTTTCAAATTTGGTATAATGATAATGATACCATCACAAAAACAAAAGTTGTTGACTATCAAGGTAAAGAAGCAATAACCGAGTATACAGGCTATAGTTGTATGATAGCACGAGATTATGAAATAGGTTTATCAGATGACCAAATTAAAAATTATACTATTATTGATGAAATAGCCGAATAAATAACGTTTTATTTGCAAAACTTTTGTAAATAAGTTATTATATACTTGTAAGGGGAAAGATACCCTAATAAAAGAAAAGAGGATAATGAAATGAGAATTGAAAGACAATCAAGAGAGTTTGACAAGAAAGAATTGTTTAAAATGGCAAATGATAATCATTTGTTAATGAAGAATCTGCCAGACGACACAATTGTAAACGTAACAGATTACGTGCGTTATCGTACCGATGACAATAAGGAAGTGGCACTTTTTTATCATACCAACATTGAGACCGGCGAAGTCGTAACAATTGCAACGTCAAGTCCAACTGTGATTAAGACAGCAGAAGCTGCCTATGATTTTATGGAAAGCTACAATTTACAGTTCAAGCTGACACGTTCCCAGAGTAAAGCAGGTCGTACCTACATGAATTTTGAACTTGTATAAATAATGGTTGGGTGGTAGAGGGAAGAAATATAAGTTGTTCAAGGGGAGTCTCACAAGCTCCCCCTTTTAAATTATAGGGGTGATAATATGAGTTTATATAAAGAAAACGGTTATTTGGATTATAAATATATTTGCGATGTTGGACAACGTTACATTGATATAATAGGTGGCAGAGGTATAGGAAAATCGCACTTAATAGTTGATATATGGAATGCAAGTAATTCACCAATTTTGTACGTGCGTAGAACAAACGTTGCACTTGAGAACAGCTTTTCTACAATTGGCGATTTTGTGAAGCCCGACTGGTTTGGGAAAGATATTCGTTTAAAATATAATGACAAAAAAGGTTATGGCAAGGCATATCTGACAGATGAGGACTTGCAAAACGATAATCCTTTTATAGTTGGTGTTTCATTGTCTACTTTTCAAAACAAAACTGGTATAGATTTTACAAGGTTTTATGATGTGATTTTTGACGAATTTATTCCTCAAAAGGGTGACAGACCAATTAAAAATGAGTTTCAAGCCTACAAAAATATCATGGAAGTTCTTTTCAGAAACCGCCCAGAGTCAGAAACGGAAAAAATTAGAACATGGTTTTTTGGGAATTCCAACGCGATTATGTCTAACATTTTAATCGGTTATAGGCTTATCCCAGATTGCTACAAGGCAGTAAAAGAAAGAACAGAGATTACACAAGTAGATAGGTGTGAGACAACACTTATACTTCCTTTTAACTCTCCCGTATCAGAAAAAAAGAGACAAAACGCTTTCTATAGAAATCTGCCTAAAGGCAGAGCTAAAATGGAGCTTGATAATGAATTTATGGATTTGGAAGATGATAGAATACGGCACCAAAACTTAAAAGAGTATACGCACGACATGAAAACACCTCTGTTTTCAGTTTGGTTGCATAAGTCAGATTTTAAATTTTACGTGACTAAACCTATGCGCTCTCATTGTGATGATGTTTATGATGCTTCACCATCATCACTAGAGAGGTGGCAAACAAGTAGCAAAAAATATCTAAAGCCAATGTTTGTAAGTGGTGATATAACATTTTCAGACTACGAAACACAGTGCGATTTTTTAGCCTCTTTTGATTGTGTATCATGGTATGATATTTTATAAAGTTGTAATTGACAAACAATTATATAAATGTTATATAATAAATAGGCGGTTGCACTATCCAAACACTAGCCAGTGTGTGCGAGTCGGGGACGACAGACAGACCGCCTATTTATTGCTGTATAGTGTAAATGGCAGCACGTTTGACTTTGAATCACAAGGTAACAGTTCGAGTCTGTTTACAGCTGTCACCAAATAAAGAAAAGAGGTAAAGATATGAAAATTGATGAAATTTTGAAGCTTGTGAATGCCGGCTATAGCAAGGAAGAAATTGAAAAGCTTGATATTACAGATCAGAAGGCAGATCAGAAGACAGATCAGAAGACAGATCAGAAGACAGATCAGAAGAAAGATCAGAAGACAGAAGGTTTTGATTATGATAAGTTTGCATCTGCTCTTGTAAAAGCACAGCAGGTTGCAAACGGCAAAACTAATTTTGGCGGCTCAAACGAAAAGACAGATATTAGTAAATTTTTCTAAGGGGGTAAAAAATGGCTACTTTAACTTATAATCAAATATCTGCTATTCTTAATACTATGTATGAGGAATACACAGGCAGAAAAACAGGGCAAAATTTAAATTTCGGGCAGATGCAAAATACCTTTAAAATGGGGCTTGAGCGTGAGGATGATAACCTTTATCAAATCATTCCAACAGTGTTGGCAAGAACTATTTTTAGCATTCGACCGTATTCAAGAAAGCTTTCTGGTATGGTTTGGGATACGGAAAGATACGGAAACTACATCCGTAAATTTACCCCTATTGTTAACGATTCCAACATTGACAATGATGAATGGAATGTAAACGTTGAGCTTGATAAACCAGATGCAAGTCAAGATTGGAAAGCAGGAACAAAGCCCGTAAAGTATGATGTTTTGCTTACAATTGCAAGTGGTGGGCAAACATTTGCAAGAAAGTACACAATTTGGAAAAATCAACTGAATGCCGCTTTTGATTCTGAAAACGGAGTTGCGTCATACTTCTCCATGTTAATGACTGAATTTTCAAACATTTATGAGATTGACCTTGAGAATATCGCACGTGCGCAACTTGCTAATTTGGCTATTATTTTGGCAGATGCGGGAAGTGCCACCCCGACAACAGGAAACATATGCAAGAAAACACAAGTTTTCCATGCGTTAACAAAGTATAACGCTGAGACGGGTCTTGCCATGACAGCAAAGACAGTCATGAATCCGGCTGACTTCCGCCCTTTTATGATTTGGCTTAGCGCGGAAATGAAAACGTTGAAAGAAAACCTTGCAGTTCGAGGCACACGTTTTCACGGAGATTTTACGGGAAAAGTTGTAAACCGTCACACGGATGCAGCTGACTTAAGATTTTATCTGGTTTCAAAGTTTGGTAATTATTTTGAGGCAAACGGCAGTGAGTTTTTCCACCCAGAGAAAGCGGAACTGGGCGATTATGAAAAAGTCACATTCTGGACGGATCCCGAAAATCCAATGACGATTAAAGGCAGTGCGGAAGGTGTAAAGGCAGACGGTACTAGTAAGTTTACACTTGCCAACAAGACAGTTGAAAACGTACTGGGAATAATGATGGATATTGACACACTTGGAATTGTGCCTGTTGATCAATGGAGCGCGGTGGAACCATTAAACGCACGTTTTGGCTTTAGAAACGGTTGGAATCATTACACATTTAAGACACCTGTTGACTTTACGGAAAACGCAATTTTGATTTTACTTGATTAAACAAAGGGGCAGTATGCCCCTTTTCTTGAAAGGTGGTACACATGGCATTTGAAGTTAAATTTGGAAAATCAGACAAAAGAATAAATAGCACAAAAATTCCAACTCTGGCAGAAACTGTCACGTGTGTGCTTAAAAGTGGAACAAGTGTAGAAAATCCTACTTTTATTTTGCAGGCTGTATCACCGTTTGATTGGAATGTTGCGTACTGTGAAACGTTTGGAAGATATTATTTTATCAATGATGTTACATATGTAGAATCTACATATGAAATATCATGCACATGTGATTATTTGGCAAGCTACAAAGATGAAATTCTTTCTAATACTGCCTATGTGGAAAGGGGATCACTTACTATCAGAAATCCATTTATCATTGATACAATGTTACCGACTCTTTGTAAACCGACTGTTAAAGTGGCAAGCTCAACTTTAGCGGTTGACTCAAGCGGCTGTGTTGTAATTTGTACAGCGGGGAAATCTGGAAATGGTTTTACAATTCTAACAGTTGCTAATTTTAATCGTTTGTGTTCATACTTATACACAGCTGAGTATACAACTGGACTAAACGACTTTTTACAAAATCCTGAGGGAGTTGCTAAAGAGGTGGCAAGACCGCAAGACTACTTACTTTCTGCTATGTGGCTTCCTTTCCAATCTCCCGGTGGTACACCAGTTAATGTAACGTTGGGATATGTCGACACGGGAATACCGGGGTGGCAAGTATCTACAAAAGATACTTTTAGTAAATCGGTAAGTGTTACAATACCAAAACCAGATAAATCTGGTGATACAGAATTTCCTTATCTGAAATATGCCCCCTTTGCACACTATACTTTACAAGTGCCGTTCTATGGAACAATTCCGCTTAATCCAAATTTGTTAGCAGATACACTACTGATAGATTATACTATTGATATCAATGGTGGCTGTGATATTTCAATTTTAAGCGGGTCAACACTTGTAACATCTTTAAATGGCAATTGCGGTGTTCCGGTTGGTTTCTCTGCAAGACAAACAAATATTATAGGTACATCACAAGTACAGCTAGCTAGTGCAATGTCTTTTGCAGATAGCGTGGGGAAAAGTGTAGAATCTGCAATGGAAGTGAACCCAGTTGGGGCGGCGAGCAATTTTTTGAATGCAACGGCTGTCATTACCAGCGGTATAATGTCTGGACTAGAGACGGCTGTACCGCGTGTATCAAGTAGTGGTGGTAGTGGTTCGATTTATGTAAACAATTTGGTGTATTTGATAGGAGAATTTTACACACAAGTTGAAACAAATTTACTATATCAAGGGTACCCATGTTGTAAAGTTAAAACATTAAGCGAATTATCTGGTTTTATTAAGTGTAGAAACGCGAATATTAAATGTAATGCAACCGCAAACGGAACTGCAAGTATCATTAACTTTTTGAATGGGGGTATGTTTATAGAATGAAACCGTTTGTATATAGTGGATATTATGTTGGGGAATGTGTATCAAGTCCTATTATTAACGAGTATGAGTCAAGGCAAAATCCAAATATGATTCACATTAACAATACATGGGACTATGCAACATATTTTAGATACTTTTTGCAACGTGCTGAAAGTCTTATCATTTTTGACGGTATGCCTAAAAACTGGGCGAAAAATTATATCTATCCTCTTTTGTTTTTAAAAGGTAACTTTTGCGTTATGAATACCGCAAAGTTTGGACTCATACCTCAACACGGTTCGCCTTATGGCTTTGATGTGCAGTATCAGCCTACTAACTATGTAGTCGCGAACCCCGCTTTTGACGCTTCTTTTAATGGCGATTTGAAAATAGGAGAAGATTGTGAGATTGTAAAATTAGCACCTGATTGGTGCGGCATTGGTGATTTGATAAATTCATATGCGCAGCGTGTTGCAATGACGTTATCTAATCATGATGTTGCGTCTGCACTTGCAAAATTTGGCTTTATTTTTACAGCCAAAAACAAAAGCACAGCGGAAACTTTTAAAGTTGCTTTTGATGATATCATGTCGGGACAACTAGCAGTTGTAACCAATCAAGCTCTTTATGATAAGGAAACTGGTAAACCGCTGTATGAGTTTTTTAACAATGATATTGAAAAATGTTATAATGTAGTTAAGGCAGCGTTGGAAAGCGTTGAAAATCTCAAACACGCGTTTGATATTGAAATTGGTATTTACACCGCACCGGATAAGAAAGAACGTATGATTACCGATGAAGTAGAAGAAACCAAAAACGCTGTAATGTCCAAATGTGAGTTGTGGATTGAGACAATTAACGAATGTTTAGAAAAAGTAAACGCACATTATAACCTTGACATTCGCGCACGTTTGCGGTATCCTAACAATAGAGGGGGTGACAAGAGTGAGAACGATTATACCAATAGCAACGTTGTATGAGTATGACAGTTCTATTTTTACAGATATTTATATAAAAGGTGTTTCAAAAGATCAACTTATTGAACACTTTTTGCTATCATATGGTGATTTGACTCCTGTTTATCAAGATCCCTCGTATTTAAGAAGATATGTTACAAGTGTAGCACGTTCTTTGCAATGGACTATTGACCACTTATGGGAAGTAACACAGCTTGAGTACAATCCAATAGAAAATTATGATAGAATGGAAAGTTGGGAAGATAAAGGCGGCGGCACTTTTCAGAAGGGAAAAGTAGATACAGAAGAAACGTTTAACAAGGGTGACATTACAACAACTTTTGGAAAAGTTACTGATAGTACACACAAAGTTGCGGCATTTAATTCAAGCGATCCAGAAGTTGCCAACACTGATAACACCACTGACAGCGGAAGTGATTCCCAGACGTTTGGCGCTGACTCCTCACATGGAAGTGTTACAAATGGTTTGGATGAATCAACAACAAAAGGAACACATGAGGGAAGAATACATGGAAACATTGGTGTTACTACTTCGCAACAAATGATGCAAAGTGAAATTGATTTGACTAAAGCTTACAATTTCCTTGATGAAGTATGTAAGCTTTATGCAGATAGACTTTTAATAGGAGTGTGGTAGAATGGAAATTATGAACGCAATTGCACAGATTGCTCAAATGGTTGGTGTACCGTGCGTATGCCTTGGAGCTGTAATGTGGTATGTAAACGCTCTTGATGTGAGACAGCGAGAGGAGCGAAAAACTTGGTACGAAAAGCATGACCAAGAGAGTTCAAAGTGGGTTGACGCACTGAATAATAACACAAAAGTTATTACAGAACTGTTGACAATAGTAAAAGATAAGGAGAATTAAACTATGATTTATGATATTCCAGATAAGAACGTTGCTTATATTGCTAAGGCTAGAGAGCTTTACAAAAACCGTGACAAGTACGCTTACCTTTACGGGGCGAAGGGGCAAAAATGTACACCTGAAGTTTTTGAAGCTTTATGGAGTGCAGAGCCAAATTATTTTAAAAAGTACAACGCAACACAGAAAGCACAGATTAAATCTTTTTGTATGGGAAAAACATTGATTGATTGCAGCGGCTTTATCAATCTGGTTACTGGAAAATTTATGTATTCGACTGCCTATATAAACAGTTGCACTAATGTAACGACTCCAGACAAGACTAAAGACGGGGATTTACTGTATACAACTTTTGGCGGTACTGGTAGACATATAGGGCTTGACATAGGGCATGGTTTCTTTATGCACTGTGGAAAAGAACTTGAGACAATTTCAGTCGGTGTGATTGATGGATTTGGTTGGGAAAAGGGTGGCAGATTATGAGAGGTAATATTTTTACTTTTATTCTTGACCCCGGTACTACTCACGTGCAACTTCCAGATGGTTATTCGTATTCAGGTATAATATTTACATATTTAGAAAATACACAATATATTAATAATACAAACATTACAAAAAACATGCAATATACGTTTCCTGTCATAGATTCTAAATCACCTTGCACTTTTGACATTGCAGCAGATGACACCTCAAAACGTATTGCAGTACGTGGAATGATCACAAAAATGGGGCAAATACCTGATATACATTATTTTGACACAGATTTTAGCCCTATTCTTGTAACAGGTGCTGACGGACAAGAGTACAATGTGATTCCATCAGATCAATTCAAGTAGGGGGTAGACAATGGCATTTTCTAATTTTCCGTATACGGACTTTCATAATTTAAATCTTGATTGGATTCTTGAAACGACTAAAGATTTAAATACAAAGTGGGACGATTATTACAAACAATGGAATAAGTGGCAGCAGGACGTGCAAAACTATATTGATAATTTGGACTATATCGCCGCAATTGATGCATACCTTGACGGTCTGAAAAACAGCGGCGAATTGGCAGATATTATTGATACATGGTTAACCGACTATGGATTGATCACAATTAGCGACTCATACGGGGAAGGGTATACACCTGACGGCATGGTGAAGCCGTGGTGTGATATTTTGCATGAGAAGTATTTTTCAGATGCTAAGTTTTATGTTAATAAAAGTTTGGGTGGCAGCGGTTTTGGTGCAAATACTCACTTTTCTGAGTTGCTGACACAAGCTATTGCTACCCTGACTGATAAGCAAAAGAAACAAGTTAAGTATGTTGTTGTTGCAGGAGGCTGGAATGATCAATTTATTGCTTCTTCAACTGTCAACTCAGGCATCAAAGATGTTATTAACTTAATGTCTCAGCTGCCAAACGCAACACTTTACATTGGATGGATTGCTACACCTATCATTGGATTTACTAGCGTTGCAAAACAAAAAGCATATAATGAGATTAAAACGTTATACGAAACTTACTGGGGTAAGTATAAGTTTTTGAGTGGTGCTGACAGTGCTTTACGTTGGGTAGGTGTCATGGCATCAGATAACATTCATCCTAACGCTAGCGGGCAAGCTTCAATTGCAGATATGATTTATAAGGCAATCAATGGCTATGCAGCGTGGAATCGAAGTGGCGAATTTGCACTTGATGGTACTGATTGCACACTGAATGATTATAAGATGAATGTTGTGTTGACTAATACCAACGCACATTGCAGCTTTAGGCATGTGGCGAGTTTCCTTGATTTGGCATTTAAACCAGCGAAGAATTTCACAAGTGCCGCTGTCAAGGTCATGAGTCATAACATGACTTTTGTAAATCAGCAAAGTATATGCAACTGCAATGCTATTATTCATGACAAATCTGGTTATCATCAATGCATGGCGGTTCTTACTATCAACCCGTATGATGCTACACAGTTAGATAGTGGTGCAATTTATCTCCGTTTGGTTGATATAAGCGGTAGTGGGTATGCTACTTTTACAAGTGTTGATGAGATACAGTTGTATGGTGTGGAATTTAATATTCCTTTGAATTAAGAAAGAGAGGGTGCAAGCCCTCTCTTTTGTTATTTTCTTTCTACAGATATTACTGTAACGTGATTTACAAATGGTAGTTTTGATACATAGTCAATAGCAGAATCACTTGCTTGTCGTGCATTATATCCAATACATTCTACATATTCTACGTTGATATCGTCGCTTTCTGTATTCAGAAAGGCTACTTCAACCCAGTAAGTGTGCTTCATCGTTCTCATTTCTTTACTCCTTTTACACTGATTATTGTATAACGTTTAGTATCTTCAAAATCTTTAGAAAGTCTAAACTTTATTTTTGATTCAAAAGCTGTGTCAGCTTTACAAGTGAAAATACCATTTTCATTAGTATAATTATCATGATATTTTACAATATAGGTATACTCTTTTAATTCTTCGATATCTAATCTTGTAAAAGTCCAACCCATCCAGCGCACATTACAAGCGTAACTAAACGCTTCCGATATATTTTTAGCTTTAATAGTATCACAGTCGTGGTAATAATCGTTATCGGTATCGAAGCCCCATACAACAATCGAATAGTTCATTTTAATACCCCCCGTACAAGAAAATCAAGTGTAATTTTTGCAATTTCAAGAGACTTAATATCGTTCGATGTTTCAGAATTTACTGCCTGTTCTGCTAAGTAAGCATACATTTTTCTAACGTCAATATGAAGCTTACTAACAGAATCTTCCGCCGCTATGCAATCACTGATAAGGGCTGATTTCTTTTTTGCTGTTAAATTATCCATATTAGTCCTCACTTTCATATGTAAGCAAATCTTTGCAAATAACATCAAGCTCATCTTCGCTCAATCTAAAGATTATTTTCAATTCCTCTCTATCATTTGAACGCCAATCGCCATTATATAATTCAATCGCTAATCTTCTTAATTCAATCAATTTTCGCATTTCAGTTCTCCTTTACCCAGTATTCAATTGTCATGTAGTTCTTAGAACGTTTGCCGTGATAAAAGCAAGACTGTGTTCTTACAACACCTTTTCCATATCTTCCGTCATATCGGTGCACGGTTGATATATTGTTATTCATGTATCCTCTAACTACCGCACTTGTAATATATTTATAGTTATCAATGCAATATTTAAACGCTGTACTTTCATTTCCTGTCATAAATGGTTTTGATTCAATTGTAGGTCTGCTTTTGATTCCAAATAAATTCATAATTTCCTTCTTTCTTCCCGTGTAGCCGTTAGAACAGCTGTGTAATTACCATCTATTTCTATGCGCTGTAATATATGGAGTATATAAATAGATAGTGTTTCTTCTAACCTCATCAAGCTGTCTCGCAATATATGAAAACCAGAACGCTTTTAAACGATTGTGTCGAATCAATTCGTCGCATTTTCTAATTACATATCTTTCTAAGACTTCAAACGAAATATGATTCTCACATTTGTATAAATTGCGGATACCATCTTTTAATATCTGGTTGATATCGCGTACAAGCTTGCGCTTTTCGTCAAGCATATCAAAATCAATGTTGGCAAGTGTGGCAAGGCTAACATGATGCCATTCGGGATTGACAATTGCACCATATCGTTTCCATGTTTGCTTGCACCATTGTTTACCGCCACACCGATTTCCTTCTCTATCAGCAGGGCACATCATGCATTGCATAACCTCAAGTACCGATTTTTTAGTTTCTTTTACTCTAGCATTCTGGTAAGCTATTGCATCGTCTGCTATAATAGTATCGGTTATAGATTCTTCGCCCAGCGTTGTGTCGGCTGTTTCTTCTACGGTATACCATTTTAACATATCATCTTTGTTGCAATCAATCAAGTCAAATAATGCGCGCATTACATTGATAACAGATTTAGTATGATTGTTAAAATTTGAAATGTAATAGTGATGTATATTGCTATAAAAACTTACTTGTCCTAAATACGACGCTGTGATTGTAATAGCAATTTCTTCACCTGTTTCATATGTGTATTTAAGTACATACGTTGATTCTTCTTTATTCTCTGTTACAAGATTCAATGTATATTCACCATTGCAATAGTTTTCTCTGTATCCCTGTTCAATTTTCTTTAATAATGTATTTTTACTCATCTTCATAAATTACCTCTTTCTGTTAGTCTTTCCTAACTGTCTTTATTTTTCTTTTCCTCTATGGTTATATAGTACTATAGTACTGTTAACACATTATGACATATTTGTAAATAAATTGTTAACGATATATGTTTTAATTTATAAACGCTCTTATAGTTCATATGTTCGATTTATATTATTGTCTGACAACTTGTGGGGAACTTGCACATTGTATATTATATTTAAAAGGTATCTCGACAGGCATATACTCATAGCAGGCAATGAGCCTGAAAAAGGAGAGGACAGTGTGG
>OGYV01001998.1_pt1 | contig 14029 bp, 10 predicted proteins | sample 1576651 | NCBI WGS metagenome assembly OGYV01 (sample SAMEA3541570, study PRJEB24748) | human gut metagenome | biome: human gut; feature: human-associated habitat; material: faeces | place: China | collected 2012
AAGACCAACTTCCTGTTTTTGTTGAGGATGCCACCAAGCGTTTGGATTCTGCGCCAGAAGGTTCGCCTAATCATGTGTTGATAGAAGGTGATAACCTCAATGCTCTTGCTGCTCTTACTTATGCTTATGCAGGGAAGATTGATGTCATTTATATTGATCCTCCTTATAACACAGGTAAAGATGGATTTACTTATAATGATAAGATTATTTCAAATGAAGATGATTATCGCTTTTCTAAATGGCTTTCATTTATGAAGCGTAGATTAAGAATAGCAAAACGTTTATTGAGTGATACTGGTGTACTATTTATTAGTATAGATGATTATAGCTTTGCACAATTGAAAATGTTGTGTGATGAAATATTTGAAAACAGTTCTAATCCTGATAATTGGAATAATTTGTCGACATTAATTTGGGATAAACAACATTCCCAGCAACAGGGCATATTTAAAAGATACCATGAGTATGTTTTTTTATATGCTAAAAATGCCAGAAATATATCAAAGGTTTTATCTACAGCAGATGGAATAATTGAAGCAGGTGCAATGAAGAAAGTATCAGTGAAAAATCCAGCTTCTCTTTTTTCCTTTCCTGCAGGAATTAGATTTGAAGCGCCTGATGGTACAGTTTTACAGGGATGCTATGGAGATAATGAAAAAATAGAGGTCGTAGATGGTATATTGGAAGCTGAAGGAGGGGTCACTAAATATCCTGTAACATTGAAAGCTGGTTGGACACAAAAAAAACAAATGCAATCATGGATCAACGGCTTTGAAACGATAGATACAAAAGGACAGAAAGTTATAGAGTTTTTCTTTAATTCAAAAGGTAAGGTTAAATGTCGGAAGATTAGAGGTGCTGTGACTCCATGTTCATTACTCCCTAAATTTGGAATGGGCAGCGAACAGACTGCTCATCTTGCTGATATATTGGGAGAGCCTGACATTTTTTCGAATCCTAAACCTGTAGAGATGATAAAGTTGTTTGTTGAGTGGTTTTGCCCAAAGGATGGATATGTACTTGATTTCTTTGCAGGTTCAGGAACAACATTAGAGTCTACGATGACTCTAAATATGGAGGATGGTGGGCATCGTAAATGTATTCTTGTACAAGGAATAGAGAAGGATGATGATGGGAATGATAAATGCATCTGCGAGAAAGTAACTTATGAGCGAAACAAGAGAGTCATTAAAGGTTATACGAACCAAAAAGGTGAAGAAGTACCTGGTTTGACTCATAATAATCTTCGTTATTATAAAACGGAGTTTGTGCCTCGTGACCAAAGCAGCAGTAAGAGTCGTCGAGCATTGATGGCTTCTCTCGTTGACCTCCTTTGCATCAAGAACAATATCTATAAAGAGCAAGAAACATTTGGAGGCAAGAAATTTAAGAAGAGCGTATTGCGCTATTTTAAGGATGAGGCTGGACAGATGCTTGTTGTCCTCGACGAGCGTGTAGTCAGTATTATCATTCCGATGATAGCTGAGGTTGCGACCAAGCAGAATTCTTTGAAGGTTTATGTTTATAGTGATGGCGCATACGCATATGAGGACGAATTCCATAAAGTCATGCCTGTTATAGAACTGTGTGCCATGCCAGATGCTTTCTTGCAAGCTTTAGAAGGTAGAACGGATATTCTGCCAAAGCAAAAGTATAGTGAGGCTATGATGAAAGAGTTTCAGCAAAACGAGGCACTCGCCATGCAAAACGAGGAGGTTGTGAAAGAAGCTCTCAGCGATGACTATGATTATGTGTTGAAGGAGAAAGAAGATAATGTTACTAATGACATAATAGACTAAGGAGGTAACGAAAATGATAGAACTACGAGATTACCAGAAAAAGGCGGTGCGTGAACTGAAACAGAAGATGATTGACATGCTCAATGATTCTGAAGACCGCCAAAAGTTGATATTCAAGGCTCCTACAGGAGCAGGAAAAACGGTGATGGTTAGTACCTTGCTGGATGAACTGACTCGTGACCTCCCAATGAATGGGCAGTGCCGATATTCTCGTGTAGCTTGGGTTTGGATTGCTCCTAACAAGTTGCATCAGCAGAGTTATCGCTCCATGCGCAATTTCTTTAGTGAACGAAGATCGTTGCGTCCTGTTATGTTTGATGAGTGTGATCATGTGGATGGTCTGCATCCTGGCGATGTGCTCTTTTTAAACTGGGAGAGCATCAATAAGGATAATGCCGTGATGATACGTGACAATGAGCAGAACCGCACGCTTTACGAACTGATACGAAAGACCAAGATAGAGCAGCATCTGCCAGTGGTGGTCATCATAGACGAGGAACACATGTTTGCCGGACGTAATGCCAGGAAAAGCGAGATGGTATTGCAAGCTATCCAGCCACACATAGAACTTCGTGTATCAGCAACGCCAGTCACCCAAAGCTATCATGCGGTTCTTGTGAAACGTCAAGATGTAATCAATGAAGAAATGATTAAGAAGGGCATAGAACTGAATCCGAATGTAAAGAGCAGTAAGGAGCAGTCGGAACTGACGGTTAACCAGCGACTCTTGAAGAAAGCACTTGACAAGCGCAAAGAGTTGGCTGAGGCTTACAAGGAATATGGTATCAATCCGCTGTTGCTCATTCAGTTGCCTAACGATAGCAGCGAATCTATGTCGTCGAAGGACAAGACCATCGCCGAGGAGATGCAAGCCTACTTAGAACAGGTTTGCGACATAAGCGTGGCAAATGGCAGGTTGGCTGTATGGCTATCAAAGGATAAATCGCCCAATCTTCAGAATATCACTCATCCTGATGATATTACCGAGGTGTTGCTGTTCAAGCAGGCCATAGCCTTGGGATGGGATTGTCCTCGTGCCTCTGTCCTCCTGATATTCAGAGAATTACAGAGTATGACCTTTACCACGCAGACCGTGGGACGAATACTCCGAATGCCAGAGCAGCATTTTTATAAGAACGACATTCTGAACTACGGTTATGTTTATACCGACCTTTCGGCTGACATGATTAGTATTGTGGGAGATGACATGAACTATATCAGCACCCTCTATGCCAATCGCAAGAAAGACTTGCCGAACATCACGCTCCGTTCCTATTATACGGATAAGCATGGGGCAACAAGAAACCGCTTGGGTTCCCAGTTCCGCAGCATCTTCTATAAGACCATGGAACGGGAATGGGAACAAAACCCGTTGTTGCTCTTCTCTGCAGAAGATTTCTTTGAGGATGATGGTGAGGCTGAGGATGCTGACGAGGCGAAAAAAAAAGAGGCAGACATGGATGCCAAAATCAAGTTGAATCGCTACAATGCCAAGCGACATGGCGTGCAGACCGATGTATCAAGAATCTTGGTGGCAATCCCGAAGGACACCCCATTGACGGGTGATTCGGGCATTGTGGAGATAACAGACAAGGCAAGGCTGGCTCTGAACGCATCTGAATTACAGAATCTCTTTACACTATTCTGCCGTAAGAATGTGGGTGGGTTCTCTAAATTTGACAGTACGCCTGTCTTGCAAGGAGCCATCGAGAGTGCCTTGGAGGAATACCTGCAAGTCTTTTCGATGGATGTGCCTAAGGTGGTGCTCTATCATCAGAACCGTCCGCACTTTGAGGAACTGATACGCAAGGCGTTGGTTACCTATGAGGCTACGCAGAAGAGAAACGCCAAGGAGGTGACGATGGAATATCAGCAGTCTGTGTGGCAAGTGCCGGAGACTCGTCTCTATAATGCGGCAATGGTGAGAACCACGGAAGGTGAAATTTTCAACCATGCCTTGTATCCTTATTTTGAGCAGATTACGGCATCGAGACCCGAGCAAGAGTTTGCACGTTGGTTGGATGACAAGATGGAATATGTGGAGTGGTGGTACAAGAATGGAGACGAGGGAAAACAGCATTTCGCAGTGCCTTATACGGATTCGGGTAGTAGGAAACGTTGTTTCTATGTGGATTTCATAGTCAGACTGAAGTCGGGTACCATCTGCCTCTTCGATACCAAAACCAAGGGTAGCGATGCGGATGCTCCAGAAAAGAACAATGCCTTGATGCAATACATTGAAGCCTATAAGAAAAAGGGGAAAAATATAGTGGGTGGCGTGCTCATCAAGGACGGGGGTACGAGCAACTGGTATTATCCTGGAGGTATTATCGATAACACCGACAGCATAGATGGGTGGTCGGCATTACATCTGGAAACCCTATAATATAAAAGGTAATCATATATAAAAGGTATGAAGAAAAGCTTGGACAGAACATTCCTGAACTATGGAATCAGGCAGGAAGACATGCAACTCATAGAGAGTGCATGCCAATCGGAGGGTATAGATGCGGAATGGCTCAAGGATTATATCCTCAAGCCTTTCCATGAAGAGCGTAATAACCAAAATGAGTCAAGTCTTGAGGAAAAGAAGGTGACGAAAATACTCAAGAAGGCTCTCAAAGAAATTAAGAAGTAATGAAACTGAAGCGTATCTACATAGAGAATTATAAGACCTACAGAAAGTTGGACTTAAACTTAGAGGTTACGAGCGACCGTCCAATCATCTTGATAGGTGGTGCCAACGGTTGTGGCAAAACTACGCTCTTCGATGCCATCTATTCTGCACTCTATGGATTGAAGATATCCAACAAGCGACAGTTTGAGGAAATCTTCAATTCGGGGGTGAAGAACGAGAGTGGTATAGAAGGCAAGACCATCAAATTGGAGATTACTTTCTCAGGGGTCGTTTTGGGGCAGGAAACGCCTTATCGCCTGTGCCGTGCCTATCTCTTTTTGGGAGGCAAGGTATTGGAGAGTGTGGAACTCAACATGAATGGTAACAAATATACTTATGGCTCTGGCTCCACGGCGATTCAGCGCAGTACCAACGAAGCTATCGTCAATAAGATTATCTCTGCCAATCTGCCCGCAGAACTGAGCAACTATTTCCTCTTTGATGCCATGAAGACCTCCGACCTTGTGAAAGAGGAACAAATCAACAAGCTCATCATGAAGAACATCAATTCGGTGATGGGATTCAATAAATACACTCAGTTGCAGAATGCAGCCTCGGCTTATCTTGACGAGAAGAAAGCGGAACGCTTGGAGAACGAGAACCTTCGTGCCGAATATACAAAACTGACCAAGGAAAAGGTTGAGATGGAAAGGGAGCTGGCACGGCTCAATGACGAGTATAACGAGGCGTTGAACTATGCCAACGACCACAAGCAACAGTATGAGCAACTGAAAGAAGGCAGAAACTCCGACGAGGTGATACGCGACAAGATGCGCCAGATAGAGGAGAGTATCAACGGCTATTATGCCAAGGAAAAGAATTATCGGCAGGATGCTGAGGCTGTATCCAAGGAATTGGAGTTGAAAGTCTTTATGCCGAAACTCGCCAATGTCATCAGCACCGAGGTGGAACTCATCCTGAACGAGAAGGAAGAGGTGGCTTCGGCGAGGGGAAATGTACTCAACGACCAACAGATAGAGAAGGTAACCCAGGAGGTGGTGCGGCTCATCGAAGAAATGTATCCGCAAGTGGGTGAGGTGTCTGTCTCCGACATCATCGCCGAAATCAAACGGGCGCAAAATGACAGCGAGGAGTGCAATGACAAGTATGGCTATCTGAGTGAGAAGGATACGGCGGTACTGAAGAATCTCGTGCAGCAGTCTTATTCCAATCCTTACCTTGCCCTTGATGAGCGACGGGAGAATTTGAATCTCGAGCTGGAGGAGATGCCGAAGAAGATGGAGCAGATGGAAGAATATAAGCGCGCCTTGTCGGGCAGCGACTATAATATCATTGAACTTTATGAGACCAACGACCGAAAGATAGGTGAGCTGAAGACGAAGATGGCTGACAAGAAAACGGCAATCAAGGAACTGGAGAGAAAAATATCGACTTACGACTATGATATGCCGCAAGTACCAGATCCTCAGTATGATATGCTCTGTAAACTGCCAAGTTTCTTCAAGTCGTTGTCACGCAAGTTGCTGCAAGCCAAGAAGGCAAGCATTGAACGTATGATGAAGGAGCAGTTGAACATCAACTTGGTGATTTATGCAGGCTACATCGGTAGGGTGGAGCTTTCTGCTAATAACTCGGACGAGATTTCCTTCAAGATGTTCCATAAGAATGGCAACGAGATATACTTGAGCCAGTTGAACGCTGGTGCCAAGCAAACCGTGATGCAAGTGCTGCTGAAGGTACTGTATGAGTTGGGCGATTACGACCCACCTGTGATGATAGATACGGTGATGGGTGTGCTCGACAAGGAAAGTCGTGAGGTCATCATCAACCGATACTTCCCAGACTTGGCGCACCAGACAGTCCTGCTCAGTACCGATACAGAGATAACGACCGAGACAGACTTCAAGAAAATTGTGGCTTACGTGGCAAGAACCTATACCTTGCATCGTGACCAAGAGGAGCAATGTACCACCGTGAGCGAGGATTACTTCGGATTACAAATTTATGATTTCTAAGTTATGAATGTACAATACATACAGTTGGAGGGAATGAGAATCCTGGATGGAACTCATGAACAATTGGAGGAGGTGAAGAGTGCCATTGAGCAACATCTGAATCTTTCCGACTATTCGGACGGCGTAAGACCTGTGGTGCTGAACTTTGCCACTGTGATGCGCATCTGTCTCTTAGTGGGATTGAGCGACAAGGCACCGAGAAGCCGAGCGAAGGTGGATGTTATGCCGACATCGACAGGTACGCAACCTTTAGGTAGTTCCTTCTTTACGAAGTCGAACATCAAGGAAGTTTTCGTTGCTCTCATCAAGATGAGATATTGTGATGTGGATGCAGATTGGCGGAACTCTACTTTTCTGAGCAAGGTGCTATACTGTGAGATAATGAGAGGTAAGCAAATCTTGATGCAAGAAGGTGGTCTCGACGAATGGTTGCACTATAGTCCGGTGAGAGGTGGCAAGTCGTTGATGGATATTCCTGAGTTGAACCTTTACATCGGACAATACGAGGATGGCATGGATGCAGCCCTCGACATCAATAGTACTGCCATCGCCAATACGCAGATATTGGTGGCAGGAACTACAGGTTCGGGAAAGTCGAATTTGCTGGCTGTCCTCATCAATCAAATCAGAATGGCATCGGCAGATACTTATTATCCTGTCAACTTCCTCTTGTTCGACTACAAGGGCGAGTTCTCCGACCCAGCCCATGCCGACTGGTTGGATAAGTTCGCTACCGACTCGTCTGCCATCTTGAATCCTATGGAGAAGCCTTTGCCGTTTACTCCGTTCAAGGACTTTACAGGAAGGCCCATCAATGAAATCCACCTGTATTCCACGACCTTGGCAAATGCCATCTGTGCTATATCTTCCGCTAAGATTGGTGCTTTGATGGATAACAGACTGAGCGAAGCTATCATCAATGCCTACAAGGCGAAGAACCAGAAACCAATCACCTTTCAGGAAGTTTTTGATCATTATACCATGCTGATGCCTGAAAAGAAGCGAGATGAAATGGATAGTGTGAAATCCGTATTGAACCAGTTAATACTCAACAATATTTTCGCAGAGGAAGACAAGATAGACTTAGTGAAAGGTTGCTATGTCATCAATCTGGGAAAGTTTGACAAGGAAGGTATTATGGCAAAGGCTATCGTGTATTTTGTGACCTCAAAGTTGAATTGTATCTATGAGAGTCTTCCTCCTCAGGCTGTCAATGAGGAAAGAGTAGAACTTCGTCATTTCACCATCATAGATGAGGCTCACTATATGCTTGGCTTCGAGAACAAACCCTTGCAAAACTTGATTGCGGTAGGAAGAAACAAGGGAATGAGTATCATTCTCGCCACACAGAACATGGATTCATTCAAAAGCAAGCATTTCGACTTTTATGCCAATGCGCAGTATCCACTCATCATGAAGCAGCAACAGCAGAATGATGGGGTACTAAAGGATTTATTTGGTGTAAGCAGTATGGCTCTACAAGAACTGAAGCAAGCCATTGCAGGTTTGCAAAAAGGAGAGCTGATTACCAAGGATTCGCAAGCCATGATGCTGGGTATCGGAAAACATTGGAAGAAGATAAAAGTGACGCATTTGATATGATAGAGGAGTGTGTTAGATCCGCCGTATTCTTCGTCTCCCGAAACCTTGCCATGATTTCCTCATGGCGAGGTTCCGCTTTTTTCTTAGCTATGGTTTATAGTTTTTCGCAGAATTCTATTTTCTCCTTATTGGGTCCTTCAATGGTGAAGAACTTTACACCATGTTCCCAGAAAGGTAGACCGTTGACTTGCTGATCCAGCATCTTGAAGGTTCCTGCTTCCTTTACAACATTGAAGAGTTCTTCAATGTTCTTTACATCTATAGCGATGTGGTCGATGGCTCCATATTCCATTTTAGCCTGATGGGTCTGGTAGGTCTCAATGATGAGGTTGTGGAGCAGGAGAAAGGCTACTTCCTCATTGCCGTTTACTGTGCGGAGGGCAGTTTCGAAGCCCAGGGCATGATAAAACTCAATAGTCTTGTTGATGTCGTTGGTAGGAATGCCAATGTGCTGCACGCCTGTTGTAAAATCTTTGATGTTCATAATAAATTTGTGTTTAGATGATTGTTATGATAAAACTTTCTGTGTTTTTTTGAAGATTTAGAAGCGGATGACTTCTGCTCCAATCTGGAAATAGCTCTGGTTGCTCTGTGGATTCCACATACCCTTGACATATACCGGTATGGTGTAGTTGCTGAGTTTGAGGTCGTGGGATGCTTGCAGCGATACGTGAACGATACCTGCTGTGGTTCCGAAGAAGTGGGCATCCTCGCCAGCTCTGTTCAATGCGAAGGCTCCACCAACTCCAGCATCTACTTTCCAGCCGTCTTTCTGATAGACAGGATATTCTGCATAAACGAAGGTAGAATATTTCTGCTCGGTGTTGTCGCTGTTGCGGTCACGTCCGAAGACTACTGTTGACCAGTTCAGGAGCAGCGGAAACTTCTCTTCCTGAAATCGATAGCTCAAAGTAGCATCGAGGAAACGCCCCGTGGTATGAGCAGAGTAGTTCCAGTATTCTTTGTTATTATATGTTGTACCAGGCGAGAAGTTGTAGGTGTCCCATAGGGCTAATCCCCAACCGCCAGCTTTCAGATTCAGATAATGATTAAACTCCTTGTAGGAGCCTTCCGAGTTGCAGCCGCCCCAAAGTCCCACGGTAACGTGGTCGTTGGCCATCGTATAACTTAGGTCTGTAAGGAGAACGATGCCATCGGAAACTTCCATGCCACGCCACAGATGGTTGTTCTGGACGTTGGCTTTCAGATGGAGCTGCGCCTGGGCATTCCCCAGGCAAGCAGCCATCATTAAAACACCAACTAATCTTCGTCTCATTTTTCTTTAACAATAAATAAAAATAACATTAACTATGTTTCTTTTGTGATTAGATTTTCTGTTCCTTAGTTTTTACTATTAGGATTTTAAATCTTTACATAACTTTCGCGAGTAGGAAAGTTGGAGAAGTTGTGTCTCTCAAGCTTCCCTAAACTACTCGCATGAAAAAGTCCTGTCTTTGAATCTTGGTTGCAAATATAGTTGCATTTTATTTTTGTGGCATCGAAAAATCATATTTATTTTCTGCAATCGTTCCCGCAATCGTTTCCAATTTCTGCAATCGTTTGAAGGTCATACTGTTTCCCATGCATCTTCTTCTCTTTGGGTATGTGTGTGAATTATTAGGTGACGGCTATCTGAAAAAAATATGTTTTTTGTTGTTGCTTTCATAGAAAAATATTATATTTGCAATCAGAAAACCAAGAAGAATAAGAATATGGCTAAACATGTAACTATTAAAGATATAGCCCGCTCGCTCTGCATTTCAGTCTCTACTGTTTCCAGAGCATTGACCGATGACAGGAACATACGCAAAGAGACGCGAGACATGGTGGTGGAGGAGGCGAAGCGACTCGGTTACAAGCGTAATCCTGTAGCGATGAACCTGAAGATGGGACGTACCAATACCATTGGAGTCATTGTGCCTGAGATGCTACACCTTATGCTTCGCAGGTGATAGGCGGAATACAAGAAATTCTCTACAAGAAGAACCAGAAGGTGATGATAGCCGAGAGTGACGAGAATCCCGACAGGGAACTGGAAAATCTGAAAATGATGGAACAGTTTATGGTGGATGGGTTGATTGTTAGTCTCTGCAGTTACCGCAAGAACATTGAGATGTATCAGCAGTTGGAGGAAGCTGGTATGGCTGTTGATGGTTTGAAGGAATACACTTCCAAGGCTTCGGGTGTGTTTATGATGGGTGTCTTCGGCGGTGCCGTCTTTCCTGTGCTCCAAGGTTTGTTGGCCGATTATGTCGGCTCATGGCAATTCACCTGGCTCATTCCTCTTTTCTGCGAGTTCGTCATTCTTTGGTATGGGCTTGTGGGATACAAACAAGTTCCTCAAAGTTACGCTGCATCTCAACAATGAAAACAAAAAGTTTCCTTTTTATTTTGTTTTGTCTTCGATTTGCTGTAACTTTGCACCCGCAAACTACAATTTGATAAAAGTTGTTTTTCAACTGATTAAAAGATTAGATTATGAGTGAACAGATTGAGCAACAGAATAACAAGGTGCAGGCAACAGCAGAAGTAACACCTGCAGCTGCAGAACAGGTGGCTGGTTTCCAGGTGGTAAACGAGGGCTTCACTACACGTGAGGCTATTGAGGAAGCCAAGCGGTGCTTACACTGTAAGGTGCCACAATGCAAGAAGGGATGTCCTATCGGAAATGATATCCCCGACTTTGTGCATGAACTTTCTATGGGTAATATGGGTGCGGCTATGTCTATCATCAATGCCAAGAGCAACCTTCCTGCAATCTGTGGACGTGTGTGTCCTCATGAGAAGCAATGCCAGGGCAACTGTGTGCTGGGCAAGAAGGGAAAACCTGTACAGATAGGAAAGTTGGAGCAGTTTGTTGCCGACTTCGATACCAAGATGAACCTCTCTCGCGAGAAGCTTCCACAGAAGACTCGTGGACGTGTGGCTGTCATCGGTTCTGGTCCTGCCGGACTTACTGTTGCTGGTGATTTGGCACGTCAGGGCTTTAATGTCACGATCTTCGAAGGACAGGCCGAGCCTGGTGGTGTGCTGATGTATGGTATTCCTGAATATCGACTGCCCAAGGCCGTGGTACGTGCCGAGGTAAGCAAGATAGAGGCTCTCGGTGTACAGTTTATCACCAACTGCATGGTGGGTGAGAACAATGTGACTATAGACAGTCTTTTCCGTGCTGGCTACGATGCCATTTTCATGGGAACAGGAACCAGCGTACCTCAGAATATGGACTCTACACCTGGTGCCAAGTTGCATGGTGTGAGCCAGAGTACTTATTTCCTGCACAATGTCAATGCCTATAACGAGGGAGCCCTGACACGCGACATGGTGCCTCTTCGTGATGGAGAGAAGGTGGGTGTGATAGGTGGAGGAAATGTGGCCATGGATGCTGCACGTACTGCCATTCGCCTGGGTGCTGATGTAACAGTGCTCTATCGCAAGACACAGGAAGAGATGCCTGCCATACAGAGTGAGTATGATGAGGCTGTGAAGGAGGGTGTCAAGTTTGAATGGAAAACTACTGTCGAGGCTTTCCTCAAGGGTAAGAACGGAAGACTGGGAAGCTGTGTACTCAATACTCCAGAAGGTGAGCGTGTAGAGAAATTCGACCGCATCTACTTGGCCATCGGATCACGTCCTGCCAACCGTATTGTCTCTACAACTGCTGGTATCGAGGTTGACGAGAAAGGTTATGTCAAGGTGGTGGAGCGTCCTTTTGGTATGACCACCCGCAGAGGTGTGTTTGCCGGAGGCGACGTGGTTCATCGTCCTCAAACCGTGGTGCTTGCCATGAAGGCTGCCAAGGAGGTGGCTCAGGGTATTGCTCAATATGTCGATGCCATCAAGTTGCTCGAAGAGGCAAAGCGCATCGAGAAGAGCGGCACGACAGACGTAGAATAACGTTATAGACTTTTAAATCGCATTAATATCTCCCAAAACTCATTGGTGGTTTTGGGAGATATTATTTTTTTATTTACTTTTGTAGGCATAACTCAACTTATGTAAGTTGTAGAAGTTCAATAAGATAAAACGAATGAAGAAGACTATATTGATGATCGTGCTGATATGTTGGGCAGTGGTAATGGTCAGGGCACAGAAAACCTGCGTCATAGCCAATGCCGAAGACCATGTGCCTGTGCGTGAAGCATTGATTCATACCGATAACAATCATTGGGCACGTACCGACTACAGAGGTTACTGGACCATGAAGTATCAGTTTGACAGTGCTACGGTGTCGAAACCGGGCTTTCTGAAGACTACCATCTATCTGAAGAATCTCCCCGATACGGTGTTTCTGCTGCCGCAGAGCCACCAACTCAGAGAGGTGGAAGTATGGGGAGAGAATATGCCCGGTATCAAAGGCATTCAGAACGATGCGCACCGGCAGGCTGAGATAGGTGGGGCAAATGCTCCCAGCGGAGCGAGCTTCGACTTGGCCAAAATGCTTGACAAGAGGGGCAGACGTGACAGCAAGCACCTGCGAGAGGCTCATAAGATATTCGGCGAGATGGATCGCAAAGACCCCATTGTGGCTGCCTACGAGAAGGCCACAGGAAAGAAATATCAGGCTAACGGCAGTATGATGAAGTCGAGCGTGGAGCCTATAGAACCTCGCCAGCAACCTGCCACTGCATCTGATGCAAAAAAGGCAAAAGCTGCAGGAGAAAGAAATGGGCAAGGCAATGTGCCGGAAAAGAATCCCGGCAAGGAGCAAGGTAAAGAAAAAAACAAGGAACAAGGGAAGGAGCCGCTTCCTGTAAAGGATGAAAAATCGTCAAAAAAGGTACGCGTGTCGGTAGAACAGTCGGTAAGTATCCTAAAGTGACAGATTTGACGTGCTTTTTTGGTTACTAATATAGGGTTTTCGAAATTATTTTCGTAACTTTGCAGCCAAAATAAAAAAAAGAATTTAAAATGTTTGAAAATTTAAGTGATAGACTGGAACGATCCTTCAAGATTCTGAAGGGTGAGGGTAAGATAACCGAAATCAACGTGGCAGAGACCATGAAGGACGTACGCCGTGCTTTGCTCGACGCCGACGTCAACTTCAAGGTAGCTAAGGAATTCACCAACAAGGTGAAGGAAAAGGCACTTGGTATGAATGTGCTCACGGCTGTAAAGCCTGGTCAGTTGATGGTAAAGCTGGTTCACGATGAGCTGGCTGAGTTGATGGGAGGCGAGGAAGCTCCTCTGAAGCTTGAAGGTCATCCTGCCATCATCCTGATGAGCGGTCTGCAGGGTTCGGGTAAGACCACCTTCAGTGGAAAGCTTGCCAATATGCTCAAGACCAAGAAGGGCAAGAAGCCATTGCTCGTGGCCTGCGACGTTTATCGTCCTGCTGCTATCGACCAGTTGAAGGTGGTAGGAGAGCAAGTGGGTGTTCCTGTATACAGTGAGCCTGAGAACAAGGATGTTTGTGTCATTGCCGACCATGCCATCCAGCAGGCTAAGACCAATGGCAACGATGTTGTCATCGTGGATACTGCCGGTCGTCTGGCCATTGACGAGCAGATGATGAACGAGATCAGCGGTCTTAAGAATCATCTTCGTCCCGACGAGACTCTCTTCGTAGTTGACTCTATGACTGGTCAGGATGCTGTCAATACAGCCAAGGAGTTTAACGACCGTCTTGATTTCAATGGCGTGGTTCTTACCAAGCTTGATGGTGATACCCGTGGTGGTGCTGCTCTCAGTATCCGCACTGTGGTGACCAAGCCTATCAAGTTTATCGGTACTGGCGAGAAGATGGAGGCTATCGACGTGTTCCATCCTGCCCGTATGGCCGACCGTATTCTCGGTATGGGTGACGTGGTTTCGTTGGTAGAGCGTGCTCAGGAGCAGTTCGACCTTGAGGAGGCAAAGAAACTGGAGAAGAAGATTCGCAAGAATCAGTTCGACTTCAACGATTTCTATGCTCAGATACAGCAAATCAAGAAGATGGGTAATATCAAGGATTTGGCTGGTATGATTCCTGGTTT
>OGYV01002018.1_pt1 | contig 13945 bp, 7 predicted proteins | sample 1576651 | NCBI WGS metagenome assembly OGYV01 (sample SAMEA3541570, study PRJEB24748) | human gut metagenome | biome: human gut; feature: human-associated habitat; material: faeces | place: China | collected 2012
TACCCAGGGCGATGCCCTGGGCTAGGAGCTTCTGCCCTTTCAGGGCGTGTGGAGCTTACTTGCGGTTTAGAAGAAAGATTAAATCATGGGCGGAGAGCCCCTATATATATAATAAGGTATAAAAAATGAAAGGTATTAAAAAGTTGTATTTTACAGTCATCCTTCTGATGATTTCTACGCTTCAGATGATGGCTCAGCAGAAGATAACAGGCCGTGTCATCGATGACGACGGTTTTGCCGTACCGTATGCAAGCGTGCAATACAAAGGACATAAAATTGCGGTTTCAAGCAACGGAGAAGGTAAGTTTACCATTGATAAGAAACCGGGACTCATGCTCACCGTAAGCGCACTGAGCTACAAGAGCACCACGGTGAAGGTTGACGAAAAGACCAACTTTCTGGAAATCAAACTGAAAGACGATACGCACAAACTTACCGAAGTGGTGGTAAAATCGAAAAAAGGCCGCTACAAACGTAAGGATAATCCTGCCGTAGAACTGATGCGGCGCGTGATTGCTGCCAAGAAAAAGAGCGATCTGAGCAACCACGACTATGTGCAATATGATAAGTATCAGAAGATTACACTCGCGCTCAACGACCTGAAGAAAGAGCAGTTGGAGAGCAAGTTCTTCCAGCGCCGCCAGTATCTCCTCGACCAGGTAGAAACCTCTCCGTACAACGGAAAGCTCACCCTGCCTGTCAGCATCGACGAAACGGTTTCACAGCATATTTACCGCAAAGATCCGAAGACCGAAAAGGACATCATCAAGGGTCAGCAGAGCAATGGAATCGGACAGGTAATCCAGACCGGAGAGATTCTCAACACCGCCCTGAAAGAGGTGTTCACCGATGTAGACATCTACGATGATTACGTGCGCCTGCTGCAGTATCCCTTCCCATCTCCTATCGGCAGAACAGCCATCAGCTTCTACCATTACTACATCGAAGATACGGTGTATGTGGAAAGAGACCTGTGCTACCATCTGCAGTTTATCCCAGCCAACAGCCAGGACTTCGGATTCCGAGGCGAACTCTATGTGCTTGCCGACAGCAGCCTGCACGTGAAGAAATGTAACCTCTACATGCCTCACAACAGCGATGTAAACTGGGTTACTGACATGAAGATTGAACAGGAGTACACCAAGCTCGACAACGGCGAGTGGGTGCTCACTAAAGACGATATGATAGCCGAACTGCACGTCAACAAGCTCCTTCAGGACCTGCTGGTGGTGCGAAACACGCGAATCACCGATTATGCCTTCGATGCCTTGCCGAAGCAGCTCTTCAAGGGCAAGGCGAAGATCAGGCACGATATGGATGCGATGAACCGCGATGAGGCTTACTGGAACAAATACCGGCAGGTGGGCCTCACGAAGAGTGAATCGTCGATGGACAGCTTTATCCACCGCATGGAGAACTCCAAGGGATTCAAATACATCATCTTCGGTGTGAGAGCCCTGATGGAGAACTATGTGGAAGTGGCTCATACCAAGGGCAAGAAGGTAACGGTGAAAGACAGTCTGGGTGTTGAAAGAGACAGCATCATCAACGACCGCCGCAGCCTCTTCGACCTGGGACCTATCAACACGTTCCTCTCCAACAACTACGTAGACGGTGTGCGCCTGCGTCTGGCGGGCAGAACGATGGCAGCCCTCAACCCTCACTTCTTCTGGGATGGTTACGGCGCCTACGGTCTGAAGAGCAACAAGTGGTATTACGGCCATGTGCTCACCTATTCGTTCAACAAGAAGAAAAACAGTCCGTTCGAGTTCCCGATGCGCAAGCTTACCTTCGAGCTGGGGCATGATATTACATCTCCATCCGATGATAACCTGCTGCACAACAAGGACAACTTCTTCATGACCCTCCGTGCCACTACGCAGGACCAGATGTATCAGTATCATCGCCAGAAGGTGACCTTCACCTACGAAACCGACTGGGGCTTCCGCTTCGACACCAGCCTCCGCTGGCAGAGCAACCGCACCGTGGGCAATCTCCACTATTACAGGGTGAGCGACGGCGAGGAAATACGCAAGATACGCACCACAGAGGCAAGTGTAGGCTTAGATTACAACCCGGGTGTTACCTATGTCAACACCAAGCAGCAGCGCCTGCCAATCAACCTCGACAGTCCTGAAATCTCGCTTCGCCACACCATGGGCTTAGACGGATTCATGGGCGGCCAGTATCAGAGCAACCTCACCACGCTGGGCATTTACAAGCGCCAGTGGCTGGGAAGCTTCGGTTATATGGATTTCAACATCGTGGGCAAGGCGCAGTGGAGCAAAGTGCCTTTCACCATGCTCATCCAACCACCGGTCAACCTCTCTATCTTCGAGCAGGAGGCAACCATCAGCATGATGAAGGACTGGGAGTTCCTGAGCGACCGCCAGCTGTTCTGGTCAGTAGCCTGGGATATGAACGGCAAGCTGCTCAACCGCATTCCGCTCATCAAGAAGCTGAAGTGGCGTGAATATGTAGCCATCAAGGGTGTTTGGGGCGATTTGACCAGCAAGAACGACCCGAGCAAGAACCTCAATGATGAGAAGCTCTTCAAGTTCCCTACCAACTCCTATACCTTTGGCAAGACGCCATACTGGGAGTTTGTAGCCGGCGTGCACAACATCTTCAAGTTCTTCGGAATCGATTATGTTCGCCGCCTCAACTATTATGACCATGCAAATATCTCAAAATGGGGCATCCGTATGGGCTTCCTCATGTCATTCTAATAAGAAAAAAGATGCCTTGATGCAGTATTTTTACTGCATCAAGGCATCTGCGTACATATATAAACAACATATAAGAGAGTAAACATAATGAAGATTCTATTAGCAGACAAACAGGACATCACAAGAGCCGGATTGAGCTATGTGATCAGTAAGATAGAGGGTTTGGAAACCCGGACCATCGAAGACAAGGCAGACCTGATGCTTGCCTTAAAGGAAAATGAGGATACGGTTGTAATACTCGACTACACCCTTTTCGACATCAATGATGCTGCCGAATTACTTATTTTAAACCAGCGTTTCCCATACACGCGCTGGCTACTGTTCAGTGAGGATCTGAGTGCCGATTTCGTGAAGATTCTCATCGCCAGCAGTACGCAGTTCAGCGTATTGCTGAAGGAGTGTTCGCTAATGGAAATCAAGGAGGCGATACGTTTTTGTGTGGCAAGCAACCGTTTTGTCTGCCAGCGCATGATGGAGGTACTTCTGGCTCCGAAACAGGAGGAGCAGGAGAAAATCAACCTCACCAAGACCGAGACAGAGATTCTGAAGGACATTGCGCTGGGAATGACGACGAAAGAAATAGCCGAGAAGCGCTTTTCCAGCTTCCATACGGTCAATACCCACCGCAAGAACATCTTCCGCAAGCTGGGCGTAAACAACGTTCACGAGGCTACGAAATATGCGCTGAGAGCCGGTTTGGTAGATTCGGCAGAATACTATATTTAACTATCAACTTTTCATTGGGGGGTTAACAGGGTTAACAGTTAACAGCTGTTTTTTGCATGGTCCCCCTCGCGTACCTTATTATATAATAATATATATATACTTATTTTTATATAAGTGTGTGGATGGAAGTATGCATTTTTGGGGTGTTAACTGTTAACCTGTTAACCCCCATCTTAATTTTCTCTTTCCAGAGCGCATCTTTTTATCTTGGCAAGCGTCTTATATTAAGACGGATAAGTGCCTTATATTAAGACAGATAAGAGGCTTTAATGATGACCAGCAGGAGGCTTCAATGATGCCTCACGAGGGGGCAATTAATGCGTCGCGACGGAAGAATTTGTACGTCGCGACGCAAAAAATAATGCATCGCGATGGAAAAAAACAGCCATTTTACAGCCATTTTTCATCCTATCGCGATGCTTTCTTAATTTTCTCAACCGGAAAGCTATGAGTTGAGAACCACAAAACTATGAGTTAGTTTTTTTAACTTTTTAGCCCATTTTCTATCTTTTTACGCCTAAACGGCACAAAACAGAGACTTTTAAATCTTCTTTTTATAGCAGCGATGACGGCGATGCTGTTCGCTCTCCAGATACTGCCACTGGCTCTGAACACCGGTATTGGTCTCCATCTGCGGCATTGCCTCAGCCCATTTAAAGCCATAACGGCGATACTGCTCAATCAGATCGGCAAAAATAAGCGCATTGGCTCCCTTCTTGCGATATTCCGGAAGAACACCAATCAAGAGCAAATCTACCGTATCCGTCTTGTGCCACTTCAGAACCTTCAGCACCTTCAGCCAACCCGTAGGGAAAAGCTTGCCATCGCCTATCTCGCGCAGCGCATCGGTAAACGAAGGGAAGGAAACACCAAAGGCTACCAGCTTGTTGCCAGCGTTGCCATCCACTACACCCGTTACCAGGTTCAAGTCAGCCTTCTTGATATAAGTATTTACATATTCATCTATCTGCTTCTCCGTAAGCTGCTGGAAATCATAGAGATTCTTGTAAGTCTCGTTCACGATTTCGAACACCTTCCTGCCCATTCCTCCCGAGGTCAGTTCCTGGCGGGTGAACTTATGGACATGCAGATTATATCGGCTCTCTATCATCTGGGCAGTCTTGGCAAACTTAGCCGGCGTCACTTCCGGAATCCTGATGCGGTACTCCAGCCAGTCGTTATCCTTCTCATAGAGCGGATAACTCTCCAGATGCGTCTTATAATAAGGATAATTGTAATTGATATACATCGTAGATTTCCGGTCGAAGCCCTCGATGAGCAAGCCTTCACGGTCCATATCCGTAAAGCCGAGCGGACCTACGCATTCGTTCATTCCCTTGCTCTTGCCCCAGTTTTCTACCGCGCGCAACAAGGCACAGGAAACCGCTACATTATCCACGAAATCAAACCAGCCGAAGCGAACCTGCTTCTTGTTCCACTCTTCGTTGGCACGATGGTTGATAATGCCAGCAATTCTACCTACGATACGAGCCTCGCTGTCAACCGCCAGGAAGTATTGAGCCTCGCAGAATTCGAAGGCAGGATTCTTCTTTGGGTCCAGCGTATTCATCTCATCGAAACGCAAAAAAGGAATGGCAAACTTATGGTCTCTGTAGAGATCATAATGAAACTGAATGAAGGTTTTCAGCCCTTTTTTAGTCGTTATCGGTATGATTCTTATCTCATCATTCATTAGTATATTGTTTTATGTATATATATTCAATTGCGGTGCAAAAATACAATAAATTTATGAATAATGCAACTCTTTTCTTATAAATTTATAAAAGTTTGTTCATAATTGTCCAACTTTGTGGATATTTATGTACCTTTGCAGGATGAAATGCCCCAAAAGAGCATCATAAAGTTATGAAGAAAGAGAAAAGAGACAACTATACGTTCCTCACACATGCCCCTGTGCATCATGTGATTTTCACGATGGCCATACCAACGATTATCAGTATGCTGTCGACGAGCATGTACAACCTCGCCGACACTTATTTCGTGGGCAGCATCAACACGCAGAGTGTGGCAGCGGTAGGCGTTTCCTTTGCAGCAATGGCTGTGATTCAGGCGATTGGTTTCTTCTTCGGTCACGGAGCGGGCAATTATGTTTCGCGCCAGTTGGGCGCCAAGCATACGGAAGAGGCACAGAAGATGGCAACAACGGGCTTTGTACTGAGTTTTCTTACCGGTCTCCTCATCGCCATTCTGGGTCATCTTTTCCTCACTCCGCTCTGTCTTCTGATGGGTTCTACGCCCACCATTCTTCCTTATACAGAGCGTTATCTGGGCATTATCCTGCTGGGTGCTCCCTTTATGACCACCTCGCTTACGCTGAATAATCTGATGCGATTTCAGGGCAATACGATGTATGCGATGAAGGGCATCATGTCGGGTGTGCTGCTCAATCTGATTCTGGCTCCTCTGCTCATTCTCTACTTCCAGCTGGGCATTACCGGAGCCGCCGTAGCCACCCTCACCAGCCAGTGTTTCGGCTGCGCCATGCTCTTCTGGATGACGCATAAAGGCGAGAACATCCGCATCCGTCTCTGCAATTTCACCCCTACCCGCGCCTTTGCCAAGGAGATTATCTTCGGCGGAACCCCTTCGCTGTCAAGACAGGGACTGGGAAGTATCGCTACGCTGATGCTCAATGTGGCAGCAGGTGCGTTTGGCGATGCAGCCATTGCGGGCATGAGCATCGTTACCCGCATCTCCTTCTTCACCTATGCGATGGTCATTGGTCTGGGTCAGGGATTCCAGCCGCTCTGCGGATTCTGCTACGGCGCCAAACTCTACGGGCGCGTAAAGGAAGCCTTCTTTTTCTGCATCAGATGCGGCACGGTTTTCCTCAGCGTCTGTGCCCTTCTCGGCTTCATCTTCTCAACTTCCATCATCAGCATCTTCCGCGATGATGCAGCGGTTGTAGCCGTAGGTTCGGTGGCTTTGCGATGGCAGGTGCTCAGTTTTCCGCTCGTAGCCAGCATCGTGCTCACCAACATGCTGATGCAGACCATCCGTAAACCGGTGAGAGCCAACATCGTAGCGGCGGCACGAAGCGGACTTTTCTTCATTCCGCTCATCTTCATCCTCCCCTATTTCTTCGGACTGCTGGGCGTGGAGATGTGTCAGATGTGGGCAGATTGCTGCTCGTTTGCCGTTGCGGTTCTGATAGCCTGGAGCGCTTTCAGGGATATGAGAAGAGAGCAGATGGAACTTGGGAAAAGCCACTAGAAGATAAGAAGATACTAGAAGATAAGAGAAAATACTTGAGATAAGAGAAATGGAGAAGATTTATTACATAGGATTGGACGTTGGTTCTACGACAGCCAAAATAGCCGTTATCGACAGCGATAACCGGGTAATTTACTCAAAATACGAACGCCACAACGCTCGTGTCAACGAACTTGTGTCGCAATATTTCGATGAGATTTTAGCCCTCACGGGCGATGCAGAGGCAAGAATCTGCGTAACGGGAAGCGTAGGAATGGCTACTGCCGAACAGCTCCAGGCGGAGTTTGTACAAGAGGTGGTGGCTGCATCGGTCTATGCCCGTACTGCCCATCCTGAGGCGAAGGCGCTCATCGATATTGGTGGCGAGGACGCGAAGGTTATCTTCTTCAAGGAAAACGGAAATATGGAACTGCGCATGAACGGCAACTGTGCCGGAGGAACGGGTGCTTTCATCGACCAGATGAGTGTGCTGATGGGCGTAGAGAACCAGAAGATGAGCGAGTTGGCGATGAAGGCAGAACACGTTTATCCGATGGCTGCCCGCTGCGGCGTGTTCGCCAAGACCGACATCCAGAACCTGATGGCGCGCAATCTGCCCGAAGCAGATATTGCAGCCAGCATCTTCCATTCCATTGCCGTACAGACGGTGGTAACGCTTTCTCACGGCATCAGCTTCGAGGCTCCTATCCTGCTCTGCGGCGGTCCGCTGACCTTTCTTCCGGCTCTCCGCAAGGCTTTCTGCGATTATCTCCATCTCTCTCCAAACGACTTCATCGTATCCGGAAACAGCAATCTCATTCCGGCTCTGGGCTGTGCTTATCGGGCTAAATCGGCAGATTCTGCAGCCTCAGTATCTGTTCTCAGAAGCCGGATGAAAAAAGAAATACAAACGGAATGGACCAGCAGTCTGCTGCCTCTATTCAAGAATGAGAAAGAGCACCAGGAATGGCTCAAATCAAAGGCGAAATTCGCTACCGAAACCCAACCGCTGAATAAAGGGAAACAGCAGGTTGTGATTGGTATTGACTCGGGCTCTACTACGACGAAGATTGTTGCGGTAAGGGTGAATGCGGAGACGCCTACGGGAGATATTGTCTTTACCAATTACCGCCTGAATCTGGGAAATCCGATCAAGGCAGTAGCGGATGGACTGAACGCCCTGAAGCAGGAAGCTGCATTGCGAGGCGCTGAACTGGAAATCGTAGGCTCCTGCTCTACAGGTTACGGCGAAGAACTCATCAAGGCGGCTTTCGGCCTCGACAGCGGCATTATCGAAACAATGGCGCACGAAAGAGCTGCTGCCTCACTCATGCCCGACGTGAGTTTTATCCTGGACATCGGCGGACAGGACATGAAGGCTATCTTCGTGGAGAAAGGGGCTGTGGTGCGCATGGAACTCAACGAGGCGTGCAGTTCGGGCTGCGGAACATTCATCCAGACCTTTGCCAACAACATGGGTTATTCTGTAGGCGATTTTGCCCAACTCGCCTGCCAGTCGAAGGCTCCCTGCGACCTGGGAACCCGCTGCACCGTCTTCATGAACTCGAAGGTGAAGCAGGTGCTCAGAGAGGGCGCATCTGTTGCTGATATTTCTGCCGGAATCTCTTATTCGGTCATCAAGAACTGTCTTTATAAGGTATTGAAACTCCATGGTAATGAGAACCTTGGAGGCAAAATCGTTGTGCAGGGTGGTACGATGAGAAACGATGCGGTGGTAAGAGCATTTGAGTTGCTCACCCATACCGAAGTGGCACGAAGCAACATGCCTGAACTGATGGGCGCCTACGGCTGTGCCCTTCATGCGGCGGCAGATTACAAGCATCGCACATCTGCAGAAGACGAGCACCCTGCCTCATCAAGATCCATCGATGATCTCCAGAATCTGGCTCATTATGAAACCAAGCAGCTGCAATGCAAAGGCTGCGAAAACCATTGTTATGTTTCCCGCTACACCTTTGCCGGCGGCAACCGATTCTACTCCGGAAACAAGTGTGAGCGTGTGTTCAACAACAAGGGAGCAAACGGGATAAAAGGCAAAAACATTTACGAATACAAATATAGTTTACTCTTTGATAGAGAAGAAGTTAACCCACTTGACGTTGTAAAACACAACGTCAAAGTAGGCATTCCTCGCATCCTCAACATGTACGAGGAATATCCGTTCTGGAATGCGCTGCTCCGGGCAGCAGGATTGGGCGTGATTCTCTCTTCCGATTCCACTTTCAGCCAGTATGAAGGAGCCTTGAATACGGTGATGAGCGACAATATCTGCTTCCCGGCTAAACTGGCTCACAGTCATCTGAAGGAACTCAACGAGAACCCGAAGGTTGACCGCATCCTCATGCCATACGTGGTTTATGAACATAATGACGACCCGAAGAATACGCTGAACAGCTTCAACTGTCCGGTCGTTTCGGGCTACAGCGATGTCATCAAGTCGGTCATCAATCTGAAGAAACCAATCGATACGCCCGTCATCAACTTTGCCCAGCCTAAGGCGCTGGAAAAGCAGATTACCGATTATCTCAAGCAACTGGGAGTAAGCAAGAAGGCTGCCCATAAAGCGCTGAGAGAGGCCCTCTATGCTCAGGCAGTATATGCAGCTGAGATTAAGAAACAGGGCTGGGAGATTCTGAAAAATGAAGAAACAGAGGCTCAGAAAACGAACGGAGACAAGACTCTGAAGCCAAACAAGGGACTTACGATTCTGCTGGCGGGCCGTCCTTATCATACAGACCCGCTGATTCAGCACAAGCTGAGCGAGATGATTGCTAATCTGGGAGTCAACGTCATCAGCGAAGACATCGCCCGGGGTAATCTCTTTGCAGATTTCAAAGACTTCAATCTGGAGGGCCTGGCGGCAGAAAGAAATGAGGCAGCATTAGCCAGCCAGGACAACAACGAAGCATACAACTGTCAGCCAGAGACTTATCTCGTGAAGCAATGGGCGTATATGAACCGCATTCTGAAGGCAGCGCAATGGGCAGCCGAACAGGGCGATGAGGTTCATTTCGTCCAGATGACCAGCTTCGGCTGCGGTCCTGACAGTTTTATCCAGGACGAGATTCGCGACATCATGAAGCGCCACAACAAGCCGTTCACGCTGCTGAAGATAGATGATGTGAGCAATATCGGCTCCCTGAAACTCCGTGTCCGCTCGCTGATAGAAAGCCTGAAGGGAGTAAAGGAAGTGAAGAGTGAAGAACGAAGAGTGAAAAATTCAACAGCTGAAGAAATTCAACATTCAACACTCAACACTCAACATTTACAACAGACCAAGGTATTCACCAAGAAGGACATTCATCGCAAGATTCTCGCTCCTTTCATGACCGAATACCTCACCCCTATCATTCCGCCTATCCTGAAACTGATAGGCTATGATGTAGAGGTACTTCCGATGAGCGATGAGGTAAGCGCCGAACTCGGCTTGAAGTTTGCCAACAACGAAGTCTGTTATCCGGCAACACTCATCGTCGGCGACATCATCAAAGCCTTGAAATCAGGCAGATACGACCTGAACAATACGGCAGTAGTGATGAGTCAGACGGGCGGCCAGTGTCGCGCAACCAACTACGCCGGTCTCATCAAGCGTGCGATGATTTCCAATGGATTCCAGGATATTCCGCTGCTCACGCTCGGTGTAACAGCCTCAACAGGCGAAGCATCAGGCTCAACAGACGACAAGCAAGACTACAACGAGCAGGACGGCTTCAATGTGCCTTGGCTGAAATACAGTCAGATTATCGTTACCGCCATTTTCTATGGCGATGCAATCAACGAAATGTACAACGCCTGCATCGTAAGAGAGCGAAAACCGGGTATTGCCAGAGAGTTGCGCGATAAATACATACAGCTGATAGACGGACCTATCGCCCAGAATTCAGCCAAAGGACTCATCCGACTCCTGGAACAGGCAGCCGAAGAATTCAACCAGATGACCCTCGAAAGAGAACTGCCGAAGGTAGGAATCGTAGGTGAAATCTTCCTGAAGTTCAATCCTTTCGCCCACCAGTTCCTGGAGCAGAACATCATCTCGCGCGGCATAGAGGTGGTTCCGCCTCTGCTTGCCCCTTTCTTCCTGCAGGAATTTGTGAACGTGGAGATACAGAAACACATGCGGCTGAGTTGCACCAAAGTGCCCGATTTCATCATCAAGGGCGCTTATCAGGCGCTGATAGGCAGAAGATTGCGCCAGGTAAACAAGGCTGCCGGCAAGTTCCGCTACTTCCGTCCGTTCACCAATATCTATGATGATGCGAAGGACGTACAGGGACTGGTTTCGCTCGCAGCCCAGTTTGGCGAAGGCTGGCTTCTGCCTGCCGACATCGTAGGTTACATCCGTGATGGCGTGAACAACATCATCTCGCTCCAGCCTTTCGGTTGCATCGCTAACCACGTGATTTCCAAGGGCATCGAGAAACGTCTCCACGACCGGTTCCCAATGCTCAACCTCGTATCGCTCGACTTCGATTCCGGTGTTTCAGAGGTAAACGTCACCAACCGACTGCTCCTCTTCCTGGACAGCATCACAAAATAAGACAAGCCAGACCCATGTACGGTAAAACACCGTACATGGGTCTTTCCGTCTTTCATCCCTCAAAAAATCACTCTAAAAAATACAAAAAACCGTAGCTATTTCTTTGTCATTCAAGAAAATAATCGTATCTTTGCACTCAAAATTTTATTGAGACATTAAGAAAATGAGTAAAGATACATTAACTCATCAGCTGACAGAGACCATCGAGGAGCTTTCGAGCGCCGAATCTATGAAGGGTCTCTTCCATCAGCATCGATACGGGAATCCACTTCCTTCGGGCAAGGCGCTCGAAGAAATCATCAGTTTGTCCCGTTCTATCCTCTTTCCGGGATATTTCGGCAATTCTTCGGTAAATATCTCAACCATCAAATATCATATTGGAGTAAGAGTAGAGAAACTCTATGAGATGCTGTCAGAGCAGATTCTCGCTGGTCTCTGCTTCGCCAACGACTGCGAAACGGAAACCCAGGCTGAACTGCAGCACCAGCGTGCCAAGGCAGGCGTGATTGCAGCCAAGGCAATCATGGAATTCCCGAGACTGCGCAAGATTCTGGCTACCGATGTAGAGGCTGCCTACGAGGGCGACCCGGCTGCCATGAGCCATGGAGAAATCATCTCCTGCTACCCGGTCATCAAGGCGATTACCAACTACCGCATCGCCCACGTACTGCACGAACTGGGAGTGCCGCTCATTCCGAGAATGATGACCGAACTGGCGCATTCGGAAACCGGTATTGATATTAACCCGGAGGCTACCATCGGCAAGCACTTCACCATCGACCACGGTACGGGTGTGGTGATTGGAGCTACCTGCATCATCGGCGACAATGTGAAACTCTACCAGGGTGTAACCCTCGGAGCCAAGAGTTTCCCTCTCGATAAGAACGGCAACCCTATCAAGGGAATCCCTCGCCACCCTATCCTCGAAAATGATGTCATCGTCTACGCCAATGCCACCATCCTCGGTCGCATCACCATCGGAGAAGGCTGCGTAGTGGGAGCCAACGTATGGGTTACCAAGGATATGAAACCGAAAACAAAGAAATATAAAAAAGAAAAACAAAGTTTATTAGATATAGAATTCAATAATGGAACAGGAATTTGAACTCATTGCCAAGACCTTCATGGGCCTCGAGCCTGTCTTGGCTGAAGAGCTCACCCAGTTGGGTGCCAATAATGTACAGATCGGTCGCCGCATGGTGTCTTTCACAGGCGACAAGGAAATGATGTATCGTGCTAACTTCCAGTTGCACACAGCCATCCGTATCTTAAAGCCTATCAAGCACTTCAAGGCGAGAAGCGCTGAAGAGGTGTATGATCAGATCCAGAAGATCAAGTGGGATGACATCTTAGACGTGAAGAAGACTTTCTCTGTTGACTCAGTAGTCTACTCAGAGGAGTTCCGCAACTCACGCTTCGTAACCTACAAGGTAAAGGATGCGATTGTTGACTGGTTCCGCGAGAAGCAGGGTACACGTCCAAATATCAGCGTATCTAACCCGGATATCCGCCTCAACATCCACATTGCAGAAGACAATGCCACCTTGAGTCTCGATTCGAGTGGTGAGAGTCTGCACCGCCGTGGCTACCGCCAGGAGCAGGTAGAGGCTCCTCTGAACGAGGTTCTCGCTGCAGGTATGATTCTGATGACTGGCTGGAAGGGCGAATGCGATTTCATCGACCCGATGTGTGGTTCAGGTACCATCGCCATCGAAGCTGCCCTCATCGCCCGCAACATCTCTCCAGGTGTATTCCGCAAGGAGTTTGCCTTCGAGAAGTGGAACGATTTTGACCAGGATCTCTTCGACATGATCTATAACGATGACTCTCAGGAGCGCGAGTTTGAGCACCATATCTATGGTTACGATGTTGACATGAAGGCTGTCAATACAGCTAATCTCAACGTTCGTGCTGCCGGTCTTAGCAAGGACATCACCATCTCACAGGCTGATTTCAAGGACTTCACCCAGCCAGCAGAGAAGAGCATCATCGTGATGAACCCTCCATACGGTGAGCGCATCTCTACCCCTAACCTCCTGAACACCTACAAGATGATAGGTGAGCGTTTCAAGAAGGCTTTTGCCGGCAACGAGGCTTGGGTATTGAGCTACCGCGAGGAGTGCTTCGAGCAGATTGGTCTGAAACCATCTATCAAGATTCCTGTATTCAACGGAAGCTTGGAGTGCGAATTCCGCAAGTATGTGATGTTCGACGGCAAGATGAAGGACTTCCGTTCTGAAGGCGGTATTGTGAAGACTGAGCGCGAGAAGAGCGAGATGGCTCAGAAGCACCGTTTTAAGAAGGAGCGTGAATTCAAGAAGCGTGTAAGCGAGGAGACAGAAAACGAGGAGGACGATATCCGTTCTTTCAAGTTCCATACTCACCGTCTGGAAGACTTCGAGAAGAAGCGTGCTGAGTTCCATAAGGGCGGCCGTTCACGTATCGGCGGCGGTCGACGCAATGATGACGACGATGACAAGCGTGGAAGCCGCAGCTTCAAGGGCGACCGCAAGGGTGGCCGTGACTTCGGTGGAAAGCGTTTCGAGAAAGGCGACAAGCGTGGTGGTTTCAAGGGAGACAAACGTGGTGGCCGTGATTTCGGAGGCAAGCGCGGAGGCAAGAAGAACTTCAGCGTTGACTTCGACGACGAGGATTAAAGTAAAGAACTGAACTTTCGCATATCAGGAAGTTAAAGGAGTTAAGGAAGTTAAGGAGTTAA
>OGYV01002039.1_pt1 | contig 13881 bp, 11 predicted proteins | sample 1576651 | NCBI WGS metagenome assembly OGYV01 (sample SAMEA3541570, study PRJEB24748) | human gut metagenome | biome: human gut; feature: human-associated habitat; material: faeces | place: China | collected 2012
CTTTCTCGTGGATCCAGCGCGTCGAAATCGCTGGTGCTTTTCTGGTTCTCTTTTGGCACGCAAAAGAGAACATTAGCCTTAATGCAAAAGCGCTCCAACCCGCGCACAGGCGCGCGACGCTGGTGCTTTTCTGGTTCTCTTTTGGTGCGCAAAAGAGAACTTTAGCTTCTCTTCGCCGCCAGCGCAATACTCAGCTGTGCCACATCCGACGGCGACACGCCGGGGATGCGTCCCGCCTGCCCCAAGTTTTTCGGGCGGATGCGGGCCAGCTTCTCGCGGGCTTCCAGCGTCAGGCCGGTGAGCTCTGTGTAAGAGAAATCCTCCGGGATGAGGGTCTTCTCGTGGCGGGCCACCTCGTGTATCATCCGGTCCTGCCGGGCAATGTAACCCGCGTACTTGATTTCAGTTTCCAGACGCTCAGCCAGCATGGGCGTGATGCCCTCACCCCAGCCGATCATGCCCGCGATGAGCGGATAGTCGATCTCCGGCCGGCGCAGCAGCTCTTCGGCAATGCCGCCCTCTGCGGCCGGGGCGAGGCCCGCTGCTTCCATCGCGGCGCGCAGGTCCGCCGTGCGCAGATGGGCGTCATGCAGACGGCGGCGCTCTGCGTCCAGCACAGCCTGCGTCTGCTGGTACTTTGTCCAGCGGTCATCCTGCACGAGGCCGTATTCCCTGCCGATGGGCGTCAACCGGGTGTCGGCGTTGTCCTGACGGAGGGTCAGGCGGTACTCGCTGCGGCTGGTCATCATCCGGTATGGGTCCATGACGCCCTTGGTCACAAGGTCATCCACCAGTGTGCCGAGATAGCTCGACTGCCTGGGCAGGATGAGCTGGCTTTCGCCCAATGCGTTCCGGGCAGCATTCAGACCGGCCAGCAGGCCCTGCGCGGCGGCTTCCTCGTAGCCCGAGGTGCCGTTGAACTGTCCCGCACCGTAGAGGCCCCGCACCACCTTGCTTTCCAGCGTGGCTTCGAGGCTGGTGGGGTCTACGCAGTCGTACTCGATGGCGTAGGCCGGGCGCATGATCTCAATATTCTCGAAGCCCTTGATGCTCCGGTAGAATGCATTCTGCACATCTTCCGGCAGACTGCTGGACGCACCCTGCAGATACATTTCCTCGGTGTTCTCGCCGCAGGGCTCCACGAAGATGGGATGCCGGTCCTTCCCTGCAAACCGCACCACCTTGTCCTCGATCGACGGGCAGTAGCGCGGGCCGACGCCCTCGATCATACCACCATAGAGCGGGCTGCGCTGGATATTGTCCAGAATGATCCTGTGCGTCTCAGGATTGGTGTAGGCGATCCAGCACTCCACCTTGTTGTGCATAGGGGCATCGGTCATAAAGCTGAAAGGCTGAAGCTCATTGTCCGGGTCGCCGGGCTGGCATTCCAGTTTGGCGAAGTCGATGCTCCGCCGATGCACCCGGGCAGGCGTACCGGTCTTGAAGCGGCGCAGCGGCAGACCGGCGGCCTTCAGGCTCTCGGTGAGGGCGTTGGCCGCGTGCATCCCGTCGGGGCCGGAGGCGTACCATGCATCGCCCACAAAAATTTTTCCGCCGAGGTTGGTGCCGGTGGCGATGACCACGCACTTTGCGCCATATTCCCCGTTCAGCTGGGTAACGACGCCCTTCACATGGCCGTCCTCCACCTCGATGGAAATGATTTCCGCCTGATGGATAGCCAGCCCCGGCGTCAGTTCAAGGGCGTGCTTCATATATTCATGATAGCGCTTGCGGTCGGTCTGGACGCGCAGAGCGTGGACAGCGGGGCCTTTGCCCTTGTTGAGCATCCGGCTCTGTAAATAGGTGGCATCTGCCGCAAGGCCCATCACGCCGCCAAGAGCATCCAATTCGCGTACCAACGTGCCTTTTGCCGTGCCGCCGATGCTGGGGTTGCAGGGCATATTGCCGATGGCGTCCAAGCTCATCGTGAACACCGCCGTCTTTGCGCCCAGCATCGCGGCAGCATGGGCCGCCTCAATGCCCGCATGGCCGGCACCGATGACGATAACGTCGTAGTCTCCTAAATGGTTCATACTTTCCTCTATTTGCAACATAAAATCTTCGGCGAAGCCGTAAATCGGAGAAACGAGAAAAAAGCGTTTAGCGAAGCGGCTAGCTTTTTTCCGTTTCGACTTCTCCTTTGGGGTCTGAAAGGGGCGAGCAGCCCCTTTCTCGTGCCTCCCTGTCCTTGCCGCGCTAAACACGCGGCATTTGCTTCGCAAACCGGACTGTCGGCTTGAAAGCCCCACTGGGGCTTTCATGGCTTCGCCACCGCCGAGCCTCTCAATCGCTGGTGGTTTTCTGGTTCTCTTTTGGTGCGCAAAAGAGAACTTAACCCTGCGTAAAATTGATTTTTATTTCCCCACGCAGAATCTCTCAAACACCTCATTGATGACCGCCTCCGAGGCGTTCTCCCCTGTCAGCTCACAAAGTGCATCCAGCGCGTCGTCCACACAGACCGACACAGCATCCAGCCCGAGTCCCTGCGCGGCGTCCAGCGCTCCGGCCACGGCATCCCGGGCGCGGGTGGCAGCGGAAAGCTGCCGCTGTCCCGAGAGGCTGGCGGCGTGGGGGTCGATTTGGCTGGTCCCCAGCAGGCGGGCTACCGCCGCCGCGATGACCTTCCGCGCCCCCTCTTCCTGACAGCAAACCGGCAGCACCATCGCAAAATAGGGTGCGATGAGCTCGGCGTCGAACCGGGTGGGCTTGTCCTCTTTATTGACCAGCGCGATGGCCGGACGACCCGCGCAGCGCTGAGCCAGCTCCAGATCTTCCCGGGTCGGGCGCTCCGAGCCGTCGAAGACGGCGAGGATCAACCCCGCCTCGTCCAGCTTCTTCCAGCTGCGGCGGATGCCTTCGGCTTCGATCTCGTCTTCCGTCTGACGCAGACCGGCGGTATCGAAGAGATTCAGCCGGACGTCGCCCAGCTGAACAGCCTGCTCCACCACATCGCGGGTGGTTCCGGCCACCGGCGTGACAATGGCCCGGTCGAACCCGGCCAGCAGGTTGAGCAGGGTGGATTTGCCCGCATTGGGCTTGCCCACGATGGCACAGTCCACGCCCTCGCGGAGGACAGCGCCTGCATCGTAGCTCTGGATGAGGGCGTCCAGCTCCTGCTCTACCCCGCCTAAAACGTCACAGAGATGGCTCTGGCTCAGTTCCGGGACATCTTCCTCCGGGAAATCCACCCAGGCGGCCAGATGGGCCTGCAAGGCCGTCAGAGCATCTTTCTGGGCCGCTATCTTCCGGGCCAGCGCACCGTTCAGGGAGGCATTTGCCAGCGCGGCCCCCTGTCGGCCATCGGCGGAGATGATGTCCATGACGGCCTCGGCCTGGGTCAGACTGAGCTTGCCGTTCAGGAAAGCGCGGCGGGTGTACTCGCCGGGAGCGGCAGGCGACGCCCCCGCCGCAATGCAGGCTTCCACCAGCCGCCGGGCGACTGCACTGCCGCCGTGGCAGGAAAGCTCCACCACATCCTCGCCGGTGTAGCTGTGGGGCGCGCGGAAAAACAGCGCCACGCCCTCATCGAAAGCCTCTTCCCCTTCCACGAACGCACCGAACATGGCCGTATAGCCTTTGGCGTCCGCGACTTTTTTGGCTGGGTTGGCCGGACGGAACACCTTCGCCGCCACTTCATAGCTTTCCGGGCCGGACAGCCGCACGATGGCGATGCCGCCCGCACCCGGAGCGGTAGCAATGGCCGCAATGGTCGAATGCTGCATCTTCTCCCCTCCTTATGCGCAGATGAATACAGTATATTCTACCACGAACCGCCAAAAAAAGAAATATGCTGCGCAAAAAAGGGTGTGCAGCCCCTAAGAGACTGCACACCCCATTGCGTGTGAAAGAAAAATCAGAATGCGGCAATATCGGCCGTAGTGATGGCCTTGCCGGGCAGGGTGCGGCTGTCGGCGTTCTCCGACAGAGCCAGCTTGCCCTCGCGCAGCAGCTTGACGGCCTTCTCGTGGTCAGCAGCGTTCCAGTTGTCGCCCACGAGCTTCCAGTTGTTGTCCACGTGCGGCTCGATGGTGCCGCCCTTGACGGTGCGGATGTACTCGCCCAGCAGTTCGCGGATGCCGCCCACATCGCCGCGCACGTCGATCTCCAGCAGCTTGGGCAGCTCGTCGCCCTCCTTGAAGATGTCAGCATAAGCCAGCAGCTGGGTGGTGGCACGGTAGTTGTTGACAGCCACCACGAAGCTGTCATCGTCCTGCACCGGACGGCCATCCATCCAGGTCAGGTTCTGGATGCGGTTGCCGGGCTGCTTGGAGATGTCGAGGTCATACTTGACGCCTGCAAAGGCATCGTACAGGTAGTAGCGGACGGAAGAGTCGAATGCGATAGTCACATCGCCCGGCTCCCAGGTCTTGAAGAAGGCAGCAGACCACTCCATGAACTGACGCAGCTGCCAGCCGTTCATCTGCAGCTTGTACAGGGTGTTCTGGTAGGTGTAGATGCTTGCCATGTCGCACTTGCGGATGGTGCCCTCGCGCATCTGGGAGGTCATGGAGGTCAGAGCCGTTGCGGACACCTGAGCGTCGGTGTAGTACATCTGTACCTCGTTGATGAAGTCCAGCAGAGCGGTATCCTGCACCATGGCCTGCGGCAGGCAGTCGATCTCGTTTTCGGGGGCCAGATCACCGCCGACCAGCTGGCCGATGGGGGTCACGGCGTCGTCCTTGGCGCGCTGGTCGTACTCTGCCAGCAGAGCGGTCAGCTCGGGGTCGGGAGCGTAGTCCTTGATGGTCAGGTTCTCAGAGGTACGGTTCTTCACCTTCCACTTGCCGTTCAGGCCGCGCTCCAGATAGACATGGATGTCGGAGACGGTGGCACCGGCATTCTTATTCTCGACCACCAGCACGCCGTTGATCATCTTGTTGGGGATGCTCTTGTGGCCGTGAGCGGCGACGATGACGTCGAACTCAGGGCAGGCATTTGCCAGGTCGGTGACGCCGGAGCCATAGACGCCGTACTCATTGTCAACATCCATATGCATAACGCCGATGATGACATCCACATCGTTCTTGATCTTATCAATGATCTTGCGGCTCTCGTCCACCGGGTTGGTGACAGTCCAGCCCTCGAGGTTCTTGGCGTCCCAGCGGGTGATGTTGGGAGTGACCATACCGATGACGCCGATCTTGACGCCGCCCTTGTTGATGATGGTGTAGCCGTCCGCCAGAGGCTTGCCTTCGGGGCTGTAGACGTTGCCGGTCAGCACCTTGGCCTTCTGCTGGGAGAGCACCTTTTCCAGCGTGGCCATGCCATAGTTGTACTCATGGTTGCCGGTGACGTAGACATCGTAGCCGATGGCGTTCTGAGCAGCGATCATGGGGTGGACATCGTCGTTCAGGAACAGTTCAGCGGAGTTTGCCTGAATGGTGTCGCCTGCATCCACGACCAGCGTGGTCTTGGTGCGGTTCTCCTTGATGGCAGTTGCCTGCTGGGCCACGCTGCCGGAGGCGTCGGCCTTGTTGGCGGCGTAATCCCAGGGGTCAAACTTACCGTGGGTATCGCTGGTGGCAAGGATCTGCAGGTCCATGCTCCACAGGTCTTTGATGCCGGCAGCGGAAGCAGCCGGGACCAGACCGCTCATTGCGGCGGCGGTAGCCGATGCACCGGCCACGCGCAGGAAATTACGGCGGGAAATCTTATTCTGTTCCATAATAATTCCTCTCTTTTTTGCTTGGTATACACTCCGAAGCATTTGTAGCTCTAGTATAAGGCTTGCCGACATTGTTTTACAATGTGCAAATAGGAGAAAAATTTCTTCCGGAATTGGACATGTTCTCCAATTTTTCGATAAGAACGACTTTTCTTTCGAAATTATTCTTTCAGATTCGCTTTTCATCGTAAACCATCTTCATGCAAAAGACGTGTAAATTTATAGTGTTCCTCGTACAAAAAAAGACCCTCCCCTGCACGGCTTCCGCCATGCGGGAGAGGGTCTTATCCTTCAGCTTTTACAGCTCGATCTTGCCGAAGCTCAGATCCGCGAAGTCATCCACACGTTCGGTGCGCTTGGGTGCCACAGGGGCAGCATTCTCGGCATCGCGCGGGGTGTAGGTGCGCTCAGGCACATTGGAGCGGTAACCGCCCCGGCCTCCATTGCCATTGCGCGGGCCGCGGCCATTCCGGTCACCACGGCGCTCGCCGCCGCGATGATAGCCGCCGCTGCGGCCATTGCCGCTGCGGTCACGGCCGCCGCGGGGTCCGCGGGGACGTGCATTTGCGCTCTCAGCCACAGCGTTGGGGTCGGTGGAGTAGATGACCACACGGCGGTCACGGCCCTCGCCCTTGCTCTCGCTGCGGACGCCCTCCATCTTGCCGATGGCAGAGTGGATGATGCGGCGCTCGTAGGGGTTCATGGGCTCCATAGCAAAGCTGCGGCCGGTGCGGCGCACCTTGGCACCGATGCGCTGTGCCAGTGCGGTCAGGTCGCTCTCGCGCTTGTCGCGGTAGCCGGCCACGTCGAGGCCCAGCTTGATGTAGTCGCCCTCGAGGCGGTTTGCCACGAGGCTTGCCAGATAGGACAGGCTCTCCATCGTCTCGCCGCGGCGGCCGATGAGGGCGCCCATCTTCTCGCCGTCCAGACGGATGATGGTAGCCTCACCCTTCTGCACAGCGCTGAACTTGACGTCCTGTACGCCCATCTTCTCGATGACATCCTTCAGGTAGTCCACAGCGGCCTTGACCTTGGCGTTCTCCTCGATGTTGATGGGGACTTCCACCTCTTCGCCCTCGGCGGCGGGAGCAGCCTGCTCTTCGGCAGGGGCAGCTTCCTCAGCGGGTGCGGCAGGCTCTTCCACAGCAGCGGGAGCTTCAGGGGCAGTCTCTTCGACGACAGGCTCAGCCGCAGGAGCAGCCTTCTCCTCCACAACGGGAGCGGGCTCCTCAACGGGGGCAGCAGGAGCTGCCGCAGGCTCGTCCGGCAGCTCGACGCTGACGCGGACCTTGGCGGGAGTGAGCTTCAGGCCCAGAAAACCGGTCTTCTGGGGCATTTCCAGCACTTCGTAGCTGACGTTGATGTCGTCCTTTTCCACGCCCAGCAGAGCGCAGGCGTTGGTGCGTGCTTCATCGACCGTCTTGCCGGTCGCTTCCTGCGTACGGATCATAACCGTCAATCCTCCTTTTTGTTCTGCAGCTCGCTCAGCGGGACAGTGCGCTCGTCCTTGTAGCGCTCAGCATCCTGCTGGCGGGCATACTCGAGGCGGCGCTTGTTCATCTCGCTGGCGGAGATGTTCTTTTCCACGACCTCACCGGTCTTCTCGTCCTTGACCTTGATGGTGGTGCTCTTCACGCCGCGCTTTTCTTCCTTCCTGCGGGAAGCGATCTCGGCCTTGACCTGTTCCTTCATCTTCTCGGGGTTATAGATCTTGCGCATGACCTGGGTCTGGACGGTCATCACGATGTTGGAAATGACGTAGTACAGAGAGAATGCGCAGGGAACGGTAAAGCAGAAGAAGACGTACATCAGAGGCATCATATACATGGTCAGCTTCATGCTGCCCTGCATCTCCTGGCCGGAGGCCTTCATGCTGATGTGGGTGGAGATGAACATGGTGACGACAGCCAGGATGGGGAAGATCAGCAGGGGCAGGTTGTCTGCTGCCAGGCTGTACTGCGGCACACGGGTCAGGTCGATGCCGAAGAAGTCCATGTGCTGGCCGAACTCCGTGATGGTGTTCAGCTGGTCTGCGGTGAACACAGAGGTGACGGTGGACTCACCGGCCAGCACCTGTGCGATGATATTGGTGTCGCGGGTCACCTGCGTGAAGCTGATGCCCAGAGCAGTCATGGCATCGCCTGCGGCGGCAACGGCGTCGGCGCCGATGTGGAAGATGCGCTGCAGCGGGCGGTACACGACCTCGATGACGCCGAACATGACGAGGAAGTTGACCAGCATGGGCATACAGCCGGCGGTGGGCTTATAGCCAAACTCCTGCTGCAGCTTCATCAGCTCTTCCTGCTGCTTTTCGGGCTTGTCCTTGTACTTTTTCTGGATGTCGGCGATCATCGGCTGGAAAGCGGACATCTTGGCCATGCTCTTCTGCTGGTTGAGCTGCAGAGGGATGCTGAGCAGGCGGATGACGATGGTGAAGATGATGATGTCCCAGCCGTAGTTCGGGATGAGGTTGTAGATCCACTCCATCACATAGCCGAGAGGTACACCGAGGATGTACAAAATATTCATGTCTCTGTCCATTCTGCCCCGCCTGTGGTGCGGGACGGTTATTTTTATCGTAGGACACGCCGCCCACAGTTCAGCACGTCACAAGAAGCAATTATAATAGCTTTTCCTCTCAGCCTCCCCTCGCCAGGGGAGGTGGCACGCCGCAGGCGTGACGGAGAGGTTTTTCCCTCTTTTGTGTTCTTCCAAAGAGCATTGACAAAGAGGTCTTCCCCGCTTCAGCGCTCTTCCAAAGAGCATCGGCGAAGAGGTTTTCCACTTATTTTTCGTGTCTGGTGGAAAACAGAGCCGAGGCCGAGAGATGCCGGGCCGGATTTTTCCAGCGGCCCTTTTCCGGTACGGGGTCGTAGCCCCAGCGGCCCAGCGGATTGCACCGGGCGATGCGCCACGCCGTCAGCAGCAGCCCTTTGACGCAGCCGTGGGTGCGGATGGCCTCGATGCCGTACTGGCTGCAGGAGGGCGAAAAGCGGCAGTTCCGCCCCAGCCCCGGGCTGATGAACTTCTGGTAGAGCCGGATGAGCCCGCAGAGGGCTTTCTGAAAGATGCTCACGCCTCGGGCTTCCGGACCGGCGGCAGGGTGGCTGGGGGCTTTGCGCCCGGCTGTTTTGCCTTATCCGGCAGGCCGGCCTGGGCAAAGAGCTTTGCCACGATGGCGCTGAGCTGCCAGCTCTTGAGCCGGGGGGTCATGCCCCGGGCCACGAAAACGAGGTCGTAGCCGCCGATGTTGTAGTCGAGGTGTTCGTCGATGGCGGCCTTCATGACGCGGCGGGCGCGGTTGCGCTGCACGGCGTGGCCGATCTTTTTGGTGGCCGTCAGGCCCACCTGGGTGCGCTTGCTCCGTGTTTTGAGCACGTAGAGCACCAGCGCCTGGTTGACATAGGACTTGCCGCGGGCATACACGCGGCCAAACTCGCCGTTGCGGCGGATGGGACGATAGCGCATCCTGTGCGCCTCCCTTCAGGTGATGTGGGAGCACCGCCCGGAAAAAGCAATGCTCAGTGTTCAGTATAGCAAAAAAACGCCGACATGAAAAGCTCATCCGGGCGTTTTCTCTGCCAAATCTTTGACAGTTTTTTTAGGCAATGCGACTATTCACCGCAGCTTTCCGGCCTTTTTTCCCGAATGCCGGGTAAAAAAATAAGACCGCCAATCCAATATCAGCGGCCTTTTTGCGCATATTCCATTCTGCGCCGGACCTGATGCATACTGCTCAGGATCAGACGGTCAGGCTCTTGCGGCCCTTAGCACGGCGTGCGTTGATGACCTTGCGGCCGTTCTTGGTGCTCATGCGGGTCAGGAAGCCATGAACTTCCTTGCGCTGACGCTTCTTGGGCTGAAAAGTTCTCTTCATGGTGTATTTCCTCCGTAAAAACTCGTCCCCGGTATGGGGTCTATTCTGGTCCCAAAATGGGGACAGGCTTGCAATTCAACAGTATATCGCACACTATGGCCTTCTGTCAAGCATTTTTTTCGCTTTCCTTCAAACTTTTTTGAAAAACCTCTGTGGAGAAACTTTCAACTTTTTCACCCATTTCCCGTGGAAAACTTTTCATCCACAATATCTTGTGGCTTTTTTCCGCCTTGGACACAAGGCCGTTTCCCAGACGCAGGTATGTCTTTTTTATGTATTATAAATTACCTTATATAATATAGACGCAGGGGGATTTTTGTGGTATACTAACCTGGTATCAGCAGCATTGTTGAAAACTTCAATGGAGTGGATGTACTATGGATTCTTTCAAGGACGTTTTAGAGGCTGCCCAGAGCTACTGCAAGGCGCAGATGGCGGAGCCGACGTATAATCTCTATATCGACGGGTTGGAGCCTATCAGCTTTGAGGACTCCAGCCATATCACCCTCTCGGTGCGCAACGACTTCATCTGCAAGATCGTGACGGACCGTTATCTCGGCCTGCTCAAAGAGGCCTTCAAAACAGTGCTGGGCTTTGACGTGGACATCACCCTCGTCGTCCCCAGCACGCCGCCCCACGAAGTGGTGCTGGCCCAGCAGTACGAGGCAAACCCCGCCTCCCCGCAGGGCAACTATGAATTCACCTTCGAGAACTTCATCAAAGGCCCGTCCAACCAGTTTGCGTTTGCTGCGGCGCAGGCTGTTGCGGCCAACCCCTCCGGTGCCTACAACCCGCTGTTCATCTACGGCGGCTCGGGCCTCGGCAAGACCCATCTGCTGACGGCCATCCAGACCGAGATCAAGCGCACCCACCCCGACTTCGTCATCATGTATGTCACCTGTGAGCAGTTCACCAATGAGCTGATCGCGGCCATCCGCGCCGGCAGCACCGAGGACTTCCGGATGAAGTACCGCGTGGCCGACCTGCTGCTGGTGGATGACATCCAGTTTATCGCGGGCAAGGAGTCCACCCAGGAAGAATTCTTCCATACCTTCAACTCCCTCCACGATGCCCACAAGCAGATCGTCATCGCATCTGACCGCCCGGCCAAGGAGATCAAGAGCCTGGAAGAGCGTCTGCGCACCCGCTTCGAGTGGGGCCTGACCGCCGACGTCCAGCCGCCGGATTTCGAGACCCGCGTGGCCATCGTCAAGCGCAAGGCGGAGCTTCTCCACCTCGACCTGCCCGAGGATGTGGCCGAGTTCATCGCCAACCATCTGAAAAATAACATCCGCCAGCTGGAAGGCGCGGTCAAAAAGCTCAACGCCTACTATATGCTCGAGGGCATCCAGCCGGTCATCAGCGTGGCACAGAATGCCATCAAGGACATCCTCAACGAGACCCAGCCCGTGCCTGTCACCATCGAGAAGATCGTGGGCGAGGTATCCCGCACCTTCAACGTCTCCCCTGCCGACATCCGCGGCACCAAGCGGAACGCCAATGTGGCCTCCGCCCGCCGCGTGGCCATCTACATCCTGCGCGAGGTCACCGGCATGAGCATGGAGGAGATCGGCCGGGAGTTCTCGGGCCGTGACCATTCCACCATCGTCTACTCCCTCAAGACCATGGAGCGGGACATGAAGAATGACCAGCACCTGCGGGAGACGGTGAGCGACATCATCAAGAATGTGAAGGCTTAACGCACCAGAGTCGGTGTAAAAGTCATACTCATTCAGGGGTCAAACCCCAAAATATGGGGAGAAAGAGGAACAAAAAGGGGAAAATAGACCTAGATATTGTGGTGAAAGGCCGAAACTTTCCACTCTTTCCACATGGTTTTCAACATTCAACTTTCATTTTTCACAGCGGATGTGGAAAGAACCACGGCTCTCCCCGATTCAACATTCCATTCACAGTTCCTCAACATCTCCGTGGAAAACCAAATCCCCGCATCCCGGCAAGGGTTTGCAGAGTTTTCCACATCTTCCCCACTCCCTACTACGATTACTACAACAAGTTCAATAAAGAAAACAGGTTTTTGCATCGGATCCTATGAAGAACGACAGCAAAACTGACGCAAAAAAGGAGAGAAGAAGATTTGAACATCATCTGCGACAAAACTCTTCTGAGTGCAGCCATTGACGGCGTATCCAAAGCAGTCACTCTGCGCTCTACCATCCCGGTACTGGAGGGCATTTTACTGAAGGCAGAAGGCTTCCAGCTGACCCTCACCGGCTACGACCTCGAAATGGGCATCGTGACCACCATCGAAGCCAATGTCAAAGAACCCGGTGAGATCGTGCTGAACGCCAAGCTCCTCAGCAGCATGATCAGCCGGATGCCGGCAGGCCAGATCACCATCCAGTCTGCCGATAATGGCAAAACCACCATCCAGAGCGGCGTGGCGCAGTTCGAGATCCAGTCCATGTCGGCCACCGATTTCCCCGAGCTGCCCAACACCGGCGCCGAGGAGACCCTGACCATCAAGACCGGCGTGCTCCGCGATATGATCGACCGCACCCTCTACGCCGTCAGCCAGGATGAGAAAAAACCTGCGCATACCGGTGAACTTTTTGAGATAGAGCCGGATAAAATGACCATCGTTGCCTTGGACGGCTACCGTCTGGCCATCGTGGAGCGGCCCGTCACTGCCGTCAAGGACATCCGGATCATCGTCCCCAGCAAGACCATGACCGAAGTGTCTCATCTGCTGCCCAACGACGACGAAGAGCCGGTCCACATCTGTGCGAACCGCCGCTACGTCGTCTTCATGACCGCTGGCTACACCATCATGAGCCGCCTCATCGAGGGCGAGTTCCTCAACTATCACAACGTCATTCCGGCAGGCAGCCGCACCCGGGTGACCATCGACACCAAGGAGTTCATCGAGACCATCGAGCGCGCTTCTCTGATTATTACAGAGCGTTTAAAAAATCCCCTCCGCATAACTTTTACAGAGGGTAAAGTCGTCGTCCGCTGCCAGACCAATCTGGGCCGCGTCGTCGATGAGTTCAACGCCGAGTGCGAGGGCGACGAGGTAGAGATCGGCTTCAACAACCGCTACCTGTTGGACGCGCTGCGCAATGCCCGCACCGAGAAAGTGCGGATGGAGATCAGCGGCCCGCTGAGCCCGGTGAAAGTGCTGCCGGTGGAGGGCAATGACTTCCTGTATCTGGTCCTGCCCGTCCGCTTCAAAAACGACTGAGAGGCGTAATAAAATGCAAAAGATCCTCATCCATACCGAATTCATCAAGCTGGACGCCCTGCTGAAATATGCGGGCCTGTGTGAGACCGGCGGCGAAGCCAAGGAGCTCGTTCAGGGCGGGGCCGTGAAGGTCAACGGCGAAGTCTGCACCATGCGCGGCAAGAAGTGCCGCCCGGGCGATACCGTGGAGCTGGACGGCCAGACCATCGAGATCGGGATGGGCGGCTGATGCGGCTGCTCTCTCTCGAAGTCGAAAATTACCGGAACATCGCCTCGGCCAGCCTGACGCCGGGCCGGGAGCTGACGGTCATCTGCGGCAACAACGGCCAGGGCAAGACGAACCTCCTGGAAGCCATCTGGCTGCTCACCGGCGGCAAGAGCTTCCGGGGCGGCAAGGACGCAGAGCTGGTGCGCCGGGGTGAACCCTTCGCCGTGCTCAAAGCGTCCACCCTCCGCGCACAGCAGGAAGAGCAGGAAAAGGAAGAGCCGAACCGCGTCCGCCTGACGGTGGGCGCGCCGGACTCTCCCCGCCCGGGCCGGACAGTCTCGGTGAATGGGGGCGCAGTCAAGCGGGCAGCAAGCCTTGCAGGCAGCTTTCCGGCGGTGGTCTTCGACCCCGGACACCTGAGTCTCGTGAAGGGCGCGCCGGAAGGGCGGCGGAAATTTCTGGACGCTGCCCTCTGCCAGCTCTACCCCGGCTACCTGACCCTCTACCGCCGCTATGTTCGGGCCTTGCAGCAGAAAAACGCGCTGCTTCGACGCTCTTCCAATGGCATGGAGCGGCCTTATGCCGAAAAGCGGGCCTTGTTAGAGGTGCTGAATGTGGAGCTTGCCCAGCAGGGCGAGGCCATCCAGCAGCGGCGCAGAGCCTATCTCGCCGCCCTCTCCCCGCTGGCCTGTGCCAACTATGAGGAGCTTTCCCGCGGGGCGGAAACACTGAGTCTGCGGTATGCGGCCCAGTTCGAGCCGGGCGGTCTGGCCCAGCTTTTGCGGCAGAAAATGCCCGAAGAGCTGCGGGCCGGGCAGAGCCTCTGCGGCCCTCACCGGGAAGATCTGGACCTTCTTCTGGACGGTCAGCCTGCAAAAGTGTATGCGAGTCAGGGACAGCAGCGGAGCGTCGTGCTCAGCCTGAAA
>OGYV01002041.1_pt1 | contig 13873 bp, 9 predicted proteins | sample 1576651 | NCBI WGS metagenome assembly OGYV01 (sample SAMEA3541570, study PRJEB24748) | human gut metagenome | biome: human gut; feature: human-associated habitat; material: faeces | place: China | collected 2012
CCGTGAACAAAGCATTGTTAAACACTGTAAACTTTGGGATAGACTGTCTCTTACGAGCCTCATCGCATGCAAACTTTTGAAGTCCGCAAAGCAAGTTGGCTTGCTTCAATATTTCGAGATAAGAAGACAAAGTCGTGACATTGCCTGCATCTTGCAATTGTCCAAGCATTTTGGTGAGTGACAACAACTCACCAGAATAAGAACAACCTACCTCAAAAAGCTGTGACATGAGTGAAGGCTTGTAAATATTCGAAGTCAAGAGAACATCCTTTTCAATGGCAGGTGCCACAAGAGAATCCTTGACATATTTCCTCCAACGCCTAAAATCCCCTATATAATCCACCGAGCCTGGATAACCTCCAAAATAAATCCATTGTTGGAGTGATAACCCGAAGGCAGCTTTCATTTCCGGAAAAGTCCAATGCCCCATACGAATCAACTCGAATCTACCAGCTAAAGACTCGGTTAGCCCTTTGCGCAAAAGCAAGCGAGACGAACCCAGCAATACGACTTTCAGGTTTACATGATTTAGGGTATCGGCATCCCACTCTCTCTTCACATATTCACTCCATCTGCGTATTTTCTGTATCTCGTCTATTACAAGAACAGCTTCTTGCAAATGCTGAATATCCATTCGGCTTCGAACAGACTCCCAAGAACGTCGAATCCAATCCGAATCTTCTTCATTTACAGAATCAGCATTAAATTGAAATACTACCTTATCAATAGTCTCTGCTATTTGCGCCATAACTGTTGATTTGCCAACCTGTCTTGGTCCTGCCAAAACAAATATACACTTACGTCTTTCGCTCAACCTACTCAACATCAAGTTGTAATGTGGTCTTCTATACTCACCCATATTCTTTAATTTGTAATATTAAACAACTCTATTCTTTATAACGAATTACTCAATTCTTCGTCACGAATTACTCAATTCTTCGTCACGAATTACTCAATTCTACTTTGCAAAGATACAAAGAATAGATGAGTAAACACATTACCCATGATTATTTTTTAGCATTCTTAACTCATCATACAGCTTTGCCCCTCTCCTTCACGCGCTTAGGATGCACCTGGCCAGATTATACATCTTCTCATAATGCTGACGATACATTCGTTCTATATTCTTTTCCTGTTTCATACACTATCTATACAGTTGAGCCCAGCAAAAAACTAAGCAAAACTCTGGCTTTTTCCCTATCTTCTCTTCACCAAAACATAGATGATGACGGGGGCGCCGAACAGCGGGGTGACGGCATTCAGCGGGATGATGCCACCGTCCGACGGAAGGGTGCAGAAGAGATTGCAGAGAAGGGCAATGGATGCACCCATCAGCATCGTGACGGGCAACAGACGGCGATGATTCTCCGTGCCGATGATGAGGCGGGCGATATGCGGCGTTGCCAGGCCGATGAAGGCGATGGGACCGCAGAAGGCGGTAACCACAGCCGTAAGAAGACCGGTGATGATGAGCAGAACGATGCGCAGACGCCTGATGTTGAAGCCCAGATTCTCGGCATACTGTTCGCCTAACAGCATGGCGTTCAGCGGTTTTACAAGGAGCAGAGATGCAGCCAGGGCAATGAGGGCTAACGGGATGAAGAACATCATCTGCTGGCTCGAAACATTGCCAAAGCTGCCCATGCCCCAAACCATATACGATTTCACGCCCTCTGCCGTGCTGAAGAAATTGAGCAATGAGATGGCGCTGCTGGCAAGATAACCCACCATCAGTCCGATGATGAGCAGTACCGTATGGCTGCGCACAATGGCAGAAAAGAAGGTGATGATGCCCATCACCACCATAGCCCCAATAAAGGCTGCGATGAGGATAGCCAGGAAACCGCCGATGGCATAGTTGCCGGCATCGCCCAGAAAACCTACCCCTAAATCATCCAGGGCAATATTGCCGCCATAGGCAAGCATCACGATGGCTACCGCCAGTCCGGCTCCGCTGCTGATACCGAATACGTCAGGACCCGCCAAGGGGTTGCGGAAGGCTGTCTGCAGGAGCAAGCCGCTCGTGGCGAGGGCTGCGCCCGAAAGCAAAGCGGCAATCGCCGCCGGCAGTCGCGATTCCAACAGAATATAGCGGTAGGTTTCGTCGGTCTGAGAGCCCGAAATAATCGCCCCCACGTCCTGCCATGGGATGTTTACACTCCCCCATGCCAGGTTGGCGAAAAACAGTATGATAATGGCGATTGCCCCAAAAACGATGGTTTTCATTCACTAAAACTATTTCTTGTAAAATCTCTGATTAAAGCCCTATTTCTTATAGAATCTCAATTTGCCGAACCGCTCGCCATGAGCCAGGATGATGAACTCTCTGAGCAGCAGTTCGGGATGGAAACTCGTAAGCTCGAAATAAGGTACCGTCGAGGTATCTACCTGATAGATATTACCCCGGCTGAAGGCAGCAAGAGCCTTGTAGCCGTCATATTCCTGAAGCAGTTGAGCCTGCGACAGAGGAGCACCACCGAAATACTTGAACGCCCATACATCCACCTGCTTTCCCTTCGCCAAGATTTGCTCCGGACTCATCGCCAGACTTCCGCTGTGTTCATCGTCCTCGAAGATATAACGGGCGTTGGCATCCTTCAGCAGAATACCGATAGTACTCTGACCACCAGGCACATACCATACATTGCCCGTCTTTCTTTCGGTCAGGATGGAGAGGCCCTTCGGATACCCGGATGCCTCAGCTTTCAGCTTCAGATATTCCTTTTCTATCTTCGCAAAGAGCGAATCTGCCTTTGGTTCGCAAGAACCCGATATTCCGTTACTTTTTCCCTCTTCATTTCCAAAGAGCATGCCGTAGAATTTCATCCATTCCGCCCTGCCAAATGGCGAAGACTCCATATAGTCGGCAGCCTCGATGATGGGCACGTGCAGCTTGTCGAGCTTGCCATATCCTCCGCTGTTTTCGAAAGGTGAAAGGAGGATGGCTTCGGGGGTCAGGGCGATGATGCGCTCGATGTCGGGCGCCATGCTCGAACCGCAATCCACGATGGAATTTCCTGCAGAAGTTTTTCCGGCAGCAGTATTCCTAGAAAGAGCAGCCCTCTTCTTTACATCCGGAATATTGATGTAATCGAGGTCGCAGACACCACGGATGGCCTGCTGGCAGCCCATTTCGTACATCAGTTGGCAATGGGGAGCGATGAAAACGGCACTTCTCTCCACCGGTGTGCGCACGGTATCGGTAGTGCATCTCGCCCCCGTGCTGTGCCTTCTGGCAAGCATCGCCACCGTCTTATCCCCCTCCTTTCCCTTCGGAATCAGGATGTAGCGATGCAGCATCGTTCCCGCCTTCCAGGGGTTGGCTATGATAGCCTCAGCATACTGATAATCAATGCCTTCTGCAGCATCGGAAGCCTCTTCCCCATCACCATGTTTCACGATGGTGAGCAACTTGGCGTACTTCATCTCCAGGGTATCGCCAGCCTCCACATCAGCAGCAGCCGTCTTTCCTCCCTGGCATGCCGCCATCAGCAGGGTCGCCGTTGCCCCACACAAAAGAATATACAGTTTTGTCATAATCTTACAAAATATGTGTGCAAAGATACGAAGAAATCTCCATTTTCCGTTTGTTTTCTCGAATATTCTTTGTACTTTTGCCCTCAAATTTAACTAACGCTACAATTTAATAAGTCAAAATGAAGAAGATTATCTGGGGCATAGCCCTTTTATTCAGTACATCGCTGGTCGCCGGTGCGCATACCTGCTGTCATAATTCAGCACAGAAATGCGGCTGCAAGAGAGGTTATTACACACAGTATTACGGCGATAAGCCCGAACTCATAAAAGAGGCAAAGGCTTGGGCAGAGAGCGGCATCTGGCGCAATGGTTTCGATAAGGCGAAGCCACATTCCAGCGTAAACCTCGTAGATTTCTATCTGCAGTATCAGAAGAATCCGCAGCAATGGCAGGCGCTCTTCGATTATCTTGCCAAGACCGATCTGCTGAGCATTCCGAAGGGAAAGCACAAGATTCCGGGTTCCGACCTCGTGGTAAGTGTAGAGGACAGCAGGAACGAGCCGCTGGAAAAGCGCCGCAGCGAGAGTCATAACAAGCACATCGATTTTCAGTTTGTAGTGAAGGGAACAGAGCGTTTTGGCGTCATCGACCATTACTCCAGCATCCCCAACTGCAAGTACCGTCCCGACGTGATTCATTATGATTACGCCCCTCAGAAGGCCCGTTTCTATGACAGCAATCCTGGCGAATTCTTCATCTTCTTCCCGAGGGATTGGCACATCGCCAAGGTGGCAACAGATGGTGAAGACCAGACCATTCGCGTCATCGTGATCAAGGTAGATTATAAGGACTAAGAATAATTGAAAATAATATGAAAGTTTATATAGCCAATCCATTATATGATGTTGTGTTCAAGCGCATCATGGAAGAAGAGCGCATCGCAAAAACGTTCTTGTCTACGATTTTGCAAAGAGAAGTCGTCAGTATCAAGATATGCCAAGATGGATTCCGCAATATCAAAAGCAATAGCATTTCGATATTTAAGATGGGATTTGTTGCCAGCATAAAGAATAACGAGAACAGCAACGAACTTATAAACATAAGGCTGTATAAAACTTGGGTTGACACGGACGTCTTGGAACCTCGCCAGCATCTGGCATGGCAGCGCTATATAGAAGAGAAAAACTCGGATGGTATTGGAGATGAATCTCTCCCAACGATTTCGGTTTTTCTCCTAGCCCATCGTATAGGAGATTTCGAAACTCCAGTTGCATGCCCTGCCTCCGGCAACATTATTATCCAACTGCCAATAATCAGCAAGACTCAAAACTCGAGTCAAAAGAAGGTATTAAGCATTTTTGACCAAGCAAGAACTTGCAGGGAAGACAAACACCTCTTGAAAATAGATTATACCCCCTATGATGGAGATACAGATATGGAGTATATGATTAAAATACTTCTTTCAATGGCATCTGACCCAGATATGCAATACCAGATAAGTCTCGAAGATGAGTATATCTCCTTACTTGAAAAGAAGGATACCGAAATCCTCCGACTGGATCATTTGATTGAGCAAAGTAAGCTGAAGGAGAAATAAAGATAAAAAGGTCAGGCTCTATCCTACAAGAACCTGACCTTTTATGATTTTATTTAGCTATACGTTTCTTACCTTTTTGGATAACAATACCCTTGTAACTTTCATCTACTCGTTGGCCATTCAAGTTATAAATAGGACAATTGCTCTTATGCTCATCAACAGTAATATTGTCTATACCGCTTACTGTACTGACTGTAACTTTAAGCCCAGTAGGATAAATTCCATCAAAACTTGTTCCACTGATTTTCATGCTCAAGTCATAATCACCCACTTCCTTCAAAGTCACCTCTTGGTTATCTTTATAGAATACAGGCTTGATTTCAAATGGCATATTATTAACACCATCAAAGAGCACATCACCTTCAGAAGGTTGTTCATAAGAGAGTTTGTTCACAGTATACATCTCTGTAGTTTCATTCTTCGGAAGTTGAGACCTCGGCAGGACTAGAACTTTACCACTTGTAGGTTTCCAACGATCACAAGAAGTTAGATAGTGTGAGAGGCATATTGCAGTGGATGGGACGAAATGACTCTGTAACGGTGATTTTACAGTAAACTCTTCTATATTTCTGATAACCAAAGAATCCACATTTAATATAGAAGGAGCATTAGCCCACTTATCAGAAAAATCGTAATAGAAGTTCTTACTTACATCAAGTTTCCCCAATGCCAACCCATATCCATCCTGAAATGTTTCATTCAATATAATAGGAGCAGAATCCCTACAGCCTTCTATATAAATAGTTGGCTTATATGGGAGCGTTGTACCATTTGTTGTACAAAACATTCGAGCAGCAATAGTTCTTACTGATGGAGGAATATGAACTTCATGAATTTGAGTGCCACCAAATACACTATGTGATATAGAATCTATAGTATTTGGTAGTTCTATATTCTTTAAGCCCCTACAAGCCCAAAATTCATTTTCAGACAAAACCGTCATTCCCTCCTTGGGCATAATTACTTTTTCCAGATTCTCACATGAAGCAAACGAAGACTTGAAAAGCCCTTTGTACCTACTTGCATCAAGATATTTTATCTTACTAAACTCAAAACTCTGGAAATCAAGCTTAGCCGTACTTGGCAAAGTCAAGGAATCTGTATCCAAACCATAAAAAGCCTGATGACCAATTTTACCAACACCTTCTTTTAAAATCAAAGCCTTACATTTGATGCCAATACATCCAAAGCCATCAATTTCTTTTACCGTACTTGGTATAACCAAACTATCTATATAATTAACATTCCTTAAAGCTAAGGATGTATTTTTTATATATTCTAAGCCCTCATGAAGTTTTAAAGATGTAAGATTAGAACAATTATTTAATGCATACTGTTCCAAAACTTTTATATTAGAAGGTATTTCTATTTCCTTAAAATACTGATTACCTGAGACAAAATTTGCAGGAATTAAAGAAACATCATCCCCTATCGTCAAGTCTTGTAATTCCCTGAAACAATTCATATCATACCCATTTGGCAAGGTCGTAGAATATGTTATAGGACGTCCAAGATGCATTGACTTTATGGTAAGAAGATTCAATGAAGACAAATCCAGAGTACTACAAGTATCTTCTAATTCCAAAGTTTCTACCTTTACAGAATTGCCCAAATTAGATTTTAACGTATTAACGTCTTTACCAACAAATAACATTTGCAAATTTGGCATCCAATCTACATTATTAGTTTGTCGTCTCATATAAAACTTTTTGACGTTAGAACCAGCCAATTCTGCTAAGAATAATGTTGAAGTTGAAGGCTCTAAAGAAAGAATTGACAAACTACGACAATCTGAGCTTGAACCTACATATTGGACAGTATTAGGTATAGTCAATGAAAGTAAACTAGTACAATTGGTAAAAACCCCATCACCAATATAAAGTAAGCCCTCGTTCATTTTAATTATTTGAAATTTCTGATTAGCAAAGACTCCATCACATAAACAAGTCACACCTGAAGGTACAATATATTCCTTATCCTCTATTGTACCATTATACTTATACATTGCAGAACCAACCATAACAGGACCTTTATCTGTTGCACCATCAAAAAGTTTTGTATCTTTAAAAGCATCAGCATAAACTATTTTTATATTGGAACAGTTCAATAATTCAGACAAAGCAGAACACCCATTGAATGCTCCATTTTCTATAGAATCTGTTGCCTCATTCAATATTACCTTTACCAATGATTGACAGCCATAAAAGCAATAATCCGGTATAACATGAACCATTGTCTTAGAAAAATCTATTTCCTTTAGTTTTGTCATATCGGAGAAAGACATCCTCGAAATTTTGTTTAAAGTTGTTGGAAATTCTATTTCTTCTAATTCAGAACAATCCTTAAAACACCCATTTTCTATTTCTTGTAGTTTTTGAGGTAAAAGAACTTGCTTTAAAGATTCACATCGGTAAAAACCATTAAGAGTCAAAATACTTGATGCAGTTAAATCAACTTTCTTTAAATTTAAACAGCCTTTAAAAGCATCAAAATCAATTTTCTTCAAAGAAACAGGCATGGTCAAATCTACAAACCCAGCATTCTCAAAAGCATGAGATTGAATTGTTTCAACATTGCCCCAAGAAACCTGACTTAAACTATTACATTCTTTAAATGCATCATAACAAATTTTTCTTAATGATAAAGGGAGATCTACTGATTCTAAATTAGAACAACCTATAAAGCAAGATTGTGGAATTTCATATAATTTGCTTTTTATAGTAACATGTTTTAAAGATTCACAATAAGCAAAACTTAAGAAATTCAAATCCTCCAAAGTTTCAGGTAATTCTATTATTTCTACTCCTACACCATAAAAGGCTTCACGATCTATTTCTACAACCTTTTCGATATTAACTTCCTTAAGCATAGCACAGCCCCCAAAAGCACTTTCTCCTATTCGCTTTACATTTTCCAAATTTATAGCAGACAACTTTTTACAACCTGAAAAAGCGTAAGAAGGAATTGTAGTTACATTTTTTGCCAATTTTACAGTAACTAGAGATTCTGAATTACAAAATATTCCTTCCTTCAAATTTCTACCTATCGTAACTTCCTCTATGCCACAATTCTTAAATGCATCACCTGCAGCATCGAGACGTTCTTCACCTTCACTCAACACAAGCTGGGTCATATTCACACAATTCTCGAAGGCTCCTTCCCGGATATACTTGATGGTGGAAGGAACAACGAGTTTCTTGAGCTCGGTGCAAGAAAGAAAGGCAGAATTCTGCACCGTTGTGACACGATAGTCCTTTCCACCATAAGATACAGTGGAAGCCAAGGCCAACTCGCCATTTTCCGGGATTGCATCATAGCCTTTGATGATGGCGGTATCAGCATTGGCAACATAAGTGATGCCATCCAACGTGAAAGAGGTACCCAAAGACTTTCCCACCAATAAGGAAAGTACCAATGTCAGTAGTAAACTTCTTACTCTCATACAACTTTTCTATTTTTGCCTTCCGTCGCCTCCAAAGGTCGTTCTATAGATGAAAGAAGCGTGGCGCTGACTATGCCACGTCTTAAGTTGGAGGTCCTGAGAAAACCCTTACATACAGATATGGAAATAGCAGCCCACGCTATAGCGTGAGAACCACTATGCCCTCCTTGTATGTAATTGCGAAATTTCTCAGGTTTCCAACTTACAAGATAAGCATAACGCCTCTTTATTTTCTAACATGTCTGGAAATGGCATACACCAATTCCGCTTCAAAAGTACAAAAAGTTTGGGAGAATCCTGCATGATTTCACAAAAACTTTCTCGCCGAGATGCAATTTTCTTGTTTTTTCTTGCTTATTCGGAGTTTTTTGTGTAAGTTTGCATCATAAAACAAAATCTATATGGACATCAAGAAGTACATAGGTGAAACTACAGAATACGACAAGAAACAGGAAGTGGAACGTCGCAAGGTTAAGAGTTGGCTGAAGAGCGTAAGCGCTTTTGCCAATGGAACTGGTGGATGCCTCATCTTTGGCATTGCCGATGATGACACGGTTGTCGGATTGGAAGATGCGAAGGGAGACTCGGAATTCATCAGCCAGAAGATAAAAGAACGTATCGACCCTTTACCACAAACCTTGATGAAAATAGAGGATATCGACGGCAAGGAAGTCCTCTTACTACGTGTATTAGCTGGAGATGACACACCTTATTATTACATCGGCGATGGTATGCTCGAAACATACGTGAGAATCGGCAATGAATCGGTAGTGGCTGAAGCTACCGAGCACAAGCGACTGGTGCTGCGTGGACGCAACTCATCGTTTGATGCCCGACCAAGCGACGAGAATATAGACGACTATGCCTTCACCAAACTGCGCAGCCGCTATTATTCCTGGAACGGAACAAGTTTCGACAACAAGTTGTATCGCTCCTTCGGTATGGTTGATGCCAAAGGAATACTCACCTATGCAGGCTTACTCATGGCCGATGAATGCCCATTACGTCAAAGCAGGGTTTTCTGCACCAGATGGAAGGGAAACACCAAAGCATCTGGCACAATGGATGCACTTGACAGCGCAGAGATTAGCGGCAGCCTGGTGCTTTTGCTTGAAGATACGATGGCATTCATTCGCCGAAATATGCGTAAAATGTGGTATAAGGAACCAATGCAACGCATAGAAATTCCCGAATATTTGGAACGAAGTGTTTTGGAAGTCGTGACCAATGCCTTGGCGCATAGAGACTATCTCATACAGGGCAGTGAGATTCATGTAGATATGTATGACGACCGCATGGTGATATACTCCCCAGGTGCAATGCCTGAAGGACGTATCATTCAAGAGATGAATTTGGCAGACATTCCTTCTGTGCGACGCAACCCTGTGATAGCCGACATCTTTGCACAATTGGGATACATGGAACGTAAGGGATCGGGCATGGGAAAGATTATCGACCCTATCAAGGCACTACCTTACTACAGCGAGAAGATGCTGCCTAGCTTCTACTCCGACCGGGCTCAATTCACTGTCACATTCCCAAACATCATATTGAAATGGATGGAAGAACACCATGATATTGAAGTGAATTATATCGAAGGAGATGATGTTACTCAAGATGTTACTCAAGATGTTACTCAAGATGTTACTCAAGATGTTACTCAAGATGGTATTCAAGACTCAGATTTGGATAAATGGATTGAGTTTCAAATTGCCAAAAATCCCAATATAACAACTGAAATTTTAGCCCAAATGGCACAAATAACATCAATGACCATCAAGCGTCATATCGCTAAACTTCCTCATATACAATACGTTGGAAGTGGATATAGTGGACATTGGGAAATCAAGAAATAGAGAATACAAAGAAATGCAGCCTCTCGATTATATAAAAGAGAGGTTGCATTTTTCTTATGGTATTCAAGGTATCCCTTACCCCACTTCCACCACCACTTCTCCCTTACGGGCGATGACCTTCTTGATGCGGTCGAAGAGTTGGAGGAAGCGTTCCTGACTCTTGAGTACGAACCCGGGAGCATGAGCCTCGCCGATGAGGATGCCACCCTGGCACAGACGGAACGGACCATTGCCCGGCTGCATCATGGGACAAGGAAGGGCATAAAGTTCTTCCAGACACCCGAACTCATGACTCTTACGCTCCATGCGGCAAAGCTTGCAGGTTTCGGGGAGAGGAAGAGAGGAAGATGAAGAAGAATCATCCCTTATCGGTTCGAGGAAAAGCATCTGGCGGGCGAAGCATTTGCATTTAGCCACCATGATGTGATATTCACCCGGCTCTAGACAGCCACCCTCGCGCTCCATCGTATCACAAATGTACTGATGGCCTACAACGATACCCTGGCGATTAACTACTTCCTGACTAAGGCGACCAACAATGGCGCCATGATCTCTACGAAAACGATTTAAACACAACTTCATCATAACACGTAACAACTTAAAAACAACAATAGAAAAACATTTGAAATTCACATTCACTTTCACATTTTCTGAACGTAAAACGACTGGTAATAATCAGACAAATCCTTGCAACCTTCCGGCAACTGATGGTACACCAGCTGAGGGAACATTTCCTTCAGTTTCATATAAAGACCGATGCCCGGTTTGTCCTGATCAGGCCACATGTGAAGATTCCTTCCCGCTAAAAGATTGCGACATTCTTCATTACAAAGCGTAGCACTCGGGATGGCTATTGCCTTGTAACCCATAGACATAGCGCTCCAGCAGTCGGTACATCCCTCGGTAATAACCAATGGCTCTTTTTCTGTCACCTGCGGCAATATCTGCATCCCATATACCATCGGCTTGCTACCTGGCGCAAACTTAAACCGCGGTTTTTCTTCAGTCTTATCTCCCAGATATCTGCTCTGAACCGTCAGCAGATTGCCATGAACGTCATAATAGGGAATCAACAGGGAAGGACCATCAAAAAACTTTCCACCAAAACGATAGCCAGCAATGGAGAAATCTGTGCTCACCACTCTACACCAATAGATATATTCCGGGCGCAACTTTCTCTGATAGAACAGGAAATCCCTGGCTTTATCTGTCAGTTGCTTGCCCATGAGCATACGCATCAGATAATCTACGTCAGGCTTATGCTGAAACTCGCCTCTGAGATTGAGTCTGTCCGTATCACATTCAGATTTTCTATGCCCAGCAACAGCTTTATCCCGATGAAGCACATCCTTACGGTTTCCCGCAGAATGATTACCGGCGCTGATATTGAATCTTCTGCACAGCCATTGGCAAGCCTCCGAAAAAGAGAGATTCTCCCGTTTCATCACCAGGTCGATATTATCTCCACCCCACCCGCATGCAAAGCAATGACAAGTGTTGGTGGAAGTCCAGAAATGCAAACTCGGATGGGTATCATTATGACTGATACAAAGGGCATTATGATACCGCAAACCCATTCCCAGTTCATCAGCAACCTCCAGGATGCTGATAGCTCTCAGTTTAGAGAGCGTATTTGAATCAATATATTCTGCCATCTTCTAATTGTCTTTTTTAATATTACCACCACCAATAGTGCCTTTCTGCTGCGTCTTTCTGAGCACCTTTCTATCCTCGCCCTTTGCTGGTTTTTCGAGCCATCCCCATCTGCGCCAGTTGCACACCATGTTGCGGGCAGGCGTCTTGAGCCCTTTCTGCTTCAGAAATTCCTCCAGGAACTGATAAGAGAATTCCTGCGGCAACTCGCTGAAATAGTCTACAGTATGATAAGGCTCTCCTTCGCCCTCGGCAGAAATCTGCTCGAAAGCCTTGCCCCACCGCTGCAACATATTCTGCAAGATGCGGTCGGCACAAGCCAGATAGGTCTGCCTAACCAGTTTCCGGATTTCCTTCTCGCTCTTCTTCCCTTCCACTTTGTAAAGCACTTGCATGAGGGCAGCGATGCGGAAGGCTGAAACCGAACTGCGCTTGTAGAAGACATCCATCGACTTGGACATGGTTTTCACCACCTGCTGGCGGCAGTCGTTACACCATTTTACCACCGTCTTGTAGAGCCAGCTCATATCTTCCTCTATCTCCTGATGGAATTTTCCATCTTCCTCATAGCACAACCCGAAGAGCTTATCCAACGTATTCTCCAGCTCATTACGCTGCGTATCGGTCAACGCCTGAAACTGTGGCGGATTGTCGCCCAGATGACTGATGAGCGGGCATAAGATGGTTCGGGTTACAGCACCGCCCTCAATGGCAGCCTTGTTCATATATCTGCTCACCGCACTCTGGGTGCCGCAGAAAACGAACGACAGCAAGGCATCTACCATGGCACTATAGCTGGATTCGCTCATGAAATCCTGACCATATACGCTGCCCAGATCGTATGCCGTCTTGATAACCTGCGAGAGGTCGGCAAACTGGCGTTTGGCAGAATGCACGATGGCAGAAATCTCATCGGCAAATTCGAAGAGCGTCTTCGGAGCACCATAGAGCTTGACGGCTGCATCGCATCGCTTGATAAACATGGTGAGCGATACGGTTTCGGGCAGGATGGTGATGTCGGTCTTCGGTTCGGGTGGCAGCTTGCCGTCCTTCTTTCCCTGGCGTCGCTTCAGGGCAGCATACTCCTGCTCCTTGGCTCTCATTTCGCTGTCGCGCTCGATGAAAGGTTTCATCAGGGTACGCATGATGTATCTGGCAAACGACTTTCCGCTCGACTGCTCGCCCTCTACGATGACCTGCAACACGATGGCCGATTTTTCTCCCTGATTATCATACACATACTGTATTCTGACACGTGTAAGATAAACGCTGAGCATGGCTGCAGCCACCACCAGCGTAGGATACTTGAGGTCAGAAGGCGAAGTGATCATCCATTCTCTGATGCCCGACGGATAATCCTTATCGGCAATCAGGTGATGCATGGGCATCTCTTCATTCTCTTCAGCCTGTTCAGCCGGCTTTTTTCCTATCAACCCAGATGATACCTTGTTATTGATTCCGCCCTTGGTATCCTCAGGCTTTGCCACTGGATTAGTCCGAGACGCTTCCTGTGGAGGTATTTTCTTTACTTTTTCCATAATCACAATCATTGATTATTTCTGTATGCAAAAGTAAGGAAAAAAAGCCTCCCTGGCAATAGGCGTCCTGCCGGTTCGCCTCCTACTAAGCCTCATCGCCGGCAACTAAGCCTTCCGCTAAGCCTCCAGCTCATCTGAAGGCATAAAAAAAAGCACTTTCTGCTTGCAAACGAAGCAAAAAGTGCTGATACTGTATTATTTCTAAAAAATCTTCTGTTCAGATATGTTCCTATTCATTTATAATATCATCCCTATTGACATAAGAAAGAACCAAACGGCGAACCACGGCATGAATGTCTTCATTAGGGAA
>OGYV01002058.1_pt1 | contig 13812 bp, 8 predicted proteins | sample 1576651 | NCBI WGS metagenome assembly OGYV01 (sample SAMEA3541570, study PRJEB24748) | human gut metagenome | biome: human gut; feature: human-associated habitat; material: faeces | place: China | collected 2012
CATTGGTATGGAAGTTATCAAAGTAGCAAAAGTACTGGGTATGAATGTCTTGGTTCATACGCGCACACCAAAGGCTGATGGAGATGGCATTCGTTATGTAAGTCTTGATGAATTACTAGAAAATAGTGATTATATTACATTGCATTGCCCATTGAATGAACAAACTAAGTACATGATTAATAAAGAAGCTATCAGCAAAATGAAAACTAGTGCAGTCATCGTAAATACTGGTCGTGGTGCACTCATTAATGAAGCAGATCTTTGTGAAGCATTAGCGGCTAAACGCATTGCAGGTGCAGGCCTTGATGTACAAGAGGTAGAACCTCCAGCAGAGGATAGCCCTCTATATACACTGGATAATGTTATTATCACACCTCATATGGGCTGGAAAGGCCTTGAAACACGTCAACGCTTGGTAGGCATTATTCGAGATAATGTACAAGCCTTCTTTAAGGGTGAACCAATCAATGTTGTATCTTGATAAATTTTAAATAATTATATAATAGGTTCTATAACGGCATGGAAGTAATTGTCTAATTCTGTAGGCGATTCTTTCATGCCGTTTTTTACCCACCATAACACCATTTCCACAAAGCTACCTGAAATATGATTAATAATAAAGTCATCCGGTAGATTTGTATTTGCTTTACGGTCTTGGTTGATAAAATATCCTTGTACCAACTCATTTAGATGATCCCTGAAATAGCTACCGCAGCAGCTCTGGCATACGGACTGGACAACGAAAATGAGCAGAATGCACTTGCTCTTTTTCCTTTGCAACATCTGTCGGTACACTGTCTTCTTTTTGTTCCGAAGACTGCCCACATCCTACACACATCGCCAAAGCGAACAGGATGATCATTGTGTTCATAATTGCCTTTTTCATTTTCAATCAGTTTTAATGTTATTTATACCGTTATTACACATACTTACCAACCTCTAAACATATCCGGATATTACGTTGGTTTCACAAATATACGAAATACTCGTAATGTAAATATAAACAATACGTTAATTAACACTAATAGCCATCAAAGGCATAGAAAAGATAAAAGAACACGATTATTTACCGAACAGTTAAAATACACAATATGCCCACTTTGCACGTAAATATTGGCATATAGCTGATATCTACGCAGTTATACATATACGCCTATTACCGATCCAATTACTATCTATAATAAATCAGATTACTATCAATAGTAAATCGGATTTTCTATAGATAGTAGCCATGAATACTATAGCTTCTATCGCTAGATTATTACAAGAAGTACAACCGAGTGATACACATCGAAGTCAGATAAGCGAATAGAACACAAAAACCGGATTGCCCTCCTCTCCTTTTAAGTTCAACTCCTGCGGAATCGTGATCGAGCGAAGCGATTTATATAAGTTTAGCTCATACGGGGTCACTACTTGTACCAGCTCATCTTTTACGACCCTCCCCCAGACCGGGAAATTCCGATAACTTCTCGTACCCTGCATGCCATGTTGAAGGTTCGCATCCGCCAGTTCATAGATAGAACCCGGCATCTCACATTTTTCCACAAGTGTCTTTCCCGTCTTTTTATCTACAGAGGCTATATAATAGCCTTGGTTATACAATAAACGGAAATAATAATGTGCCGGAAACTCAATCATATCTTGCACAAAGATATCCTTGGGATCCTTTTTTTCAATTCGCAAATTACTCATGTCCGTAACATCCAACGAACGAATCACTTCCGCATCCGAGTTTTTCAGATCAAGGACACAAGCCGCACTTATTCGATCCGCCGAGATACAGAAGACCGTATCATTGCTACCGGTCTTAAACAACACGGAGTTTTGCGCATCAGAATAAGCGGGGGCGATGCTTGTCGTGAACCCGCTCTTCTCATGAGGTAATAAAAAGGAATAAAAATCATTCTTGATCGCTATCGTATCCCCTTTCCTCGAAAATAGGCCCAATCCGAATCCCCCTCCGTTGAAAGGCTGAAAAGGGAATGATATGGCGGCGAAACGATCCTTTCCGATATGACGCATATAGATTACCGAATACTCATGGGTGGATTGTCCGATAAATTCACCTTCCAACGTATATTCCCAAACTCGATTATTACTAAATAAAAAAAGGCGGTCATTACGTTCGTCCACTTGGATACATGGCAGAATACCGCTAAATTCACCCGGCCCCTGCCCTTCTTTTACCAACGTCCGGATAAAACGCCCTTGCCGATCGAACAGGACGATACGGGGCTCTTTTACGGGAAGCACATAGATATATCGATCTGTCACGGCATAATCATAAACTCCGTCTATCAACGAGGCATCATCCGTGGTCACCTCTAAAGGGACAAAAGTAACCCCCTTGATCTCATCGCCTAATCCCAATAGCCCCGGTTTATCCATCCCCCCTCTTATATCCGCGGTTAAAAGAGAGGACGCTTCCGTTGGCGAAGAACCGCATGACACGAAACAAGAAACGACAAAAACACTATTTAAATAAAACAAGATAGAGGCTAACTTTACACTTTTCATAACCATGCTTTTTTGCCTCCAAAAATATCCCGCATATCTCACAAATCACATGATAAATGAGAACAAAAATGAGAACAAACCTGCCAAGACCGCTATAAATACATAATAATCAAAAACTTGAGATAAACTCCACAAATGTCTCCGTAGAACCTTCTTTCTTAAAAATCTTCCGGAATAGACGAGGACGAAGTACCGAACTATTATATTTCAATACCCGTGTGATCTGGTTGGCGGGAACGCCGATCTTCGTAAGCATACAGACCTTCAACTCCGTATCGGAAATAGCAGGATATAGTTTTTTCAGCCGTAAGGTAAAGTCATCATAAGCCTTATTCAACAGCACCTCCAAAAGCTCCCAATCCTCAGAGACAATCTTGCCGGCATCCCGATCGTGAAACTTCTCATAGACCTCCGATTTCCGCAAGATCGCAACAGATAATAAATGCTTACTCTCCTTATTATGAATCGACTCGTTACAAATCTCCAGCCGTTGTTTTTCCAATTGTAAGGAAACCAACATCAACTCTTGATCCTTTTCTTCCTTTATTTTCGTAATTCTTTTTTCCAAAAGGGTGATTTGCCGTTCATTCTCTTCTTTTTCTTCTCGCATACGTTGTTGCTGGCTAGCAATCGAACGTCGCAAGGCTTCTTCCCTTCGAAGAGCGTTTTCCTGCGTATTTCTCCATCGCCGATAAAGGAGGAAGCAAATAAATAGGATTATGCCGATAATAAACGCGTACAGATAACGCTCCTGTCCCCTTTGCGATAACATCAATTCTTTCCTATATAAGTCCTCACGAACCGGCCTTACATCATACCGGGAAGTGATCTGATAAATCGATTCTCTCGCTGACAGCGATCCGATAGAATCCCGTAACGCCTCGTATTTCTTGACTTCCTCCAGTATCCGGCCTTGTCCGGCCGTATCATTCAAGAGCTGATATTGGGCACTCGCTTTTCTCAAAAAAGACATAGCCTTGCCATATAATTCCTGCTCGGCGTACAGCCTCCCTATCTGGTTATATAACCGTCCCCAAAATTCGTAATCCCAATTCCCTCCCTCATATTCCAACGCACGTAAATAGCATTCCAAAGCTAGGGACGGTTGATCCATATCCTCATAGACTTTCCCCCGGTAAAACCACGCTTTGGGAGGCCAGTAACAGCCTCGTGTCGTCCTATAATAATCCGTAGCGATAGAGATTATGGAATCCGATGTATGCCTCAATCCCGCCTCATCCCGTGATTCGGTCCATAACAGACAATAACGGGCTTTCTCTCGAAGCGATAATCCATTGACATCCGTCACTTTCTCTAATAACACCAAAGCGCTGTCCGGATGATGCGGAATCAATTTCTCTACCTGCCAGAACAGGTTGCCATGCTTGTCGCTCCTATACGAAAAAAGCACAAGAACCAAGATCGCGATCGTAAACAATAAGATCGTAAACTTGATCCCTATAGAAAAATGCCGTGCCCCATTCAAATCCTTACGCATATAGGCAAATGTATATAAATTATTCATAAGGAAAGCCTTTTCCTTCCGCATTATTTCATGTGTCGGGGCACATGCCCTGACCTCTCCCATTAATGCAGAAATATTTCTTTAATCGTTTGCGCGATATATGGATTTAGCATACCTTTGCGTGATAATTACATAGTTTAAGTAGAAATTTCTAAATACAATTAAATAACTTAAATTATTATCTTATGTGGTTACTTAATTCTTCTATCGGGAAGAAGCTGATAATGAGTATATCAGGCCTCTTTCTTGTTCTGTTCTTATTGTTCCACCTGTCGATGAACGTGGCGGCCGTTTTCTCCGGAGAGGCTTATAACATGGTTTGTTCGCTGTTGGGCTCTAATTGGTACGCTGTGGCAGCTACTCTCGTATTGGCCGCAGGCGTTGTGATCCACTTCGTGTACGCTATCATTCTTACCTTGCAAAACCGTAAGGCACGTGGTAACGACCGTTACGCTATCAACGCTCGTCCGAAAGGCGTGGAATGGGCATCTCAGAACATGTTCGTTTTGGGTTTGATCGTTATCCTGTTCATGCTGTTGCACTTCAGCCAGTTCTGGTATAAGATGATGTTCGCCGAATTGATCGGTCATCACGAAGTTGCATTGGGGTCAGCTATGGTATCTCCACAAGACGGAGCCGCTTTTATCAACTATTACTTCCAAGGTAATGCCGTGATCACCGTTCTTTATTTGATCTGGTACGTGGCTTTGTGGTTCCACTTGACTCACGGTTTCTGGAGCGCTATCCAAACAATCGGTTGGAATAACACGATCTGGATGAACCGCTGGGAATGTATCTCTAAGATCGTAGCTACGGTTATTTGCGGACTTTTCGCGATCATTACTATCATCTTCTTCCTAAACGGAGTAGGTGCTTAATTGCAAGCTACAGGTTTTATAATTAAGAACTTTTGAAATTAAATCATTATGTCTGAAATAAATTCTAAAATACCTCAAGGCCCGTTGGCTGAGAAGTGGACTAATTATAAAAATCACCAGAAATTGGTGAACCCCGCTAACAAGCGTCGTTTGGATGTTATCGTAGTCGGTACAGGTTTGGCTGGAGCTTCCGCTGCCGCATCTTTGGCAGAGATGGGATTCAACGTATTGAACTTCTGTATCCAAGATTCTCCCCGCCGTGCGCACTCTATCGCCGCTCAAGGTGGTATCAACGCCGCTAAGAACTACCAGAATGATGGTGACTCTGTTTACCGTTTGTTCTACGATACGATCAAAGGTGGTGACTACCGTGCTCGTGAGGCTAACGTTTATCGTTTGGCTGAGGTTTCTAACTCAATCATCGACCAGTGCGTGGCTCAAGGCGTTCCTTTCGCTCGCGAATATGGTGGTTTGTTGGATAACCGTTCATTCGGTGGCGCTCAGGTATCACGTACGTTCTACGCCCGTGGCCAGACGGGTCAGCAGCTTTTGTTAGGCGCTTATTCAGCGTTGAGCCGTCAGATCGGTTTGGGTAAGGTTAAGATGTACACTCGTCATGAGATGTTGGATGTAGTTAAGGTAGACGGTCGTGCTCGTGGTATCATCGCCCGCAACTTGATTACAGGTAAGATCGAGCGTTACGCCGCTCACGCTGTAGTTGTAGCTACGGGTGGTTACGTTAATACGTTCTTCTTGTCAACCAACGCTATGGCATCTAACGGTTCCGCCGCATGGCAATGCTACAAGAAAGGCGCTTACTTCGCTAATCCTTGTATGGTTCAGATCCACCCGACTTGCGTTCCGGTACACGGTGATTATCAGTCTAAATTGACTTTGATGTCCGAGTCTTTGCGTAATGATGGTCGTATCTGGGTCCCGAAGAAACTGGAAGACGCTAAGGCTTTACAGGCAGGAACAAAGAAAGGTAAAGATATTCCTGAGGCAGATCGCGATTATTATTTGGAACGTCGTTATCCGGCATTCGGAAACTTGGTTCCTCGCGACGTGGCTTCTCGTGCCGCTAAAGAGCGTTGCGACGCTGGCTTCGGTGTTAATAACACAGGTTTGGCTGTATTCTTGGACTTCTCCGACGCTATCAACCGTCTGGGTAAAGAGGTTGTAAAACAGAAATATGGTAACTTGTTCGATATGTACGAAGAAATCACCAACGACGATCCATACGAAACTCCGATGATGATCTACCCGGCATTGCACTATTCAATGGGTGGTCTGTGGGTTGATTATGAATTGATGCCTTCTATCCCGGGTCTGTTCGCTATCGGTGAGGCAAACTTCTCCGATCACGGCGCAAACCGTTTGGGTGCTTCCGCATTGATGCAAGGTTTGGCCGATGGTTACTTCGTATTACCTTATACAATCCAGAACTACTTGTCAGACCAGATTCAGGTTCCGCGTTTCAGCACCGATCTGCCTGAGTTCAACGAGGCAGAGAAGAATATCCAAGCCCGTATCAATAAATTGATGAGCATCAAGGGTAAAGAGTCTGTTGATTCTATCCACAAACGTTTGGGACACATCATGTGGGAACACATCGGTATGGCTCGTAACGCAGAGAGCTTGAAAGAGGCTATCCAGATGTTGAAAGACTTGAAGAAGGAATTCTGGAGCAACGTATTCATTCCGGGTAACGCAGATGACTTGAACGTAGAGCTGGAGAAAGCGTTACGTTTGGCAGACTTTATCGAGATCGGTACCTTGATGGCACATGACGCTTTAGACCGTGCTGAATCTTGTGGTGGTCACTTCCGTGAGGAGCACCAGACTGAGGAAGGCGAGGCATTACGTCACGATGACAAATTCATGTATGTCTCTTGCTGGGAATATCAGGGTGAGGATAAAGACCCTGTTATGCTGAAGGAAGATTTGAACTATGAATTCGTAGTTCCTCAGACACGTAACTATAAGAAGTAATCAATCATTGCAAAAATTAGAATCATGGATAAAGATATAAATATCACACTCAAAGTTTGGCGTCAGAAAGGTCCGAATGTAAAAGGACAATTCGAAACTTACCAACTTAAAAACATCAACCAAGGCACTTCTTTCTTGGAAATGTTGGATATCCTGAACGAGCAATTAATCAGCGAAGGTAAAGAACCTGTTGTTTTTGACCATGACTGTCGTGAAGGTATCTGCGGTATGTGTTCATTGTATGTAAACGGACATCCGCATGGACCGGCAACTGGAGCTACGACTTGCCAGTTATACATGCGCCGTTTCAACGATGGTGAGACCATCACGATCGAACCGTGGCGTTCCGCCGGTTTCCCGGTAATCCGCGACTTAATGGTAGACCGTTACGCTTACGATAAAATCATTCAGGCGGGTGGTTTCACATCCGTAAATACCGGTGGTGTACCCGACGCAAACGCAATTCCTATTCCTAAGCCAGACGCTGAGATGGCAATGGATGCCGCTGCTTGTATCGGTTGTGGCGCTTGTGCCGCCGCTTGTAAGAATGGTTCCGCTATGTTATTCGTATCCGCTAAGGTTAGCCAGCTGGCTTTGTTGCCTCAAGGTAAAGTCGAGGCTGCTCGCCGTGCCAAAGCTATGGTCGCTAAAATGGATGAGCTTGGCTTCGGTAACTGTACGAACACACGTGCTTGCGAGATGGAATGTCCGAAGAATATCTCCGTTAGCAACATCGCTCGTTTGAACCGTGAGTTCATTTGCGCTAAATTACAAGACTAATATTTGATTAGTATATCATGGAAAAGGCGTCTTTCTCTAAAAGAAAGGCGCCTTTTTATTTTTGTTATATGTTGAAAAACATAATTTAGCACTACAGATCTTGACAGGAATTGAAAAGTCCGTATATTTGCATCGTGGTTTTTTCATAATAGTATTAGATTTAAGGTTAACAAAGTTTGGTTAGGGCTTGTCGTGAGACAGGCTTTAATTGTTTATAGACCTACCTTTTAAACATGGACCATAAAATACTGCAAATAGAGATTGTTTAGCGTCATTTTATCGTCGATCTTTGCCTTTAAAGATCATATAGTATATGCTAATAAGTATTTTATTTGGCTTCTTATGTTATTTTCTCCGGGTGTTGATCAAACACAAGGAAAAAATCATGCGCCAGATAAGACAAATGGTAAAACAAAAATAAAATGGACAAAAAACGAACCACCAGTTCTTTCAGGGCAATGAGCACGGAAAGAAAACTCGAGTCGATCTTCCTTTTCGTAACAGGCCGATGCAACGCCAAATGCGCGATGTGTTTCTATGCCCAAGAAATGGATAAGAAGCAACCCGACCTCACTTTCGATGAAATCAAGAAGATATCAGAAACCGCCGGGCAATTCAATCGATTATGGATATCCGGGGGTGAGCCTACCTTGCGTGAGGATCTACCGGAAATATTGGAGTTATTCTACAAAAACAACCATATCAAAGATGTGAACATCCCTACGAACGGCTTAAAACCAGACCGGATCGTCGAATGGGTAAAACGGTTCCGCCAGAACTGCCCGGATTGTAATATTAACGTAAGCCTTTCCTTGGATGGTTTCAGTACGACCCACGATACACAGAGAGGCGTACCGGGAAACTTCTATAAGGCCTTGGAAACCCTGCGTAAGATACAGGAGAATTTCGGAGATGACGGCAAAGTCTTAAAAAATATAGCAACCGTTATCACGAAATACAATATAGACCAGATAGAAGACTTCATGACTTGGGTATACGGACGTTTCCGTACCTCCACGCATACGATTGAGGCTGCCAGAGGCATGACCCGTGACGATGGCGTGAAAATCCTAACCGAGTCAACGCTACGCAAAATACAAGATGACATATCCCCTATCTATTCTGCTTATGCGGATCGGATGGTAGCGGATACCACCGGCTTAAGGAAACCGATCACACGCTTCTTCTATCTCGGCCTTATACGTACCTTATATAATGTGCGTGCCAGCAACATAGATCACCCGACCCCTTGGGGGATGGATTGTACGGCCGGAGAGACTACCTTGGTAATCGACTACGACGGACGTTTTCGTGCCTGCGAGCTACGGGAACCGCTCGGAAATATAAAAGAATATGGTTGCGATATAAGTAAAGTGATGAATAGCGAAGCGATGAAACAGGAAATAGCCGCTATCGGACATGGGTATAAAGCCAACTGTTGGTGTACGCACGGCTGCTGGATCACCTCATCTGTCATTTTCAATCCACGTAAAATGATTCGCTCCGTATATAAAGGATACCGGGAAACGAAACGATTGAATCATCCCTTAGCCATCAATGAGCAGAAACTACAAACGATGGAAGCCAAATACCATCTGGACATCGAGCGTTTGCGTCAACTGAATATCCGGTAAACAAGACCCTCATAGCCTATAAATAAACGTAGCATGAAAATACTATTAGTAACCAGAGGCTCACAAGGCGACGTCCTTCCTTATTTGGCCATAGCGGCCGAATTGGAAAGACGTGGCCATGAGGTGACCATCAATCTCCCTCAAATATTCGAGGAGACCGTTAAACCCTACGGATTTAAATACGTATTGCAACAGTTTGACGATATCGGCGGCATGATCGATAGCGCAGCGCAAAACTCACATAAATTCCGGCCATTCCTTAAATGGATGCGGAACGTGATCGATAAACAGTTCGATCAATTGATTCCCCTACTAAAAGAGCATGATATTTTAGTATCGACCAACTCGGAATTTGCTGTCGCAAGTATCGCCGAGTATTGCAAGAAACCCTTGATACGTACCGCCTACGCCCCGTTCTTGCCGGGTAAGAAGATTCCCCCGGCCGTATTGCCATTTCCCAAACCCAACCCGATCATCACTCCCGCTATCCTATGGAAGTTGATGAACCGGATGACCAATTTCATGGTCAAAGACACGATCAATAAGAACCGGGCTAAATACGGACTCGCTCCGATCCGCAATTTTGGCTATCACGCGGGAGAGCGTTCATATAATTACTTGCTTTTCAGCCAGCACCTAGGAAACGTAGATCCGGACTGGACGTTCGAATGGTCGATCGGAGGCTATTGCTTCAATGACACTTTTCAATATGATGAGAAGGCTTACGAGGAAATGATATCATTCGTCGACAGCGCTCAAAGCCCTATTATCTTTTTTACCCTCGGGAGTTGTAGTTCCAAGGATGGTAACCGTTTCAGCAAAGCCTTGGTCGATATTTGCAAGAAACATGATTATCGGCTCATCATCGGTTCCGGTTGGGCAAAGACAGGAATCACCTTACAAGCGGATAAACATTTATTCTTAATGAAGCAGCCGGTTCCGCATAATTTGATATTTCCGCACTGCGACGGCGTTATCCATCATGGAGGTTGCGGCACGACCCATAGCGTAGGAAGGGCGGGAAAGCCCCAATTAATCACTCCGTTGATTATCGATCAACCCTATTGGTCCTATCGAATCCACCAATTAGGGTTAGGGCCGGAAGGGGTTAAGATAGCGAAAGCGAGCGAGCAGGAGATCGAACGCAAGGTTTGTGATCTGGTCACCAATCCGCTTTATAAGAAAAATGCCGCTCATATAGGCGAGATGATCCAAAAAGAGGGAGGTATAAAGAATATATGCGACTCTATCGAAAGATTTCAATGAGGCATAAGTTCCTATTAGATTTTATTACATGTTACAAAACACAATTTAGCACTTAAACTATTGACAAATAGCGGTAACTCCGTATATTTGCATAGTGGTTTTTTCATAATAGTATTAGATTTAAGGTTAACAAAGTTTGGTTAGGGCTTGTCGTGAGACAGGCTTTAATTGTTTTATAAGGTCTGCTTCCCGCAAAGCCCTTCGATTACATCAGAATAATCCGATGCGTCAATAAAGTTGATATCTTGTCTTTTAAGATCTTCCCATTAATCGGTTTCGCCGTATAGGCATCAAATCCACTATTAATGATCCGTTGCTCATCTTGGGCGAAAGCATAAGCCGTCACCGCAATAATAGGCACGCTAGCAGAAACCTTACGAATCTCTGCGGTAGCCTCGTATCCATCCATGACCGGCATCTTTATATCCATCAAGATCAACTGCGGTTTGTGCTGATGAAATAGCTCCACAGCCTCCTTTCCATTCCATGCATGAATCAATTTATATTCAGGCTTCAATATAGACTCAAACAGGCGATAATTACTGGAATTGTCCTCAGCGATCAAGATCGTAACCTCACTTCGGGCGATCTTCTCCAAAGTAACAGGCTTCTGCTCTTCACTAGGAAATAATTCTTTCTTCGGCTGAAAAGGCAATGTAAACCAGAACTTAGAGCCTTTCCCTTCCATAGAATCAACCCCGATCGTTCCTTTCATCTGGGTAACAATCATCTCACAGATGCTTAAACCCAGTCCTGTTCCTTGAGCGAAAGTATTCAGTTTTACAAAACGTCCGAAAATATCTTTCCGCTTATTCTCCGGGATTCCGCAGCCCGTATCCTCTACATAGAACCACAACGTATTATCATCCTTCAACTTATAGCCAAATAAAATCGATCCTGCCAGCGTAAATTTCATGGCATTGTTCAACAGATTGATCATCAGTTGAGACAGACGATTTCGATCCGTATAAATCACGCAAGGCTCCAGATAATCCTTAAATGAGATCTGTACATCCGGATTCTTATTCTTCAAATGAGCCGATTGCTCCAAATCCCTCAATACAGCGTTAATATCCACATAGTCATAAGTAAACTCCAAGGTACCCGCCTCGATCTTTGACAAATCCAAGATATCGTTTATCAACTGCAACAATAGGGAATTATTATTCTCGATAATATCAGCGAATTCCTTCTTATCCTCAAGGTCATCGGTCGAGGCAAGGATATTAGAGAAACCTACGATCGCATTTAACGGTGTACGTATCTCATGGCTCATATTTGCTAAAAACGCTGATTTCAATTTATTCGACTCTTCCGCCTTATCCCTAGCCATTCGAAGGTCATGTTCCAATTGCTTACGCTCGGTAATAGATATCGTAGAACCGATCAACGCTTTCGGTTTACCGGAAGCATCATATTCGGCCATTACCTGTATCTCCTCCCACTCATGGCGATCTTCTCCCGGAATCAACCGCTCCAGACAATATTCTTTTCGTACTTTCTTTATTTTCCCATTACACAAATCATCGAAAGCCTTTTCCACGCAAGCCCTGAAAGACGGGTGTATCTTGCTGAAATATTCCTTCAACGAAACCTCATGGGTATGTATCTCGGCAGTCTCTATATTATCTTCCGGATGTACTTTCGACTCATAGATAATCTTCCCTTCAGCCAGATTATATCGCCACGGTAAAAGATCTGCCGCCTCTAACGCCATAGCCAGCTTATGATTCATGGCTTTCAAATGCGTCTGGAATTTATGGATATCCGTAATATCAATAAAAAACGCGTCAACTACATTCTCTTCCGAGGTAGGCATGATGATAATCGTATAGTAAAGCCCTGTCGGCTCAAAATAATACTCACAAGTAAAGGATTTCCCACTCTCCAGAACTGTAGGCACAGCCGATAGAAGCAAAGGATAACTTCCCCCAATTAAATTAGCGATCTCTTTTCCATGCTTATTTACCACGAAATCTTTAGGAGCGATTTTTTCCTCGAAAGCATGGTTTACATCCAAAACCTGCACATCGATTTGCGTACCTTCCCGAATCAGCCGCTGCCGTATATAAGGCAATGGCATATTATTAAATAAATCACGGTAACGGGATAATAGCCTCAACTCCACTTCCTTCATCTTTTGCTTAGAACGATACACGTAATGCCACGCTAAAAACACGACTACCAGAAAGAAAATCAGAAAGCCTAATAGCGGCATCCAATATTTTTCTAAAAAAGAGGGAGGCGCATTCAAATAGATCGCATCATGTGGGAAATTATCTTCATTAGACATCGCGCTCATCAGCGAAACATAATTCAAGTATTTATGAGGATCATCCACCGTTGAAACCGGGATCTTGCCCATATCTTCACCGTTATAAACTTGCTGTAGCAAGGGAATTAGAGCTGTCTCAATCGTTTTAGAGCTATTATAATATCCACCAATCGTATATCCTTCTTCCACGCCCATATCATATAAAGAAAAAACAGGATGCCTAGAAATGCCGTTTATACCTTGATACAAAGTACTATATAATAACGAGTGATTCAAGAAAGGTTTCTCGGTAATCCACGAGTAATACATCACGGCCGTCGCTCGATGTGGGTCTTTCTCCGACAGAACCGCCATTAAACTATCCATGGAGCAAGAACCCTCCGTATAAAAATCCACTTTCCCCTCTGGGAAAGAAGTTTCCATATGTTTCTCCATCTCATCCCGAAGCCATGTGGAGACATAACGTCTGTCGGATATGAAAATCAGACGTTTCAAACCCGGGATTAATTCCTTCACCAAGTCGATCGAACCTTTAACATAATAAGGGATAACCAAGCCCGTAGCGTTATACCCCTTAACCGCCTCTTGTAAAGGGATCACCCTATCAGAGGAATGCCGCTGATTAAAATAACATTCATCTTCTGCCATTTCACCCGTTTCCGAACAGACCAGAGTGGGAATATCCCCCCATTTCTCCCGGATCTTATCCCGCATAAAAGCCCATCCATTTACGCCTAAGTAGATAATTCCATCCGGCTTCTTCTTATTAACTTCAAAGAAGGCCTCTTGCTTCTCTTTTAATTTCTCTGGCGTATCAACCAACATCACGCTCATATGATCTATCCGGAGGGTGTACTCCTCCGGGGTAGCGAACTTCGAGATCATGTTTAATAAATTGCCAGACCAGCGTTCGCCATCCACATATGAATTTATTACCAATAC
>OGYV01002061.1_pt1 | contig 13776 bp, 9 predicted proteins | sample 1576651 | NCBI WGS metagenome assembly OGYV01 (sample SAMEA3541570, study PRJEB24748) | human gut metagenome | biome: human gut; feature: human-associated habitat; material: faeces | place: China | collected 2012
AAAAAAGCGCGTTCTCATGCGGGATGGATACAAGCTGAACCGACGGGCCGGAGCAAAAATAAACCGAAAAAATCCCGGTATCCCTGCCGCCGGAGCGGAAAGGATACCGGGAATGAGATCTCTGGGGTCTACTCGGCGCGCAGGGCTTTGACGGGGTTGCACTTGGCTGCGCCGCGGGCCGGGATGATGCCGGCCAGAATGGTGAGCAGGGTAGCCAGTGCCACGAGGAAGAGGGCTGCATCCACGGGCAGGGAGGCAACGAGGGTCGAAGTGCCGGAGACTTTCTGGATGATGATGTTTCCGGGGATGAGCAGTATCTCGCTGAGGACGATGCCCATGACGCCCGAGCAGAGGCCGATGATGAAGGTCTCTGCGTTGAACACCTCGGAGACGTTCCGCTTGGAAGCGCCGATGGCGCGCAGGATGCCGATCTCCTTCCGGCGCTCGAGGACGCTGATATAGGTGATGACGCCGATCATGATGGAGGAGACGACCAGCGAGATGGAGACGAAGGCCACCATCATGCTGCTGATCATGTCCACGATCTCGGTCACGCTGGTCATCAGGGTACCCACGAGGTCGGTGTACTGCACCATCTTTTCGTCTTCACCCTTTGCAGACATCCCGGCGTTGTAGGCATCCAGCTTTTCCAGAATGACCGCCTTGCTGGCGAAGTCCTTCGGATAGATCTTGATCTGGCTGGGGTCGGCCTCGTCCGCGTAGCCGAAGGCCGTCAGGTTGGCCTCATAGGTGGCGGAAGAGGAGCGGAGGGTGGAGCGCATCAGCTCGGTCAGCTCGGAGGCGGTCATGTTGAGCTGGATGGCCTTCTGGAAGGCCGACGCGTCGATCTTGATGGCGCTCTCCATCTGGCTGCTCAGCTTGCCGATGTTCTGCTGGATGGCCGTCTTGAGCTGGGACTGTATCTGGTCCTGGAAGGTGACGATGCCCTTCTGGATGGCAGCGTCCAGCTGACTTTTCAGCACCTCTGTGATCTGGTCGGAGTAGGTCTCCATCACGGTCCGGATGGTGGTCTGCAGAGCGCTCGAGAGCTGCCCCTGCAGCTTGTCCGGGTCAACGAGGTCTTTCATGGACTCGGCCATCAGCTTCTGGAACCGCTCGGTCTTGAGGTAGGCAGAGAAGCTCCACTTCTTGAAGTTGAGGATGCCGTTGCCGATGATATACTTTTTATAGTCCTTGAAGATCTTTTGCACGAGCTCCTGCAGCGCCTCCGGCGAGACGGAGAGGTCCAGCTCTGCAAAGGCGTCGCTGAGGTCGATGTCGGGCAGCTCGTCGATGTCGAGGGAAAAATCCGAGAAGTCGATGAGGCTGCTCAAATCGAAACTGCCGCTGCTGAGGTCGAAAGCCCCGTTCAAATCGAAGTCGAGGGCGTTGGCATCAAAAGAGAAGGCATTCTTGAGGGCGTTGGTGTCGATGGAGAAGAGGCTGGTCAAATCGAAGTCGCGGAGGCTCTCGGCCTTGCCGAAGCTCTCGCCGGTCAGGACGTTGGTGGCGGGGTCGGCCATCTGCTGTTTCACGATGTCGCTGTCGGCAGCGTCCTTCATGACCTTCTCGGTCAGGGAGGCGGGGTAGGCGATGCCGGAGGTGAGCATGGAAGCGGAGGCGGTGTAGTCCGGCTGGACGATGCCCACAATGGTGATGTCCTCGCCGTTCTCCACCAGCTGCTGCATATAGTCCTTGTCGTCGGCCTTGCTCTTCCAGATGCCGTAGGTGTCGTCGTAGACGTAGGTGTCGGCGCTGTTCACCAGCTTGAACTTCAGGCCCATCAGCTCGTCGTAGCTGTAGGTGCGGAAGTCGCTGGGGACATCGACGTTCTGGTTCTGGGCGAACTGCTGGATCATCTTGTCCAGCTCGGCGGAGTCCCGCAGACCCATGGAGTAGAGGGCGTAGTCGGTCACAGTGCCGTATTTGCTCAGCACGGCGACACATTCGGTGGGCTTTTCGGGCCAGCGGCCGGCCTTGACTTCGTACTGGGACTTATAAAGGTCGCTGTTGGCGGGCAGCTGATAGAAAACGCTGGTGTTGCTGCCCATGCTGTTCATCAGGCTGCTGGTGACGGAGGTGGAGCCGGAACCCGAGCTTCCCAGACCCAGCATCGAGAGGGTGGAGTCCGGGTTGACCTGATGCACACTGCCGTCGGCGTCCTGCCGGTAGATCTGGGGCGAGACGCTGTAGGAATACTCGATGGAGGTGGCGTCATCCGCAATGGTGGACTCGTCGCTGTCGAGATATTTCTTTAAGGAAGTGAGGTCGTTGGACGTCAGGCCCGACACCATCTTGGTGATGAGCTGGCGGACCGAGACCATTCCTTCCACGCCGCCGGAGGTGTCCTTTTTGCCGTCCTCGTCGGTGGGCAGGCCGGTGGCTGTGGTGCCGCCGCTGCTGCCCGAGGACAGAAAGCTCGTGATGTCCACGCCGCTGCTCAGGATCTGCAGCGGGTATTCGCTCAGGGTGGAGCGCTCCATGTCGGCGATGTAGGCATTGACGCCGGTGGACAGCGAGATGATGAGGGCGATGCCGATGATGCCGATGCTGCCCGCAAAGGCTGTGAGCAGGGTGCGGGCCTTTTTGGTGCGCAGGTTGTTGAAGCTCAGGGCCAGCGAGGTGAGCCACGACATGGACGAACGGCCCATGTTCTTATGGATGGGAGGGGCAAGCTTTGTGTCGTCCGGCTCGAAGGGGCGGGTATCGTCGGTGATGGCGCCGTCCCGCAGACGGACGATGCGGTTGGCATACTGCTCCGCCAGTTCGGGGTTGTGCGTGACCATGACCACGAGGCGGTCTTTTGCCACATCCTTCAGCAGCTCCATGACCTGGATGCTCGTCTCGCTGTCCAGTGCGCCGGTGGGCTCGTCGGCCAGCAGGATGTCGGGGTTGTTGACGAGGGCGCGGGCGATGGCCACGCGCTGCATCTGGCCGCCCGACATCTCGGTGGGGCGCTTGTGGAGCTGGTCCCCGAGGCCTACCTGCCGCAGCGCCTCGGCGGCACGGCGGCGGCGCTCAGCGCCCGACACGCCCGAGATGGTCAGGGCCAGTTCGACATTGGCGAGGACGGTCTGGTGGGGGATGAGGTTATAGCTCTGGAACACGAAGCCGACGGTGTGGTTGCGGTAGGAGTCCCAGTCCCGGTCGGTGTAGCGGCGGGTGGAGATGCCGTTGATGATGAGCTCGCCGCTGTCGTAGCGGTCGAGGCCGCCGATGATGTTGAGCAGCGTGGTCTTGCCCGAGCCGCTGGGGCCGAGGATGGCGACAAATTCGCTGTCGCGCAGGTTGAGGCTGACCCCGTTGAGCGCTGCCTGTGTCAGATCGCCGGTGGTGTATTTCTTTTCGATATTGATAAGCTGAAGCATTGGCCTGCCTTTCCGGCAGCAGAACGGGGAAGTGTCTGCTGGCCTATTCCGCCCGGCATTTGTGGACGGAGAGGGAAACATAGTATCTGCTTGATTTTATCAGAAGAATATGAACAATTTATGTCGTAACGGGTGCCAAGTTCTGTGTTTTCTGCCGAAGGATGGAAAAGCGCTGCATCCTGCGCGGAAAAGCGTCCCAAATCAGGAGAATGCGGCAGATGTGTCTTGATTTTTGGAGCGGTTGATGGTATTCTTGAGACAGTATCCATGTTAATATCTTCAGTGTTCCAAAATTCGACGAAAACTGACGCAAATTTGTCGTTGCAACTCCTTTCGGCGCTCCATACAATTTTATACAGTATCGTATAAAGTGGCTTGTCCGGCATAAGTGGAAGGGCCGGACAGATGGGGCAAGGAGGATGCAGAATGAAACAGGATATCCCGTTGGTGAGGAGATTTTCGACGCTGGAACCGTATCAGGAGGCGTATACCCTTGCCTGTTCTCTGGAGACGGAGGGACAGGGCTGCTGGCTGACCGTGAGCCGGACAAAGGCTCCGGACGCCCCGGCAGACACAGCCCGTACATGGGTCCCGGCCCCGGAAGAGGAGTGCGGACGGCTGCTGCAGTTTTTGTATGAGAATTCGGTCCAGCCGGAGCTGTGGCAGGATGTTATTTCCTGCTGGTATCCGCAGGCGAAGCAGGCAGAACGCCTGCAGGAAGGGAGGCGCGTCGTGTGAGCTATGAGGAACAGGACGTCATATGGCGCGTAGCGCTGGCCAGCTATGACCCCAGAGAGATGCGGGTATGGACACGCTATCTCGAGGAGCGCAACCCGGCCATCCGCTGCACGGGCTACCGCAGCAGCCGGCCGCTGCTGGAACGGCTCGAGCAGGGCGATGTGGACGTTCTGGTGCTGGGCGGCAGACTGGAGGACATGGACAGCATCCAGTTTCTGCCCAGGATACGCGGCCTTGCCCGCAAGCCTCTGGTGCTTCTGCGGGACGACGGACGCAACGAGAAGTCGGCGGTGGAGAGCCTGAGTCAGGAGGATGCATGCTACCTCATCCGTCAGGCCACACTGGAAGATATGCTGCAGGAGCTGCGCGCCCCAGCCCACCGCCCGGCGGAGAGCCTGGAAAAGCGCTGCGAGCGCATCTATCTCAGCTGGGGCGTGAGCACCTGCGACGCCAACAAGCGCTACCTGACCGGTGCGCTTCGGGTGATGATGGGCTCCGACCACCGTCTGGCCATCCGCAAGGAGATATTAGGGCCGGTGGCGGAGGAATACGGTCTCACCGTGGCGGCTGTGGACAGCGCCCTCCGGCGGCTGCTGGAGACGCTGGACGAGACCGGTACCCAGACATGGCGGGATTTTCGAAAAGAGTATGGCTTAGAGCGCAGGAAGGTGACCATCGGCCGCCTGCTTTATGCGCTGGAAAGTAGACTGAGTCAGCAGTGAGGTGCTGACCACACGACGCGGAGGTAGAGCAGAATGCGCAGGCGAAACGATGGAGCAGGAGCCTCCCCTCAGGAGGAGTTTGGGGATGTGTGCTTCCATGCCCTTGGCATCATCGACCAGAACCGGGAGTATCTGCAGATGCATCTGCTGGCGTCGGCCGACCTGCCCACCCGGCAGGCACTTTCAGACATCCAGATAGAGTCTGCCCGGCTGGACCGCACGGTACGCAATGCCATAACACTTTATCAGCTGGAAAATGAAGAGCTGAGCGAGCTGCAGCCTCTGGACCTGTGCGGTCTGCTGGAAAAGGCGGGGCGTCTGGCCCCGGACATCCAGCGGTCGCTGGAAATAACGCTCACGACGGAGAGCGGGGGCATCGAGCACTGCGCCGTCATGGGCGTCCCCGATGAGGCCGAACAGCTGCTGCTCCACCTCATCTCCAACGCGCTGCGGGCCTGCGATGCAGGCGGCAGGGTGTGGGTGAGCCTGAAACAGAAAAAGACGGGCGTCGCGCTCCGGGTAGAAGACAACGGCTGCGGCCTGATGGAGGAAGACCCCATCGAGAACAACCGCCGCTTCCTCAGCGGCGCAAAGCTGGGCCTCCGCATCTGCAAGCTCATCTGCCGCCGTGCAGGCTGGAAGCTGACGCTGACGGCCCGGCCGGGCGGCGGCACCCGGGCGCAGGTGGTGTTCCCGCTGGCCTCCTGCGAGGACATCCCGCCGGAAATGGAACTCCACTCCGGCGAGGAGAACGACATCCGCGCAGCGCGGTTCGCAAGCCGGGCGGCACAGGAGCTCCTTCTGCTGCGGAGATATTGAACGAGACAAAAAGGCATCTGCAATGCGGCCGGGACGGCGCAGCGCAGATGCCTTTGCTTTGTGTGCGGGACAGGGAAGAGAGCGGAAAAATTGACAGACGGTAAAGAATCTTAGTAGAAACAGCCCGAAATTCACAGAAAAGTTTGCGAAATTAACAAAATGTTTAACTTTGAAAGGTGATTTTACTGTTTTTAAGGTGTAAAATAATCCCGAATGATTGATTGTCAGCCGGATTTGGTTTATAATACCCGTGTATGCGAGTCTGAAATTTGATTCGTTAGCAAACAACTTCTGCCCGGGCCGGAGAGCCCTGTGTGCAGAGGGAGAGTGCATTGTCCTTCAGGAGGAAAAACAACTGTGAGAGTAGGTCTTGACATCGGCAGCACTACCATCAAATGCGTGGTGCTGGATGAAAACGATACCCTTTTATATTCGACGTATGAGCGCCACTACAGCCACATTCTGGAAAAGGCGCAGGAGCTGCTACGCCGCATCGATGCAGAGCAGCTGCATGGCCGGAAAGCGCTGCTCAGCATCTCCGGCTCCGCCGGCATGGGCCTGGCCGACAGCTGCGGCGTGCCTTTCGTGCAGGAGGTGTTCTCCACCCGCGTGGCGGTCAAAAAGTTCGTCCCTGCGACGGACTGCGTCATCGAGCTGGGCGGTGAGGATGCAAAGATCCTGTTCCTGACCAACGGCACCGAAGTCCGCATGAACGGCAGCTGCGCCGGCGGCACGGGCGCTTTCATCGACCAGATGGCGACGCTGCTCAAGATGGGTGCCGATGAGATGAACAAGGCGGCCGAACAGGCCACCCGTACATACACCATCGCATCCCGCTGCGGCGTTTTCGCCAAGAGCGATGTGCAGCCCCTCATCAATCAGGGCGCAAAGACCGAGGACATCGCGGCCAGCATCTACAAGGCCGTGGTCAACCAGACCATCGCCGGCCTGGCACAGGGACGCCCCATCCAGGGCAATATCCTCTATCTGGGCGGTCCGCTGACCTTCAGCACCGTGCTGCGCAAGAGCTTCGACGAGGCACTGGGCGTCACCGGCACCTGCCCCGAGAACAGCCTGCTCTACGTCGCGCTGGGCGCTGCCCTCTACGCCGACAAGGAGTTCGTCCTCTCAGACGTGGCCGCTGCGCTGGATGAGTACGCCGCCACGGCCACCTACGCCAGTGAGCCGCCCCTCTTCGCCAGCAAGGAAGAGTACGAGGCATTCCATGCCCGCCATATGTCCCACAGTGTGCCGCGGGTGGCGTTCAGCGCCCAGTGCGGCCCGGTGCATATCGGCATCGACTCCGGCTCCACCACCGTCAAGCTGGTGGTCGTGGACGAGCAGAGCCAGATCCTCTACACCAACTATCAGCCGAACCTCGGCAACCCGCTGCCCCTTATTCGGCAGCAGCTGCTGAAGATCTATAAAGAGCACCCCGGCCTCAAGGTAGCCAGCGTGACCACCACCGGCTACGGCGAAGAGCTGGTCAAAAACGCCTTCCGCTGCGACTTCGGCCTCGTGGAGACCGTGGCCCACTTCACGGCAGCAAAATACTTCATGCCGGACGTGGACTTTATCATCGACATTGGCGGTCAGGACATGAAGTGCTTCAAGATCGAAGATGGGGCTATCAGCAACATCTTCCTGAACGAAGCCTGCTCTTCCGGCTGCGGCAGCTTCCTGCAGACCTTCGCGCAGGCACTGGGCTACGACGTCAAGGAGTTCGCAGCCCTCGGCCTCTTCGCCGACCGCCCCGTGGATCTGGGCAGCCGCTGCACCGTCTTTATGAACAGCTCGGTCAAGCAGGCCCAGAAGGACGGCGCGTCCATCGAGAATATCTCGGCGGGCCTGTCCATCAGCGTCGTCAAGAACGCGCTGTACAAGGTCATCCGTGCGTCCAGCCCCGAAGAGCTGGGCCGCAAGATCGTCGTGCAGGGCGGTACCTTCTACAATGAGGCCGTCCTCCGCGCCTTTGAGAAGGAGATGGGCGTCGAGGTCATCCGCCCCGACATCGCCGGTCTGATGGGCGCTTACGGTGCGGCCCTCTTCGGCCTGCGCCAGTGCCGCAAGAACGGCCAGACCACCTCCGCCATGATGAGCGAGGAAGAGCTGGAGAGCTTCGACCAGAAAGTCGTCAGCGTCAAGTGCGGCGGCTGCGGCAACCACTGCCAGCTCACCGTCAACACCTTCGCCGATGGCCGCAAGTTCATTTCCGGCAACCGCTGCGACAAGCCCGTCACCGGCAAGAGCGAGGACAACAGCCTCAACCTTTACGCCTACAAGCAGCAGCTTCTGGCCAGCTATAAGCCCGTGGCCGGTAAGCGCGGCTCCATCGGCATCCCGCTCTGCCTGAATATGTACGAGCTGCTGCCCTTCTGGCACGCCTTCTGGACCAAGCTCGGCTTTGCTGTCCACACCAGCCCGGTGTCCAGCCGCGGCCTCTATCTGGCCGGTCAGGCTACCATCCCCAGCGACACTGCCTGCTTCCCGGCCAAGCTCAGCCATGGCCACATCAAGGCCCTGACCCAGATGCATCTGGACGCCATCTTCTACCCCTGCCTGACCTACAACATCGACGAGGGTCTGGGCGACAACCACTACAACTGCCCCGTCGTGGCCTACTATCCCGAAGTCCTCGCCGGCAACTGCCCCGAGCTGGAAGGCCAGAAGTTCATCTACGACTACGTCGGCATCCACCGTCCGAAGGATTTCGTCCACAAGATGGCGAAGGACGTGCTGCCCAAGTATTTCGGCGGCATCTCCGAGAAGGAAGTGCAGGAGGCTGCCAACGCTGCCTACGCTGAGTATGAAGCCCACATGGCACAGATCCGGGTCAAGGGCAGCGAGATCATAGATGAGGCCCGCCGTCAGGGCAGGCGCATCATCGTGCTGGCCGGACGCCCCTACCATGTGGACCCGGAGATCAATCACGGCATCGACCACCTCATCACCCGCCACGGCGCGGCGGTGGTCACCGAGGACAGCATCTCCAACCGCGTGGAGAAGTTCCCCACCAGCGTGCTGAACCAGTGGACCTACCACAGCCGCCTGTATGCCGCCGCCAAATACTGCACCACCCAGAAGGATATGGATCTGGTGCAGCTGGTGTCCTTTGGCTGCGGCGTGGATGCCATCACCACCGACGAGACCCGCGAGATCCTGCAGGAGGGCGGCAAGCTCTACACCCAGCTGAAAATTGACGAGATCACAAATCTGGGTGCTGTCAATATCCGCCTGCGCAGCCTGTTCGCCGCGCTGGATGAGCGAGACGAAGATAAGAAGTAACATAGGAGGAACCTATGGAATACAATTACCCCAAATTCACCCCGGAGATGAAGAAGACTCACACCATCCTCATCCCCAACATGGCCATCACCCAGTTCCGCCTGCTGGAATACGCCCTGCGCTACGACGGCTACAAGTGCGAGATCCTGGGCAACTGCGGCAGCGCTGTGGCGCAGCTGGGCCTGAAATATGTCCACAACGACACCTGCTATCCAGCACTGCTGGTCATTGGCCAGTTCCTCGATGCGCTGAACAGCGGCAAGTACGACCTCGAGCACACGGCCCTGCTCATCACCCAAACGGGCGGCGGCTGCCGTGCCTCCAACTACATCCACCTGCTCCGCAAGGCGCTGGTCAAGGCAGGCTATCCGAACATCCCGGTGGCCAGCCTGAACTTCTCGGGCCTCGAGAAGGACAGCGGCTTCCAGATGACTCTGCCTCTGGCCCGCCGGGCTATCGCCAGCGTGTTCTACGGCGATATGCTCTGCGCCCTGCGCAATCAGGTCGCTCCGTATGAGAACGAGAAGGGCGCTGCCGATAAGATGGTAGACCTCTGGGTCGGGCGTCTGGGTCGTGTGCTGCTGGCGGGCAAGGGTTTCACCTCCCGCGAGATGAAGCACACCTTCCCCCTCATCGCAAAGGACTTCAAGTCCATTCCCGTCACCCGTGTGCCGAAGGTCAAAGTCGGCGTCGTGGGCGAAATTTACGTCAAGTACAGCCCGCTGGGCAACAACGACCTGCAGAAGTTCCTCGAGAGCCAGGACTGCGAGGTCAACTTCCCGGGTCTGATGGGCTTCGTGCAGTACTGCATCTTCAACATGGGCGAGGACCATGTCCTCTACGGCGGCAAGCTGGCCATGAAGATGGGTACCGACCAGCTGCTCAACTGGCTGGACAGCGTGGAGCGCTCCATGCTCAAGGCCGAGGCCGACGCCGGGTTCTACGCTCCCGGCCCCTTCAAGGAGCTGGTGGAAAAGCCCGAGGGGGTCATCTCGCTGGGTGCCAAGATGGGCGAGGGCTGGCTGCTGACGGCTGAGATGATCGAGCTGGTACAGGGCGGTTACGGCAACATCGTCTGCGCACAGCCTTTTGGCTGCCTGCCGAACCACATCGTGGGCAAGGGCATGGTAAACAAGATCCGCGCGATGTACCCCGGCGCCAACATCACCCCCATCGACTACGACCCCAGCGCCACCAGAGTCAATCAGGAGAACCGCATCAAACTGATGCTGGCCGTAGCAAAGGAGCGTCTGAACGCCCCTGCCGAGGCGAAGCCCCTGACCGCCGAGGAGATTGCGGGCGGTGCGCCCAGCCTGTCCCACGTCTGAGAAACCACAGAAGAAACAAAGAAGCCGCACGGTACAGCTATTCGCTGTACTGTGCGGCTTTTCTTATGCGCCGGAGCGCTTATTTCTTGTGATACTTGCGGTCTTCCTGCTCATAGGCGGGCTCGCAGGTGAGGTACATCCCCAGACGCTTGATGGTGTCCGTATCCACGCTGGACAGGATGACCGTGGAGTGCATATCACAGCCCTTGAGCTTGGAGAGCTGCTGCAGAGCGACAGCAGCCGTCTCATTCTCGGCGGCAGAGCTGGACAGCGCGATCAGGATCTCATCGGTGTGCAGGCGGGGATTCCGGCTGCCGAGGTAGTTGGTCTTGAGGGTCTGGATGGGCTCGATGGCGCGGGCGGAGACCAGGTCGATCTCATGGTCGATGCCGGCCAGCTTCTTGAGGGCGTTGAGCAGGGCAGAAGAGGCTGCGCCCAGCAGGGGACCGTTCTTGCCGGTGACGACGGTGCCGTCCGGCAGCTCGATGGCGGCAGCGGGTGCGCCGCCGGTGCGCTCGGACACGGCGTGAGCCTGCTTTTCCACGGCACGGTCGCCGACAGCCAGACCGGCCTGATTCAGCAGCAGCTCAAGTTTGAACAGCTCGTTTTCGACATTCTTGCCGGTCTTCTGGTCACAGAGCGCCTTGAAGTAGCGGCGGATGATCTCGTTGCGGGAGGCCTCGCGGCAGGCTTCGTCGTCCACGATGCAGTTGCCGGCCATGTTCACGCCCATGTCCGTGGGGGACTTGTAGGGGCTCTTGCCTGCGATGAGCTCGAACATCGCGTTGACCACCGGGAAGATCTCGATGTCGCGGTTGTAGTTGACGGTGGTGACGCCGTAGGCCTCCAGATGGAAGGGGTCGATCATGTTCACGTCGTTCAGGTCGGCGGTAGCGGCCTCGTAGGCGAGGTTGACCGGGTGCTTGAGGGGCAGGTTCCAGATGGGGAAGGTCTCGAACTTGGCATAACCGGCCTTGACGCCCCGCTTGTGCTCGTGGTAGAGCTGGGACAGGCAGGTGGCCATCTTGCCGCTGCCGGGGCCGGGGGCCGTGATGACGACGAGGGGACGCTGGGTCTCGATGTAGTCGTTCTTGCCGTAGCCCTCGTCGCTGACGATGCGGGCCACGTCGTTGGGGTAGCCGGGGATCTTATAGTGGCGGAAGGTGCGCACGCCCACGCTGTTCAGCTTGTGCTCAAAGGCTTCGACCTCGGGGGCGGCGGTGTACATGGTCACGCAGACGCTGCCCACGAACAGGCCCATGCCCTGGAAGGCGTCGATGAGGCGGAGAACGTCGAGGTCGTAGGTGATGCCGTAGTCGCCGCGCACCTTGCTGCTGATGATGTCCTGCGCGCTGATGACGATGACGATCTCGGCCTGCTCCTTGAGCTGCAGCAGCATCTGCAGCTTGGAGTCCGGCTCAAAGCCCGGCAGCACGCGGGAGGCGTGGTAGTCGTCGAACAGCTTGCCGCCAAACTCGAGGTAGAGCTTGTTGTCGAACTGTGCGATGCGCTCCCGGATGTGCTGGGACTGCATCTGAAGATATTTCGCGTTGTCAAAGCCTTTTTTCATGGAATGCTCCTCTTCCTGATTCTACAACTTCATCTCCGGCACGTCGGTGGTGCGGCGGGCCGAAGTATCACACAAACACCTTATAGTATAGCATACGACAGGCTTCGGCGCAATTATTTTTTGAGAGCTTCCTCGTGCTCCAGGTGCTCAAATTCTTCCAGCTCCTCGATGTCCTCTTTCAGGAACATCAGGCAGAAGCTGATGAAGAGCAGCAGGCAGGAAAGCCAGATGGCCCGGCTGCCCATGGGGGCCAGTGCAAGGCTGCCAAGGCCGGCACCCAGCGCGAACAGGAAGATGATGGCGAAGTAGTGCATCGCCTTGCCGAAGGCTTTGGTGCTGCCGCCCACCAGCCATGCGCAGAGGGAATCCATGCCGCTGCGCAGATTGCCGATGCACATGGTGCTGGCGAAGGCATAGCCGTTCACCTTGCGGAAGGATTGTACCTGCATGGCGCAGGAGAAGGAGACGAGGGAGTTGGCCAGAAGATTCAGCTCCTGCGGCAAAAAGCCCACGACAAAGAGCAGCAGGATCTCGAACAGCACCACCAGCTGACGCCAGTGGAGCCACTGCATCCGCTTGAGCTTGAGGCGGATGAACTCGGCCACAAAAATGCCCAGCGCGAAGGCGCAAAGGGGCATCAGGTAGCGCAGTGCCTCGCCCCACTCGCCCGCAAACAGCTTGACGGCCATCAGCACGATGTTGCCGGTCTGGGCGTTGGCGAAGACCTTGCCGCGGTATAAATAGGTATAAACATCCTGTAAGCCGCCTGAGACGGAGAGAAACAGGGCGGTGATAAAAGCTTCGGACATCTGTCCGTGAGGTTTGAGAGATGGCATAAAAGCTCCTCCTTCTATCCAGAAAATAATTCCGTGCCATACTATAGCGCAAAACCGGCGTTTTGTCAAAAACTGCACCATATTTTTTATAGATAATGACGATTCCGGGTGGGTATCGCAGGATGCGCTTTGTTTTGCAATGCGGCGCAGACTGTGGTAGAATACATAAAACAGCTTTTCAGGAGAAGGAGGGGCTTTCTGTATGCCCAATATCATCGAGATCACGGATTTCCACGCGCCGGAGCTGGACCCTTATGCCCGGCTGACCCAGAACCAGCTGCGCAATCGCCTCGAGCCGGAGAAAGGCATCTTCATCGCCGAGAGCCCCAAGGTCATCGACCGGGCGCTGGACGCAGGCTACAAGCCCGTGTCCCTGCTGATGGAGCGCAAGCAGATCACCGGCCCGGCAGCGGGCATCCTGAGCCGCTGCGGCGACGCGCCGGTGTACACGGCAGATCGGGAGATGCTGGCAGAGCTCACCGGCTTTGAGCTGACCCGGGGCGTCCTCTGCGCCTTCCACCGCCCGGTACCCCGCCCGGTGGAAGAGCTCTGTAAAAACGCCCGCCGGGTGGCCGTGCTGGAGGGCATCGTGGACTCCACCAATGTGGGCGCCATCTTCCGCTCGGCGGCGGCGCTGAACATGGACGCTGTCCTCATCAACCCCTCCTGCTGCGACCCGCTCTGCCGCCGCGCCGTCCGCGTCAGCATGGGTACGGTGTTCCAGGTACCCTGGGGGCAGCTGGGCGAGACCCCGGCAGACTGGCCGGAGAAGGGGATGGACATCCTCCACTCCCTCGGCTTCAAGACCGCCGCGATGGCCCTCAGCGACCGCTCGGTGAGCATCGACGACGAGCAGCTTGCAAAAGAGCCGAAGCTTGCCATCGTGCTTGGCACGGAGGGCGACGGCCTCGCCGCCGGCACCATCGCTTCCTGCGACTACACGGTCAAGATCCCCATGTCCCACGGCGTGGATTCGCTGAATGTCGCTGCCGCCAGCGCCGTTGCGTTCTGGCAGCTTGGCCGGCAGTAAAAACAGAACAGCAAGACCGGGCCGCTGCACAAAAAGTTGATGAAAATCAACGCTGCTGTAAGCCCAGTCAAAAGCAGGAC
>OGYV01002062.1_pt1 | contig 13774 bp, 8 predicted proteins | sample 1576651 | NCBI WGS metagenome assembly OGYV01 (sample SAMEA3541570, study PRJEB24748) | human gut metagenome | biome: human gut; feature: human-associated habitat; material: faeces | place: China | collected 2012
AGTTCCGCACGAACAGGAGGCCACTTAATGTGGCCTCCGTCGTGAGCAGGACTGTCCGAGCAGGAAAGTTCATATATGGCGGCAGGCGCCCGCCCCGCCCCCGAGGAGCATCTCTCATGCAAAAACTGTCGTGGGGTAAAGTCCGAGGTCAGTGGCGTTTTATACCGAGAAATTCAAAAAAGTGGAAAATTCATTACATATTTGCGTTGACTTTAGGTAACTAAAGTTTCATACTCCTTTTCAACCACTGGGGGATGTGAACACGCACGGATCGTTCACATCATGATTGAAGAGGATTTCTTAGACATGTTCACGCATCAGCTAAACATTATCAGCGTAGTAATTATCTGATGCGGGTTAGCACATACAGCTAGCCCGTACGATAACGGGCGGCTGATGAAGATGAGGGCCGTCGAGCGCAACCGACGGCCCTCATTTTTTATGTCTGGGAAGTTCTTTTTAGAGGAGGAAATGTAATGAACGGAGTTTTGCTCATGGTTGTGGCCGCGGCGGTGCTCGCCTGCGGCTATCTGGGCTATGGCCGATGGCTGGCCAACAAGTGGGGCGTTGACAAAGAGGCCCTCACGCCGGCCAAGCGCATGAAAGACGGCAACAGCTTCTCGCCCGTCTCCGCCTTCACCGCGTTCTCGCACCAGTTCAGCTCGATCTGCGGTGCCGGCCCTGTTACGGGTACGATCGTCGCTATGGCCTTCGGCTGGCTTCCCGTCGTGCTCTGGGTCCTCGTCGGCGGCATCTTCTTTGGCGCCGTCCACGACTTTGGCGCCCTGTACGCCTCGATGAAGAACAACGGCAAGTCCCTGGCCCAGCTCATCGAGAAGTACATCGGCAAGACCGGCCGTCGCCTGTTCCTGCTGTTCTGCTGGCTGTTCTGCATCATCGTCATCGCCGCTTTCACCGACATGGTCTGCAAGACGTTCATGTTCACCCCGGCCGTTGACGCTTCTGGTGCTGCTACCGGTGCCATCGACTTCACCAAGTCCTATGCCGCTGGCTGCGCTGGCACCATCTCCATCCTGTTCACCTTCGTCGCCATGGCCTTTGGTTGGGCCCAGAAGAAGTTCAACCTCACCGGCGCTGCCGAGTTCGTCACCGGCGTGGTACTCATGGTCCTCATGTTCGCCGTCGGCATGCAGTTCCCGGTCTACCTGGACAAGTTCCAGTGGTTCGCCGTCGTCATGGTCTACCTGGTCTTTGCCGGTGCCATGCCCATCCAGATGCTCAAGACCCCTCGCGACTACCTCACTTCCATCATGATGATCGTCATGATCGTCTGCGCTGTCCTCGGTATCGTCGTCCTGGGCGCTAACGGCCAGGCCACCATCACCGCTCCGGTCTTCACCGGCTTTAGCAATGCCTCGGGCATGATGTTCCCGGTCCTGTTTGTCTCCGTTGCCTGCGGTGCTCTCTCCGGTTTCCACAGCCTCGTTTCTTCTGGTACCTCCTCCAAGCAGGTCGAGAAGGAGCAGGACGCCGTCAAGGTCGGTTACGGCGCCATGATCGTCGAGTCCTTCGTCGGCATCCTTGCCATCATCGTCGCCGGCATCATGTTCTCCGACATGAACACCGCCGGTACCGGCGCCCTTAACGCCGGCGTCGCTTCCACCCCGTTCCAGATCTTCGCAGCTGGCATCTCCCGCGGTATGCAGGCCTTCGGCGTTGACGGCACGCTCGCAACCGTCTTCATGACCATGAACGTTTCCGCTCTGGCCCTGACCTCGCTCGATGCCGTCGCCCGCATCGCTCGCACCTCGTTCTCCGAGTTCTTTGCCCAGACCAACGACGCCCTGGCCATCGAGTCCAAGGCCGGCTACATGAAGGTCCTCGGTAACCCCTGGTTCGCCACGGTCGTTACCCTGCTTCCTGGCCTCGCCCTCGCCTTTGGCGGCTATGCCAACATCTGGCCGCTCTTTGGTGCTTCTAACCAGCTGCTCGGCGGTATGACCATGATCACCCTCGCCGTGTTCTGCAAGTGCACCGGCCGCAAGGGTTGGATGCTCTACGTGCCCGTTGTCTTCCTGCTCTGTTGCACCTTCACCTCGCTGGTCCAGAGCGCCATGGGCTGCATGACCGCCGTCCAGGCCTACGGCTTCTTCGGCACCATCCCGGCTACCGCCACCACGGCTGCCGTTTCCGTCGCCGCCACCAAGGGTCTGCAGCTCGTCTTCGCCGTCCTGCTGATGGTCCTGGGCCTCATCGTTGCCGTCAACTGCCTCAAGGAGTTCTTCGGCAAGGAGGCCGGTTCCATGCCCGACGAGGAGCCCGAGTGGTCCGAGATGGGCAAGGCCGAGTATGGCCGCACTGCTGTCGCCGAGGCTCCCGCCGACGCCGAGGCTGCCAAGGCCTAGTCAACTTGATGAGCTAACCGTTCCATCCATATGACTCGGAAAGACCGGGTCCGCAACGACGCGGGCTCGGTCTTTTTTCTTGCGGGAACGGGTGATGCAAAGGCGTCCTCGCAGATGTTTTGCGTGGATAGGCTCGCGCGATGTACCATATAGACGTATATGTGTACATATGAAAGGGGCCCCGTGGCCAAGACGGTATATTCCGATAACCAAAATAATGTCGATGCCCTGGCTGAGCGTCTAAGCAGCCAGACGTCGCTTTCTGCCGAGCGCGCCAAGCTGGTTGCCTACGACCTGCTCTGCCGCAAGGCGCTTAAAATCAAGTCGAGCGCGCTGGCACAGATTTTCCGCTCCGTCGATAAGGAATGCGACACCAAGGCGATGCGCGACGAACTCATCGCGGCAAAAATCGTTACCAAGATCGAGGGCAGCGGCATTAACGGACGTCCGGCGTTCTATACCATTCATGCCGAGATAAGTGATGCCCAGGAGCAGCTTGCCGAGGTTGCCGAAGAGGCCGTCGAGGACGTTGTCGAGGTGCCCGCTTCGGTGGAAACGGCCCCGCGCGAGCATATCGATACCGACGAGCTGCTCGATGAGAGCGTCGTTCGCGCCTTTACGGCTAAGGCCGGTCGCGGCGGTTTTGGTGGGGGCGGCAAGCGCGATGCTCAGCGCCGTGCCCAGCAGGAGCGCTTCCGTCGTGCCGTGGCTCAAAAGGATGAACTCGATACCGAGACTGTTGTGACCGAGGTTGCCGCTGAGTCGCAAAAGCCCGTGGAGGCCCAAGAGCCCAAGCGTCGTCGCGGTGCTCACTTTAAGGCTGTGCAGCAGGATGTCGCGCATGAGGCTGAAGAGCCTTCCGAGGTTGCAGGCGATGCTGAGGAGTCTGCCAAGAGGGTTTCGGGTTCGTGTCGTCCCGGCCGCGGTTTTGCGGGGCGCGCGTATCCCATAAAGCGTCAGGAGAAGGGCGAGCCGGCTTCGACCGCTCAGGCCGATAAGGCCGAACAAACTGAGAAAACCGTTGAGCCGGTGACTTGCGAGCAGCAACCTTCCGAGTCGCAGTCTGCGGCTGGCACCGAGGTCAAAGCTCAACAGTCCGCTGATAAGCAGACAGGGGAGAGCGCCTCAAGCAAGCCCCGCCGCCGTCGTCACCGCGGCGGTCGTGGCTCAAATGCCGAGGCCGCGGCCGAGAAGGCAGCGATGCAAAGCAAGGATGCGAAGGCTGAGGCCCTGGTGGAGCAGCCCAAGCGCCAGCCGGCGAAGGGGGACAAGCCCGAGCGCTCGCAAAAGGGTCCGTCCGCGCCAAAGCAAGAGCGCAAAGCTCAGGCGGATTCCAAGCGCAAATCCCAGGCGCAGCCCAAACCGACTGCAAACGATGCGGCCGCCCAGCAGCCTGAGCCGCCCGCTCATGGCGAGGTTTCGGCGTTTGCTCTGGCCCGTGTCCTGGGCAGGCAGCTGCTCAAGGTCGTTCCCACGCCTACGGCGCTCTCCAAGATTAAGGAGCAGCAGACTCAAATCGTTAAGGTCGAGGGCAAGGACGGCAATAAGGCTCCGCAGCGCACTCAGCACAACGAGATGTCCAACCGCAAGATTGCCGAGGAGATTGCGATCATCCAGGCTTGGATAGAGCAGAATCGCGGCGCCGACACGCCGGTCGCTTCGCGTCGCCAGCGCGCCTACCAGATTTTTAACGATGAGAAGGCCTTTGACGGCAAACACGGCGAGCGCCTGATTCGGCGTATGACCGAAAAGGGCATCAGCATGCAGGCAATCAAGGTTGCTCCCAACCGTCCTGTGCACTTTACGGGCTTCTTTACGCTGGGCGCCGACAAGCCGTTCATTATGGTTGAGAACCTGGACACCTATGACGAGATCGTCAAGCTCCTGCGCGGCCGCAAGCACGCCAAGCTTTTTGGCACCAAGGTGGGTGGCGTGATCTTTGGCGGCGGCTGCAAGGCGAGCGTTTCACACGCACTGGATGATTATCTGGCCGAGATCGGCTATCGCTTTAACTATGTCTACTACGTGGGCGACATTGACCGAGAGGGTGCGCGCATTGTCGAGCAGACCCGTAACGCCAATGTGGTTGAGATTCGCCTGCATGCCGGTATGTATCGCGCCATGCTCGCCGAGCACAAGCGCCGCGTGAAGGCCGGCGGTGAGTGCGAGCCCGCGGCTGCCAACCAGGGTGTACCGCAGAACCTGGCGGCGACGATCAAAGATCTGCCCATGGTCACGCGCGTGCAGTTCCGCAACGTGCTGCGCGAGGGCGGACGCATTCCGCAGGAGATTCTGATGACCGCCGACTATCGGGATGGCGACTCGGGAAGCTTCGACCGCATGCTGAACAATTAGTTCCGCCGTTCTACCGAACGGCGGTCTTCTTGACGCTGCGAGGGGCCCTGGCACGGCAATCTGACGTTCAACTTCGGCGGCGCGACCAGAAGGTCAGCGCCGCCTTGTTTCACGTCACCTTGCCATACCAGGACCCCTCTCGCTGTCACGTCCAAAACATCGAGGTCACGTGGCCTCCTGTTCGTGCGGAACTCGCGATAAACCTAAGCCGGTACCCCCGCTCTCCCGGGGCCTGTGGTTACTTGGTTGTTGCATGCGGCTCGCTTTTCGGAACTAGGCTTATATTTTCTAGATGTAAGGCGCTCTTGGTCCTAATGGGCTTGGGGCGCCTGTCTTTTGAAGGTAGATTTTCCCGTGCTGGACGAGAAGTTGTGTTGCCTTGCGGGTTCGAATCCCCCCGCTTGCCCACAAGAAAAACCTCCCGATCGGCTATGCGTTCGAGAGGCTTGTTTCTTTGGCTGGGACGGAGGGATTCGAACCCCCAACAGCCGGCACCAAAAACCGGAGTTCTACCGTTGAACTACGTCCCAATGTGTGGTGTTGCCCAAAAGCAACCCGTTTAGTTTACCTAATCTGCGAGGGCATCGCAAACGCCATCGAGCAGGCGTACGGCGAGTGTCTGCGCATCACTTGCGGTGAAGGTTCCGTTGTAGCGCGTCATGCCCGTGAGCTCAATGCGGATGCGCGCGGGCTTTTGCTGCGCGGCGACATTGGCGGTGCGGATGCGCTGTGCAAGGTTGTGACACTCGGCAAGGGCGATCGTGGCGCGCGGCGCAGCATCTGCGGGCAGCTCATCGCTTGCAATCTCGAGCACCAGATCCACGTCGGTCGGAACCTCGGAATCGCAAAGCATCATGCCGCTGCTGTCGGTCGTCGCCGTGGCGATGTTCCACATGCGCGATGCAACGCTGCGTGCGATGGGGTCCTCACCGATGACGGCAATCTGGAAGCGCTCGAGCACGTTGGCGGCGCGGGCAAAACCGATGCGCGACTCGGCCTCGGTAACCGAGGGCTTGCCCTCCCACACGTGATGCAGGCGGTTGATATAGGCGTAGGTATCCTGGAACGCCATGCCATCGGCAAACAGGCCAACATTTTCCTGGAACTGCTGCAGAGCGGCCTCGGTGTGCGGGCCAAAATAGCCGTCGTCCTCACCGCAGGCAAAACCCAAAACGTTGAGCGCGCGCTGCAGGGCCTGAACGTCGGCGCCATGGAAATTGGGCATGCGCAGATAGAGCGTGCGGTCGCCCAGTTTATACGAGGCGTCTACCAGGGCGCTCCAACAGGGGATATCGACGGCGCAGCCAGCGGGAAGGCCACTGTCGAGCCTAAAGGTGCCAACAGCCTGCTCGGTGGTGGTGCCAAAGCGCTTGTCGGAGACCTCGGTGTCATCGATTGTATAGCCGAGCTGCAGAAGGCGGGACTGGACGTCCTCGACGGCTGCTCCCTGCATGCCCGTTGTAATAGGTTCCATGAACGAACCCCTTTCGGCGTATCATTCGTACTATTTGAGCGCCTGTCGGATAGACGACGCAAAGAGATGCATAAACATGCACTCAACAGTGTAGCAAGTTGTACCCAAATACGCTGCTGACAGGTTTTATAACCCACGCTAGTTGAGTCGCTCCACAAAGAAATCTGCCATGGAGAGGAACAACTCGCGTGCGTGCTGATCAAGCTCAACGTTCTCGATGGCCGCTTTGGCCTTGGCGGTCAGGTCGAGCGCGTAAGTGTGGGCGTAATCGATGGAGCCGGTCCCCTGGAAGATCTCCACGGCGCGTGCGAGCTGCGCGGGATCATCGGTGCCCGAGGAAAGAATCGCCTCGATCTCGTCGTGGTGGCGTTCATCAGAGAGGGCGTGTACGGCGACAAGCGTGCGCTTGCCCTCGGTGATGTCGGTGCGGAAGTCCTTGTTGGCGGCCTCTTTGGTGCCGATCAAGTTGAGCAGATCATCTTGGATCTGGAAGGCAAGGCCCGTGTACAGGCCAAAGGCGCGCAGCGCCTCAATCTGCTCCTCGCTGCCGCCGCCGATAATGGCTCCGGCGGCAAGTGGCGTGGCTCCGCTGTAGTACGCGGTCTTGTGCGTCGCCATGTCCAGATAATCGTCGACCGAGATGTCAAAGCGCCCATCGCGGACCCAGCCCAAGTCGAGTGCCTGGCCCTCAATGGTGCGGACGATCATCTCGGTGAGCTCGTGGAGCACGCGGAGTTTCACGTCTGCCTCGAGCGTGGGGTCGTCGAGAACCGTCTTGGTGACCATGGTGAGCGCCAGATCGCCGCAGTTGATGGCAAGTCCCGTGCCCTCGGTAAGGTGCATGCAGGGCTTGCCGCGACGCAGTTGGCCGTTGTCGGCGATGTCGTCATGGATAAGCGCTCCCGATTGAAAGTGCTCTATAGCTGCCGCCGCGCTGCGGGCGCTCTCAAAGCTGCCGCCTACCGCGGTGGCGGCGAGCATGCAGATGAGCGGGCGGTGGCGCTTGCCGGCATTGGCCGTAAATGCCGAGAGCGGGGTATACAGGTAACGCTCGATATCGGCGGAAGTTGCCTGTCCGTCAAAGAACGTGGCCAGATAGTCGTTAATCTGGTCAAAGTGCTGGGCTAAAAAGCTGGTAAACGGACTGGACACGGGTTCTCGCATTCTTTCTTAGGTTGCACCGTTGCATTATGCAGACAACATATTGCCACATTGGGGCGTCGAGCGCGGCGGTTGAAGACGATTGAGTCTTGCGGTCGCAAACGCGGCAAGGGGCTCGGCTAGATAAGCCCAAAGTGTTCGAGCGCGGTGACGACACCGTCGTGGTCGAAGCTGTCGGTTACGTAGTCGGCCTTTTCCTTGAGGAAGTCCGGCGCGTTGCCCATGGCGATGCCAACATCGACCGCCTCCATGAGGGCGATGTCGTTGCTCGCGTCGCCAATGCCATATACGGTGCCGTGGTCTGGTCCCAGGGCGTCAAGCACAGCCTTGATTCCGGCCCGTTTGGTGCACTCGCGCGGCGAGATTTCTGTGACCTCGAGCTCGAGCTCGTTGAGGCAGAGCAGAGGTCCAAGCTCTTCATCTTGGGCGATGCGGTTGGCAAGTGGTGTGGACATAAGAATTTTATAGGCGTTGTAGTGCTCAAGTTGCGTGACGGCGTCGCCCACGGTGCGTGCGTAGCCGTACGTCTCGGGGGCATCTGCACTCATGCGCACGACGCGATCGATGCCCTCAAAGCGAATGACCTCGCCCGATTGCTCGAGATAGGGGGCGAGGCGCTGTAGCAGACCAGGGTTTATGGCTGCATTTCGCACGATACGCCCCTCGAGTTCGGCGTAACCGCCCGCGAGGCACACGACGCCTGCCCACGGCAGCTCGAGCAGCTTGGGATGGATGCAGCTGAGGGTGCGCCCCGTACAGATAAAGGCTTTGTTGCCGTTGGCGACAAACGTGCGAATTGCCTGTGCAACCGTCTCGTCGGGATAGGGGGAGAGGTCTCGCTCGTCCTCGGGAAGCTCCTGGGCAAGTCTGGGATCTTGCCAGGCGAGCGTACCGTCGATGTCGAAGAAGCAGACATTGCCATGCTTTTTGGTGGCGTCGGCGGCATGAGAAGGCGAGGCGGCGAATGCAAATCCCGGCTCGAGGCCCATGATCTGGTCAAAATGCTCTTTAACGCGGGGAACGGAGATGCCGATGACCACCTGGGCGGTCTTGCCCGTAATGATGAGGCCTTTGGCGCCCGCCGCGACAAACGACGCGTTATCTGCAACGATGGAAGGGTCTGCGACCTCGATGCGCAGGCGCGTGGCGCAGTTGGTTGCGCCCGCAATATTGCCAACGCCACCTAAAAGCTGAATTACCCGCTCAGCGAGGACGTGATCTTGATCGGATTGACTATTGACCTCGTCATTGGGAGATTGCTCTTTGGCAAAGCCGCTTCCCGTTAAATGATCGATTGCCGCGCGATTGGCGACATGATCCTCGCGGCCCGGCGTCTTAAGGTCATAGATCAAGATGAGTGCTCGAAAACTAACAAAAAAGATGAGGCTAAAGGCAAGGCCGATACCGAGCGCCAAAAGATAGGCACCGGCATGCATGCGCATGAGCGGAATAAAGTTGAAGGCTGCCATTTCCATGAGGCCGCCCGAGAAGATGCCGACGATGCCAAAGAGATTCATGGTTGTGGCAAGGCAAGACGATAAGACGGCGTAGAGAAAAAAGAGCCCGGGGTGGGTGAACATAAAGAGAAACTCGAGTGGCTCGGTAACGCCGCAAACCACCGAGGCGATGATGGCGGGAACAAGGATGACCCTGAGGCCGGCGCGGCGCTCGGGTTTTGCGGTGGAGTAGAACGCGGCTGCGATGGCGGGAAGGCCAAAGAGCTTGACCCAGCCAGTGGCGGTAAAACCGGCCCACGGCGCAAGCTCATTAAGGGGGCGCGTGCTATGGGAGAGGATGGGGAGCAAGCTGCTCCACGTGGCGTAGATGCCGTCGTTAATGACCAGGTTGTCGTAGTAGATCGGCATGTAGAGCAGGTGGTGCAGCCCCATGGGCTCGAGCGCTCGCTCCAAAAGCACAAAGATGCCCACGCCAAAGGGGCCGACGCTCGTAAGTGCATGGCGCAGCGTTTCGGTCATTGCGTATACGGAGGGCACGATGGCGGCCGAGATAGCGGCAAGGGCAAACACGGCAAAAAAGCTGATGAGGTAGACCAGCGAGGAGCCCGAGAAGGTGCCGAGCCAATCGGGAACCTTGGCATCGTAGAAGCGGTCATGGATGGCGACGACGGTTGCCGATACCGCCAGCGGGCCGATAATGCCGGTGTCGAGCGTCTTGATGCCGTCGATGATGGTGATGCCGCTAGCGGAGGTCAAAGACGACGGGTACTTAAGTCCAAGATTGTCTCCGCTCAGCTTAATGATTTCGCTCAAAAAGAAGCAATAGGCAAAATAGGCCACGAGTGCCTCGAGGCAGCAGCGTGCCGGTTGCTTTTGGGCAAGGCCGATGGGCAGCGCTACAGCAAAAAGGAGCGGAAGGCGCTTAAAGACCGTCCACGAGCCGCGCTGGATGATGGTCCAAAAAACATACCAAGGGGTTCCGTATACGGCGAGATCGCCGACGATGTCCGCAGACGTTGCGAGGGCGGAGACGCCGACCATAAGGCCCGATATGGAAAACAGCATGGCGGGCGCGAACATTGCCCCGCCAAAGCGTTGGATTTTTTGCAGCATGTTCTGCCTCCCGAATATCGAGGCGCGTTGCGCGTGGTGAAACGTTTAAACAATGGATTCATTGTAGAGGACCAGACGATTGTCATACCGGCAGTTTTGAGCGAAACCGGTTTGGGCGCGACAGAAACCGTCAACGGTTAAATCCTGTCGCTTTGCCGATAATCGGTTTAAACAACTTCAAGAAATGCTATCGTGCCTAGCCATACATATTCATTAGAGGTGAAGTCATGCCAAAAGCGATTTACGAAGGAATCTACCGCGAGATCCGTTCGCGCATCATTAACGGGACTTATGCGTTTCAGGAGATGCTGCCAACCGAAGCCGAGCTGACCGCGGAGTTTGGCTGCACGCGCAATACCGTTCGACGCGCCTTGAGCATGCTGGCCGACCAGATGTTTGTGCAGCCTATACACGGCAAGGGCGTGCGCGTTATTTGGCTCAAGGGCGAAACCGACATGCTGGGCGCACTCGAGGAAGTCGAGTCGTTTGGCGAATTTGCAAAGCGCAATAATGCCGTTGCATCGACGGACGTTAAGTCTTTTGAACATTTGATTTGCACCGAGCAACTCTCTCGTCGCCTGGGCTTTAAGGTGGGCGAGGAGTTGATTCGCGTGGTGCGTGTCCGAAGCCTTAACGGCAATGCGCGCCAAGTAGACCATGGTTACTTTTTGGAGTCAATCGCCAAGGGCCTGACGCCCGAGATCGCCGCAAAGTCAATTTACGACTATCTGGAGCACAAACGCGGCGTCAAGGTGATGGCGAGTCGCCGTACAGTGAGCGTCGAGCTCGCCAACGATGAGGACTGCAGCTATCTTGACCTCGGCAAATACAACTGCGTTGCCGTCATGGAGAGCCAGTCGTACACCTCGGACGGCATCTTGTTCGAGGTCACGCATGCCCGCACGCATCCCGAGATCTTCCACTACCGCGTCAACTCCAAGCGATAGCCGGCTAGCTCGCAGCCTGACGAGACTCATGCCCTCAAAGCGAAAACGCCCGGTCAAACCGACGATGCATCGGCTTGACCGGGCGTTTTCTCTGCATTCGATAACAAATAATTGTTTATACAAAACTTGTCAAGTATCAAGTTGAAATTACCGTTCACCGAAGTTTTTCTACCGCTCTAGTAATACTTGTTCAAACAACTTTCAAAATAGCGTATCGTTCAAATCAGCAAAAGGGGCAAGGTCCCCGAGCCAATCTCCGAAGGCGGCGGCAAAGGGTGCCGCCACGGTGTGAAAGGGTGGATTGTAATGAAGAACGAAATGAGCAGAAGGCAGTTCCTGGGCTTTGCTGGTTCCGCGGCTGCGGTTCTTGGTCTGGGTCTCGTGGGCTGCGGTGGCTCCGCCGGCTCCGGCTCCTCTGCTTCTGGTGACGCTGCCGAGGTCTACTTCCTCCAATTCAAGCCCGAGGTCGACAAGGAGTGGAAGGAGATCGCCAAGGCGTACAAGGAGGAGAAGGGCGTCGAGGTCAAGATCGTGACCGCCGCCTCCAACACCTACGAAGAGAAGCTCAAGTCCGAGATGTCCAAGAGCTCCGCTCCGACCCTGTTCCAGGTCAACGGCCCCACCGGTCTTAAGAACTGGAAGGATTACTGCGCCGACCTGTCCGATACCAAGCTCCGCGGTGAGCTCATTGACGACTCCCTGGCTCTGCAGTCCGATGGCAAGGATCTGGGTATCGACTGGGTCCAGGAGAGCTACGGCATCATCTACAACAAGCAGCTGCTCGAGAAGGCAGGCTACAAGGCCGAGGACATCAACTCCTTCGACAAGCTGAAGGCTTGTGCTGACGACATCCAGGCCCGCAAGGACGAGCTTGGCGTTGAGGGTGCCTTCACTTCTGCCGGCATGGATGACTCCTCCAGCTGGCGCTACACCACCCACCTCGCCAACCTCCCGCTCTACTACGAGTTCGAGAAGGAGCACAACCAGGAGGACGACGAGATCAAGGGCGAGTATCTCGACAACTTTAAGCAGATTTTCGACCTGTACATCACCGACTCCACCTGCGATCCTTCGCAGCTTGCCTCCAAGACCGGCGACGATGCCACCAACGAGTTCGCAACCGGCAAGGCCGTCTTCTATCAGAACGGCTCTTGGGCATACGCTGACCTCACCAAGGCCGGTATGACCGACGACCAGCTCGGCATGCTGCCGATTTACATCGGCGTCGACGGCGAGGAGAACCAGGGCCTGTGCTCCGGCGGCGAGAACTACTGGTGCGTGAGCTCCCAGGCTTCCGAGGATGCTCAGAAGGCCACCGAGGACTTCATGTACTGGTGCGTCACCGCTGACACCCCGACCAGCATCATCGCCGACAAGATGGGTCTGACCGCTCCGTTCAAGAGCGCCAAGGAGACCACCAACGTCTTCTCGCAGCAGGCCGTTGCCATGGCCAAGGACGGCAAGAAGACCGTCGCTTGGGACTTCGTCTACATCCCCTCTGAGGAGTGGAAGAAGAACCTCAAGCAGGCTCTCATTGCTTATGCTGCCGACAACACCAAGTGGGACGGCGTCAAGAACGCCTTCGTCGATGGCTGGAAGACCGAGAAGGCTGCTTCCGAGTAAGCAGTTGCTGCCCAAGCTATCTGATTAGCGACAGGGGGCGGGCAGACGTTGGTTTGCCCGCCCCCTGCATATTGAAAGGACCCTTTTATGGGCAAAGCACTCAAGCGCTGGTGGCCGCTCTTTATGCTGCCCACGTGCCTGGCGTTTATGATCGGGTTCGTGATCCCCTTTATCCAGGGTTTCTATCTCTCGTTCTGCCAGTTTATTACCATTAACAACGCGCACTTTGTCGGTATCGCGAACTACGTGCGCGCGCTGTCCGATCCGCAGTTTGCCACGTCGTTCTTCTTTACCGTGGCGTTTGCCTTCCTGTCGACGGTGCTCATCAACGTGATCGCCCTGGCAATTGCGCAGGCGCTCACCCGCAAGGCGCTCAAAGGCACCAACATCTTCCGTACGATCTTCTTTATGCCTAACCTGATCGGCGGCATCGTGTTGGGCTACATCTGGCAGATCCTGATCAACTGCCTGCTCTCCAACGTGGGCGCCCAGCTCATTGCCCTTAACTCCGCTGCCGGCTTCTGGGGCCTTATCATCCTGACCCTGTGGCAGCAGGTCGGCTACATGATGATCATCTACATCGCTGGTCTGCAGTCCATTCCGTCCGACTACATCGAGGCCGCCAAGGTTGACGGTGCCACGGCATGGCAGACGTTCTGGAAGGTTAAGATCCCCAATCTGATGCCGACGATTACCATCTGCCTGTTCCTGTCCATCACCAACGGCTTTAAGCTGTTCGACCAGAACCTCGCCCTTACCGGCGGCGCCCCCGCGCACTCCACCGAGATGCTCGCCCTGAACATCTACAACACGTTCTATTCGCGTGCCGGTATCGCATGGCAGGGCATCGGTCAGGCCAAGGCGGTTATCTTCTGCATCCTGGTCGTAGCCATCTCCATGATTCAGCTTAAGGCCACGAGGTCCAAGGAGGTGCAGCAGTAATGAAACGCGATAAGGTTATCAACCGCGCGCTCTCGATTTTCTTTACGATCCTGTCGCTCGCGTGGATCTACCCCGTGTTCATGATTGCGCTCAATTCCTTTAAAAAGGGAACTGCAATCAGCACCACCACGGCATTCGATCTGCTCACGCCCGAGACGTTCAACGGCCTCGCAAACTACATGCATGCCCTTAACGAGCAGGGCTTTGCCTCGGCATTTATGTACTCGCTCATCATCACGGTCACGTCGGTCGTGCTGATTCTGGTGTGCTGCTCCATGTGTGCTTGGTACGTAGTGCGCGTCAACAGCAAGATCTCGAACTTCTTCTATTACCTGT
>OGYV01002071.1_pt1 | contig 13717 bp, 9 predicted proteins | sample 1576651 | NCBI WGS metagenome assembly OGYV01 (sample SAMEA3541570, study PRJEB24748) | human gut metagenome | biome: human gut; feature: human-associated habitat; material: faeces | place: China | collected 2012
CACCCACGGCAGTCTTGGCGTAGCCGATGCCCTGCTCGTCAAAGGCCTTGTACAGACCAAAGTTGGACATGACCGTGGTAACGACGGTATTGGTCAGCAGTTTTCCGCGCTCCTTCATGTAGCAGCCGTAGATGTACAGGATGTGGTCACCGGTGATCACATTGCCCTTTTCGTCCACGCAGAGGCAGCGGTCTGCATCGCCGTCATAGGCAAAGCCCACATCCAGACCCTTTTCCACCACAAACTTCTGCAGACCCTCGATGTGGGTAGACCCTGCGTTCAGGTTGATGTTCAGGCCGTTGGGCTGGTTGTTGATGACATAGGTGTCTGCGCCCAGCGCATCGAACACGCTCTTGGCAATGTTCCAGCTGGCACCGTTGGCGCAGTCCAGACCCACCTTGATTCCCTTGAAGGAGTAGATGCCCAGGCTGATCAGGTAGCCCATGTAGCGGTTGCGGCCTGCCACATAGTCCACGGTGCAGCCGATGTGCTCCCGGTGGGCAAAGGGCAGCTCCGGCCAGTCCTGATCAAAGACATGGAGCTTGCCATCGATGTAGTCCTCCACCAGCAGCAGGGTCTCCTCGGGCATCTTTTCGCCGTAGCAGTCGATCAGCTTGATGCCGTTGTCGTAGAACGGGTTATGGCTGGCAGAGATCATAATGCCGCAGTCAAAATCATCCACGCGGGCAATGTAGGCCACACTGGGGGTGGTGGTGACGTGGAGCAGGTAGGCATCCGCGCCGGAAGCGGTCAGGCCCGCCACCAGGCTGTACTCGAACATGTACGAGCTGCGGCGGGTATCCTTGCCGATGACGATGTGGGCAGGCTCGTTGTTGCCGCTGCGCTCCCGCAGTGCATTATAATACCAGCCCAGAAAACGGCCTACCTTGTAGGCGTGGTCGGCGGTCAGGTTCACACCGGCCTCGCCACGGAAGCCGTCGGTGCCAAAATATTTTCCCATGATCCTCTTCTCCTTCTATTGCAACGTTACGTTTTCTCTTATCCCTGAGAGCGCTCTCTCCTTGCTCTCACTTTTTATAATAGCATAAAACCGGAAAAGAATCCATGGGTTTGGGCATTCTGTGCAGCCCATCCCCGGAACAACAACTCTTTTTTCAGCCTTTACTGCATCTTTAGGAAAAGTATGGTATACTTTTCATCTGGAGTAGAATAGATATGGAGGGATCCCCATGAAGCAGAAGACCCGCTGGCACGACGCGCTGGTCCTGGCCGCTGTGCTGTGCGCTGCCTTTCTCATTGTGACCGGCACACAGCAGATCACCGGCCGGATCGATGGCGTTGCATCGATGGTGTTTGTTCTGGCAGTTTTTTTGATCTCGATCTATACGGATGGTTATGTGTGGGGCGTGGTGGCTTCCCTGATCGGCGTGCTGGCCGTGAATTTTGCGTTCCGCTCCCCTTACTTTGCCTTCAACTTCACTCTGCCGGAAAACCTGTTCTCGGGCATGGCGATGCTGGTGGTGTCCATTATGACCAGCACCCTGACCACCCGCATCAAAAAGCAGGAACAGCTGCGGATGGAGAGCGAGACCGAAAAGATGCGGGCCACCCTGCTGCGGGCGGTCTCCCACGATCTGCGCACGCCCCTTACTTCCATTTACGGGGCCTGTTCCACGGTCATTGAAAATTATGACAGCCTGGAAAAAGAGCAAAAATTAAAACTTCTTGGCGAAGCCTGTTCCGATGCCCAGTGGCTGAACCGGATGGTGGAGAACCTGCTGTCCGTCACCCGCTTTGACGGCGGGCAGGTGGCCGTGCAAAAGACCCCCACCGTGCTGGACGAACTGATCGACACCGTGCTGGTGCGGTTCCAGAAGCGCTACCCCAAGGTGCCCGTTACCACCTACCTGCCCGACAGCTTCATCGTGATCCCCATGGACTCGATGCTGATCTCGCAGGTGCTGACGAACCTTTTGGAAAATGCCGCCGTCCACGCCGAGGGGATGACCCAGCTGACCCTGCGGGTGTTCACGCTGGGCAGCCGGGCGGTGTTTGAGGTATCGGACAACGGCTGCGGCATTCCGAAGGAGCGCCTGCGTACCCTGTTCACCGGTGTGCTGCCCGCCGATGCCGCAGCCGACAGCGGCAAGCACGGCATGGGCATTGGCCTTTCGGTCTGTGCCGCCATCGTCAAGGCACACGGCGGCGAGATCCAGGCCGAGAGCAAGGTGGGCGAGGGCACCACCATCCGCTTCTGGCTGGAGACCGAATCGATTGAGACGGAGGAAAACGAAGATGAGCAATAACAAATTCAAGGTTCTGGTCGTGGAAGATGAGGCCAACATCTGCAGCTTTATTGAGACGCTGCTGGAGACCAACGGCTATCAGGCCCTTGTTGCCAACACCTGCGCCATGGGCCAGACCCTGTTCACCTCCCACAATCCGGACCTTATCATCCTGGATCTGGGCCTGCCCGACCGGGACGGACTGGAGCTCATCCGTTTTGTGCGGCAGAAGTTCCTGACCCCCATCGTCGTGCTCTCGGCCCGCACCACCGAGCAGGACAAGATCGAGGCGCTGGATCTGGGAGCCAACGATTACATCACCAAACCCTTTGGCACCGGCGAGCTGCTGGCCCGGGTGCGCGCCGCCCTGCGCACCAACCGCTTCGGCGTGCTGGGCGGAATGCCCGGCGGCGTGTTCCGGGCACAGGGGCTTGAGATCAACTACGAGCGCCGCAAGGTCTTTGTGGACGGTGCCGAGATCAAGCTGACCCAGACCGAATACAACATCGTGGCCTTCCTCTCGGAACATGCAGGCCGGGTGATGACCTATGCCGCCATCGTGCGGGCCATCTGGGGCGATACCGACTGCGGCAGCACCAAAAAGCTGCAGGTCAACATGGCAAACATCCGCAAAAAACTGGGCAGCGTGCCTGGCCGCAACACCTATATTCTGAACGAGCTGGGCGTGGGATACCGGATGATCGACGAGGACACCGATGCCAGGCCCGAAAGCTGAGGACTGCGTATGCTTCCTGCACTGATCATTTTTCTGCTGACCTATCTTCTGATGCTGGTCCTGCCGCAGTACCGGCCTTTTGCCGCGCTGGGCGGGGCCGCTCTGTTTCTGGTTCTGGGCGCGGCGGGCCTGTGGGACTTCACCCTGATGGATGCCGCCCGGGCTGTGGACTTCAATGTCCTGCTGATGATGGCGGGCACCATGGGCACGGTCTCCCTCTTTATTGAGAGCAGGATGCCCGCCCGGCTGGCCGAGCTGCTCATCGTGCGGGTACCCAATGTGAAATGGACCGTGTGTATGCTGGCCCTTTTTGCCGGAGTCATCAGCGCCTTTGTGGACAATGTTGCCACAGTGCTCATGGTGGCCCCTGTGGGCCTTGCCATTGCCCGCAAGCTCAAGATCTCCCCCGTGCCCGTCCTCATCTCCATTGCGGTCTCCTCCAACCTGCAGGGAGCTGCCACCCTTGTAGGCGACACCACCAGCATCCTGCTGGGCGGCTTTGCGGGGATGAACTTCTTCAATTTCTTCTGGATGGAGGGCAGGCCCGGCATCTTCTTCGGGGTGGAGCTGGGGGCGCTGGCCTCTCTGGGCGTGCTGCTGTTCACCTTCCGGCACGAGACCCAGCCCATCTCGGCCACGGTGGAGACCGAGGTCACCGACACGGTTCCCTCCGCCCTGATGCTGCTGACGGTGGGCCTGCTCATCGCGGCCTCCTTCCTGCCCCAGCCGGCGGGCGGGCTGCCGCTGGCACTCTATGGCCTGCGCAGCGGGCTGATCTGTGCAGGGGTCTGCCTGTTCGGCATCCTGCGCGCCTGCCTGCGCCGCCGCTCGTTCGCGCCGTTCCGGCTGGCGGCCCGGGAGCTGGACTGTGACACCCTGCTGCTGTTGTTCGGGCTGTTCATCCTGATCGAGGGCATCCGCAAGGCCGGGGTCATCGATGCCGCCGCCCAGCTGTTCTACACCCTCTCCAGTGATGATCCCTTCCGGCTCTATACCCTGCTGGTATTCGTCTCGGTGGGCCTTTCTGCCTTCATCGACAACATCCCCTATGTGGCCACCATGCTGCCGGTAGTGCAGGGCATTGCCGGGCTGATGAACGGCGGTGCAGGCTTCCCGCCCGAGCTGTTTTATTTCGGCCTGCTCACGGGTGCAACTCTGGGCGGCAACCTGACCCCCATTGGCGCTTCGGCCAACATTGCAGCCATCGGCATCCTGCGCAAGCAGGGTGAGCAGGTGCGCACCCGTGATTTTCTGCGCATCGGCATCCCGTTCACACTGGCAGCCGTCCTGACGGGCTATGTGTATCTCTGGCTGGTGTGGGGCGCGTAAGCGCTGCCGTAGCCGTGCGAGTGCCAGCCGCCTACCAATTCGATCCTGCTGAGCCGAAGGCCTGCGTGCCAAAGCAGCAACAAAAAAACGCGCTGTGTCCAACGACACAGCGCGTTTTTCTCATTTATTCCAACCCGATCTGCTGGGCGTATTCCTCCAGCAGCTCCCGTTCCAGGAAGGGGGTTTTCACGCCCTCACGGTCGCGGTAGGTCTCGTGGCCCTTGCCGATGACGGCGATCAGATCACCCTCCTGGGCGTGATCCACGGCGTAGTGGAGCGCGTCCAGACGGTCGGGGATCTCCACAAACTTGGCATCGGGGTTGCCCTTGTTCATGCCCACCCGGATATCGGCGAGGATGTCCTCGATCTTCTCAAAGCGGTTGTTGTCCTCGGTCAGGATGGAGAAATCTGCCATTTTTGCACAGGTCTCGCCCATGCCGTAGCGGCGCAGCTTGGAGCGGTTGCCGCCGCAGCCGAACACCACCACCAGCCGGTGAGGGTGATACGCCCGCAGGGTGGTGAGCAGGCTCTCAGTGGAGACCTCGTTGTGGGCGTAGTCCAGCAGGATGGTAAACTTTTTGCTGATGGGCACCAGCTCCACGCGGCCCTTGACCACGCACTTGCCCAGACCCTCATGGATGGCGGCATCGGGCAGGCCCAGCACCTTGCCCACGGCCAGGGCAGCCAGCGCGTTGTAGACGCTGAACTCGCCGGGCATGTTCACCCTGACATCCATGTTGTCTCTGCCGGAGACGTGGAACGCCACGCCCAGAAAATCGTGGGTGCGCAGCAGCTCACAACCCTCGGCGCGGTAGTCGGCCTTTTCACTGCGGCCATAGGTCACCAGCTTGCAGGTGTGGCCTTCCAGCAGGGCTTCGGTGTTTTCATCATCGATGTTCACCACGCCCACATCACACCGCCGGAAGAGCTGCCCCTTCCAACTGCGGTACTCCTCAAAGGTCTTGTGCTCACCGGGGCCGATGTGGTCGGGGGAAAGGTTGGTGAACACACCGATATCATAGTGCACCCCCGCCACACGGTCCATCATCAGGCCCTGGCTGGACACCTCCATCAAGGCCACATCGCAGCCTGCATCCAGAAACTGACGGAAGGTCTTTTGCAGCTCGTAGCTCTCAGGGGTGGTGTTGGCGGTCTCCTGATGACGGCCCATGAAATAGATGCCGTTGGTGCCGATCATGCCGACCTTTTTCCCGGCAGCTTCCAGCACGCTCTTGATCATGTGGGTGGTGGTGGTCTTGCCCTTGGTACCGGTCACGCCGATCATGGTCATCTGGCGGGAGGGGTTGCCAAAGAGGTTGCCGCTCATCAGCGCCATGGCATAGCGGCTGCTCTCCACCTTGACCACGGTCACACCGGGCATGGCAGAAAGGTCGATGTCATGCTGGATGACCAGCACGCTCACGCCCTTGGCGGCGCAGTCCGCGGCAAACTCGTGGCTGTCACGCTGGGTGCCCACGATGCAGACAAAGGCAAGGCCCGGGGCCGCCTTCCGGCTGTCGTAGATGATGTCCTGCACTTCGGTATCCAGGCCGCCCTGCACCAGGGTAAAGGGCACGCCTTCCAGTAATTGTTCCAGCTTCATAACATTACACGCTCCTTATTGGGTCGTTTGGGTTGGGTCTGCATCGCCCGCCACCGGGGTCGTTCCCTCGGCGGGGGTCGGCTGTACAGTTTGTCCGGCTTCGGGTCCTGCCGGGGCTGCGGCGGCATCCGTTGGTGTTTCAGCCACAGCATCTGCGGCGGCTTCGCCCTCTGCCGGGGCGGTGCCGTCTGTGGCCGTGCTTTCTGCCGTTTCACCGGTCACACCCTCTCCGGCGGGTGTTTCCTCCACCGGTTCTGGCACGATGTAGCCGGAGGGCAGCTCCGGCTCACCCTGCGCAAAGGTGAACTTGCGGGTGCTGGACATGCTGATATGGGTGAAGTCCAGCTTTCCGGTGTCCGTCGCGGCACAGCCCTTGCCGTCCTCATTCAGCAGGACGTGCTTTGCCAGCTTGAGCTTATATTCCAGCTCGTTCAGGGTGCCCAGCCAGACGCTGATGCGGTCCTGATAGAGGAAGGCCATCTCGTCCACATCCGCAAACTCGATGCGGGTCACGTCGGCGCTCATGCCTGCGGCATCCAGCGCAGCCAGCAGGGTGTTCAGGCTTTCCAGCCGCTGGTCTGCCTCCTCCTCAACAGTGCCGGAGGCGCTGCTGTCGGCGGCGCTGTCCGGGGTGCTGTCGGCCTTGGGCTCTGCCGCAAAGGTCAGCTGTTCGCCGGGCTCGGCAGAGACCGGTTCGCCGCCGTACAGGGTGGGCAGACCGGCAGGCTGGGCAGAATCCTCCTCCAGGATCTTCAGGCCGCCCGAGAGGGTCAGCCAGCCGGAGGAGGTCTGCATGGCCCAGGCAGGCCGGGCTTCTGTTACCCGCACCACCACGGTGCCGGGGTAATCCCGCTCCACCCGGATATCCTCCAGCATGGGGAACACCTTTTCCAGCGCGGCGGCTTTGCTGCCGGGGTCAAAGCTGAAGATATTCTCTTCCAGATGGACATCCAGCGCCTGCAGGATCTGTTCGCTGGTATAGCCGCCGGCCTCCTGCACCACACCGTCCGCTGTCTGCACCTGAATGGAGCTGATCTTGAACAGCATCGTCACGGTGAGGTAGACCCCCGCGCCGATGACGCAGAGCAGCATGACAAGGGCCGTGAGCCGCCGCATGAGCCTGCGCCGCCGGATGGCGGCCCGGGTCAGCTTCCGCTTTTTCCTGCCCTCCCGCCGGACGGGGTCACGCCTGGCGTTCTGCCCCTGCACCGGCCGCATCCGCTGGCCGCTGCGATTCTGGGCGTTCTGCGGGCGGCGCTGGGCGTTCCGGTTCTGGCCGCTGGCCGGGCGGCGGTTCCGCTGATTGCCCCCGGAGGTGCGCCGCTGGCCGTTCTGCCCGCTGCGGGGGCGCTGTGCGCCGCTCTGGCTGCTCCGCCCGCCGGTGGGAAAAGTGATGCTGTTGTCCGGGTAGGAGCCGTAGTTCACCGTGCGCTCCGTATACCGGCTGGGGCGGGGCGCATCGGGGTCATAATTGGGGTTCGTGATGGGGTGGCCGCCGGAGGAATATCCTGCGTACCCGCTGTACCCCAGGTCACTGCCTGCACCCGCGCTGCTGCGGCGCTGGGTGCTCTGCCCGCCGCGCCGGTCATCCCGGGCCTGATCGTAGGCCCGGCGGCGCTTGCGGTTCCGGCCGTTCCGGTCATTCTGCGGCATCCGGCTGCACCTCCTTTCCTCTGTTTTTTCCTTCCGTTACGGGGTCTTGACCAGCTTGAGCAGGGCATCTGCAATGCGGTCCAGGCTGTCGTCCACCGACAGGCTCCGGGCATTGCGGCCCATCTCAGCCAGCTTGCCGGGCTGGGCCAGCATCCCGGAAACGGTCTGCACCAGCTTTTCGCCGGTCAGGTCTTTTTCCTCAATGACCACAGCAGCGCCGGCCTTCTGCAGCTCCATGGCGTTGTAATACTGATGGTTCTCTGCCACGTTGGGGCTGGGGATAAGCACAGCGGCACGGCCCACAGCCTCCAGCTCGGCCAGTGTCAGGGCACCGGCGCGGCTGATGACAAGGTCCGCTGCGGCCAGCAGCTCGGGCATATTGTTGATGTATTCCTTCACTACAAGGCTCTCGCCGGGGGCAAAGCCCTTTTCCTTTTCCAGATCCTGAAACAGCTGCACGCCGTACTGGCCGGTGGCATGGAGATGGAGGACGGGCTTGTGGTTTTTCTGCTCCCATGCGCAGAGGTCGGCCACCACCTCATTCACACGGCGGGCACCCAGACTGCCGCCGAAGGAGAGGATCACGGTGCGGTCGCCTGCGCCCAGTTCGGCACGGATGGCTTCCCGGTTCTTCGCCTGGGTGAACACCTCCGGCCGGACAGGGTTGCCCACCACGATGGTCTTTTCGGGTGCGCCCAGCTTTTCCACGGCGGCGGGCACGGCGGCGAACACGATGTCCACATCCGGGGCCAGCAGCTTGTTGGTCACACCGGGAAAGGCGTTCTGCTCATGCAGGGCGGTCTTGATGCCCTGTCTGGCGGCGCAGCGCACCACCGGGCCGGACACATAGCCGCCGCAGCCAATGACCAGGTCGGGCTGGATGTCCTTCATCATCTTTTTGGCCTTGGGGCCGGAGAGTGCCAGATTCCACAGGGTAATGATGTTCCGCTTGATATTGTTCAGGCTCAGCTTCCGCTGAAAGCCGGTAATCTCGATGTGATGGAAGGGATAGCCCGCCTGTGTGACCAGACGGTACTCCATGCCCTCCTTCCGGCCCGCAAAATGGATCTCGGCGGTGGGGTCGGCCTTTTTGATGGCTCCCGCAATGGCCAGAGCCGGGTTGATATGGCCGGCAGTGCCGCCGGCTGCAATGAGTACACGCATCTTGGTTCCTCCTTACTGTTCTGTCTGCGCTCTGCGCGCGGTATCCAGCACAATGGTCTTTGCCTTGCGCTGGCGCTCCCGCTCGGCGTGGGCTTCTTCCCGTTCCAGACGGGCCCGTTCGCCGTTGCGTCCGATATTGACCATAACGCCCATCTCGGCCAGCAGCAGGATCAGGCTGGTGCCGCCGGAGGAGAAGAAGGGCAGCGAAATGCCGGTGTTGGGCAGGGTGTTGGTGACAACGGCGATGTTGCAGAACACCTGCCAGGCGATCTGCGCCATGATGCCGATGCCCACCAGCGTGCAGAACCGGTTTTCGGCATGGAAGGCGATCCAGAAGCCCTGCACCAGAAAGAGGACGAACAGCACGATGACGATCACCGCACCGACGAAGCCCAGTTCCTCGCACACGACACTGAAGATGAAGTCGTTGGTGCTCTCCGGCAGCCAGAGCTGCTTTTCGATGCTGTTGCCCAGCCCCAGCCCCGTGGCACCGCCTGAGCCGATGGCGTACAGGCTCTGCTTGGTCTGGCTGGTCATCCGGTCAAGATCCTGCGTCCAGCCGTCCAGACGGCTCTGCAGGTAGTCGATGGAGTCCACGTGCTTCAGCAAAGTCTCCAGCAGGAACAGTGCAGCACCGGCACAGCCCCAGGTAATGATGCCGCCGCTGCCGCCCAGCAGCAGGATGGTGCCCACGATGGCCGTGGTCAGCAGGATGCCCGACATGTGGGGCTCCAGCACCAGCAGGATCAGAACAGGCATCAGCCACAGGATGGGCCGGATGAGTTCCACCACGATGCTGTGGTGGACCCACTTGCGCAGGGGCAGCTCGCCGAATTTGACCTGCGGGGTCCTGGCGGCGATGTCTGCCGTGAGCAGGATCATCTCAAACTTTGCCACCTCGGAGGCCTGCAGGGTCAGGCCGCCGAAGCTGATCCACCGGCGGCAGCCGTTGATGGGGCTACTGAACAGCACCAGCACCAGCAGGATCAGGCAGATAACATAGCCCAGCTTGACCATTCTGCGCAGGAAGCGGTGGTCAAAATAGGAGAACAGGAACATCATCCCCAGGCCCAGCACCGTGCAGAGCAGCTGGGATTTGATGTAATGGAAGCTGTCCCCAAAGCGGAGATAGCCCGTGGTATAGCTTGCACTGAACAGCATGACCAGCCCGAACACCATGATGATGGCCAGGGTCGCCATCCAGTTGAGCAGGATGGGCGGCCAGGGGCCGGGGTCCCGCTGAAAGACGGAAAACGGCTCTGCTTTTTTTCTGCGGAGTGTTGCCAAACTGCACCCCTCCTTAACTGATTTTTGCCAGCTGAACGGTCAGCGCCACGCCCAGCATGGCAATGACGCAAAAGGTATAAAAGATCTGTTCCGCGCTCTGGCCCCGCAGCTCCAGCCAGCGGTGGAGCGGTGCCGAGCGGAACAGCTGCCTGCGGCCCCGGCTGGCCTTGCAGACCAGGATCTGCAGGGCCACCATGCCGCCCTCCAGCCAGAAGGGCAGGGCCAGCGGCAGGGTAAGGTCAGGCCAGCCGATGCACAGGGGCACGCACCCCAGCATCCCGGCCAGAAACAGGCTGCCCACGCTGCCCAGCCGCAGCTTTGCGGGTGGGAAGTTCCAGAGCAGGAAAGCCATCAGGGAACCGGCCAGTGCGGCGGGCAGAACGCCCAGCGGGAACCAGCCCAGCAGGGTCATCACCCCCATCAGGCCCAGCATGGCCGCAAAGGACGTGCCGCAGACGATGCCGTCCATGCCATCGGCAATGCGGGCACACTCGGCCAGTGCGACCAACAGCCCTTCCCACAGCAGCGGGGCGGCAATGCCCAGATCGACATAGCCCACGCCCGGCAGGGTGATCCCGGCTGCAAGGCAGCCCCTGGCCCCCAGCAGCACCAGCACCACGGCACCGGCAGCGGCTTCCAGCCCAAGGCGGGTGTGCCGCCGCAGGCCCAGCACGGAACGGCTGCGGATGCAGGCCAGATCCTCCAGCAGGCCCACGCCGCCAAAGAGCAGAGCTCCCAGCAGCGCTGTGAGCAGCCGGACCGAGAACAGGCTCTCGGCCCCCAGCAGCTCAGGCTGAGCCACACAGGCGGCAGTCCAGCCCACGCCCACAGCAGCCAGCACCCCCACCATCAGGCAGAGCCCGCCCATAGTGGGGGCCTGCGGCGGGCGCTCCGGCTCGGCATCCGGCGCTTCCTGCCTGGGTGATGGTGTCTGCCGGGCCTTGGGCTCATCCCAGCGTCCCTGGAACGCCCGCAGCAGCGGCACCATCAGATTCCCGAGCGCCGCCGTGAGGAAGAACCCCAGCGTTGAGGCGGCGATCAAGGCGAAACGAATCATAGCTCGATGTTACTCCTTGTAAAAGATCTCCAGCACTTTTTCCAGTGCCATGCCGCGGCTGGCCTTGACCAGCAGGGCATCGCCGGGCTGCATTTTGTTCAGCAGGGCATCGGCGGCCTGAGCGTATGTGTCGGCATGGAGGGTGGGCAGCCCCTTGGCAGCAGCCACCACGGCAATGCGCTTGGCCTGCTCGCCATAAGTAACGAGGTAGTCCACCTTGTTCTCCACGGCCTGACGGCCCACCTCCTCGTGGGCGGCGCGGCTGATATCGCCCAGCTCCAGCATATCGCCCAGCAGGGCAAAGCGGCGCTTGCAGGGATACTCTCTGAACATGGCCAGCGCGGCCTTCATGCTGTCGGGGTTGGCGTTGTAACAATCTTCAATGACATCCACGCCTCTGGCGTGCACCACCTTCTGGCGCATTCCGGTCTGCTCAAAGTCGGCCAGACCGGCAATGACCCGGCGGGCATTCAGCCCCAGACGGGTGGCGGCGCAGTAGGCAGCCAGTGCGTTGGCCACATTATGCCGGCCCATGGCGGGGATCTTTACGAGGAAAGTCCCCTCCTCGTGATCCTCCAGCACAAAGCTCATGCCCTTTTCATCCTGCTGGATGGACAGGGCACAGACATCGGCATTCTCATCGCCCAGGCTGAACCAGACCGGGCGGACATGGTCGGGCAGAACGGCCTTGCGCAGGAAGGGGTCGTCCCCGTTCAGCACCAGCGGGGCACCCTCCGGCAGACCGGCGCAGATCTCCAGCTTTGCCTTGCAGATGTTCTCCTGACTGCCCAGATTGCCGATGTGGGACACCCCGATGCAGGTGATGATGCCTACATCCGGGCGGGCGCACTTGCTCAGGCGCTCGATCTCTCCGGCGTGGCTCATTCCCATCTCCACCACGGCGTACTGGGTCTCTTTGCCGATGCGGAACATGGTGCGGGGCAGGCCCAGCTCATTGTTCTGGTTGCCCTCGGTCTTGATGGTACTGCCAAAGCCTGCAATGGCTGCGTAGGTCATCTGCTTGGTGGTGGTCTTGCCCACGCTGCCGGTCACGCCCACCACTTTGGGGTGGAACTGGCTGCGGTAGTTGGCCCCCAGCACCATCATGGCGTGGTAGCTGTCCGGGCAGATCACGCTCTTCTCCTCCGGCACGCCTTCCACGGGGTGGTTCAGCACCACGCAGAGCGCGCCGTTTTCCAGTGCCTTGGCGGCAAAATCATGGCCGTCGAATTTTTCGCCCGGAAACGCCACAAAGATGCACCCGGGGCAGACCTCACGGCTGTCGGTGGTCACCAGCGTGACCGGGGTCTCGCACTGGGCCAGCGCGTTGACGGCCAGGCCCTCCAACAGGATGTTTGCTGCAATTGCTTCCATACTCTCATTCCCCTTTATCCACAGATCAGATGTACGATGGTTCCCTGCTGGACGCTGGAGCCGGGTGCCTCACTCTGGCTCTGGACCGTGCCGGAGCCTTCGACTGTGCAGTTGAGCCCTGCGGCGTTCAGCATCTGCCGGGCAAAGTCCGCGCTCTTGCCGGTCACGTCCGGCACCTCGGCGTGCTTGCCCTCATAGGTATCGGTATACAGATAAACGGTGGTGCCGTAGGGCACCTCTGCCCCCGTGCGGGGGTACTGGTAGGTGACAAGGGCGGCGGTCTGGTCGGATTCGCTCTCGGCCAGGTGATGCTTCAACCCCTTGATGTTCAGCTGCACCTGCGCGTTGCTCCACTCCTTGCCCGTCAGGTTGGGCACCTTGACGGTAGTGCCGCTGCGGTCCACGCCGTCGGTGGCGATGCCCAGATAGGGCGCGATCTCGCTGATGATGTTGCCCACCACAGGGGCAGCCAGAATGGAGGAATAGTCGGTGCGGGCATTGTTGGGGTCGTCCAGCATGACATAGACCAGGATCTCCGGGTCGTTGGCGGGCAGGACAGCCGCAAAGGATGCCACCTTCTTGTAGTCGCCGTCGGCGCGGCGGTCCATGTTCAGCTGCTCGGAGGTGCCGGATTTGCCGCCGATGCGGTAGCCTGCAACGTAGGCGTTGCCGCCGCCGCCCTGGGTGCCGTCGCCCACCTCAAACTCCATGATCTGGCGGATGGTCTCGCTGGCGCTCTCGCTGATGACCTGACGGCGGATGTTGGTGCCGATCTCCTGCACCACATTGCCGTTCTGGTCCGTGATCTTATCCACCACATGGGGGGTAACCAGATAGCCGCCGTTGACTGCCGCCGAGATGGCAGTGCACACCTGCAGCGGGGTCACGGCCATGGCCTGACCAAAGGCGGAGGAGGCCAGCTCCACCTCGCCCAGACGGCTCTTGCTGTAATACTGCATGAAGCTGGTCTCATTGGGCAGGTCCACACCGGTGCGCTCGGTAAAGCCAAAGGCATCAAAGTAATCATAGAACAGGCTGGAACCCACGCGCTGGCCCAGCTGGACAAAGTAGATGTTGCAGCTGTTGCGCAGGGCCTCGGCCAGATTCTGGGCCCCGTGCGACTTTCTGCCGGCGCAGTGGTAGGTCTGCTTTGCCACGCTGTAAGCACCGGAGCAGTTCAGGGTGGTGTAATAGGTCGCCTTGCCGCTGTCCACACCCATGGCGGCGGTGATGACCTTGAACACGCTTCCGGGGTAGTACAGCTCGGT
>OGYV01002078.1_pt1 | contig 13690 bp, 9 predicted proteins | sample 1576651 | NCBI WGS metagenome assembly OGYV01 (sample SAMEA3541570, study PRJEB24748) | human gut metagenome | biome: human gut; feature: human-associated habitat; material: faeces | place: China | collected 2012
CAAAGATACTAAAATGAAAGCAAATCACAACAGTTACCAGCTTTTTTAATGCCCGGATCTTTTTGATGAATATGGATAATTATTTCCCAAAAGAATCAATGTATTCTTTCGCAGTGATCTGATCCAGATCAAAATTTTTACATATTTGTTCCAGAATAGTATCATCGCTTAAATGGAATTCTCTTCCCATGCGAATCATTGCTAATATTCCTTTTTTCTGTCCAATTTCGATTCCCTTCTTCTCACCAATTTCAATTCCAGTAGATAAAATACTCATATGTGCATCCTCCCATTCTTCACTCTGCTTTACTTCAGTAACAATTGCGTCCAGCCTGCGGATCCTGTCATCAAGGATAATAATCTCGGGATTGGAGAGCGTAGAGTTTTTCATATATTGAAGAAGACTCACGAGTTCATCCCGTTCGTTCTTACTGCTCATATTCAAAAATATCTTCATTGTCTCATCCCCCAGTTCCATCCCCGGAATCTGGTGACAGCGCTCTGTGAATGTGTACATTGCGCGATCCATTCCGAAGAGATCAGTTTGGGTGATGAATATCACGATCGTTGATGGCAAGTGGCGGTATTTTGTGTGTTTTCCTGCCTTTAGCGCCGGTGTATCAAGAAGTCCCTGATAATACCGGGAGCGCTTCCTGAGATCGTCCTCAGACGCATCATTCTGCATCTCTGTAGCAAATTGCCTGGAATCTTCCGCCAATGCCCAGGCGTCGAGCCGGATTCCGCGTCTTCCGTTTTTGTTGAGAATAACGTCCTCAACCCTTACCTGTGTAAGCCTGAGATCTGGTTCATCCAGGATAATACTGAGTACGCATTCCTGCGCCTCCTTGTGCTTCATTACCGCGAGAAACAGGGCGAAATCGCTGAGATTGACATTCATAAAATCGGGCGATTCCCTATACTCTTCAGTGGAGATGAGAGCATGGATCACTTGATTTTCCATTCAGTTACCTTCCTTTCCTGGAAAATTGGGCAGGAGAGGAATTGATACGAGACATCCCCGACTCCCTGCCAGTTGTTTGGGTGATTTCAGCAAAGAGTCTTCAGATGCCGAATCCGGCTTAGATGATATTAGATAATAGAATTCATTAGAAACCTTGCTTAAATGTATCTTAACATGGTGCTTTTGGAAAAGCAAGGGAGTCCGGTATAAAAGAATTATAAAGAAAAAAGAGCAGGACTCCCCCAAAGGAATCCTGCTCTGATACAATTCACACGGTTAATTATTTGATCACATGGATCCAGCCTTCCGGTGCCTCGATATGGCATTGCCACTTGGAGTACGAGCTCAATTTTATTGAGCACGCTCCGGGGGTAAGGCGTGTGGTCGGTGATTCCGCAGAAGTGATCGGAGAATACGAGTTAGTATTGATAACCGGGAAAGAACTGGAGCATGTCTGGGAGCAGAACGCATGTAAATCGCCTCTGATCCATGAGATCACGATCCAGTTCTCTCCCAATCTCTTCGGGAATAATATATTGGAGAAAAACCAATTCAACAGTATCCGGAAAATGTTGGAGAAAGCTCAATGCGGCATCAGTTTCCCGATGTCTTCCATCTTGAAGGTTTACCATTTACTGGAAAAGCTGGTTTCCGAGGAGCAAAGTTTTTATGCGGTCATCAACTTCTTGACCATCTTGTATGAGCTTTCCATCGAGGAGGACTACAAAGTATTGGCTAGTTCCTCGTTCGCTAAAATAACGGATATACATTCCGAGAGTCGTCGTATCCAAAAAGTACAAAATTACATCAACGAGCGATACCAACAGGATATCCGCCTGAACCTACTGGCTGAACTCGTAGGTATGGCCCCTTCCGCTTTCAGCCGTTTCTTCAAGTTGAGGACCGGGAAGACCCTCTCCGACTATATCACCGATATCCGTATCGGTTACGCCGCCCGCATGTTGGTGGACACGCAACGATCCATCGCGGAGATTTGTTATGACTGCGGCTTCAATAACCTCTCGAACTTCAACCGTATCTTTAAGAAAAAGAAAAACTGCTCTCCCAAAGAGTTCCGGGATAACTACAAAAAGACAAAAATCATTGTATAAGAGACCTTTTTAACAGGGATAAATACATATCCCCCCCTATTTCTATACAAAATCCCCCCTTCTCTTTTCCTTCACACATCTATCTTTGCGACCAGTCACAAAGGCTTTCATGCCTACGGCTACCCCATCGATGTGTTAAAAATACACTCCGGCAAAAAAGTATTATTCTTGGATAAAATAGTATTTGAACGCACTTGGGATCCGACGTAATTTTGCGACAGAAATTAACAATACATATTAACAACAAAAAACAATTGCCTATGAGGAAGGACCGAAAATCTAATGTTTTTAGCAGTTAACCGCTAATGACCCTATTGAGTAAATGAATTTTAGTTTAGCCTTATATGATTTAATGTAAAAAATAATGAATTCAACAATTAAGAAAACGACGCTGTTTTTAGGCGCATGTATGGCCTTCCAGCTAGGTGGCATACCACAAATGTTAGCCGCCCCTAGTACTTCGATGGAAGTCATGCAACAAACAAAAAGAATCACTGGTACCGTGAAAGACGCAACAGGAATGGAAGTCATCGGTGCCAATGTTATCGTAAAGGGAACGACAAACGGAGTGATAACCGATTTGGATGGTAAGTTCAGCTTAGAGGCCGCCCCCGGCTCTATCATAGAGATCTCCTACATCGGTTATATGACCCAAGAGATTCCCGTAACCGCCCAAACATCCGACTTACAGATCACCTTGAAAGAGGACTCACAGAGCTTGGACGAGGTAGTGGTAGTAGGCTATGGTGTACAAAAGAAAAAGTTGGTGACAGGTGCTACCCTTCAAGTAAAGGGAGAGAATATCCAAAAATTAAACACGACAAACCCGCTAGGTGCCTTGCAGAGCCAAAGCCCGGGTGTTAATATCGTATCCAACTCCGGACAGCCGGGTAAGGATTTCAATATCAACATTCGTGGTGCCGGCACGAACGGCAGCACGAAACCTCTATACATTATTGATGGCGTCGAAGGCGACATCAATTCATTAAGCCCCGCCGATATTGAGAGCTTGGATGTATTGAAGGATGCGGCTTCCGCTGCTATCTATGGTGCCCGTGCCGCAAACGGTGTAATCTTGATTACCACCAAACAAGGTAAGCAAGGCAAACTTCAAGTCACTTATGACGGTTATGTAGGTTTCCAAAACGTATATAAGATGCCGGACTTGTTGGACGCAAAGAGATATATGTCTGTCATGGACCAATTAAACTTCAATACAGGTGTTCAACCCTATACATGGACAAACTATATGTCGCAAGAGCGTTATGATGCGATCATGAACGGGACAGACACGGGTACAAACTGGCTGGAAGAGATCCGCAACAAGAATGCGATCACGACAAGTCACTCCTTGAACCTAGCCGGCGGTACGGAACGCTCCAAGTTCTCGACCGGTGTTTCTTACCTGAAGCAAGAAGGTATCTTTGGCGCACCGAAAGCGGCCAATTACAATCGGTTCACGGTTCGTATGAACTCCGAGCATATCCTATGGAAAGAGGGAGACTTGGATATCATCACGTTCGGCGAGAACATGTACTACAACCACAACGAGACAAGCGGATCCATGTCGGAAGGTAACCAATACTCGAACATCATCTCGAATATGCTACGCGCCAATCCGGTAATCCCCATGTATAACTCGGAGGGTGAATTATATATGTATGACAACCTGAAGAACGATGGTTGGCTGAACTACAATCCATATAGTTCCAATCCGATAGCCAACATGCTGAACTCCACGAACACGAACAGCAAGAGCAAGAACTACGGATTATCCATGGTAGGCTACCTGAAGATACAACCCATCAAGGGACTGACCTATAGAGGACAAGTAAGCTACAAGCAGAACTCTAGCTCTTATCGTGCTTATGGCCCTGCATATAAATTGAATGACTCAGGAGACCAACGAGTAAGTAATTCAGTATCCCAAAACATGACTACCGGATGGAACTGGACCGTGGAAAACACGATCAACTATACATTTGAGGTTGCGAAACACAATTTCGACGTATTAGTCGGTCAATCCTACCAAAAGACCGGATATGGCATGGGAGACTACTTAGAGGTAAACGCCAACAACTTGTTGTTCGACGATTTCGACAGAGCTTATGTGGGCAACACACAAGAAACCCATCCCACCTCATTCGACGGATATCCTACGGGTGATAACGCCTTAGCCTCATTCTTCGGGCGTATCAACTACAACTACAACGAGAAATACATGGCCAGCGTGATCCTACGTACAGATGGTTCGTCCAATTTCGCCCGTGGTCACCGTTGGGGTACCTTCCCTTCCGTATCAGCAGGTTGGGTAGTCAGCAACGAGGCGTTCTTGGAAAGCACAAAGAATTGGATGGACTTCTTGAAAATACGCGCCAGCTGGGGACAGAACGGTAACTGTAACATCGACAACTTCCAGTATGTGTCTACCGTGGCATTCAACTATGCGGGACAATACTCCTTCGGGAACAACAAGGATACGGCCAGCCCCGGCGGTTACGCCAGCATCATGCCGAACGAGAACGTTACATGGGAAACCTCGGAACAGCTCGACTTAGGTATCGACGCTCGCTTCTTAAACAGCAGATTGAGTGTAGCACTCGACTGGTATAACAAGAAGACAAAAGATCTCTTGATTGTCGCCCCGATATTGGATACATACGGAACGAACGCACCTTATATCAATGGAGGTACGGTAGAGAATAAAGGTTTCGAGATCGGTTTGGGATGGAACGACCAGAAAGGGGATTTCACCTATGGCGTAAATCTAAACTTGGCTACCAACAAGAATGAAGTCACTCAGATCAATAACCAAGACGGGTATATCCTTGGCCCGGACAAAGTTTTGGCAGAGAACACACGTCCGGTATCCCGCATGGAGATCGGTCATCCCATCGGCTACTTTTGGGCTTACAAGACAGATGGTGTCATGCAAAACGCAGCCGACGTACAGGCCTACTTAGATCAGAACTGTAAAGGCAATGCCGCCAACTCTTTACAGGGAAATTCTATCCAACCCGGTGACTTGAAGTTCGTAGACGTGAACGGCGATGGTGTGATCGACGAAGAAGACAAAACTGAGGTAGGTAACCCACATCCCGACTTGACGATGGGCCTAAGCTTCAATCTTGGATATAAGGGATTTGATTTCTCTGTCACGACTTACGGCGCATTCGGACAGCAGAACATGCGCTCTTACCGCAAGTTCACCGACGGGCAATACGAGAACTATACCTCCGAGGTATATGACTACTGGCACGGCGAAGGTACGTCTAACCGCTACCCCCGCTTGGTTCCCGGTAATAACGGCGTGAATTTCCAGCAGATTTCCGACATCTACGTGGAGGACGCTAGCTACTTCCGCATCCAAAACGTGACATTGGGCTACGACTTCAAGAATATCTGGAAGAACTGCCCGTTACCCCAGCTGCGCGTATACGTATCCGCCCAGAACCTCTTTACCTTCACGGGCTACAAGGGTATGGACCCGGAGATCGGCAACAACGAGAGTTATACGAAAGACAATCCTTGGGCTACCGGTATCGATCTTGGCGCATATCCCGTACCAAGAACATACATGGTAGGCGTTAACATTAAATTTTAAGAGTAAACAAGCATGAAAAAGTTATTATATTTATGTCTGGGCATAGCAACCCTGTTCTCATCCTGCGAAGATGCCCTAGACACGACCAATTACACAGAGAAGACGACAGGTACATTCCCAGAGTCTTACACGGACGCGCAACAAATGTTGACAGGCGTATACTCGAACCTAAGCAAGGTAAGCCAAGCCCCAGAACGATCGTTCTTATATTATTCCATACTGGCTAGCGACGATGTTTTGGGTGGCGGTGGAGCCAACGACAAGCATATGCAGGCCATGGACTTGATATGCAACTATCAATCCGACATGACTCGCCAGTTCTGGCAAGACCGTTACGCAGGCATATTCCGGGCGAACAGCTTGATCGAGTCTATCGACCGATGCACGGATTATCCATCCGAAGCCGCCCGCAACCAGATCCTAGGCGAGGCTTATTTCCTTCGTGCGTTCTTCTATTACGAGCTAGCCTCGCAATACGGGAAAGTACCCTTGATCACCACCTCCGAGTCCGAGGACGTACCTAGAGCCGCTGCCTCGGAGATATGGGGGCAGATCTTGCTCGACCTGAAGACCGCTTGCGACATCATGCCCGCCCAACGTGCCGGTACATCAACGCTTGAGGTAGGACACGCCGACAAGTACACGGCAGAGGCCATGCTGGGACGTGCCTGGTTATTCTACACCGGCATGTATTGCAACGGCGAGGATCTGGCCGCCTTGACCAGCACGAGCTACAACCCGCTCACCTCCGTGACGCTGGCCGACGGATCGTCGCTGACGAAAGCCCAAGTGATCTCTTATATCGATGATTGCGTGAACAACTCCGGCTACACCTTAGTACCCGATTTCCGTAATCTTTGGGCCTATACCAACCGTTGCACCGTAAATGACTACAGTTACACAGCCGGACAAGGCTTGAAATGGTCAGAGGACGACGGAGCCGTAAACCCGGAATCCATGTTCGCCCTAAAATACAACAAACTGTCAAGCTGGAGCACCACGCAAGGATTCTCCAACATGTACGCCCTGCACTTCGGCGTAAGAAGCGGTTCTGATAGCGAGGCTAACTTCCCCTTCGGACAAGGCTGGGGAGCAGGACCTGTCGCGCCTAACTTGGTAAACGATTGGAGAAACACAAATGCTAACGACATACGTTTGGAAGCTACGGTACAGGAGTTATCAGATCTGCCCAACTACCAACACGCCGCAGATTTCATTCAAGAAACGGATTATTTCGGCAAGAAACTCGCTCCGGTATCTTGTAAAAGCGACGCGACTGAAACCGGTTATTATTATTGCTTCGAAAGCCTTATGTACGGTACATCTGGTTGGGGTAGCGGCGAGAACGACTATCAATTGAATAACATCCACGACTTGGTATTGATCCGTTTCGCCGATGTATTATTGATGCAATCAGAGTTGAAGGAAGACATATCCGGTATCAACCGTGTCCGTGCGAGAGCGGGACTTAAGCCAATCTCCGGTTATTCACTCACGGCCTTGCAGAACGAACGACGATGGGAGTTAGCCTTGGAAGGTACACGCTGGAACGACATCCGTCGCTGGCATATCGCGGCAGCCGCTCTGCAGAAACAGGTGGGCGTGTCTATCTATAACGCCACCACACCGACAACAAATAAGGCCCAGAATGGAGGTTACGCCGCCCGCTATAACGCCACGGCAGGATTCCTCAAGATCCCGGAGAGCCAGATCTCGTTATCTAATATGCTCGACCAGAACGACGGCTGGGGAGCGGACGCAGAGTACAATGGCTGGGCTAATTAATAACCTTTTAATTTAGAAATACAATCATGATAAAGAAGATATATGTAGCAATGGCATTGATCGCGGGAATGATGGTTTCCTGCGATCCGATGACCGAAAGTGACCCGGGCATGTCGGCCAACCTGACCGAAGCGGATTTACAAAGCCGTGTAACGGTTACGCAAACGGTAGCCGGGCAAAACAAGTTCACCTTCTCTACCAACCCGGCCCTTACCGTACAGGTATTGGACCAGGACGGCGCTATCCTCGCCACGGGAACGGAAGGTTCCATCATCGGCACTCCTCCTTTGACGGGCTTGACCGTACGGGCCATGAATCAGGACGCTTCCATCGTATCCTTCACGCAAGACGTGACGATCTCCGAGTACGTGGACGTACCCTCTATCTACAAGCAGCTCTTCGGCCCGGAATACACTTCCCGCACATGGGTTTGGGATACCGAAGCAAATAAGTATTGGGGCAACGGTGGTTATATGAACGATAGTGGCCCCGCTTGGTGGACGTTCCCGAATCCCGATGGAACTCTTGATGATCAGTGCATCGCCAAAGGATATCCCGACGATACCCTCGAAAAAGGGTGGATGAAATTCACCTTGGGCGGCAAGAAAGTAGAGATGAGCCGTGGCGAGACCGGTACCATCTCTTGGGATCTATCCGCCGTGGCCAAGGAAGGCTGGGACGTAGGAACGTTGACATTCTCCGGCACGAACCCGCTGTTAGGTGTCCAGCCTAACGCCGGAGACGCTCCCGAGTACAATTATCACATCTTGGTATCCGACGAGAATCACTTGTACCTCTGCGCTCCCGAGCCAGATGGTAATGGAGGGGCTTGGTTCTGGATGTTCAAGGCCAAGGAATAAACATAATCAAGGGAATAAGGGGGAGACCTCCCTTATTCCTCATTGTTAAACATAAAAACTAATCGCATTATGAAACGAATTGTATTTTTAATTAGTTTGCTGGCATTCTTATTTGTTGGCACGCAGAATATGACTTCCGCAGTCATTTCCGCAGGAACTAGCTTACCTCAAGCAAAACCTGGTTACGTAATTTTAGCTGTCTATGCACATGGTGACCATGGTGGTTTTACTCGCATAAGTGATGGAAGCACGGTATATGATATATACATGTATACCGGTTATATAGGTGCCATATTTTACTATTATGTGACACCGGGAACATATACTGTAACGTTTCTCAACTGTACTGATTACGCAACCTTTAACAATCATAAGATAAATGTTGGCGCACTAATAGATTTCAAGGTAAACCAAGGCATAGCTGAATTGGTTTATCAATAAGAATATTCCAACAAAACCGACTATCGTGATTCTCGGTGCCATCCGTGGTATCTAGTATCTCAAACCCAGTAAAGAGGAGGCGGGTCTTTATGGCATCCGCCTCTTTTTATGTTATGTCCACTTTTGCCAATAATATCCTTTTATTAGCAAAACTGACATAAAACCATCTTTTTGATTAATATAAGATATTTACGATAACACACCCATCCCACGAACAAAGCAAAACAGCGAGAAGGAAGTAGCTATAAGTATCCTTTCTTGTTAAAATAGAGCGTTTTTTACACACAATAGGTGTCGAAAACCTGCATGACTAGTCACGTTAGGCAACGCCGATACTCGCATTGGGCATCAAGAGTAGTCAAGAATAGGGTTATAAGTAGTCGCGAATGGGCATTCTTACCCTGTTATACTCCTATCGTAACCCTGTTATTTCTCCCTTCCAACCCTCAAGATATGAATTACGATGAATAAATCCCGCTAGAACAAAAGGCCATTTTTCCACATCTTCGTATCAGACAAACAATTGCCATTTTTTTCTTCCATTTTCAAGACTATGCCGTACCTTCGCCCGAAAAAAGCGATTCTCCGGGAGTTCATTTTACAAATTGTCATTTTGCTAAAAGACACTAGGCTGAAAAAAAAGATACGTCAAGTATCCGTGAAAGATGATACATCTTACAACGATAAGATCATACATCCTATAACGGTAAGATGATACATCTTACGGCGATAAGATGCTACAACTGTACCTTACTGAAAATAAGTTCGTGCATTAAACTCCATACTCGGACGTTTTAAGCTGAATAACGTTGTGAATATTGCGGCGTTATTAGTTTTTTATTGGGCTGTGCGATGATATTTCACTATATTTGTCGCAAATATCGCGGCGTTTCTCCTGTTCTAATGTCGCATCAAGTACTTAAAATATGTAAGCCATTATGACCGGCCTCTGACTAAAGAGAATATTTGTGCATGGCAGGCCGCATTCTTCCCAACCGGTTTCAGTGAGGGCTCGCAAATAGAGATTGGCCGGTATCGCACCCATGAGGAGCATATCGTTTCCTGTATGTTTGGACGGGAGGAAGAGGGCATGCGAAACAGACGCAGCCGAAAATTCTCATTCGCATCCACAAACAGCGTCTAATCCGCATCTGAAAGTTCCTCCAAAATAGCACCTGATAATCAATTGATATCTCATCTTAATCCTTACCTTTGTTCATTGTTACCTATTTGTTAATCATAAAAGAGAAAGCCTATGAAAAAGAGAGTCTTTTTGATCTGGAGCATTTTGGCGATCGCCGTCATACCCCTGCTAGTCGGTTGTGGCGATGACGAGAAGCAGGAGGAAAATCAAGATTTCCCCTACTATGCGGACATCGGAGAAGAGGAGCAGATCGTCCTAGAACTGGACAGCGTACCTGCTTACATCTATGAATACTACCGGCAGTACGTATTCATCTGCTACTCGGAACATGCGGACAAGTACTTCGCCGACCCCGACGCCTATCCTGAGTTGAAAGAGGATATCGAGGCGCATCGCATAGGGGTAAGCTTCTCCGACATTAAGGATATTGTGGGAAAACAGGGCACTTCCTTGGGTAACAAGGTATATATCTCTGCCTCGATAACCAATAATCGCACGAAATATTTTCCTCCCGGCTATTTTATGGACATAGGCTGGGATCCCTTATACGCAGATGAGCCTAAAGCTTACCTTAAGAATATAACACGTAGAAATCAAGATTAATTTAAACAGACAATATTATGAAAACTAGAATTATATCTTTCTTATTACTGTTTATCAGCTGTAATGCTCTACAGGCACAGCTAAAAATCATTGGAGGTTCTGCAGTAGATATTACTCAAAGACCCTATCAAGCCGCTATTTTTGTCAATGGACAATTCAATGGAGGTGGAGTTATCCTTAATAATCAATGGATATTAACAGCAGCGCATGTCGTGTACGGTCACTCAGCCTCTTCCATTTCCGTTAGTACCGGATATACGAATCTTAATAATGACCCCAATCACAGTAGCGTAAGTCAAGTTATTATGTATCCCAATTATAATATTTCAAATTCTGCCATAAATGACATCGCACTAATCAAGCTTTCATCTTCTTTAGCATTTAGTTCGAAAAGAAAGCCTATAACCGTATCCAATTCGACATCTTACGCAAATGGTACGACAGCGACCGTTTCAGGATGGGGAAGACGTGCGGTTGGAGGATCCGCCTCTTTGAGCCAACTCTATAAAACAAACGTAACCATAATCGCTTGCAACAGTAACCAGCTAACTGCCGCAAAGTCCAATACTTCAGCATACAAAGGCGACAGCGGAGGACCTTTAACCATGTCTTCCTCCGCAGGAGATCTGTTGATAGGCCTTGTTCATGGTGGTAACACTAATAATCCAACAGGAGAAGATTCTTATTATACCAACGTCGGGCCATATTACAACTGGATCGTCTCCAATACATCTTTCTTACACACAATTTCCGGCGGCGATCTGATATGTAATAACGGGACATTCACGATCAGCCCCATTCCTTTTAATCACACATTAGAGTTAAGCCCCAACGTGAGTATAGTCTCTCAGTCCGCAGGTTCAATAACCCTTCACGGGGGAGGCCAAGGTAGAGGCTATATCAACATCCTAGTGAATAACAAAGTCGTAGGACAAAAGTTCTTCTGGGTAGGAGCTCCCGTTATTTCCGGCATTTCCTATAATCCACCTTATTTGAAAGCGGAGACATTCGGGATTAGCGCATCTATTACAAATACGCAGTGGACGATCGGTAGTAATAGTTTCACTAACAGCTCGGCATCTATATATTCGCCTTACAGCAGTGGAACTTATGCGGTATCTGTACGTGCGACTAATGCCTGCGGAACAAGTAGCACCTATACCACTCAAATAGATTTATCCCAAGGAGGTACTTACTCAATCATCCTAAACGCAGGATCTCGTAGTGTAACGGTTATACCCGTATCGGATGATTCTGGGGATTCAAATTCAGCTTCTCCCCTATCTTCTTCCACATCTACGATGAGATACGCTTTAGTCAACTTGAGTACAGGAAATATTGCCGCATCGGGTGTATTACCTGTATCCGGAGGAACACTGGATTTCGCAAATGCGACATCAGGATTATATGTCTTGAAGCTACATACCTCAAACGGAAAAGAAGAAGCTTTTAAAGTGGTACTGAATTAATCCCCAGCGCCTCGAACATCCCCCTGTAAATAGCGGCCTTCTCCTCCAACGGCCTCGGGTAGGCACGGGAGGAAGAGGGCATGCGAAACAGACGCATCCGCCTCCCCATGCAAGTGAACTCCGTGGAAGAGCCCACTTTCGGCTCCTCTCGTCTCAGTCCTCATGGGAAAGTATATCCTCTCTAATACAGTCCCCACACATAGGTACAAGATCTGTATTACAAAAGAGAAAAGTTTATAGCACAAGAAAAACTTGGTGAGGGGTATATAAAAACAAACCAGATAGCTTGACGAGTCAAGGGCTACCAAAAGTAAAGAGGTAAACTATCGGGGTGCGCTTTAAGACGCAAAGTTTGCTATTTTTCTCGCCAAACCGGGAGGGATTGCCAATACTTCGGGAATCCCATATCTTTAAGTTCGAGCAGATGACAATCAGACTTAAGCAATTCTTTGATATGCTTTTTGAAGTCGCTACCGGGACTAATGATGTCAAGGATATAGGCGATACAGGAAAGCACGGCAAACAACTTGTTTGTGCGAATTTGTCCGATTGTGGTTCTATCCATAAACAGATAAAGAGTGTTGTATGGTAAGGTCACGCTGACCATAAAGCGGCGATTCCAAACGCGGCTGTGGTGAGCGCAACAGTTGCGAAGATTGGATATGGCGTGTAGCCAATTCTCCAAGATAGCCACTTTCTTCAAGCCAAATTGTTCGGTGATATCCTCTTTGCGGTTGTCTAACTTTAAGGATTGGAACAAGCGACTCAATGTGGTAAACGACACCACTTCGAGCGCCATCCAACTTGGTGGCATCGGCGGGTCATTGTATTTGGAGTTGTAATGCTTGATAAAATCCTCGTTGCTACGGTTTACGTCCGCTTCGATATGTTCCATCAAGTCATCATAGCCAAAGCGATACAAACTTTCATCATCGTACCAATGGCTATTGCCTGTGCTTTCGGCATAAATTTGTACAACCTTTGTGCGTACTGCCACTTCAATCTTTTCAATTGCATTGAAAATGAGTGAGCGCAGTCTGCGATCGAAGCAATAAAGGGCAATGATGTCCTCAAAGTGAATATCTTTACGGGTAAAGTTATGGTCGCAATCTTCACCGTTCTCTTGGAACGGATAAGTGTAAGCACGAAGCCGATAGTAGCTAATGTTGAAAAGATAAGAGGTTGCCTCGCTTTCATCATCGAAAATAAGCCCCCGTTGTTTTAGCCGTGCAATTTGCTCGGCGATAGTCAACGGCTTCTTTGTATAATTAATTTTATCGGTCAATTTTATCAGAAGTTACCATATAAAAACTCGAAGACCTCCCCGGGTGCGCTGTTCTACGGGAAGCGTGGGAGGTCATATTGCTTGCGAAGGTAATACTTTTATCTGAATCTACAAAGGTTATACAAAAGAGTATTTGTGCATTACGTTTTTTCTATAATTCAGTCCCCTGCAAGGGCAAGGCATTTTGAATAAGTAAATAGTGGTTCATCACACCATCCCCAGCGCCTCGAACATCCCCCGGTAAATAGCGGCCTTCTCCTCCAACGGCCTCGGATAAGCTCTAGAGGATGAAGGCATACGGAACAGCCTCATCGTCCTTCCCATACAAGAAAATTCCGACGAGAAGCCCACTTTCGGCTCCTCCGTGCCGGGCAATACGGAGAGGAGGGCGGAAGAGTATGGAAACGTGAAGAATTGGTACGTATT
>OGYV01002109.1_pt1 | contig 13508 bp, 9 predicted proteins | sample 1576651 | NCBI WGS metagenome assembly OGYV01 (sample SAMEA3541570, study PRJEB24748) | human gut metagenome | biome: human gut; feature: human-associated habitat; material: faeces | place: China | collected 2012
CTGCACGGTCTGGTCAAGATAAAGCCCCATCTGCGGGAGATCGGCGTACCGGGGCAGGGCAAACCCGGCGGCGCAGGCCGCAACGCGGCATTTGGTTTCAGTTTTCATATCGTAAGCAGTTTTCTAAGGTTGGCGCAGCTGGGCTGCGCGGGATACAGAAAATGGTTTTCTGGCGGTATTATAGCGCAAATCGGTTCTCTGGTCAACGGATTTTTAAAACTTTTGAAAGAATGCATAAAATCCCTTGACAGGTTTTTGAAAAACTGCTATGATGTCTGCAGTGAACCGAAAAACCATGCAGGCGGAAGTGCGTGTAAGGCACGGAAAATAAAAAAATGACCTGCTATCACAAAATAGATTTGGAGCGTGCATTTTATGAAAACCAAGATCGTTGTGGATTCTTCGTCCAACCTGTATGCCCTGCCGGGCGTGGATTTTGCCTGTGTGCCGTTGAAGATCGTCACGGATGAACAGGAATATCTGGATGACGGTACTCTGGATGCTGTGGGCATGGCCCGGTCTCTGCGTACTTACAAGGGCAAGACCAGCACCTCCTGCCCCAATGTGGCAGACTGGCTGGCTGCTTATGAGGGTGCGGAGCAGATCTTTGTTGCCACCATCACGGGCACACTGTCCGGCAGCTACAATGCTGCACTGCTGGCAGCGGAAGAATACAAGGAAACGCACCCGGAGGCCCGTGTTTTTGTTCTGGACAGCCTGTCCGCCGGGCCGGAGCTGCGTCTGCTGGCAGAGCGTCTGCGGGATCTCGTCCGGATCGGGATGGAGTTTGACGAGATCTGCGAGGCGATCCTGGCTTACCACAAGCACACACATCTGCTGTTTTCGTTGGAATCGCTGGCCAATCTGGCCCGCAATGGCCGTGTGAAGCCTGCTGTTGCCGCTGTGGCACGGATGCTGGGCATCCGGGTCATCGGTCAGGCCAGTGAGAGCGGCGAGCTGGAGGTGCTGTGTAAGACCCGCGGCGAGCACGGTGCACTGGAGCGCATCGTGCTGGAATTGAAGGATCACGGCTTTACCGATGGCAAAGTGCACATTGCCCACTGTGATAACCCGGAAGCTGCCAAGCGCCTGAAGCTGATGATCCACGCGGTGTTTGCAGGGGCGCAGGTGGATGTGGCCGAGTGCGGCGGCCTGTGCAGCTACTACGCTGAGCAGGGCGGCCTGATGGTGGGCTATGAGGACGGAAAAACAGAGTAAAAGAGTTTTTGATATTGCAAGCAAGCCGGGCCTGCGGGTCTGGCTTGCTTTTTTTTGAACAACGCAAAACTTGAAAAAGTTGTAAAACCGCGCTATACTTACACATAATTATAAATGGGAAAGGAGGGCAGGCCCATGCTTTTTCGTTCACCGTTCGTGCGCTTTTTCAGCCGCATTCTGAACCGCGTCACCATCACGGTGGTGTTGGTGGCATTGCAGCTGCTGTGGCTGTGCTGGGTGGCGTTTGCCATCACCACCGGCACGGGCCGCGTGTGGGTGAACGGCCTGCTCAACGCACTGAGCCTGCTCATCGTCCTGTACCTTGTGCGCAAGGATGAGAACAGCGCCTACAAGGTGGGCTGGATCGCGCTGATCGGCATTCTGCCGCTGCTGGGCGGTGCGCTGTATCTGGCCTTTGGCAACAAACGCCCGGCCAAGCGTCTGCGCCTGAAAATGCAGGCGGTGGAGGATGCCCACAAAAAAGACCTTGTACAGGAGCCGGGTGTGCTGGAAGGTTTGGATGCCCGCGAGCAGGGGCAGAGCCGATATGTGGCAAAGTACGGCCCCTATCCGGCGTGGCAGAACACTCGCACGCAGTATTTTGCCTGCGGCGAAGCCATGTATCCGCAGCTGCTGGCCGATCTGGAAAAGGCTGAAAAGAGCATCTTTCTGGAATTTTTCATCGTGAGCCACGGCTGCATGTGGAACGGCATTGAAAAGATCCTGCGCCGCAAGGCTGCGCAGGGTGTGGATGTGCGCCTGATCTACGATGATTTTGGCAGTCTGCTGGGTCTGCCCGCCGATTTCATCGTGCGCATGGAGCGGGCGCACATCCGCTGTATCCCGTTCAACCCGGTGGTGCCGCTGCTCTCGCTGGTGATGAACCACCGCGACCACCGCAAGATCGTAGTCATTGACGGTACGGTGGCCTACACCGGCGGCGTGAATCTGGCAGATGAGTATATCAATGCGGAGCAGCGCTTTGGCTACTGGAAGGATGCAGCCCTGCGTGTGGAAGGCGATGCCGCGTGGAACTTTACGGTGATGTTCCTCAACTTCTGGAACGCCTTCCGCCCCAGCGAGACGGATTATGATGCATTTCGTCCCATGCCGCTGGTGACGCCGGTATCGGACGGCATCGTGCAGCCCTACGCGGACAGCCCACTGGACGAGGAACCGATGGCCGAGACGGTGTACCTGAACATCCTTGCGCAGGCACAGCGGTATGTTTATATCTACACGCCCTACCTTGCCGTGGGCGAGGAAATGCTGGACGCACTGAAAAACGCGGCCAAGCGCGGGGTGGACATCCGGCTGGTGCTGCCGGGCATCCCGGACAAAAAGCTGGTGTTCCGGCTGAGCCGGTCGTACTATCTGCCGCTTTTGAGGGCAGGTGTACGCATTTACGAATATACGCCCGGCTTTCTGCATGCCAAGTGCTGGGTAAGCGACGATGTAACTGCCGTAGTGGGCAGCATCAACATGGACTACCGCAGCCTGTTCCTACACTTTGAGTGCGGTGTACTGCTGCAAAAGAACAGTCAGGTGGCAGTTCTGCGGGACGATGTACGGGCCACGCTGCCGCAGTGCCGCGAGATACAGGTGACGGAATGCCGCACCAGCCTGCCCGGCACGGTGCTGGACAGTGTGCTGCGGCTGCTGAGCCCCTTGATGTGATAAAAACTCCCTTTCCGGGTAAACTAGCCCAAAAGCCTCTTTACGATGGGGGCAGGAAAGGGAGCGTTTTATTATAATGAAAAAGATACCTCGCATGATCCTGGGCTGCACGCTGGCGGCAGCTCTGGCCCTGACCGCCTGCAGCCGAAGCGATTCCGGTTCCTCCGGCAGCATGAGCACGAACATGGGCGGCAGTTCATCGCAGACGGGGCAGGCGGGCCAGAACGCTGCATACCGCACCGGCCTTGGCATCCTGACCGAAGCGTCTGATCAGGAACGCACGGGCAAGATTGATACCATCGCAGCTGCCGTTCTGCTGGATGCCGAGGGCAGGGTGGCAGATGTGATGCTGGACGAGGTGGAGATCTCGGTCACGGGGGACAGCACCGGCAAGGTGACGATGCCCACCGACGATCGCACCAAGCGCCAGAAGGGCGACGATTACCCGCTGGCGGCGGTGTCCTCGCTGAAAAAGGGCTGGGCAGAGCAGGCGGATGCCTTTGGCAATTATCTTACCGGCAAAACCCCGGATGAGGTGAAGAAGCTTGCCACCGACGATGACGGCAAGCCGAAGGATGCTGACCTGCTCTCCACCTGCACCATTGCGGTGGACGGCTATCGGGATGCTGTGGTGCGCGCCTGCGAGAATGCAAAGGCAGTCGGTTCGGCCCGCGGCGACCGCGCTGTGCTGGGCGTGTCAGTGCGCAATGACACCAAGGAACTGACCGCCGACGATGACCACGATGTGACCGCGCAGGTGGACATCACAGTGGCAGCCCTGACGCTGGATGCTGACGGCCGTGTGACCGGTGCAGTGGCGGATGTGGCAGAGCCTGCCCTTACCGTGGGCGCGGATGGTACGGTGTCGGCACCGGAGATGGTCAAAACCAAGGTGGAACTGGGCGACAGCTACGGGATGCGCGGGGCATCCAGTCTGGACAAGGAATGGTACGAGCACAGCGAGGGCTGGTGCGATTACCTGAAGGGCAAGACCCGTACTGAGATCGCAGGCATCCCGGACGATGGTTCGGATGCCGACCTTGCGGCACTGTGCACCATCTCGGTGACGGAGCTGCAGAAGGCTGCGCTGGCGGCGTTTGCGGAAGAGTAAAGCGGAGAAAAGAGGAAAGGCGCAAAGCTTTTCCTTTTTTCTTTGTGCAATCAGACCAAAGAATTGGCGCAGAAAAGTCTTGAAAAAGACGAACTGCACTAACTTTTGTATTTCCTCTTGCCAAATGGCTGCAAACGCGCTATTCTATAGTCACAGTTTAACACTTTAGCATGATAAAATGCTAAACCGAGAGGGAACACATTTGGGAAACAAAAGGGGAGGAGCCTTTTATGAAACGTCTTGTCTCTGCTTTTCTGGCTGGTGCCATGGCACTGAGCCTTGCCGCCTGCGGCGGTGCCGCATCCACTTCTACCGTGGCATCTTCTGTCTCTGCCTCCGGAAGCGCAGCCGCTTCCGAGACCGCAGCCAGCGATCTGGACTACATCAAGGAAAAGGGCAAGATGGTCATTGGCTACACCGTCTATGAGCCGATGAACTACACCGATGCCGACGGCAACTTTACCGGTTTTGATACCGAGCTGGCAACTGCCGTGTGCGAAAAGCTGGGAGTCGAGCCGGAGTTCGTGGAGATCAACTGGGATACCAAGGTGGTGGAGCTGGATGCCAAGAGCATCGACTGCATCTGGAACGGTATGACCCTGACCGATGACATCATGGCCAACACCGCCACCACCAAGGCCTACGCCAAGAACGCACAGGTCGTGGTCGTGAAGGACGGCACCGACTACAGCTCCACTGCGGATCTGGTGGGCAAGACCGTGGTTGCCGAGGCTGGTTCTGCCGGTGAAGCCGCCATTGAGGGCGACGAGAACCTTGCACAGGCCGATTACGTCTCCAAGAGCGTGCAGACCGACTGCCTGATGGAAGTTGCCGCAGGCACTGCTGATGCCGCTGTGCTGGATCTGACTCTGGCCAACGCCATGATCGGTGAGGGCACCGACTATGCAAGCCTGAAGATCGTGGACGAGCTGAACGCTGAAGAGTACGGCGTGGCCTTCCGCAAGGGCAGCGATGCCGCCGCAGCTGTGGATGCCGCCTTTGACGAGCTGAAGGCTGACGGCACCATGCAGGCTCTGGCCGACAAGTACGATCTGGCTCTGGCCGACTGAGTTCTATAAGAATGTAATTACTCCTTCCGTCATCGCTGCGCGATGCCACCTCCCTCGGTGAGGGAGGCTTTTTGTTGCTGATATGCGTGAGGCTCCCTCATTGAGGGAGCTGTCACCGAAGGTGACGGAAGGAGTTCAAAAAACGGATTGATGGGTGTGTTCTTGTGTCTGTGATTCTGAGTCGCCTTTCCGGCGCGTTTCTGCTCAACTGTGAGCTGTTCGCTCTGACCCTGCTGTTTGCGCTGCCGCTGGGTCTGGTGGTGGCTTTCGGCTCCATGAGCCGGTGCAAGCCGCTTTCCGGCGCGGTAAAGACCTTTGTGTGGGTCATCCGCGGCACGCCGCTGATGCTGCAGATCATCGTGATCTACCTTGGCCCCGGCCTGCTGGGCATGAATAACCCGTGGCCCTCCGGCTCCGGCGGACGCATGGTGGCGGCGGTGGTGGCTTTTGCCATCAATTACGCCTGCTACTTCTCCGAGATCTACCGCGGCGGCATCGAAGCCGTTCCCAAGGGCCAGACCGAGGCCGGTCAGGTGCTGGGCATGACCAAGACCCAGATCTTTTTCAAGGTGACGCTGCTGCAGGTGGTCAAGCGCATTCTGGCCCCCATGGGCAATGAGGTGATCACCCTCGTCAAGGATACCTCGCTGGCCAACACCATCGCCAACAAGGAGATCATCATGATGGCCAAGGAATACAGTGCAAAGGGCTTGATCTGGCCGCTGTTCTCCACTGCCATCTTCTTCCTGGTGTTCGTGGGTGCACTCACCCTGCTGTTTGGCTGGGCCGAAAAGAAACTGGATTATTTCCGCTGATGAAAGGGAGGAAATTGGATCATGGCACTGCTTGAAGCCTCCGGCATCGGCAAAAACTTTGGCGATACCAAAGTACTCAAGGATATCTCACTCACGCTGGAACAGGGCGAAGCGCTGGCGATCATCGGCTCGTCTGGCTCCGGTAAGACCACCCTGCTGCGCTGCCTGAACTTTCTGGAACGGCCGGACACCGGCATCATCAAGGTGAACGGCGAGACCATGTGGGACGCTGCCGACCCCGCCACCCAGCGCGAGAGTGAGATCCGCAAAAAGCGGCTGCACTTTGGCCTGGTATTCCAGAACTTCAACCTTTTCCCGCAGTACACCGCCCTGCAGAACGTAATGCTGGCGGGTGAACTGCTGGCGAAGGAGCGCCCGGACTACAAGGCGAATAAAAAGGCCATCCATGCCGAGCTGGAACAGCAGGCACAGGAACTTCTGGCCCAGATGGGCCTTTCTGCCCGGGCAGGCCACTACCCGCACCAGCTTTCCGGCGGTCAGCAGCAGCGCGTGGCCATTGCCCGCGCACTGGCTCTGCACCCGGACATTCTCTGCTTCGACGAGCCGACCTCGGCCCTCGACCCGGAGCTGACCGGCGAGGTGCTGCGCGTCCTGCGCGACCTTGCCGACCGCAAGACCACCATGATCATCGTCACCCACGAGATGCACTTTGCCCGTGACGTGGCCGACCGCATCATGTTCATGGACGGCGGCGTGGTGGTGGAGGAAGGCCCCGCCAAGCAACTCATTGAGCACCCGCAGGAGGAGCGCACGAAGCAGTTCCTTGCGCATTACTCGGAATAAGCAAAATCACCAATTCTTTCCGCAAAAATTCGTAAATGTTGATGCAATGCAAATCTTGTAAATCCTGCGTTACTCCACTATAATATCATTCATGAATGTACACGACGTCCTGCCCCTTTCCGGCAGGGCGTTTTTCACGGCAAAAATCACGACATCAAGCCGGTTCCCAGTGTGGCAGGAGGATTTTATACTATGACAAAGGATATGACCCAAGGCAGTCCGCTCAAGCTGATCCTTGCGTTTGCGGTGCCGCTGATGCTGGGCAGCCTGTTCCAGCAGTTCTACAATCTGGCCGATACCATCATCGTGGGCCGCTTTGTGGGCGTGGAAGCGCTGGCCGCTGTGGGCAGCGTGGGCGGTTTGAACTATCTGGTGCTGGGCTTTGTGAACGGCATCGCCTGCGGTTTTTCCATCCCCATCTCGTGGACTTTCGGCGCAAAGGACTACAAGGAGATGCGCCGCTACACTGCCAACACCGTGTGGCTTTCCATCTTCTTTGCGGTGGTGCTGACCATTGTCACTGTGGCGCTGACCCGCTCGGTGCTGGTGTGGACGAACACCCCGGAAAACATCATCGACCTTGCGGATATCTATATCCGCACCATTTTTGCAGGCATCCCCTTCACTCTGCTTTATAATGTGACCAGCGCCCTGATGCGTGCACTGGGCGACAGCAAGCGCCCGCTGTATTTCCTGCTGGTGGCAAGCTTTTTGAACATTGGGCTGGATCTGGTGTGCATCATCATGTTCCATATGGGGGCATTCGGTGCGGCATTTGCCACTGTGGTCAGTCAGGCTGTGGCGGGTCTGGGCAGTCTTTTGTACATCCTGCGCCACTACCCGGAGCTGCGCTGGAGCAGGGAAGAGGGCTGTTTCAGCCTGACCCACTGCGCAAAGCTGTGCAGCATGGGCCTTCCCATGGGCCTGCAGTGCAGCATTACGGCCATTGGCAGCGTGGTGCTGCAGGGTGCGGTGAACGGTCTGGGCAGCGACATCGTGGCCGCGCAGACCGCCGGCGGCAAGGCGGCGCAGTTCCTGTGCGTGCCGCTGGAGAGTATCGGCACAGCGATGACCACCTATGCCAGCCAGAATATGGGCGCAAAGGACCTGGACCGTGTGGACCGGGGTGTGTACACCGCCCTCGGCATCGGCTGCGTATACAGCATTGCGTCCTTCCTCATCCTGCGCGTGACGGATAAGCTGCTCATCGGCCTGTTTTTGGACGCAGGCGAGACCGCCATTATGGCCAATGCCCAGAGCTTCATCTTCTGGAACAGCGTATTCTACATCCCGCTGGCGGTGCTCATTATCTACCGCTACACCATTCAGGGCCTGGGCTTCTCCGGCCTTGCCATGTTTGCCGGTGTGGCCGAGATGATCGCCCGCGCCATGGTGGGCTTCTGGTTCGTGCCGCTGTGGGGCTACTTTGCCGCCTGCATCGCAAGCCCGGTGGCATGGTTCTTTGCCTGCTTCTTCCTCATTCCGGCCTACTTTGTGGTGCGCAAACGCCTGCAGAAGGAAATGGACATCGAGAAGGAACACGATGCCCGCACCGCAAACGCTTAAAGAATGTTCGCAAGCTCTCCTGCAAAGGGGAGCTTTTTTGCTGTTCGGGCTGTAGGGCAGCCTACGGTTTCAGGGAACTTTATCAGGTGCTACTGTAGGAGCGTTATCTGAGCAAGTTTAAACTTTTAAACGATACAACGATTAAAAAGTAACTTCGGCAAGCTGCGTAAGTTCCAAAGGCTGCATAAGTTTGAACTTGCGCACGAAGTAGAACTTGCGCAACCTGATAAACAATCAAAATAGAACGTATGTATGCTTATAATTTTAAACTTGCGCACTTGATCCTCCACGGTAGAGCTGCACTGCAGTCTGCCCGGATGATTTACAAATCCCGCCAAAAGCGTTATACTACTTATGATTGTGTAATTTGGCAGGAGGTGAGCGCATGGCAGAGCAGCAGCTGGAACAGATCGAGGGCACCGTGGAGGACATCATCTACGAGAACACCGACAACGGCTATATGGTGTTCGAGGTGTCCGGCGGCGGTGTGGTCACAGTGGTGTGCGGCATTGTGGGTGAACTGCACGCGGGCGAAAGCGTGGTCTGCCGCGGCCGCTACGAGAACCACGCCACCTATGGCCGCCAGTTCCACGCACAGGAGTGCGAGACCGACATGCCAAAGGACCTGGAGGCGGTGTACGCCTTCCTTGCCAGCCGGTCACTGCCGTACATCGGGGCCAAGACGGCGGATAAGATCATCGACCTGTTCGGTGCCGAGGCGCTTGAGGTGATTGCCAACGACCCGGCCCGGCTCACGCAGGTGCCCGGCATCTCGGCGGACAAGGCCGACCGTATCCAGCAGGAGTTCAAGCGGATGTTTGGGATGCGGGAACTGATCGCCTATCTGGCGCAGTTCGAGATCAGCCCGCGCCGCGCGATGGAGGTGTTCCGCACCTTCGGCCCCGGGGCCATGCAGGCCATTGCGGCAAATCCCTATCTGCTCTGCGGCGAACCGCTGCAGCTGGATTTCCGCCACGCGGACAGCATTGCCCAGTATTACCACATGGAAGGCGACTGCGCCCAGCGGCTGGAAGCGGCCCTGCTGCGCACCCTGCGCCACAACGCGGGCAACGGCCACACCTGCCTGCCGCGCACCCAGCTGCTGGAAACGGCATCCAATTTTATCCATCAGCCGCCGGAAAAGCTGGCTGCTGCGCTGGACGAGTGCATCCGCACCGAAGAACTGCGGGTGAAGCTGTTTGACGGTACACCGTATATTTATCTGCCCGACCTGCTGGAAGCCGAGGAGGACATTGCCGCCCGGCTTGCCATGCTGACAAAACGGGGCAAGAATACCGCCCACGGGCTGGATAAAAACATTCAAATTCTGGAACTGACGCAGGGCTTTGCCTATGCGCCCCTGCAGAAGGAAGCCATCCGCAAAGCCATGACCGAGAACTGCCTTGTGCTCACCGGCGGCCCCGGCACCGGCAAGACCACCACCGTCAACGCCATTCTGCAGCTGCTGGAAGATCAGGCGGAACGGGTGGCCCTGTGTGCGCCCACCGGCCGCGCGGCTAAACGGCTGAGTGAGCTGACCGGCCGCAAGGCCAGCACCATCCACCGTCTTTTGGAGGTGGATTACACCGGCGGCGTGGTCAGCTTTATCCACAACGACAAGAATCTGCTCAAGTGCGATGTGGTCATTCTGGACGAAATGAGCATGGTGGATGTGAAGCTGTTTCAGGCCCTGATCGCAGCGCTGCGCTACAGCTGCCGCATTATCATGGTAGGTGATGCCGACCAGCTGCCCAGCGTCGGCCCCGGCAATATTCTGGGCGAGATCATCCGCTCCGGGCTGGTGCCCACCGTGTGCCTGAACGAGATCTTCCGGCAGGCAAAGCGCAGCCTGATCGTGGAGAACGCCCACCACATCATCTCAGGTGAACCGCTGCAGAAGGGCGGTAAGACCGACGACTTCTTCTTTTTGGAATCGGACGGCGATGCGGCCCAGCGGTTGGTATGTGATCTGGTCACCACCCGCCTGCCGCGCAGCTACGGCTTCGATCCGATCCGGGACATTCAGGTGCTGTGCCCCACCAAGCTTGGCCCTACCGGCACACAGGCACTGAATGTGGAACTGCAGAACCTGCTGAACCCGGAACAGACGGGCAAGCCCCAGCTGCAAAGCGCCGCCCGGGTGTTCCGCGTGGGCGATAAGGTGATGCAGGTGCGCAATAATTACGAGATCACCTGGAACCGCATTGGCGGGGAGCAGGGCGTGGGTGCCTACAATGGCGACATCGGCATTGTGGAAAGCATCAACACGCGGGATCGCTCCATGGTGGTGCGCATGGATGACAAGCGGCTGGTCTACCCGGCAGAGAACCTGGGCGAGCTGGAGATCGCCTATGCCATTACGGTACACAAAAGTCAGGGCAGCGAGTTCCCGGCGGTGATCCTGCCGGTGGCGCAGGTGCCGCCGCGGCTGTGCTACCGCAACCTGTTCTACACCGGCGTTACCCGTGCACGGAAGCTGTGCATCGTGGCGGGCCGCAGGGACGTTGTGAACCGCATGATGGGCAACATCCGCCAGAACCTGCGCTACAGCGGCCTTGCCTATCTTTTGCAGGCAGAGCTGCCGCCGGAACAGACGGAAGCAGAATAGGGCAGGCCAGCAGATAGCTTTCTCCGCGAACAGCCCGGAACCCACGGTTCCGCCCCAATACTTCGTATCGGGGCCCCACTTCCCGGTCATTCGCTGGAGAAACTATCTGCCGTCCTGATGGCATCGGCACCGTTCGCTCCGGCAAGATGCGCGAAGCCATGTCTAAAGTGTAGGCTGCGACTAAAATCGACAGAAAAGCCCGACGGGAAGTGCGAGGACTTCTCACGCTGGTGGTCTGGCGAGCGCAGGCGGGACGGAGTGAACGGTGACAATGCTGCATTGCGTCAAAACCGGTATACATTTTGCAGCAACTATGCTATACTGTAAACTGGTATGATTTCCGGCCTGCATCAACAGGCCGTTGTTTCGATAGAGGAACCAAAGAAAGGAAAAAGAGAACTTATGGCACAGAACGATATCGGTATCGATCTTGGTACCACTACCATTATCATTGCGCAGGAGGGCAAGGGTGTTGTGCTCAACCAGCCCAGCGTTGTGGCAATGGATACCCGCAAGAAGACCGTGCTGGAAGCAGGCGATAAGGCCCTTGCTATGGTGGGCCGCACCCCGAACTATATTTCTGCCATCTTCCCGCTGAAGGACGGTGTGATCAGTGACCATACCATGACCCGTGAGCTGATCTGCCGTTTTGTCAAGCAGGTGTACAGCTCCCACATGGTCAAGCCCCGCGTGGCCGTCTGTGTGCCCGCCGCCATTACCGGCATTGAAAGCGATGCCGTGGTGGAGGCTGTGGTGGCCGCTGGTGCCCGTCAGGTGTACCTGATCGACGAACCCATTGCCGCTGCCCTTGGCTCCGGCATCGACATCACCCAGCCGGAGGGCCGCATGATCATTGATATCGGCGGCGGCACCACCGATATTGCAGTGCTTTCTCTGGGCGGCAAGGTCAAGGCCACCAGCGTGCGCGTGGCCGGCAACCACTACGACGAAGAGATCCTCAAGTTCGTGCGCAACAAGTACAGCGTTGCCATTGGCCAGCGCACCGCCGAAGAGCTGAAAAAGAACGTGGCCTGCTGCCCCCAGAAGACTGATTTCCACGAGACCATGGAGATCAAGGGCCGCAGCCTGCTCACCGGCCTGCCGGTGCGTGTGAATGTTTCCACTGACGATCTGTACGACCCGGTCATGATGCTCAGCGAGCAGATCGGCGCCGCGGCCCATCAGGTGCTGGAAAAGACCCCTCCGGAACTGGCAGGCGATATCTTCCGCAATGGTGTCATGCTGACCGGCGGCGGTGCACAGCTGCACGGCCTTACCGAATACCTGAGCGAAGAGCTGAAGGTGGAGGTGACGGTTTCGCCCGATCCCGTCAACTGTGTGGCACTGGGCACTGCCATGAGCCTTGGCCTGAACGACAAGCTGGAAACCGGCTTTTTGGATGCAACGCCCCGCATTGGCCGCAGATGACCAAAGCTGCACCATTTATCCATGAATCTGAACAAAAGCGCCAAAAAGAAAAAATATCTATTTTTGTTGAAATAAATTGGAAAATAAGGTATAATGTACCCAAATTGATTTTCTGCTGACGATCTTGTATCGGACGCAGTATACAAGAAACAGGAGGAAAACCATGGATTTAGGTTTTGACGTGGTCGTTACCATTACCGGCATCGTACTGGTGTTCTTGATCCTTATCCTGCTGATGGCAATTATCACGCTGGAAGGCAAGATCTTCGATTCGATGAACGCAAAGAAGAAGGCTGCCAAGGAAGCCGCCAAGGCTCCCGCTGTACAGCCCGCTGCACCCGTGCAGCAGGCCGCAGCTGCTCCCGCTCCTCAGGTGGAAGAGGGCATTCCCGGTGATGTGATCGCCGCCATTATGGCAGCAATCCATGCAATGGGCAACGGCAAGTACACCCTCAAGGCTGTGCGCCGCAGCAAGAACGGCTGGGGCAATGCGGGTGTAAACGACACCACCGCACCGTTTTAACAGAGGAGGAAGAGCATGACACAGTTTATTGATACTCTGGTCGGTATTTTCCAAAGCTCCGGCTTTGCGCAGTTTGGTGAGCCGGGCGGCTACCTGTACGCAGTTATGATCTGCGTGGGCTGCTTTTTGCTGTACCTGGCCATCGTCAAAGAGTTTGAGCCGCTGATCCTGCTGCCCATGGCATTTGGCATGATCCTGGCAAACCTGCCCGGCAGCGGCGTTATCCACATGCAATATTTCGTCGGTGACGGTCTGGAACACCCCATGTGGGTGGAGATCCTGAACAACGGTGGTCTGGCCGATATGCTCTACATGGGCGTTAAGCTGGGCATCTACCCGCCGCTGATCTTCCTGGGCATCGGCACCATGACCGACTTTGCACCCCTGATCTCCAACCCCAAGAGCCTGCTGCTGGGCGCTGCTGCTCAGTTCGGCATCTTCGGTACTTACATGGGCGCCCGCCTGCTGGTCGCTACCGGCCTGGTGGACTTCACCCAGAAGCAGTCCGCTGCCATCGCCATCATCGGCGGTGCAGACGGTCCTACCGCTATCTTCGTTACCTCCCGTCTGGCTCCTGAGCTGCTGGGCTCCATCGCCGTTGCAGCATACAGCTACATGGCGCTGGTGCCTGTTATCCAGCCGCCCATCATGAAGGCACTGACCACCAAGAAGGAACGTACCGTCGTGA
>OGYV01002113.1_pt1 | contig 13475 bp, 17 predicted proteins | sample 1576651 | NCBI WGS metagenome assembly OGYV01 (sample SAMEA3541570, study PRJEB24748) | human gut metagenome | biome: human gut; feature: human-associated habitat; material: faeces | place: China | collected 2012
ATTGGATCAAAAAATTCTGAAGCTTTCTTTTCACATTGCTCTTTTGAATACTGAACTCCATCATATTCAAACATTTCACTCATATTCTTTCATTCCTCCTTTTGCAAACTCTTTTATTGCCAAATTTCTAGTGTATACTTCTTTATCTATATTATACTGTTGAATCATTTCTAGTGGAACTCTATCACCATAACGTTCTTGTCGATATTGTGTTATTTGCTCATCATATCGTAATGTCATAAACTCATTACTGTGTTTTCCATTAGTTTCTACTAAAGTTATTATACCATCATTTCTTACTGCTGCAACTATTTTTAGTTGCTCATTACCTATCATCAATTCTAAATCTGGTAGTGATAATTCTGTTGCATGATTGTGATTATGTATAAATGCATAATCATTTTCAGGATGAGCTTCTAAATATTTAAATAATGTTGCTCCTCCAACTGTGCCTGGATCATTGTCTGTATGGTGACATTCCAAATCCCCATTGCTTAAATTCACCAAACACATATGTTCATATCCATCTTTTGTTCCTTTCTTTGCCACTTCAATAGCAGCATTAGACATTCCGGTATTTACTGCTTCACTTTGTCCTTCCAATTCAATAGAATATTTTTTACTATCATCAAAATAAACAGCCTTACCTGGTAAATTTTCATTTGCATATTTCACTTTATTATTTGTACTTATATCCTTTAATCCATCAACATTAATTCTGTCTCTGTGTTCACGCAGTCCCATCTTTTCACTGAAATCACTGTACTTCTTTGATAATGTCTGATATTTGCATTTTGCAGCTATTAATTCGGCTGAATCATCTGCTAAACCTGATTGTTTTAATAATCTAATATCCTGACGATATTTTCTCATTAATGTTTCAAGTCTGCGTTGATATTGAGTAGCTTCATACTTGTTATATTCCTTACCGCCGTACTCTTTTTTCTCGTTTTCCTGCCTGTTTAGTTCTTCCAACTGTTCATCTGTATATGTTCTTACAGAAATGCCCGGAATAAACGAATAAAAAGTATGCCGGCAGTTTGCTCCACATAGTCCATCAACTTCTCCATAACCAGTCTCCCTTATAAATGATTTATAAAGAACACCATCCTGCTCTTTTTCAGCATTAGGATTAGCCTTGTCCCAATAGAATACTCTGCCTTGCCATACCTGATGTGTTGGTCTTGCTGTTGAGTGCCAACTTGTTTCTACAAATTCAGTATCAAGTTTCTGCATATTGTCAGCACTTATCTTACCTGTTACCTGATTAACTCCTGTAAGAATTGCTCTTCTTGCAGCAACATCTATTCTTGTGGATATACCTGAATCATAGTTAATACTTCTAACTCCACTTTTAGTCATTTCATCAGTTACTTTTCGAATAATACTGTTGTAATCAAATGTTCCATTTAACACATGCATAACTGCATTATCCATTGTATCTTTAAAGTAGTTATCCACTGTTTTGAACACTTTCCTACCATTTGGTTGTTTTACTACAAATCCCATTGTCCCGGTAATATTCTTTAACTGTTTTAATGTCTGCTCTTTGGTGGCTTCTATTAGTTGCTGCAATGCAACATTCTCTTCAAATGGAATAAACTCCTGCCCTACTGCCTGATATAAAGATGCATCTCTTAAGTACCCTTCCTTTAATGTATTGGAATACAACAAATCTATTTCTGCATCACTTAAATTCAATGCCTTTTGTATTTTCTTCTTTATGTCAGTTTTATTGGCTCCCATGTTATACAGCCTGCTTAATTCCCAATCGGCTGTCCTTGTAAGCTCACCAGTATCTGCAATTCGTCTGATAATGTCGTTCATTATGTCATTTTCCAAACATGAATATATATTTTCAATGTTCTTTGGAAATAAGTCTATTTCATCTGATTTGTACACTATTCATCATCTCCTGATGTCTCACCATCCTCTTGTTGCCCTGCTAACTTCTGCATTGCAACTTCTTCTGTCTCGCCATACCATTTCATTCTGTATTCAACCAAGGTCATTGCTCCCATAGCAACATCTGCTCTGTCTGTAGAACGTGCTTTTTCTGAATCAACAACAATACTATCATCCCATTCAAAGGAAGTATTAATATCTCCTTCAGGAGCCAGTCCGTATATGCTTACCCAGAAGTCCATAGCATCTATTAAATCTTTCAATGCATTCTGTAAAGCAAGTTGTGTATCAGAAACCATTGAATAAGAACGTTGCTTACTTGTTTTAATTTCTTCTGCTGTTTTATCCACATTGTTCGGATCTGAAAGTGTTCCATAAGCCAAATTACAATCAAATTCTACACGCTTTAACTGATTGTTAAATCCGTTATATAAACTCTGGTCTCTTATATCAGGAGAATATGTGTCCATAAGTGGCTTATCTGTTGCACCTGAACTATATTCAAGAGTTCTGTACAATCTATTCTTTCCACCGGGATATTCATATCTATCTGCTTCCTTATCATATTTAAGTAAGCTTTCTGCAATATGCACTGCTGCTTCCTTTGAAACAAATTCCCAATCAATCTGCGAATATCTTTCATCTGCCAATCTTATTGAATCAATTGCTTTAGAATACACCGAAACACCTATTGGTGATGCGGAATCTACTGTGTTTGCCAAAGGTACTTTAAAAAAGCCAAATGGTAACTTGCTTACATTCTTGAACTTGACTTCATTCTCCAGCATCTTCCACTTATCAACTGCTGTAATTTCAACCTGTGTTCCCAATATTTCAGGATTTGAACTTACAAACGCCATATTTTCAATTGTTAAAGTATCATCTTCTATAATATCTCTTTCTAACCTTGTATAAATTTTCTTGTTTTTCCTAAACTGCTCTGTAAAAATGCAGTCTGTTATGTTTCCTGAATCATCAAAAGATACCGGGAAGAAACAATCTGCCTGAATGTATTGCACTGCCAAACCATTTGTAGTTGTATATGGTTTAAACACTAAACTACCTTTTGCACAGCCATATTCCACATATTTTTTTAAATTCTCCAAAGCCTTAGCATAATAAGGTTCTATGTAATCCGCCCTTTCACTTCCTGTACATTCGCTTTTAAGTTCAAGAGTGACCAACCTTGCTATTTCCTGTGCTATACTTGCAGGAAGATTACAACTTTCATCACCTTTTTTTAACCAGGGTGATTTACCCTCATACATTGCACTCCATAATTCAATATGTCCTGCCATTGTAGTAAGGTAGGATAAATCAACCGGTGTTTCGGAATTATTATTTAATACCTTGCCAATTTGGCTAACCATATTTGAAAATCTCATACCTTACACCTCTATTCATATCTGATAAATCTACTAATATCTCTTTCAAATGTATATTCAAAGGCATCTAGTGAATCAATGTCACTTGTGCCATCATCTAATCGTTCATCTTCTGTTAAATTCTTTGGATTCCATAATGCTCCACATAAAGCACCTTCCAATGACCTGCAATGCTGTCCCATGTATTTGAATCTGCCCTGTCCTATCATTCTCTGAACAAATCGTATTCTGTCATTAATTGGTATCTTCATTGCATTTTCTATTCGTAACCAGCCTAATCCATTCTTTCTTGCTGTACTTCTTAGGCCTGCTATTAATGTCTGCTCTGCACTATCACAATACACATGTGTTATATAGCCATATAAATTTAATACCTTTAAACAGAAGTCAACAAACAGCTTTCCAAGTTTTTCAGGGTCTATGTCATTCTGTGAACAGTCCACCCATTCAGATGCCAATGGAACAATATCCATATAGCCCCTTGTATAACCTGTGGCACAAAACGCATGTCCTGAACCACTTCCACCAAAATCCACACCTATGTTAATTTCCATTATGTTTATTGGTTTCTCATAAACCTTAAAAGGATTAGGTATTTGTGTCTGTGCATCATTAAACAGCTTGTATACTGCCCCTTCTGCTGCAACCCACAAACCTCTTATGTATCTGTCATAATAAACAGTGCCTTTATATTCATTGCACAGATTTTCAACAAACTCCTTTGGTAAAAAAGGATTATCAAATATTGTGTATTGCTGGCAATATATGTCTGCATCAGAATCAAGAAACTTCTTAAACCAATGGCTGGGATTGTCAGGGTTGCATGCACCATCAAAGCAACTGTATGGCTTATCCATACGTGATTTTAATAACTCAAATACTTCTTTGTTCCACTCTGCAACTTCATCACCATAAACATATTTAAGGGATGAACCTCTAAGTTTTGATACCTGGCTTACTTTTTCAGCACCAAGACAATAAGCATAATCTCCAAAGATGCTTACAATATTATTTGAGCCTATGTCACCGATTAGTTTAGGGCCATATATTTCTCTCATTGGTTGCAGAACGTTTCTTTCAATAGTTCCTTTTGAAACTCCTATGATTGCATTAAGTCCATCCTTGCCTACTCTATCTCTGATTCTTGATGGTATGGTATATAGGTTATCCATATAGGATTTGCCGGAACGTGTTGCCCCGGTCTTAATGTTATATCTGTGATGTGCGTTCTTAACAAACTCCATCTGTTTATCACTTAGAACCATCAACATCACCTGCCTGCTTCTTAATCTGCATTAACAATTCATCTACTCTTGATAATTCATCTTCATTTGCCTTGCCTGTTGCTCTATCCACTTGAACATTAAGAAGCTCTATTCTTGCTCTTTGTTCAGATGTTGCTATATCCATATGACTTGCCAGCCAATCAAGGGCCTTCATTCTGTCTAAAAGCTTTACTGATGAATTCTTCAAATTAATGTCTGATATTAAAGTACCATCTACTTCATCAGAGTTTTTAAACTTAACAACATTTAGTTTCTGTCTTAATACTTTCTCGTTGCCATCTTCATCCTTAATCTTTACAGGGCCAAAAGGTCCTATTACTTCTGTTTCTTCCTGACCAAATGTTACATAGTCGGTAATATCAGCAAAGGCAATGTCCATATACTTCTGGAATATGTCCTCTTCTGATAACATTTCTCTGTTTAATCGGTTTTGCTTTAATTCTGTTATACAATTTCTTATCTTTTCCTTTTGCAACAATCTGCAACCTGAAACTGCTGCAACATTATACTTTACTCCATAGGCTTTCATATATGCCTTGGTTGCATTGAAGCAACGTACATAATATATGCAAAATAATCTCTGTTCATCAGTTAATTTTTCGTCTTCAATTACCTGATTTACCTCTTCAAAAGAAGTGGTATTTTTTGTGCACACTTTTTCCTTTTTTGTGTGCACACTTTTTTGACCTTTTCGGTTCCAATTGTATCTCGTTTTCCATGATCTAACTGTATTAATAGTTACACCATACTTCTCTGCTATCTCTTTATATTTAAGACCATTCATATAGTCTGTTTCTGCCTGCTCATATTTTTTTAATTCATTGCTCACAACACCACCTCTCTTACTTTTGTGTATAAAAAAAGACCTTCCAGACATTGCTACCTTTGTAACATTATCTGGAAGATACATTTCTTATAATTTACATATTACTTATTAATATCTGTATCAATAATTTTAAATATTCTCTTTATAATCATAAATAAATTAAACAACATTATAAATGACAAACTATATATTACATAACTAAATACAATCTTATATTTACCTATGTATACAATAAATAAACAACAAATTAGCAACAAAATACTTATCACTATCTCATACATAATAGCATAATAAGTCTCAATTATCGCTCTTTTCGAAATTAAATATTCAGAACGATAGTATGTATTGTCATTGTTTATTTTTGCTTTCATATCTATAATTGTTGTAAGCATAGTAAATCCCATTGCCGTTAAAATAGAAACTATAATTGTAATTATATTTATTATATCTGAATCTATCACTTTAAATGATGCTGCAACAATTCCAAGCAGTATTGGCACAACTGTATAATTTAATATTGGCAATATCAACCATTTTGAACCATCTTTACTCTTAAAGCATCTCATATGATTTATTACTATTTCTTTCACAGACAGATAGTCTAAACCTGCACCAATCTTACTTATTATCATAATGATAGCCACAATTATTAACCATATATATTTTATATTCGAAGTGACAAAACTTATCATAGCTGATTACCTCTTTCTATTTTACTGTGACTCCCATCAACCCAAGATATTCATATGCTGTACTCTTCATACATTCCTTTAATGAATTAAATACAGGAATGCCCTGATGAATAGCCACTTCGTCTGTAATATCTTCATTTATTCTTAATTCCTGTGTATCATTAAAATTAATAGTTTTGGTTTTATTTTTGACAGAAAACTCTAACTTAAGTTGATCATAATCAAATCCTGGGATTTCAAGAACCTCTGTACTTGCTCTCTGCCCCCTTAAGCATTCCATTATTATGTTTCTTTTACTTTTAAGAAATCCTACAGGCTTGAAAATCACTCTTTCCTCTTTCAATGATACTCCATTATTAACCCCTAAACTATTTGCAATATCTTCAGGTACTTCATACCTAATCATTCTTATTTTCTGGAGTATGCCTTTCTTCATTATCCTTTCAATATATTGTATTGGATATAATGGCTCCAGCAACAAACTTAATTCTAATTTATTATGCCTTATGCATTTATTAAGATACTTCGTAAAAACTGTTTTTATTCCTAAATTTCCAAACGTCTGCAAAATTACCACTGCCTTTGTTTTATTACCTTTTGCTACCGCAATACAAAATCCAAATGGTAAAACTTCAGCTTGTGTAGGCCTCTTTTCAGATGTAGATCCATCAGCAATATCAAAAAGTTCTGATTGTACACCATACTCTCCTGTCTTAACAAGTCCAGACAGTATACTATATTCTTCTCTGCCTCCTACCTTAACATCTTCTAACACTACGTTATCAAACTTATAGACTTTCTCTTTTGCCCAATCCTTAGAATAATCATCTCCTGTATAATCAATATATTCATTAATTATTTGGAGAATATTTTTGAAATTTTTAACATCATTCAAATTTATATTCCTTTCTTGTTCTCCATCATACAATGACATTCCATAGATACTTAATCCAACTCTTTTTGCCATTTTCATCTCCTCCAAGCCTTTTCTTTTATCATATATCTTAATATGACAAAGTTCAACAGAAAAAGACAGTCCTTCGACTGCCTTAACTGTTTCATTACTTGGGGAGTATGAATTTAAAAATGAAAAACAAGCTTTACATTAACCTACTTTTACGAGTGTAATTGTATCATACTATTTCTGTTAATTGTGTTAATTTGGTTAATCTTTTAGTTGTTTTGATATTATTTGCGATACTCGTCCATGAGTATACCCAACTTCATTTGCAACATCAGAAACCTTCTTTCCCTCAATGTATCTTAGTGTAAAAATTTCCTTCACAGTCACATCTACAATGCTTTCAATAAACTCTTCTATTTTCGCATTGTCACTTCTTGCTTTACTCACTTCCTGCTTCCATTTTTGCAGCTTATGTATCCGTTTATCTGATTCCACAGGTTCTTCCATTTGCACTGCCATGTGTGTTTCAATGTAGGGATGTTCATTCATTGAACTTCTAACTTTTCCATACACTGTCGGAATATCTTTGTACTTTTCATCTTCTATCTTTTTCATATTGCGTTCAATTAATCTTTCATTAACCTTGTACGCTTCTAACTCTTTTCTTGTCACGATATCATTCCTTTCTTAAATTATTGCATCAAAAAACCAACCACCGAATATTGGTAGTTGGTCTTTTTAATGATTACAATTCTAGTAACTTTCTCATTGTTTCCACGAACACTTCTATATCCGCAAAATAATTTGGGTAAGCCGCTCTAACAGACTCCATTGAATTTGCTGATATTAATACTGCATCTATATTATTGTCATTAAGTTTCTCTATCTCATTGTATAACTGTGTTGCTTGTTCAATTTGACTCGGCTTAAATGGATAAATACTTAAAACTCTTTTACCATAATTAAGCTTTAATATATAATAGCCACCTTTAAAGTCTTCTTTTTTAGTATTTCTAATTGCTACATTTATAGCACTTAATCTATTCACAATGTTACACCTAAAGTCTATCTCTTTAATCTCATCCACTATTTCAATAAGATTTTCAGAAGTATTAGGCACCACTGGAGTTTCTTCAACTATTGCAAAAACTGACGACACCAACGAAAAAAATCTAAGCACGTCTTCATCACCCATACTAGCTTTTAGTTGACTTTTTGTATAAACTCCCATCATTTCCACCGCTGTTGCCCATGTATGTTGTAAACTTGTTCTGAATTGAATTTCAATAAGCATATTCCGATTATATGTTTCTGTTTTATCACTTTGAAATTTGTACACCATGTGATAACTTCTATATCCTGATTCTTTAGGATGACTAATATAGTCATCTTCTCTTTTCAAAATATGCCTTATTCTTGAATTTTTATACTTATTTAATGATTTGTATACATCATCAATATCATTCACAATAACTCTACAACCACCTAAATCTTGCATTCCATATAAACTCATATGTGGAAATCTTTCCAACTTCCCAACAATAGAATCCAATCTTTTTAATCTCTGAACAACAATTGCGTTTTTATTGCTCCTTCTTAAATTACTTGTTATTACATGAAGAGGATATGCATGTGCAGCTCTCCAGTTATTTAAAACTTTTAATGCATCTACGATTTCTTTAACCTCTGCGTCCTTTAAATTAGATATAACTTTTCCAGCTTTATTAATCTGATTTTTAGAATAAAGAACCTCTTCCCAACCCTCATTAGTACTTTCTGTGTTCATAATGTCTCTCCATCGTTTTTCTATCATTATATCACACATGTCCATATTATCATTTACTTTTTTCATTTTAATTACTCCTATATAATATATTATATTTAATTCCAACTACCACTATTCAATTGTCAATGTTCTGCTGCTTTTTCTATACAATTATGTAGTAAATTTCATATGAAGATATCTACCCTCATATTCTGTTTCCCAATAGTAATCTCCAACATACCAATCTTCTCCCATACACAACTGGTCGCACCATTCCTTACACTCATCAGTACCCTGCTCCTCGCCAGAGTATTCGGCAGTAATGCCAGCGTAATTGCTATCCATACCATCCATATAAAGATTTTTACTACACCATTCCTCAATTTCTTCATTTAATGCATTTCTCTGTTCTATCTTATCTACAATTTCTTTCGGAATTTTATCCATCTAGTCCTCCCTTTCTTGTTGTACAATTAAATGTTCTTTCATTTTTGCTCCACAGCTTGGGCAGTAATCTGTCAATGTATCTTCTTCGCCGTTATGCTCCCACCCACAGCAAGTACATTCAAACACGTCGTAAACGGGATAGCCATCTGCATAGCCGTCATATTCAGTTCCTATCCACTGTCCTTTGCGTCTTCCCGGTCTCGATTTAACTTTTAATTTATTGACATCTCTAACTATCTTGTCATATAAATCTAAAGTGATTTTATCTGTGTAGTTGTTATCTGCTAAAATCTGTAAAACATCTGCTTTCTTAATATATTCGTCCATTACTACTCCTCACTTTCTGCTAATTTTGCGTATTTCCAAAAATTCACGTCATGTTCGTTTACAGCACTCCAAGATGTTTTTCCCTCTTTCCAAACATACACCCTTCCATTTTCATATTTAGCAAAATACCTTTTAATCCATTCTGATTTTAAGATGTCTTTAACCAATATCGGTGTATCAACTTTGACCTTGCTCCAATCAACTTCTGGTTCTTCGTATTCGGAGAAAAGCCACTGCTCTACCTTTTTAGGACTACATTCGTCTCGGTCTTTGAACACACAATTTAGACAGAAAAGCTCATCACACATTTTCGGATTTCCTGTTACTGCATCAATACCTATGTTTCTAATTATTATTTTTTTCAATTCATCTTTATAAAATTCTTCGTTTGTCATATTTAACCTCCTACAACATCCATTCTCATTTGCCTGTTCTCAGGCTTTTTGTTTCACTCCTTAACATTTCTTAACATTTTATTAAGTCATCTATTGTCATCTGCTTTACTGGAACATCTTCCCATTCAACTCCTATATAATCCAACACTTTGCCCCATCCGTACTGTTCTCCTGTTGCTTCATCTATACAACATTTGTACATCCAAAACTCCCATTCTTTAGGATTTTCTTCTCTCAATCTATCGAATCTGTGTGGTCTTTTTTCAAGATGTATTCCAAATCCACACATTGAGCATCCGGTTCTTTGAGCTTTTGTTGTTCTTAGTGTTCCATCTGGTTCTTTTTCAATCACACCATATATTTCTGGAATGATTGTTTTAAGTGGTTCATATGGAATTATCTTTCCTTCCTTATTTCTGCTATAAGGTTGTTGCATATATAATTGTTCAAAAATGTCTATATGCTCTAAATACCATTGATTCATTTCTAAGGCTAACTTCAATATGTCTTGCCTTAAAAAGATTGCAAATGGTGCTGATCTGATGGTTGTCTTGCCATAGTAATTACATCCATGTTCCACAAGAGCTTCTTCTCTCTGACCACCTTCTGATGCCATCATTCCAAGATATGCATGTGAATTATGCTCTTTTGCCCAATCATCACAAGGCTTTTCCTTCAGGTAATAGCAGCAATCGTTTGATACTTTAAAATCAGGTTTGTTATAATTAACACCTTCATTCTCATTTTCGTAACCACCAAATAAATTCAACCATTTTTGTGGCAATTTCATTCTGCTATTCTTTGCAAAATGTCCTAACTCTCCACATTCTCCTGTTATAATTGCATGTCTTACAGTCTTATTCTTATCTGTAGGATTTTGAAGTAACTGTATTTTTCCTGCAATACGCTTACTTATTACTGGAAAACCAATATTGTTTAATACATCAACCTTTGTCTTGTATGATTTAACAATTTCTATACCTAATGCTTTGTGTACTTTTTGAATACTTTTATCTTCAACTCCCGATACAGATATTCCCGGTACATTTATTCCTATGCTTTTAAGCCATATGTATAGCGTAATACTATCTAAACCACCAACAGATACATGAGCATTAAGTCCACGTTCATGCATTTCATCATAAAACTCCCATGCTATACCTTTTTGTCTTGATAACTTGTCCTCATATGCAAGATTCTGTTTCTCCGTAAATTCTCTTTTTTTGTCTTGCTTTGCTTTCTTCCATGCATTCTTTACAAAATCAGGAGCATCTTTTGTTACATATTCATTTTTCTCTATTAAAAATTCAAATTGTCCTTCCATTTCTTCCAGGAGTAAGAATTCTTTTATGTGCGCACAACTCTTCTCCTTTCGATTTTTTTATTTAATTACTGTTCTTAAGTCTCTTCTTTCAGTCTCCATATCAATTCCACATTCTTCTGCAATTATTTTTACCTGCTCTTCCCAATTGCTGTAATCCTCTGCAATACATTCAGCTTTTAGGTCAAATCTTTTAAACATCTGCTTAATTCTTTTGTTACCAAAACCAAATTCATCATGCATTGTTACAGCCATAAGAATTTTTATATATAAGATTGTGTTATATTTAACATTGTCACTGAATTTATCTAAATCTGCCTTAGATACCCTTAAAGGTAGATCTATCGCATTACGCATCTTCAAATCTTCTTCCAATGCATCTATTCCCTTTTCCTTGGCAAGCCTTAAAGCATAAGCCATTCCTTCACGTCTCGCCTGCTCCTCTTTTGATATTTTTGCCATTTTTCTTTCCTCCAACTTTTAATTCGTTTGCATATGGTTTAGACCTGAATGCTTTCACAGCATAACTTCTCGGTCTTCCAAAATTAACGAATAAATCTTCTTCATGCGTTAATATGTGTCCAAATGCTTTTTCCGTATTTCTCACTAACGCTGATCCTCCTGCTGGCTAGTTGCCTAACTGTTTTCTTTTTAGTTCCAGCTCTGCTCTTTCCCTTGCGATTGCTCTCAACTGTTCTTTGTCTTCGTATGATAAAAAATCTGCCATTTGAATCATAAACTCCTGTCGGTCCAGTTCTGCAATTCTATTATTTATCTCTACAACCACGTTAGAATTAAATCTGTTCATTAGTTTTTCCTTTCTTCATATCGTCAAACATCTTCCGGTTATTTAACAGTGCCTGCTTTTCCAATGCATCATGATCATATTCACGTTTCTCAAATGCAGCAAAGGTGTTTTTCTTTGTGTTACGTTTAATCGGATAAAATGTGTTCCAATCTCCTGCTATTGCATTACTAACAACTTCTATCTTCTCTTTTGTGTTTGCTGCCACCTGATTTAAGCGGTCAATTAAAATCTTTAACTGATAGCCAACCACCGGTTTTCCTTTCTTCTCACGCATTATCAGATATTGCTCGAATAATTCATTTAATTTTTTATCAGAAAAATAACCACTGCTTTTATTTTCTTTATTTTCCTTTACTTTACTTTCCTTTACTTTATGTATTTTCTCTACAGATAAACTTGAATTAATCTCGGATTTACCGCAATTATTCTCGGATTTATCTTCAAAAAGGGTAACTTTAATATAGGATGCTGTTTCTTCTTCTTTTAAGAGCCAGTATTTACCAACAATTATTGCTTTCTTACTTGCTCTTGTCTTTACAGCTTCCTGATACCTTTTTTGTATTCCGGCAGAGGTAAGAACCTTGTCCGACTGAAAAAGTTTGCTATCAAACAGTGACCGTTCCAATAAGAAGTTTAATACCTGCTTCACCTTGTTACTTTCCATATTTAAATCATCTGAAATTATGTATTCAAAGTCTTCATCAACAATTAGAAAATAACCATTTTCCTTATAAATCTCACAAAGCAGATATTGATATATAACTATTCCATCTGCTCCATATCTGCTTTTTAAGATTTTTATTTTTTTATCTGAGAAAAAACCAACATCAAAGGGAAAGTATTCCAAACCTTTTTTTATTGGTCTTGCCATTCTCTTAGTCTCCTTGCGTAGTCTCTATGCCTACCAACACACCAGCTTCTTCATTCTGCTCTGTGTACCTTTTATGTACTTCCAGTTTACAAATCTGTGTGTCGTCTCCATAAGCTACTTTATTTAATGCGTCACATATAACCTTTGCTATATTGTCCGCATCAGGTTTCTTACATGGAAGTTCTTCTCTTGCTTCCATTAAGAAACGTCTTTTCTTGCTTGTACTTTTGGGTATTTCGAAAACTGCCTCAATGTACATGTGAATAGGCTCTTTATTAAAATACCCTTCAAACCTGTTCTCTTTTGCCTGCTGAACATAACTTGTTTTTATCAGGTTTTCATAGAGAACAGTTCCCTCAGGAGTAATGCTCTGCATTCTCCCAAGTTTTGGATTATAAAATGTTCTCGCCCTTGCCTTTCCCTTTGGTGGGCCCGGAACCTTAAACTGCATTTCCATTCTGTATCTCCTTTACCCTTCTTCGTGTTGCCAGCAAGGACCAGCCAATTCTTTTTAGTCTGCTGTCTTCCTGCTTAAAATACTTG
>OGYV01002114.1_pt1 | contig 13472 bp, 10 predicted proteins | sample 1576651 | NCBI WGS metagenome assembly OGYV01 (sample SAMEA3541570, study PRJEB24748) | human gut metagenome | biome: human gut; feature: human-associated habitat; material: faeces | place: China | collected 2012
GAGTTTTTATTTTCCAGGTTTATAGAAAGATCTTAAATTCTTCCTCTGTGAACTCCGTGTCCTCTGTGGTGAACTTATGGTGAGGTTCTTTATCTCAACCATTTCTTTATCATCTCCTTCAGCTTTTCCTGAGCAATCGGTTTCGAGATGAAATCGTTGCATCCTGCCTCTTCGGCAGCTTTCCGGTCATATTCATAAGCATAAGCACTCTGTGCGATGATAGGTACATCTGCGGACAATTGCCGGATGATCCTGGTAGCTTCCAGCCCATCCAGATTGGGCATTTTTATATCCATTAATATCAGGTCCGGTTCCGCTTCATCGTACATGGTTACAGCTTCCATGCCATCTCTGGCACGTATCAGGTGGTATTTCCTGCCCAGAATCGCATTTAGCAAGTCATAATTGCTGTCGGTATCTTCTGCTATCAGGATGGTAGCCTTATCGGTTTCCGCCTCCGTTACTTCCATGGATTTACGTTCCTCCTTGCTTCCCGCCGGCTCTTTTGTCCGATCGTCGGCTTCCGGATATTGCCGGTTGTCGGTTTCTCCGTCCCGATGTTCTTCCTTATCGGCCTTCACATCTTGCATTGCGCTTTCCAGAGGCAGCCAGAAGGTAAATGTAGTACCTGTCCCCACTTCCGAAGAAACGGATATTTCTCCTCCCAGACGTTCGATGATAGTCTTGCATATCGACAATCCCAACCCCGTGCCCTGAGCGAAGTTATTGAGCTTGGCAAAGCGCTGAAACACCCGTCCCAACTTCTCCGGTTCGATGCCCAGTCCGGTGTCTTTTACGTAAAATACCACTTTTTCGGCTTCTTGCCTGTAGCCGTAGCTCACGCTGCCTTGTGTCGTGAACTTAAATGCATTTCCTATCAGGTTAGAGAATACCTGGAAGATCCGGTTCTTGTCCGAGTGAATGCTCAAAGCTTCGTCCGGCGAGTCGAATTTCAGTTCCACTCCTTGCGGGCAGCGGAACACATGTGCATCATGAATCTCTTTGCAAAGCGTGTGCAGCTTTACCGGTCCGTAAGTGAACTCCACGATGCCCGATTCTATTTTCGACAGATCCAGTATTTCATTGATCAGTTGCAGCAACCGTTCGTTGTTGGCATCCACTATTTCATAATATTCTTTTCGCTCTTCCGGGTTTTCGCTCTCCGAGATGATGCGTGAGAATCCTACGATGGCGTTGAGCGGTGTCCGTATTTCGTGGCTCATATTGGCAAGAAAGGCCGACTTCAGTTTATCCGACGTCTCTGCTTTCTCTTTCGATTCCATCAGTTCGCGGCGCATCAGTTCCAGCTGAGTAATGTCCCACTCGATGCTGACAATGATGGGCGAGAAGTCTTCACTTTCTACTATGATTTTTTGTTTGTCCAGAATCAGCAGATTGCCATTTTTGTCTTTACCTTCCATGATCCAGTGCATCCCTTTTCCGGTATTGGCAATTTCCATGTCCTCTTTCCGTTTCTGCTGTGCCATTTCCAGCGGATAATAATCGAAATCGTTCATACCGATGGCGTTTTCCGCGCTGATATCCCGGTTATACGATTCCCGGTTTCGGTAGATATACCGGAAATCATTCTCTATATCCTTCACAACGATCCCCGCCGGGAGGTTTTCCATCGTGGTATCCATGATGCGGTTGAGCCGTTTTATCTGCGATTCGTACCGTATACGTTCCGATATGTCGTGTGTAAACGACCAAAAGGTTTCTTCTCCGTCATCCGTTGTCACGCTGTACATCGTACCCTCAAACGCCAATGTGCTTTTATCATGCTTCAGCGGGTGGTAGGCCAGGAAGTTGAAATTCTGTCCTTCCCGTATGCTGTGGTAACGTTCTTCCCAATCCTTCGGACTGTCCATGTCGCCTACAATGTCGAAAATCCGTATTTGCGATAGGTCCGCCTGTTCCGCGATCCGGTGGTTGAGCCTGAACTGTCTGTTGGCAAATATCAGCGTGCCGTCTTTCCGTGCCGCATAAATACTTTCTTTGGCATTGTTGATGGCATGCGTCAGCGTGTTGATGTCATTCCTCTTCCGCTGGATGTCCGTAATGTTCTGTATATATCCTTCCAGAATGATGTTACCGTCTTCTTCTTCACCCCTCAGGTAGCATTGCTGGCGCATATAGTATACCTGTCCTTCCAGCAGAATGCGGTATTCGATGTACTCCTTTACCAGTTTACGGCGGTTTGCCTCCATCCATGTGTTCACGGCAGGCAGATCTTCGCTCAGAATGGTCTCGTAATAATCCTGAAAGTTGATGCTCCGCTCTTCTTCCGTACATACTATTCCGTTGTATCCCCGATAATAGAATGTCTTTTCGCGCGATGAATATTTCCATTGCCCTATCTGTGCCGCTTTTTGTATCTCTTTCAGTTCGTAATTCGTACGTTCCAGTTGCAGCTTTACGTTGCTCCGTGCCGTGATGTCTCGATATTGGCACAACACCTTGTCGCCGTCATACGGCTGCATGATGCATTTGAAGTAGTACGTTTCGCCTCCTTCCAGCGGCAGCCTGTAGTTGCGGTTCACCGTTATCCCCTGTTGGGTCACCCGGCGGAAGTCCGGCAGCAGTTTCTGGAAGGTATGGTCGGGAAGCAGATTGAACAGATTTTTTCCCAAGAGCCTGTCTTCTTGCAGAAACCACAAATCGCTGTGCGGGTCGATGTCCAGACACGTGCCGTTTTTGTCCACCAAGATCAGTGTGTCAGCTGTCAGTTGCAATATCTTATGGGCATTGTTTACGTCATGCAGTATTCTATCCATGCTTTGTTCGGTTTATTGGTTTAAGGATTCTGTTTTCGTTCTTTGGGCTTTTTCCCATGCTCCTGTTCCTTTCATTTTACGAAGGTAGTTAACACCTTTCATCACGTTAATGTTCATAAACAGGAAATAATATGGGATGAATAACAGCTTGTTTTTTATTTGCCGGGCAGACAGGTAATAGCCTCCCATCGCTAAGATGTAGAACAATACCTGAAGTGCCAGAATGGTGCCGTACCAGATAGGAGAGCCCCCCATCAGCAGTATGGCAACGTTGAGCGGGAGCAAGGCGAACAGCAGCACCGGGGCCACCGACCACCGCAGCACCCTGTGTGATATATACTGGAAACTCAGCACTCCGTAACGGAAGGGATTGAGCAGTTCCCTCAGCCGCCAGACAGATTGCAGTCCGCCGGCGGCAATGCGCACCTTTCTTTTCTGCTCTTCGCCCATGTCTGCCGATCCGCTTTCGATGGCATATGCCCGGGTGCAATAGGCTATCTTGTATCCCTGCATGGCGATGCGCAGCGACAGGATGAAGTCATCCAGCAGTGTGTCCGGTTCCATCACCGTGAACAGCTCCCGGCGTATGGCAAACAGCTCGCCTGCGGCTCCCACAGCCGAATAGAGACGTGCGTCCAGTGCTTTCAGTGTCGATTCATATTTCCAGTATATGCCCTCGCCACCGGCTGCGGCTCCATCCTTTTCTTGCACGGCAATGCGTTTTTCTCCGGCCACGCATCCCACCCCCGGGTCCTCAAAAGCCAACACGATTTCGCGTATCGCTTCTCGGTTCAGCATTGTGTTGGCGTCGGTGAATACCACAAGTGGCGTGTCCACCAGTGTCATCCCCCGTGTCATGGCAGCGGTTTTTCCTTGCCGCAGGGGTTGGAAGTGGACGGTGGCCTGCGGCCATGCCTTCAGTCGTTCGTTGGTAGAGTCGTTGCTTCCGTCGGTGGTCCACACAATGTGCAATTTGTCCTCGGGATAGTCCAGTTTCAGGCAGTTGCGCATTTTTTCGTCCACGACGTCTTCTTCGTTAAAGGCTGTGATAAAAAGTGTCACGTCCGGCAGCAGCTTGTCGGGCGGGAGTTGCCGCTTGACGGGTTTCACAGTGAGTTCTTTGAGCTTGACCAGTGTGTAAAGCAGTATTCCGTATCCCAAGTGGGTATAGAATACGAGGAAGAGGGCAAGCCAGAAAAGAATTTGTACGGTGATCATAGTATTTTTTATTTTAATTTTATTTAGGTTGAATCAGGTTGTCGTCTTCATCTTTATATTCTTTTCGGGAGGTGAATATTCCTCCTATGTTTCTGAGAGCATTGATCGCCCGCACTTTGAAACTGCCGGCTAATGATCCGTCAGCACTTATGGTGCCATATCCTGTGACCGCACGTGCCTTCTTTTTACGTATAAAGTATATTTTTCCATACTCTTTGAGCCGTAAGGCCAACGATCCGTCTTCACCCCGTTTGATGTCTGTGCGTATCCCTGTTTGGCGGGCGTAATCCGTGCGGTATGCGAATACCAGTCCTCTTACACTTAATTCCGGGCGTTTGATTGATTGTATCCATAGATGAATATCCCTGAGAAACTCATATACTTTTAATCCGGTCCGGGAGTGTTCTTTGTCGGGTATATAACTCCATAGTGAACTTACCGCCACAACTCCGGGACGCTCTAATGCGTTAACCATTGTCTCGACATAGTGCGGAGGGTACAAAGTATCGGAATCAATATTAATGTGATATTTTCCCCGCGCACGATTTAATCCGCAAAGTCGGGCGTGTCCGCAGCTGTGTTGATATTCTATCGCATATGGTACCCCTGTCGCTTCATAGATTTCTGCCGTCCGGTCCTTAGAATCATTGTCTGTCCCGATAATCTCCACCGGATATTTGCACTTCATCTCACTTAAGGACCACAGGCTTGCCAATAAACGTTTCTCTTCGTTATATCCTATGACGGAGACTGTAACAACCGGAGAATCCGACTGTAGCTTTCTCAAATTCTCACGAACTTCGTCAATGACATTTTGCGGTGCTTCAGCAAAAGGTTTTTCGTATACTTGCAAATATTTTGTATACCACTTCATCATTTACTCTTTTGTTACTTTTAATGTTTCAAATAATGTTTTTTTATTCTCTTAATTTATTTTTGTGATTATTTGTCTGTTATATTCTTCTCCCGCATCGGCTACTTGGCTTCCATTCAGGGCCTCGTTCACATATTTGCGTTCGAGTTTCACTTTGCGTCGCGCGCCCATACGCCACCATTCATATTCCACATCCACGTGCCCGATGTCGATAGCTTGGTATCCCGCTTTGAACAAATCGTAGGCCAATACTGTAGCTGTGGGGCCCAATGCGATCAGGAAGAGCACGTTTTTGTTTTGTTTGCATGCTTCTGCCCGGATGCGATTTATAGAGTTGAAAGCGTTACAGGGCGGGCATAAAATCCGGTGGATGCTCTGTGCATTGTCAAAGAGGTCGTTGCCCACCCCTAAACGGCTTTTTTCGCCTTCGATAAATATGATGTCTCTGCCTTCCCAAATGCCTTTCATGTCATGGAACCATTTCCCGCATTCTCTTTTCGATTTAAAATCCATATAAGGACGTGTGACAAATGTATTATAATAGGTTCGTCCGGGAAGTAATAGCCGGTCCCACCACGGGCCGTAGATAAAGAAGTGAGTGCGCCAGAATCTTCGCGCTTTCCGGTTGTAGCGTTCCAAATGCTGAAAAACATCGGATATGCATACTAAATGTTTATCATTATCGCTGGTCAACACCTCTTTGAGCCGCTGGGCCAGTTGGGGATTACCTTCTTGGAAACCAATTCTTTTGTGGGCGTTGGTCAATAACATTTCTCCGTCACCAAAGCGGCTGACGGAGCATCGGTCTTGTATTATTTTCCGGATCGTTTCATCTATTGATGCCACTTGAGGGATAATCTTTTGCCGTCTGCGGAGAACTATATACCAAAAGTTATACCACTCCACCGTACTGCCATATTTCAATTTATGGTATATCCGGGTTATAAGCTGCGTTATGTTCATGATAGTAGTTTTTTAAAGAGTTCGTCCCATTGTTGCATGATTGTATCCAGATGAAATTTTCGTATGCTTTGTTGTGCCTGTTTTCCCATCTGCTGTCGTTGAGCTTCATGCTCTATCAGGTAGATGATTTTTTCGGCCAGGGATTCGATGTTGCCGTTTTCGGCCAGCAATCCGTCTTTTCCGTCTGTAATGATGTCGCGTGGACCGCATGGGCAGGCAAATGCTACCGGAGGGATTCCACATGCCATAGCTTCTGTTATGACCATGCCAAACCCTTCATAACGTGATGAAAGTATGAAAATAGAACTTCGGCGCATTTCTGTTGCTATGTCATTGGTAATGCCGTTCAGATGGCATGTTTTTTCTATATCCAGTTTCCGGGCTTGTTCTTGATAAGCAGCTCGGTCGCCTGCGCCAAATATCTCCAGTTCCCAGTCCGGATGTTTACGGCTGACGATCTGCCATGCAGGCAGCAGTATGTCGAATCCTTTTTGGTAGGTGTATCGCCCGACGGCAATAGCCCGGTGTGCCGTCCCTTCGGCTGTATGCTCTACTTTAAAAGAGATCGGGTTGTATATGCGAATGACATTGTCCAGTTCCGGCCACATCTCTTTATCTTCATCTGTCAACACGACAAAACGGTCCAGCTTACGCAGTTTATTAATCAGTTGCCCGATCCATAATTCTGATAATTTCCGGCGGACGAAGTGTGGAAGGAACTTTTGGTGTTCCAGGCTGCGGTAATTATGCCGGCTGAAGTGGAATTCGCCGATTTTCAGGCTACCGTCTTTGATGGAAGTTAAGAAATTAATCTCTCGCCGCAAAACGGAAATTGTAATATCCGGACGGATTTGCATCAATGCCTCAGTCAACCGTTTCTTATAGATTCTTTGCAGTTGGCTGTATTTCCACAATCGCTGCCACAGATACTTGGCGGTTGTGTATATGTGATTGAAATTGAGGTCCAGATGGATGATGTGGACTTTCTCTGATAAAGGATAATAAGGAGGCAGTTCTTTATTTTCAGTCTGGATGACGTATATGTCATATCCCAAAACGTCGGCCAGATAGTTCATTTTTAATGTAAGTACCCTCTCCATGCCACTTGCGACAGTGAGTTCGGGGATACAGTAGGCTATTTTTATGGGTTGTTTCATAGTTCCTCGATTACATGTTTCATTTGCGCTTCCCACGAAAGTTTATTCCGGATGGAGGCTCGTATGTCAGCCGGTCGGATCTCTTTTGCCGAATGGTAGAATCGGACCACTTGTCCGATGTCTACCGGAGATTCGTCTGCCGATATCTTCAGGATGTAGGGCATCGATTCGAAGTCCGCATCTGTTTCTGAATAGATGAAAGGGATACCTCTGGCAGCGTACTCGCGATTTTTCAGTGACCGCAGGTCTGTGATTCCGCTTCGATGGCGCCCCAGGCTGCCTATTCCTATTTGACATTGGTCGAATACCCGGTTCAGAGGTTCTCCGAACAAGGGGCCATGGAAGATAACGTTTTGTTCTATTGCCCCTTCCTCCACCAGGGCGTGGTATTCGTCGACGACTGCCGGTACGCCCTGACCTACGATGTGTAGCTTGACATCTTCCCGATGCTCGTGCCGGAGGTAGTGTGTCAATCCCCGGATGACACGGTCGAATCCGTGCCACGGGTGTATGGTGGCTACGGCTATCAAGTGCAGTTCGCGGGTAGTGGCAGTGCTCTGTTTGAGGGGAATGAAGTCAAAATCGATTCCATTGGATATTTGTATCGTAGGGCGGCCGAAGATGGTTTTGTGGTCTGAGAAAGTGACAAACTTATCGATTTGCGTGGCCATTAATCCACGTAAGCACTTGTCTGCCATTAATACACGCCGATATGCCCATGGAAGACCTTTGTATTCCTGGTCATAGGGATAGGTGGGTATTTCCATGACAACTTTTACGCCGGCCCGCTTGAGGCGCCACAACATGCAGATCAAAAAAGGAGTTGTATTGTGGTCGCTTCTTACATAAACCAGTTGCATTCCGTTTGTCTTTACATAATGGACGATGCTGTTTAATTCGGTGCGTTTCAGAATTTTTCCCCGGATTCCGTTGCCATAATCCCGGAGGACATGGTTATTTATCATCCGCCGTTTGTGGTCGTGGGCGTCATCCAGCCAACAGGTATCTACTTCCAAGCCACACGCTTTGAGTGCCTTTATCTGGTAACGGATTTTCTTGCTGATCCCGTTTGCCTCTTCGAATCCGTGGAAGATAAGAAACAGTGCTTTCATTGTTTGTTTTGTTTTTAAGATGGGCTTTCACCCCCTGCTTTTACGTTTGTTCAGGATGCCTTTTGCCTTGCCGATGATGTCATATTCACCGGTCAACTGTATGTAGCACCCAAATATACAGAAAAATATAATGCTTTTTACAATCAGGGTCAGAAAAATGTTGCCTCCTTCTGTCAGCAGGCTGAGCGGATAGAGTACGGCTATCAGCAGCACACTGACCGCTAATGGTGATACAAGCTGAACCGCGAAATGCCGCAGGCTGCGGTGCAGTGTCACCCGGTACATCATCCAGTAGCATTGCACAAAGTTGACGGTAAACGTCAGTGTGATGCACGTGGCTACGGCTTGGAGTGTGCCTATCCGGAAAATGCCCAGCAGGATGCCCGCCACGTTGAGTACCGATGAAAACAGGCCGCACACAAACAGGCTTTTCGTATCGCCTGCCGCCTGAAAGATGGACCCGGAGGAGGAGAGGACGATCTGTATGCCTACCGACAGCGTGAGTATCCGGAATATAGGGATGGAGGGCATCCATTGGTCGCCGAACAGGATCAGGGTCACTTCGCCGGCCGTGAAGTACAGCAGCACGCTCAGCGGCAGTCCGATGAAGGCCAGAAAGCGGACAATGCGTTCGTAACCCGATGCCAGGCGTTCAAGGTCGTTCTGGTATTCGCTGAAGATGGGGTGCATCACCGGGGTGATCACCTGTGTGATGTTTTGTAACGGCAGCATCATCAGGCGGTACGATTTTTCATAATAACCCAGGGGAGACATTCCCATGTACTTGCCGATCAGTAGTTTGTCGAGGTTCCGGCTGAAGTAGTTGATGATGTTGAACAGAAACTGGTAGGCAGAGTAGGAGAATATCCGGCGCAACACGTCCAGCCCCAACGTAAGCCTCAGGCGCTGCGGATAGCGTCGTATGGAGACCACGAAAATCAGGATGCCCGACAGGATGGGCCCGATGACCAGCGCATACAATCCGGCTCCGCACAGAGCCGCCACTACGGCTGCCGCACCGGTGGCGATCTGTATGACGAAGCTTCGCAGGGCGATGAATTTGAATTCTTTGTTGCGGTAGAACAGTGCGTTGGGAACGATGGTGGCAGAGGCGAAAAACAGGTTGACGGCCAGCAGCTGGCACAGCGTCCGCAGTATTTCCCGGTCGTAGTAGGCGGCAATGGGCCACGAGGCAGCGGCGAAAAGCAGTGCCAGGCCGATGCCTGTCCAGATGGTGAAAGAAAAGAGTCCGGACAGGTTCTCCCGGGTCAATCCTTTGTGCTGGATGATGGCGGGTGACAGGCCTACGTCGGTGAACAGGTTGAAAAAGGCAATGATCACCGTGGCTATGGCCATCACGCCGAAGTCGTCCGGCGAAATCAGGCGTGCCAATACGCCCGCGACGACGAGTGACACCCCTATGCCGCTGTATTTGGCAAGGGCGGTATAGAATACTCCGGAGAAAAGTTGATGTTTGATAGACGTCATTCTTATGGTGTTTTTGAGTTTGATTCACCACAGAGGACACAGAGTTTTAATCTTTTATTTATCAAGAAAATTAAGAGAAAGATATTCTCTGTGTCCTCAGTGTCCTCAGTGGTGAAATGGATTCATAACTTTTGTTTTTTTAGCATCAGCACCATCAGTGTCCGTGTGCTGACGTATTGTTTGTAATGCCGCAGGCAGAGCAGGCATAGCTTGAGGCGCTGTCGTAAAGGTAATGTATGGGCTTGCCATACGGCGGCATCGAGCATCTGTCGCAAAAAGAGGGATATGATGTAATGGCATTCTTTGGGATAAGTTGGGATTTTATTCAATAGTTCGTTGGTTACGGTAAGGTATCCCTCCATGTTTTTCCATGTAAATTTTCGGGTCATGATAGAGTCTGTTCTGACACGGCGGTGAAAAAACGCACGGCAGATGAATCCTATGTGTGAAGCATGCAGATAGGCTTGTGCCATGAAAAGTTGATCTTCATGCAATATTCCGGGATAGAATGAAAGCTTTTCAGTGCTGATAAATTCCCGTCGGAATAAGTTGAGGCAGACTGATGACTTAAACTTGTAGGTTTCTAATTGTTGTTCCAATATATCTGTGCCTTTATATGTTTTTTCAGATAGTCCTGAGGTTCTTTTATAATCGAAAGGCTTATTGCCTGTATTGGCTTCACCGCTAAAGGTTTCCGCATCAAAAAAGACGAAGTCGAGAGCCTCTGCTATACATTTGTTATAGCAAAGCTCAAGTGCGTCCGGCTCTAAGAGGTCATCACTATCCATGAAATAAATATATTCTCCGACAGCATATTTGAGGCCTTCGTTGCGTGTGACAGACAATCCTTGATTCGTTTGTCCGTATACCTGGATACGGCTGTCTGTGGCAGCTATCTTGTCTATAACTTCCCGGCTTCCGTCAGTCGACCCATCGTCTATCACGATTATTTCCAAGTCCGTCAATGTCTGCCGGCAAATGCTTTCAAGTGCTTCCTGCACGTAGTTGCAGGTGTTATATACAGGGATAATGACACTCACCTTGGGGTGCCCGTTAGGTTGTTCCATGTTGTTTGTATGAGGTACGGTTCAATAGAGCAAAGATACACAAAAAGATTTAAATAAAGTCTTTTTCTCCTTCAGGAAAAAGGTGAGGCCTGCATGATGATTTCGTTCAGTATCTCCCGGCAACTGATTTTCACTTCCGAGTTTTCTTCTATGAAAGCAATGTAGTAAGCGATGATGTCTGCCAGTTTTTCAGTCGACATGTTTTTGCCGTGCTCCAGTTTGCATAGCAAGCTGCGGCTTATTTCCATCATCTCGGAGGCCTGTGTGGTAGATAAATTCGCTTTTTTTCGTAAGTTAATTAAAAGGGTTCCGATGGATTGGTGTACTATGTTGTTGGTTTTGGCCAACTCTTTTTCTTCGGGCTCTATCAGGAGCCTTTCCGGAGTTTTGTGTTTCTTTTTTGTCATGGTCATTTTAGTATAGTTGTTATGTATTCTGCAAATGTCGAGTATATTTTTTTAATAGTTGTGTCCTGACAGGACACAGATGTGGAAAAATAAAACTCCATCTTTGTAGCACAGGCCGATGGCCTGCAACACGATTCACCACAGAGTAACACAGCGTTCCACAGAGATGGTTCTCTCTTAATATCTTGTAAGCAAGAGGTTAAAAACTCTGTGAGACTCTGTGGTGAATCAAAATCAAAACACAATTATGGAAAGAGAACAATTTTTTATTCTGGAGAAAGATTTTCTTGCCGGACGGCAAGTGGGGGACTTGATACAGTCCTGCGGAATCGAGGGACTGGGGGCCTATATGGTAATCTTGCTTTATCTGCGTCATCAGCCCCGTTACAGGGGATGTTACACGCTCAGCCTGCTGCAACAGTTGGCACGGTGCAATAATGGGACCGTCGAGATGTTCGGGAACGTGATTCTCAATTTCGGGCTTTTCAGTCTGGACGAAGGAGAGGAGCCCGAATTCTACTCCCCGTATTTGGACAGGGTGATGGAGCCTCTCGAGAGAAAACGTGCGAACAGCCGCCGTAACGGATTGAAGGGAGGGCGTCCGGCAAAGAAGGTTCGTCCCGTGCGGACTGCGGACGAAACGTGTGTGCGGCATGGAGCGGAAACGGCTGTGCAGGAGCGCTTGCAACTTGCTGTGACTGAGGAAGAAAAACCCAGAAAAACCTACAATACAATACAGAACAATACAGAACAATACAAAACAGAAACAACAGAAAAGAGTGAGGACGGGGCAGCAGCCCCTGTCACTGCCGCTGCCATTGCCACTGACGAGGAAGATGGTCAGCTTCCGCTTCGTCCCTACACCGGTTGGGAGGCTATGGTGGACGAAATGCAGGCCGATTGCTTCTGGATGGAGATGGTGGGGATGCATTCCGGACTGGGCGAATTGTTTGTAGGCAGGCAGCAAGAGCTGGTCGATCTTTTCAAAGAGCATGTACGCCTCTATGCCAAGGAGGCGGAGATGGTGAACCTGAAGGAAACGAAACGCTATTTTGCCAACTGCCTGGCACAGGGCACGCGGACGTGTGAAATGTTCAGGCAAAAACTATACGCTCGGCAGGCGGTGGTGCGGCAGGCCGATGCTTATCGCTTCGAGACGCTGGTGGAGGGGCGCAGGACGTATCAGGGATATGACATTCCGCCCGAGGCACCTCCACGCCCCGGCGCTACGGCGGTATGGGACGAACGGGCCGGGAGATGGGGGACTTTCTGGTGGCGGAGGACGCCGTCACCGGCGACGTGCTGGGCTATGCGGGACTGCTGGTGGCTGCCGACGAGGGCTATATCACCAACGTGGCGGTGTTCCCGGAGCAGCGCCGCCGTGGCATCGCCGGGCAGCTGCTGCAGGTCTTTCTCAACTTCGCTGAGGCCAACCATCTGGCCTTTCTGACGTTGGAGGTACGCCCCTCCAATGCCGCCGCCATCGCCCTGTATCAGGGCTTCGACTTTCAGGAGGCTGGCCGCCGCAAGAACTACTATGACCTCCCCAAGGAGGACGCTCTGATCCTCACCCGGCGTTTTGACGAGGAGGCGGCACAATGAACATTCTGGCCTTTGAATCCTCCTGCGACGAGACTGCCGTGGCAGTGGTGCGGGACGGCCGCACGGTCCTCTCCGACGCCATCCTCTCTCAGGCGGATATGCACGCTCTCTACGGCGGCGTCGTGCCGGAGATCGCCTCCCGCAAGCACGTGGAGGCCATTGCCGGCCTGACGGATCAGGCGCTGTCCGATGCCGGGCTCACCAAGAGCGGCGTGGACGCCGTGGCCGTCACCTATGCCCCCGGCCTCATCGGCGCCGTGCTGGTGGGGGTCAGCTTCGCCAAGTCCGTGGCCTATGCGCTGGACGTGCCGCTGATCCCGGTCCACCACGTCCGCGGCCACATCGCCGCCAACTATCTGGCCTTCCCGGAGCTGGAGCCGCCCTTTCTGGCGCTGGCCATCTCCGGCGGCAACACCCTCATCGTGGATGTCCGGGACTATACGGACATGGCGATCTTAGGGGCCACACGGGACGACGCTGCCGGTGAGTGCTTCGACAAGGCGGCCCGTGTGCTGGGCCTGCCCTACCCCGGCGGCAAGCCCATGGATGCTCTGGCCCAGCAGTCCCCCGGCGGCAAGTATACCCTGCCTCGTGTCCATGTGGAGGGAGCGGAACTGGATATGAGCTTTTCGGGCCTGAAAACGGCGGTGGTGAATCTGGCCCACAATGCCCAGCAAAAGGGCGAGCCTCTGGATGCTGCGGCGCTGGCCCGTGACTTCACTCAGGCCGTCAGCGACGAGCTGGTCCCCCGTGCCATGGAGGGACCGAGCAGACGGAACTTAAAACAAAAGTGTCCGAGGGCAGAAA
>OGYV01002120.1_pt1 | contig 13448 bp, 12 predicted proteins | sample 1576651 | NCBI WGS metagenome assembly OGYV01 (sample SAMEA3541570, study PRJEB24748) | human gut metagenome | biome: human gut; feature: human-associated habitat; material: faeces | place: China | collected 2012
TGATACTTGTAAACTTGTAACAGCCCGGGGTGACAGCATAACTGCGCTGTCACCCTGGGCTGTTGTAGGTTATAAAAGTATATTTTTTATTTGCTTCTTCAAGCTTTCTATCACGAGAACGTAAAAGTATTTGATTATCTAACAAGTCAAAGTATTCTAGATATTCTTTATATAAATTATACATATTTACCACTTCCTACTATCTATAATAGCATATTTTAAATAAATAAAGAATATGTAAAATAAATTTTTAAAGTGGAAATAAATGGATTTAAAAGAGATTATTATATTAATTTGTTGATAGATACATGATACAATAGGGATAGGTGATTTTATGAAATTAGAACTTTTAACATATGAAAAAGAAAATCTTCCATGTGGTTGGAAACCTTATTATATATATTTAATCATGGTCGATCATATAGAAGTAGGAAGAATTGTTTTAAGAGAAGGCAGTAATGAAGAAAGATATTATGATGGACATATTGGTTATACGATAGAAAAGGAATACCGAGGGCATCATTATAGTAAAGATGCTTGTTTATTATTGTTTGATAAAGCAAAAGAAAAAGGATTTAAACAATTAATGATTACATGTTCTCCTGATAATATAGCAAGTCGTAAGATTATTGAGTCATTGCCATTTAAGTATCTTGAAACAAAAGAAGTACCTGCATGTTTGAAGAAAGATTTTGATCAAGGTGATTATATAAAAAGAATATATTGTTTGGATTTGGAGGAGTTATGAAATTTATACATTTAGCGGATTTACATTTAGGTAAAATTATTTATCAAAATAATCTATTAGATATTCAAATTGATTTATTAAATCAAGTGATGAATTATATGGTTCAAAAAAAAATAGATACTTTAGTAATTGCTGGAGATGTTTATGATCGTGCGATTGCTTCTAAAGAAAGTATAGTTGCTTTAAATCATTTTTTAGAGGCAATGATTTTACATTATCATAAAAAAGTATTGATCATTTCAGGAAATCATGATAGCAGTGAAAGACTTGATTTTGCAAGTTCTTTACTTCAAAGTCAAGGTTTGTATATTGTTTCTTATCCTGAAAAAGAAATAAGACCAATTGAAATAGAAGGTGTTTATTTTTATTTGGTTCCTTTTTTTAAACCTTCTTATATACGTTATTTATATGAAAAAGATGATTTAAAAACGTATCAGGATGCTTTTGCATATTATTTAAGTCAACAAACATTTGTTGAAGACCATCCTAAAGTTCTTGTAACACATCAATTTATTGCGGGAAATAAAGAAGTGATTAGAAGTGAAAGTGAAGTAATTCTTTCCGTGGGTGGTAGTGAAATTATTGATGTTGATTTATGTAAAGATTTTGATTATGTAGCTTTAGGTCATATTCATGCAAGTCAAAAAATTAAATATGATTATGTAAGATATGCAGGAAGTTTAATGAAGTATTCATTTGATGAAGTTCATCAAAAAAAAGGAATGGTTGAAGTAACTATTGATGAAACTGGGGTTTCTACGCAAATTATTCCTTTAAAGCCACAAAAAGATCTAGTGAAGGTCGTTGGAAAATATGAAGATGTTTTACATTATCCAAATAACGAAAATGATTTTGTAGCGGTAGAATTATTAGATAAACAAGTCATTGGTCATGCATATGATTTTTTAAAAGAAAAATACCCTTATTTATTACAAATTACTTATCAATCACTAGAAAAACTTAAAACAAATCAAACAGCTTCTTCCTTAGATGTTGAAAAACAATCTCCAATAGAAATATTTAAAGAATTCTATGAAAAAATGAAAGGTGAAGCAATGAGTCAAGAAAGTGAAGAAATTATTCAACAATTACTAGAGGAGGTAAGTGAAGATGATGCCCATTAGCCTTACATTATCAGCGTTTGGACCTTATCCAGATACAATCACAATCGATTTTGAATCATTTCAAGAAGATGGTCTCTTTTTAATTACAGGGCCTACAGGTAGTGGAAAAACGATGATTTTTGATGCCATGATCTTTGCCTTATATGGTAAAACAAGTGGTCAAATTAGACAAACGGACAGTTTAAGGTGTGATCATGCCTTAAATGAAATTCCTACTTTTGTTGAATTTTCATTTTCTTTGCATCAACAAAATTATACAATTAAAAGAAACCCTAAATATTATCTAGAAGGAAAAAAAACACCTAAACAACCTTCAGCGTTACTTATTTTACCAGATGGCAAAATGGTCGAAGGTATTAAAGAAGTCAATCAAAAAATGATTTCTTTATTAGGGGTCGATGATCAACAATTTAAACAGATTTGTATGATTGCTCAAGGAGAATTTACAAAATTGATTATGGCTTCAAGTGATGAAAGAGAAAAAGTATTAAGAGAGTTATTTCATAGTGAGACGTATCAAAAGTTAGAAGAAAAACTTAAAGTTCATCTAAAAACGTATCAGGATAAATATGATTTATTATTGAATAAAAGGAAAGATTTGATGCAAGAATTACAAGTTGAAGATCATCAAGAATATTTATCTAAACAAACAAAACTTATCGCAAGTCAACAAAAAGAATATGATGATTTAAAAAAAGATTTAGATCAAAAGAAACAACAATTACAACTCTATCGCTTGCAAAATCAACGATTAATACAATTAAAAGATTTAAAACAACAATTTCAAGATTTAAAGAAACAAGAAAATGATTATCAAGAATTAAATAAAACTGTAGATACTTTAAAAAAAGCACAAGAAACAAATTATTTATATATTTCTTATATTAAACAACAAAAGAAACTTCAAACCTTAAAATTAAATCAAGAAGATTTTTTAAAACAATTAAAAAAACTTGAAAAAGATTATCAAGAAAAAAAGGTACAAGCAGATTCTCTTGACTACAAACAACAAACAAAAGAAAAATTACAAAACCAAATTCAAGAAACGAAACAATTAATCAATCAAATCTATCAATATCAAAATGATTATCAAAACTTACAAACTCTAAAACAACAATATAGAATGTTAGATGAAGAACATAAACTCTTTTTAAAAAAGAAAGAAAAATTTGAAAATGGGCTGCAAAGAGATCAAGAAAGAATCCAAAGTGAACAACAAGTACAATCTAAATATGAACTAATCAAACAACAATATGTTCGTTTAAACGAACAAAAAGTAAAAGTTCATCAATTGTCGGATTATTATGATCAAATACTCAAACTTAATGAAAATAAAAGTGATTTACAAGAAGAGTATACAGTTGTTGAAAAACAAGTTGATCATGAAAAAATGCAATATAATAAAATGGAAAAATTGTATTTTAGAAAACAAGCAGGTATTTTTGCATTACAATTAAAAGAGGATCAACCATGCCCTATTTGTGGCTCTTTACATCATCCTCATCCGGCACAAATTGAAAAAGAAGATATAACAAAAGAAAAATTAGATCAACAAGCTAAAAAAGTAAAACAACAAGAACATAGGTTACAAGATATCTTACAAAAAATACTCTTGTCTAATCAAAAAAAGGAAATGCTTGTTAAACAAACAAAACAACTTTCAAGTGAACTTAATATTCAAGAAGAGATATCTAAAGAAATCTTTATTAAAGAATTAGATCATTTATCAAAAGATGAAAAAAGAATGAAAAAAGAATATCTTGAATTACAAGATGAACTTAAATATATTCAAAAGCTTAAAAAGAGTGTGGCTCTTTCATTGAAAGATATGTCTACTTATGAAAGTAAAGAATTAAAACAAGCACAAAGTCTAGAGAATATTCAAGTACAAATTCATCAATTATCTGGTAAATTAGATGATTCACTGCGACAATATGAAATTGGAGAAGTTAATAAAATTTATCAACAAGTTCAAAAAGAATATCGTCAACTTTCATTAGAAATAGAAACTATTCAACAGGATTATGAAAAGGTCAAAAATAAATATCTTGAAATAAAAACAAAAATTTCGTCATTGAATCAACAAATTATTCAAGAACAAGAAATATATGATGAATTAGATAATAAATATCATACTGCTTTAGATGCATTTATAAATGAAGAAGAATTTTTAAATTTAAAAACACAAATCAATCAAATCAGTATCTTAGAAAAGAAATATCAAGATTATTTAATTTCTTTAAAGAGTTTAAATGAACAGATTATTTCATTAGAAAATGAAGTCAAAGATTCAACATATGTTGATTTATCTTCTTTAAGTGAAACAATTAAAGAAGTAAATCAACAATTGAGAGAAAAAAATGATGATTTAGAAAAATTAAAAATAGATTATTCATTAAAAGAAAAAATGATCAAAGATATTCAAAAAATCAATCAACAATTAGAAAAAGATGAAGATACTTATCAAAGATATTTAGATCTTTATAATCTAGCAAGTGGTAAAAATAATGCAAGAGTGTCGATTGAAAGATATGTACTAGCAACTTATTTTGAAAATATGTTGATTTATGCCAATGTGATCATGAAACAATTGAGTCAAGGAAGATATCAATTATTAAGGAAAGATGATGCAGGTAAAGGAAGAAGTCAGCAAGGGTTAGAATTAGATGTTTTTGATCAAGAAAGTGGAAATATTAGAAGTATTAAGACACTTTCTGGTGGGGAATCCTTTAAAGCGGCTTTATCTCTTGCTTTAGGACTTTCAAGAATGGTTCAAGATTATGCTGGAGGAATTGAATTAAATACGCTTTTTATTGATGAAGGGTTTGGTTCTCTAGATAGTCAATCATTAGATCAAGCAATGAATTGTTTAATGGAATTGCATCATGAAAATAAATTAATTGGAATCATCTCACATGTTAGTGATTTAAAAGATCGTATTGAACGACAACTTGTAGTTGAAAGAAAACAAAAACAAAGTGTGATTCAGATGATCTAATCTTGCTTGTTTATCATTTCTATAGTAAAATAGAGGAGCATTTTAGAGGAGGAAAAAAGATGGCAAATAACAAGAAAAATGAAGCTATTACTGCTAGAGATGTTGATTTTGCTAAATGGTATACAGATGTATGTCGTAAAGCTGAATTAATGGATTATAGTGGTGTGAAAGGGTTTATTATTTATCGCCCTTATGGATATGCTTTATGGGAACAAATTCAAAATCATATGGATAAAAAATTTAAAGAAACAGGACATGAAAATGTTTATATGCCGATGTTGATCCCTCAATCTTTATTACAAAAAGAAGCTGATCACGTAGAAGGTTTTGCACCAGAATGTGCCGTTGTTACAAAAGGTGGTTTAAATGAATTAGAAGAAAATTTGATTATTAGACCTACTTCTGAAACATTGTTCTGTGAACATTATGCAAAAATTGTTAATTCTTATCGTGATTTACCAAAATTATATAATCAATGGTGTTCAGTAGTACGTTGGGAAAAAACAACAAGACCATTTTTACGTGGATCTGAATTTTTATGGCAAGAAGGGCATACAATTCATGCCAGTGAAGAAGAAGCAAGAAAAGAAACTTTACAAATGTTAGAAATTTATCGCTCTACTGCACAAGATTTACTTGCAATTCCAATGGTTACTGGACGTAAAACTGAAAGTGAAAAATTTGCAGGGGCTGAAGAAACTTATACAATTGAAGCTTTAATGCATGATGGAAAAGCTTTACAATCAGGAACATCTCATTATTTTGGTCAAGGTTTTGCAAAAGCTTTCGATGTTAAATTCTTAAATAAAGATAATAAACAAGAATATGTTTATCAAACTTCTTGGGGAGTATCAACACGTTTACTTGGAGCAATTATTATGGTACATGGTGATGATAATGGTTTAGTCTTACCACCAAGAGTAGCACCAATTCAAGTAATGATCGTTCCAGTTATGCAACATAAAGAGGGCGTTTTAGATAAGGCTTATGAAATTGAAAAACAATTAAAAGCAGCTGGATTACGTGTTAAAGTAGATGCGAGTGATAAAACACCAGGATATAAATTTGCAGATGCTGAAATGAGAGGAATTCCATTAAGACTTGAAATTGGACCTAAAGATATTGAAAAAGGACAATGTGTCTTAGCTAAAAGATTAGATGGTACTAAAGAATTTTACGCATTAAATGATGAATTACCTACAACAATTCATCAATTATTAGATCAAATTCATGATGAAATGTATGCAAAAGCATTGAAATTTAGAGATGAAAACATTAGAACTGCGAAAACATATGATGAATTTAAAGAAATCTTAAATACTAAAGCAGGATACATTCGTATGATGTGGTGTGGAGATGAAGCTTGCGAATCTCAAATTAAAGAAGAAACAGGGGCTACATCTAGATGTATCAAAGAAGACGAAGAAGCATTTGGTGATGTTTGTCCAATTTGTGGTAAACCAGCTAAAAAAGTTGTTTACTTTGCAAAAGCATATTAAGGCATTCAATTGAATGTCTTTTTTAATTGACGATTTTTTCACATCAAAGATATAATAAACAAAAGGAAGTCATTATCTTAATGTCAAACATTAAAATATAAGTAATGTCTAAAGACAACAATGAAGAATAAAAAAATACAATACTTCATCACACTTTACTGAAATGGTTGGAATAATTTTATTTATCATTTTTTCATTTTTGTTTATACATTTATATTACAAAAAAATTATAGTTCGAATACTTTAGAAGCTGCTGTTGATCGAGATATTGAATGTTCAGATGCTATTATGAAATTGATTTCTAATAAGATTACTCAGGAAGATTTTTTAGATATTAGTTCAAAAAAGGATATGTCCAAACAACGTTATTAAACATTACAAAAAAGTCTTAATGAATTAAGAACATTAAATTCAACACGTTATTTATATACTGCTAAAAAAGATCAACGAGGACATTTAGTTTATGTTATTGATGTTTAGATTTAAATGCAGATGATTTTGCTTATCCAGGAACACGTATTGAAAAAGAAATGATTCCCTATATTAATCAGGCTTTAAAAGGAAAAAAGGTATATTCTCAAGAAATTGTAGATACAACATGGGGACATATTTTTACAGCTTGTTATCCTATTTATGATCAAGAAGAAATAGTAGGTGCTTTATGTATTGAGATGGATATGGAATCTTCTTATAAGTTTTTAGAAGCAAGTAATCGGGATTCTTATAAAGTAGCCTTTATTGCTATTTTTGTTGCTTTAATGCTTTTTATTTGTATTTATATTTCTTTTAGAAAACAAAAATTAGCTGATCAAGCTCAACAACAATTACTAGAAGAAACTGCTAAAGCTGCCAATGCTGCAAGCCAAGCTAAATCTTCATTTCTATTTAACATGTCACATGATATTCGTACACCAATGAATGCTATTATTGGCTATAGTCAATTAGCAAAAAAAGAAATGAATGACATTTCTAAAGTAAGTCAGTATCTTGATAATATTCTTTTATGTGGACAAAAGATGTTATCGATTATCGATAATGTTTTAGAAATAACACGTATTGAAAATGATAAGGTACAAATAGAATATACAATTAAAGATATTGAGCAAATATTTGATGTTTGTTTAATGATGGAAAAACCGGCTATTGAAGAAAATGCTTTAGATATTCAAGTTAATAAAGAAATCATTTATCTTTATGTTTATGTTGATGAAGTACATTTATTAGAAATTATTTTAAATCTGTTTAGAAATTCTATTAAATATACCAATCAAGGTGGAAAGATTATTTATTCATTAAAACAAGAAATGCTGGAAAATGAATGTATCAATATAATTACTATTTGTGATAATGGATGAGGAATGTCAGAAGAGTTTCAAAAACATATTTTTGATTCTTTTTCTCGAGAACGTTCTTCTTCAGACAGTGGTATAGAGGGTACAGGACTTGGAATGGGGATTGCTAAAAAGCTAATTGATTTAATGAATGGAACAATTAAAGTTGAAAGTCAATTAGGTAAAGGGACGAGATTTACTGTTAAAATACCAAGTAAAATATCTCAAAAAGAAGATATTTTATATCAACCTTCTTTAGAGCCGATTGAAAATAGAAATCTTAATAATAAAAAAATTTTATTAGTTGAAGATAATGATTTTAATGTAGAAATTATTATTGAATTATTAAAAGAAAAAGGATTATATCTTGAAAGAGTGGCTAATGGTATAGAATGTTTAGATATTTTAAAAGAAAAAGATTATGATCTAATATTAATGAATATTCAAATGCCTTTAATGAATGGTTACGATACGACCATTGCAATTAGAAAATTAACTGATCAACAAAAAGCACAAATACCTATTATTGCACTTACAGCTAATGCTTTTGCGGAAGATCGTCAAAAAGCATTGGCAGTAGGTATGAATGATTTTATTGCTAAACCGATAGATCTGCAAATTTTATTACCATTATTAGCAAAATACTTATAAATCGATTATTTGATCGGTTTATTTTTATTGACAAAAAATAGAAAATGAATTATTGTTGATATGTCAACTATAGGAGGAACTATGAATTTAACACGTTTAATTTCTATTCTTCATAATCAAAAAAACAGTTATATGAATGTTCAACTTAAAGATATAGGACTATCTCATGGACAAGCAATTGCTTTAAAGATTATTTATGAAGAAGCTACAATCAAACAAGAGGATTTAAATAAAAGATTACAGATTGATAAAAGTGCGGTTACAAGAATATTAAATACTTTAAAAGAAAAGGGTTTGATTATTAAAGAAATAGCCAAGGAGGATAAAAGAAATCAAATGATTTCTTTAACTGAAAAGGGAAAAGTTCTTTATCCTCAAATAAAGAATATTATTGAAAAAACAAATGAAGTAATGTTAAAAGGTATTAATCAAAATCAACAAACATTATTAAATGAATTAATTTTAAAAATGAAAGATAATTTGGAGGAAAAAAATGAAAAATGATGATAAAATGGGAACTAAAAAGGTTTTACCTTTATTAGTAGAATTTTCAATTCCAGCAATTATAGGAATGTTAGTTAATGCAATTTATAATATCGTCGATCGTATGTTTATCGGAAATGCACCAGAACTTGGATCTGTTGGATTAGCAGGTATTAGTATTTGTTATCCAGTAACCCTTGTTTTAATGGCTATTTCTTTAATGATTGGGATGGGTGGTGCGACTCGTTTTTCTATTGCTTTAGGACAAGGTAAAAAAGAAGAAGCAGGTAAATATATGGGAAATGGGTTGACTTTAACGATTATTTTAGGTTTTTTATTTATGATTTTAGGAAATCTTTTTTTAGCACCAATGTTACGTTTATTAGGTGCTTCAAAAACTGTTTTACCATATGCTGAAAGTTATTTAAGTATTATTTTATATGGGGCTGTTTTTCAATGTGTAGCGATGGCTGGTAATAACTTTTCTAGAGCACAAGGTAATCCTAAAAATGCAATGATTTCTCAATTAATAGGAGCAGGTTTTAATATTCTATTTGATTATATTCTTATTTGTCTTTTACATATGGGAATGGAAGGAGCTGCACTTGCAACAATTGGTGGTCAATTATTAAGTGCTTTATGGCAACTTGCTTTCTTATTTGGTAAACGTACGATTATTTCTTTAAATATTTCATTACTTAAATTAAAATTAAGTGTTTCTAAACAGATTATTCAAACAGGTATACCAGCTTTTTTAATGCAAATCTCTAATAGTGTTTTAAATATTATTTTAAATGCTTCTCTTGTTAAATATGGTGGAGATTTAGCGTTAAGTGCTATTGGTATTGTTACAAGCATTCAAACACTTATTTTGATGCCAATTACTGGTTTGATGCAAGGTCAACAACCATTGATTTCATATAATTATGGTGCTTTAAAAATGGATCGTGTTAAAGAAACATTAAAATACGCAATTATAGGTGCTACAATGATTGCTTTGATTGGTTTTATCGCAGTACAATTTTTTACAAAAAGTATTGTCTATATGTTTAATGATGAAGCAGATGTTGTAAAATTATGTAGCCATGCTTTACATATTTGGTTTATGTGTTTACCGGTTATTGGTGCACAAGTAATGTGTGCAAACTATTTTCAAGCAATTGGTAAGATAAAAATATCAAGTGTTTTAAATTTATTGAGACAAATTATTATTTTAATTCCTTGTATCATAATTTTTTCATCGATTATAGGTTTAGATGGTATTTTTATAGCTGTCCCTGTTGCGGATCTATCAGCGTTTATTATTACTGTTTTATTATTAAAAAATGCCTTAAAAAAAGAAGCCTGAGCTTCTTTTTAATTATATCTTTTTACAACGAATTGATTCAATAACAGGTTGATTTTCTTTTTTTACAGTTCCATTATTATCTTCTACTTTTACATCTTTACAAATTTGATCAACAATGTCCATGCCTTCATAAACATAACCAAAAACAGCATATTGACCATCCAAATAAGTAGAATCACTTTGAACAATAAAGAATTGTGAAGAAGCACTATCATTATCTTGACTTCTTGCCATAGAAAGAGCTCCACGTGTATGACTTAAAGGATTTTTTACCCCATTATCTGAAAATTCTCCCTTAATTGTTTCTTTACTTCCACCAGTGCCATCTCCTTTAGGATCTCCACCTTGAATCATGAAACCATCAATAATACGATGAAAAGTTAAATCATCATAAAACTTTTCTTTACTTAACTTTACAAAGTTTGTTACTGTAATTGGTGCTGTATCAGCATCAATTTCAGCATAAATTGTTCCATAATCTTTAACTTTAATTTCAACTTGATAATTTCCTGATAAAGTTTTTGTTTTTTTAGTTGCTTTTTCTGTTGTTGTTTTAGAAGAACATCCAGCAATGGAAACAACAGTCATTAAAACTAAAAGTACTTTTAGCATTTTTTTCATTCATTTCACCTCTTTCAATATTATAACAAATATGAATTATGAAAAAAAGATACTCAATAAGACTTGATTGTGCTAAAATACATGAAAGAGGTTTTAAAGATGAGAGAAAAAAGAATTGTATTAGTAAATGATGTAACAGGATTATCAAGATGTTCAGTAGCCTGTCAATTGCCAATTATTTCAGCTATGGGAATTGAAACAGCTTTTGTACCAACAGCAATTTTATCTATCAATACATACCATAAAGATTTCTTTTTTGATGATTATACATCAAAGATGAATGATTATATTGAAACATATAAAAAAATGAATATTGATTTTGATGGAATATGCAGTGGCTTTTTAGGATCTGCGAAACAAATAGAAATAGTAAAAGAATTTTTTAAAGATTTTAAAACAGAAAAAAACTTTATTTTAGTAGATCCAGTCATGGGTGATCATGGAAAACTTTATCCGACTTATACGCAAGAAATGCAAGAAAAAATGAGAGAACTCATGCCTTATGCGGCAATTGTTACACCTAATTTAACAGAATTGTGTGCTTTGATTGATGAAGCTTATCATGAAACAAGCAATGAGCAAGAACTTAAGCGCATGTGTGAAAAATTAAGTCAAATGGGTCCAAAAATGATTGTAGTAACGGGTATTTCTATTGGTCATCAAATTTTAAATTTTGTTTATAACCATGGAAAAGTTGAAAAAATCTATGCAAAACGTATTGGAGAAGATCGTAGTGGCACAGGAGATGTTATTTCTGCAGTAATTGCAGGAAGCTATTTGAAAGAGCAAAATTTTTTAGAAGCTGTTAAAAAATCAACAGATTTTGCTTCTAAATGCATTCAACATTCTGTAGATATTGATGCTCATCCACATATGGGATTATGTTTTGAACCATTATTAAAAGAATTGGGGGATTAAGATGATATTATATACATTATATAAAAATAGTTATATTGATATTGCACATTTAGAAAGTACTAAAGGGATTACATGTTATGTTAATTCGACAAATCGTTGTACATGTTCATGTACATTTTGTTTAAGACAAACAAAGGAAATGATTGAAAATAATTCTTTATGGTTAAAAGAAGAACCAACGGTTGATGAAATTATTCAAGAATTTGAAAAATATGATTTAAATGATTTTAAAGAAGTTGTTTTTTGTGGTTTTGGTGAACCACTTATAAGACATGATGATTTAATGAAAGTTGCTAAGTATTTAAAAGAAAGAAGACCCGATCTACCTACAAGAGTGAATACCAATGGGTTATCTTCTTTATATAATAAAAGAGATATTACGCCTGAATTTAAAGGATTGTTAGATACTGTTTCTATTAGTTTAAATACAAGTAATAAAGAAGATTATTTAAAACTTACAAGAAGCCAATATGGAATTGATTCATTTGATGAATTATTAGATTTTGCTAAAAAATGTAAAGCCTATGTGCCTCATGTTGTTTTAACGATTGTTGATACAACAATTCCTGAAAAAGATGTAGAAATTTGTAAACAGATTGCTCAAAATATTGGGGTAACTTTAAGAATAAGACCATTTGAAGATTAGTGAGGAAAGAAAAAATGATGCAATTATCTCGTGAAGAAAGATTACTTCATATAGGAAAAATGACCAATGTAAGAGATTTAGGTGGTTATGAAACACAAGAAGGATATTATACAAAATCACATAAATATGTTAGAAGTACATGTCCAAGTGGAATCAGTGATGATTTAAAAGAACAATTTTATCAATATGGTATTCGCACTGTCATTGATTTAAGAAGTGATTATGAATTAGTTCATCAACCGCATAGTTTAAAAGGGTATAAAGATATAGAGTATTATCATATTAATTTACTACAAAATGAAAATATGTCAGTATTACCAAATGATATTAAAGATTATCAAGATTTAAGTGGTTTTTATATTTTTATGATTGAAGCGAATAAAAAACAATTAAAAAAAGTATTTAATATCTTTTTAAACCATCCTTATGACTGTACATTATTTAATTGTTCTGCAGGTAAAGATCGTACAGGTGTTATTGCATGTATGTTATTAGATCTAGCGGGATGTCATGAATATGATATTGTTAAAGATTATTCAGAATCTTATGAAAATAATATGGCAATGATTAAACAATTGGAAGAAATGATACCAAGTGAAGATGAAAAATTCTTAGGTTCTGATCCAAGAGTGATGATGAAATTTATTGCGTATTTAAGAGAAAATTATGGTAGTACTAAAGGATATTTATTAAATATTGGTTTTAGTGATGAAGAAATTGAAGAAATTAAAGAAAATTTCATAATTTAAAAGAAAAAAGGCCTCCTATTGTCATATATAAACATAGGAGGTTTTTTTATGAAGGCATTAACGTTTAAAGAAAAACAAGATGTTTTAGAAGATCTATTTAAAAAGTATCACCGTGCTGTTTTACAACTTAAATGTTTAGAAGAAAGGAATTTTTATCCATCGATTCAATTTGATACCGTTAAAGAAAAGAAGATGTATTATCAAGATAAAGGAAGTCAATTGAATGATCAATTGGTGTTAAAAGAAGAATTAGAGAAAGTTATTGCAACATTTGAATTTATTTTAGATTGTTTATCGATGGAGAGTAAAATTATTATTGAAAAAGAATTTAT
>OGYV01002123.1_pt1 | contig 13435 bp, 17 predicted proteins | sample 1576651 | NCBI WGS metagenome assembly OGYV01 (sample SAMEA3541570, study PRJEB24748) | human gut metagenome | biome: human gut; feature: human-associated habitat; material: faeces | place: China | collected 2012
TGTATAGAAAGGATTGTTGGTCATTTTAGTGTGCTAAAAATATTTTGTAATTATTTACAATATATATATTGTAATTTTTTACAATTAGTGCTATTATTAGTGTATAGAAAGAGAGGTGTTGTTTAATGTTACTAAACGCTAACGCTATGCTATGTTTAGCATTATTAATTGTTATATTTATATATTTATTTGTTATGTAGGAGGGATAAAAAAATGGAAAAAACAAACATTATATGATTTTAAGAGAATTAGTAGACGACGGAAAAGGAGATATAATATATAACTTATTCGGTTTTAATGTAGATATGCTTATAGTTACAATGTCGGCTAAATCAATGTTAGATACTTTGGGTATGGTAGTTTTAGGAAGAATAGTATATGATACATTTAGAAACAATATTATATTAGATTGTGATGTGGTTATCAATGATACTAAACGCTAACGCTATGATATGTCTAGTACTATCACTTGTTATATTATTTATTATAAGGAGGAAATAAAAATGATGTTATGGGATAAGTTAAATGAGATTGTTAACGAAAATGAAAATATTATTGATGTTAAATTAGTAGTTAATCATGTAAATATAACTGATTGGATTAACTTTTGCGTTTTTGAACAATACGTAAGTGCCGATATTTTAGCGTTAGAGGAAGACGAATACACTTTAGAAGAATTCTATAGTGAGTATAGTGATAAGACAAATCGTTATTTTAGAATTACAGTAAATAAAATGGAGGTATTCGAATAATGAAATTACGAAAACTTATAAGAATAAAAAAACAAGAACTAAATGAAAATAAATACGTTTTTATAGTATATTTTAAAGGTATTGACATTATAAATACAACTGACAAGTTAACATTTGAAGAACTACATCAAATTATTGGTTTAAGTCTGTTAGATAAAGAAATAATTAAGCATAACTTATATGATAATAAGTATTTTGTAATAAGATTAAAAGGATAGTTAAAACTATCCTTTTCATTTACTTAATTCATTAACACGTTTTCTAATTTGTTGATACGTTGCATCATCACAACCAATATTTCTTTTTCTAGTTTCGTGACCGTTTCCATACTTACCATCGATCACATCTCTAGCAATTCTTTCAATATCCCATGTTTTTTTAGAACTATTACCACTAGAATTACTAGAATAATCAAGCCATCTACTATATCCATGTTTCTTCCAATTTCTAGCATTTAAATTTGTAATTTGAATACCATTTTCCCATTTAGGGCTACATTCACATACCTTACCATTACCAATATACACACCGATATGTCCATTCATCCAAACAAACTCCCCTTTAGCGATATTATTAAAATCACTTGATTTGTTATAACAATAATTAGTCATGATTGTGTTTGCATTAACATCCGGGTAAATATTACCATATTTACCATTATGCGGATAACCCCATAAAGTACCCTTAATTAAGCCACTACAATCACATTGTAAATATTTTTTACCTGTTTTTCCAATTTGATAAGAATTCATAAATTTACCGAGTTTGTAAATTGTTGGTAATTTTTCATAAGTTAAAATTTTTGTAATAAAATCTTCTACATTCATCATTAATCACCTCTTTATTATTATACTAAATTATACTTGACTTTTAAATTGTAAAAAATTACAATATATACAGGAGGTTAATATTATGGTATATAAATCAAAAATAGCAAAAAGACAAAAAGATGATTTTGAGTATATTAGAAAATACGTTAAAAAAAATGATTTAAGAGGATTAGCAAGAGAAGTTCAAAAGAAAGCTAAACAAATTAATCAACGTTTGTACCGTATTGAAAAAGCGGGCTTATCTAAATCATCATATGCATATAGAAGAACAATAGAAGAAGAAAGTAAACCAAGATACACAACTTCACTTAATAAATTAAATAAAATGTCACGTCAAGAATTAGTACAACAAGCATATAATATTCAATCTAAACTATCTTCAACAACGTCAACAATTAGAGGAACTAAAGCTTTAAATGAAAGACGTATTTTTAAAGGTTTAGACGCTTTAAGAGAAGAAATAGATCGAACTAGAGACGATATAGAAATAGATGAACAAGATTTTAAAAATTTTTTAGAACAAGGTGGAGGAGAAATTTTAAATAATAAGTTTTATGATTCGACACAAGTTATTGAAGATTGGCAAGATAATATAAAAAAAGGAATTTCAACCGAACAATTTGTTAATTCTTATAATGAATATGTAGAACAGGAAGAACATGCTTTTAATTATCAACAATTTCTTAATAAATTAAAATCAATCAAAGGATAAAAAAAATGCAAAATGTTTTATGTCTTTATAATAATTATTATCAGCTTGAACATGCATATAACTTAAATGATTTTCCATTTAACAAATTATGGAAACCTAAACGTGATATTAAAAATTATCTAGGACATTTAATGACATTTGATATTGAGACATCAACAGTTAATCAAAATGAGAAGCATGTAGGATTTATGTACCATTGGCAAATATGTCTTGATGGTTATGTTTGTTTTGGTAGAACGTGGCAAGAATTTATTTTGTTTATTAAAAAAACAATAGCTTTTACAAAAGCAAAAAGTAATAAAAAACTAGTATGTTATGTTCATAACTTATCATATGAATTTCATTTTATTTATAGGTTTTTTAAAATTACTGATGTATTTGCGGTTGACTCACATAAAGTTATCAAATGTATATTAGATGATTGTATAGAGTTACGTTGTTCTTATTTTTTGTCAAATATGAACTTGAAAAAATTCATTGAGAATACACCTGATGCTCACTATCAAAAAGGTGTTGGCGATTTAGATTACTCTAAAATTATAACACCTAATACACCTCTAACATTAAGAGAAAAAGGATACTGTTATAATGATGTTAGGGGATTGTATGAAGCTGTTTTATATCTATTAAATGATGATACATTGCAATCTATCCCTATAACTTCAACTGGTTATGTGCGTCGAGAATGTCGTAAAAATGTAAATAAAGATCCTAAAAATAGAGATATTTTTTTAGACAGTCAATTAACTGATGAACAATATCAACTTTGTAAAGATGCTTTTCGAGGTGGTAATACAGCATCAAATCGGTATCACACTAATATCATATTAGATAATGTATCTTCATATGATATGTCTAGCGCATATCCATACGTAATGATAAGTGAACAATATCCGACAGGTCCATTTATGGAAAAATTAATTGAGAGTGAAAAAGAGTTAGAAGAATATAATAATAAATATTGTACTATCGGTTATTATGCTTTTAAAAATATTGAGATTAAAAAAGGTGTTCCCATTCCTTATTTACCATTGGCTAAATGTTCTATAAAACAAGATTGTAAAGTATATAATGGTCGTATTTTAAAAGCTAAATTATTAAGAATTGCTTTAACAAATGTAGATTATGAAATAATAAAAAGACAATACGATATAGAAGAAATATATATTGAAAAATTTTATTTTGCTAGAAAAAAATATTTATCACAAGAATTAAGAAATACTGTACTTGAATATTTTGAATTAAAATCAAAATTAAAAGGTGTTAAAGGGCATGAGTATGAGTATATGAAGAGTAAGAATAAACTAAATTCTTTATACGGCATGATGGTAACAGCGATCGAAAGAGAAAAAATTTTATTCGACCCCGACATATTTGTTGATGGTTTAGGATTTGCTAAAGGAGAGAAGACAACATTAGAAAAGTATTACAAGTCTAGAAATTCTTTTTTGATTTATCAACAAGGTATTTGGGTTACTTGCTATTGTAGAAAAAATTTACAACAAGCCATTGATAAAATAGGTCTTGATGTTGTGTATTGTGATACTGATAGCGTTAAATATTTAGGTGATTATGATTATGTTTTTGAAGAAATAAACAAGGAATGGTTACAAAAATGTAAAGACAATGATATAATTAATTCGATTAGTGTTACTAATTCACAAGAAAAAAACAAAACATATTATTTGGGGCTATATGATAAAGAAAAACCTTATCATAGGTTTATCACTCTAGGTGCTAAAAAATATGCTTTTGAGCAATTCAATGATAAGAATGAAATTGAAATTGGCATAACTGTAGCAGGTCTTAACAAAAAAACAGGTGCTAAAGAATTAAAGCAAAAAGGTGGGTTAGAATATTTTAGAAATTATGAAACATTTATAAATAGTGGAAGAACAACAGCTTATTATAATAATGATAAAATTCATTATATCAATGTCAATAATGAAAAGATATTAACAGCATCTAACATTGCACTTGTTAATACAACTTATACGCTAGGTATAACTGATACAATGCTATCTATCATTGAGCGATGCTTTGAGGAGGAATAAACATGGAAGAATTAGTTAATTTATTTGTTAATAATGGAGTAGCAGTGGCTTGTGTTATTTATTTTATGTGGTACAACAATAACACATTAAAAGAATTCACTAACAAATTTAATGAACTACAAAGTCAAATTTTAGTTTTACTAGAAAAAATTGATAGTCAAAAAATTGAAAAATAATACAATTATTATATTGTAATTTATTACAATATATGTTATAATTAATTATAGGAGGTAAGAAGAAATGGTAACACTAATCAAACCAAAAGAATTAAGTGAGATTTTAGACGTTAGTTTAAAAACAGCTTATTCAAAATTGCATGATATAAATACTTTCAAGTTTTGGGAACTTATTATTATTAAAAAACATTATAATCTTAATTTTGATGATACTGTTAAATTAATTGAAAATTCACAAATATAATTACTTCCTAGTCACAAACAAAAAAGAAAAAGGAGAACAAAAAACATGAAACATTTAACTTTACACATTAAAGACACAAATTTAGGAAAAATTCAAGCGTATGCGGTTGCTAAATCAAGTGAAAGCTACCCAGCTAAAGAATGTGTTGACACACAATTTAACATTAAAGGTTATGTACTAGCCGATACTGAAATTGAAGATGATGAAACAGGAGAAGTAAAACAAGGAACTTCATTATCAATCTTAACAACTGACGACCATATCATTGGAACTAATTCAAAAACAGTCGCTAATAATTTAAAAGAGTTAATTGAAATGGTTAACAGTGATGAAGAATTAAAATTAGAAGATATTACTTGCAAAATCGCTACGGGAAAATCAAAAAGTGGAAAAACATTCTATTCTTTGGATGTAGTTATTTAATGAGTTTATATTATAATGCATGGAAGGAAGTAGAAGAAAAAAACTACTTCCTTAATTTTTTCCTTTCAGGTCGTGGAACAGGTAAAAGTTATTCAATCTTACATGGTTTAGTTAAAAAAGCATTAGAAGAAAATAAACTATTTATCTATCTACGTAGAACTGATAAAGAATTGATAAAATCAACTTCATCACAATTAAATGAGTTTCAAGCGATAAGTGAAGATTTTGAAATCAATATAGAATGTAATAAAACTGATGATATGACATTGATACAAGTAATAGAAGATGATACTGTTAAAACGATAGGTGTTGCAGGAACACTTTCAACATTTGCTAATATGCGCGGTTTATCTTTTAGAGATTTTGATTATTTATTCTATGATGAATTCATATCAAAAAATAAAGTTCAAACGATTGTTGATAAAAACGCTGGGATGCTTTTCAAAGATTTAACTGAAACAATTTTAAGAAATAGACAAATTGATGAAAATGGTAATATATTAGAAAACAGTTTTAAAATTATTCTATGTGGTAATAGTAATAATTTAAATAATGATATACTCGAAACATGGAAGTTAATTGACATTTTTAGACAAATGCAAATCAATAATATTGATGATTACTATATAGAAGAACGTAGCATCGCTTTACATTTACCTCATAATGTAGGAATTTCAAAATTGAAAAAACAAACAGCTTTGTATAAATCACTTCCTGAAGATGATGAATATATTCAAATGTCAATCAATAATAAATTTGTAGATGATGATTTTTCATTTATCAAGCACTATGAACAAAAACATTTAGTTCCTATTTTTTCAATAGAAAATAAAATATTTATCTATTCAATCAAAGGAACTAAAATGATATATGTTAGTGATAGAAAAAATAAAGACAGTATTAATTATGATAAACTTACAGCTTTAAAAACTGATTATGGTATGATGTTGAATTTTTGGTTTTCTAAAAAATTAATTAGGTATCAAAATTATTCTATAAAAGTTAAATTTAATAATTTATTTTAGTATTGTAATTTATGTTATAAAATTATATAATGATTACGAGGGGAACATATCGAAAACTTTGAAAAAAGTGAAAGTTCGCTAGAGATAGCTTTACCCTCTTTTTTTAGAAGGAGGAGAAAAATATGGCAATTAGAGACAAGATCTATAATCTTTTAGCTTTAGAAGATGAAACTGAAAGAGAAAATGTAGTTAATGAAATTGAACAAGCGCATAATGATTTAGAAAGAGAACGTGATGATTTTAAAATCAAATTTGAAACATCACAAGAAGAAAAAGAAAATATGCGCTTAGAAAATGATCGTCTAACAAATGATTTAAATATCTATAAAGATAGAGTTAGACTTTTAACAGGAACAGGAACAGTAGAGGGGGCTATCGTTCAACAATTACAAAAAGCTACTGAACCTGATAATGAAGAACCATTTTTCACATATGATAGAAAAGGAGATGAATATTAATGGCGGGAACTGTTAAAACAATGCCTAAAGCAAAAATTACAGGTTTAAAAGATGGTGTTACATTAGCAAATGATATTGCTAACGCGGACCCTGTAGTTACACAAGCTTTGAATGGACAATTATTTACAAATGATAATTTTTCTTCATTAGGTGCTTTGATTACACAAGATGATAACTTAATGAACTCATTTTATCATACATTGATTGATAAAGTAGGTTTAACTTGGGTTGCATCAAATGAATTTTACAATAAACTAAAATTCTTGAAAAAAGATTATCTACAAACAGGTTCGATTGTAGAAGAAATTGCATATGATGCTATCGAAGCTATGCCATATAATCCTGAAGTTGATTGGCAAAAAGCTTTGAAAAACTTCCCATTTGTAACAGCGGAATTATTCCATAGATTAAATCGTGCGGATGTATATCCTGTAACAATTAACCAAATGAAATTGAAACAAGCGTTCTTTACACCTCAATCTTTTAGAGATTTTGTCGTTAGAGAACTAGAAAACTTAACTTCATCAAATGAAATGGATGAATTTGAATATTGTGTTCAAACAGCTAATCATTTAGCAACTAACGTGGCATATCCAATTGCTATTGGTGGAACTCTAGCTACAGTTGACGAATATAAACATTTATTAGCAACTATCAATACGTATGCTGAAATTCTAACAATGCCATCAAGAACTTTCAATAAATTAGGGTTCAAACGTACTTCTAATATTGATAGATTGGTATTAGTAACAACACCAGAAGTATTAGCACAATTAAATGTTAATGTTAATGCTCCTGCATACAATCTTGAATATGTTAAGATTTTAGCATCAAGAACAATTACAGTACCTGAAATGCCTGAAAACTGTGTGGCAATGTTGGTTGATGAAAGAGCATTCCAAATTTATGATATTGTGTATGCTACTGACTACAATCATAATGGAATTACACGTGCTGATAACTATTTCTTACACGTTCAACAAATCTTTAGTACATCACCTGCATTTAACTGTATCAAGTTTGAAACTGTTGAAAGTGTTACCGCTCCTGTTTTAGGTGATTTTAATATGGTTAATGAAACTGAACTTGTAAAAGGTCAAACATATCAAGTATCTTGTGCGGTTACAAGTGGATACTCAAAAGTTACTTATACTGTTGAAGATGCAACTGACGAAAACACACAAATTACAACATATGGTCTACTTTATGTAGGACAAAACGAAAAAGCTACTGAAATCAAAGTAACAGCAACTGCTATTAATAATGTGAGAAAACAAGCAACTTATAAAATTAAAGGAAATAGCTAATGTCAAATTATTACACATTAGAATTATTTAAAAATGTAGACGTCCAACGGGCCAATGAAAATGTCCGTTGGTTTTCTACATCACAAGAACAATATGCTTATTTTGTTTCACATTTATATAGAAGAATTGAAAATAATACTCCAATAAAAAATAAAAATCAGTTTTTAGTAGAAATAAACGTAGAAGACGCTCGAACAATTCCATATGCTTGTTTTTTTAATTCAAATAATAAAAAAATCTATTGCTTTATTACTGATGTTCAATATTTAAATGAAAGTACATCAATTTTAAGTTATGAAATTGACCCAATTCAAACATATATGTTTGAAATGAAAATTGGTAAATCATTTGTTGAAAGAGAACACGTTACAAATGATACGGTAGGAGCACATACGATTGATGAGGGACTATATACAAATGAATTGATTTTAAATCATAGGGATGTTGTTAGCGACATGAGTACTGATATGCTATATATTATCAATACTACAGTATCACCAAAAGGCGAGCAAGTTTCGATTGGTGGTCAATACGGTGGCATCATTCAAGGTGGGAAATGGTTCGCCTATGCTGATAGTGACAGTTTTAAAGATGCTGTAACAAATATTAATAACGCAGGTAAAAGCGACGGTATTATCTCTATATTTATGCTACCTAAAGATTTAATTGTCTATAATACTAATACGCATGAAGTCGCTAACGGTTTAAAATTTTCACCTAAACAACTAACTTATTCAAAGATTTCAAGTTTAAATGGATACACACCAAAAAATAAGAAATTGCTATGTTATCCTTATAATGTTGTAAGAATTGGAAATAATGGTAATGACATTAAGGAGCTTAAACCTGAGCGATTTGGAAGTAATTTATCTTTTAAGCTTTTTAGAAATCCAGTAGGTACTGTTAATTATGCAATGTTGCCAAATGATTATAACGGGTTTTCTTATGATTACCGCTATATAATTACAAGTCAACCATTTCCAAGTTGCCAATGGGTCAATAATCCCTATGCTGATTGGTTAAATGCTAACTCAACTAGTAACTCTATAGGAGTGTTAACGTCAATGGTTAGCGGAGCAACTACAGGAGCAATCGGTGGTAGTATTATTCCTGGAATAGGAACCGTAGGAGGTGCTTTAGTTGGTGGAGTGACTAGTGGTTTAGCTAGTGCTATTAACAGCTTTTCACAAGCTTCACAAAAAATGAGTGAACCACAAAGTGCTATAGGTTCAATCAATGCAAACAATATTTTAAGCGTTGAAAGTTTAAATAGATTTTCAATAGATCAATTAACAGTAACAAAAGAAATTGCTCAAAGCATTGATGATTTTTTCACTTGCTATGGATATAAAGTTAATACGTTCAAAGTTCCAAATTTAACGACACATTCACTATTTAATTATGTTAAGTTAGGCGAATGTAATATAACAGGAAATATTCCTAGTGTTTATCTTGATAAAATCATTTCAAGATTCCAAAATGGAATTACATTATGGCATAGTTCATTTGAAGCTCAAAGAAGTAAACTTTATGAAAATGAGGTAGTTGTAAATGCCGTGGATTAGTAAAGATAAATATTTAAGTCAAAGCGAAATGGAAAACAATGCAACTATTATTATTCAATACTATAGAAGTCTAGGAATTAATGACAATAGCATTGCTGGAATGTTGGGAAATATGCAAGCTGAGTCAACGCTTTCACCTGTACTTACTGAAAGAGGTGGAGGCGGTGGGTACGGTCTTGTTCAATGGACTCCTAAAAGCGATTTAACAAATGCTTGTGATAGTTATAATTTACATCCATATACTAGCGGTGATGTTCAAATTGAAGTTATAAGACGTGAAGTCTTGAATACTCCACCAATAACTCAATGGTACAGTTCAAGCGCTTTTATAAAAAGGTATTATCCTAGTGGTGCTACTAGTGATATGATAGGAATAACAGGACAAGAATTTCTAGACAATACTAGAAATTTTACGGCTGATAAATTAGCGGTATGCTTCATGGCTTGTTATGAAAGACCAAGCTATGATCCTGGAACAAATCATAGCGCAAGTAGACAACAATATGCTTTAAATTGGCTTAAATTTATGGGGGGTATACCACCAACACCTATACCGACTACTACCAAAAAAAGAAATAAATTTCCTATATGGGTTTTACCTAGATTTTTGAGAGGAGGTTTCTAAAAAAATGGATAAAATTAATATGTTTCCTATTTATTTGAATAATAAACAAATAAATTTACTAAAAGGAAAAGTTAATAATGTTGATAACTATTATAGATACATTACACAATTTACTGAAAATGTTCTTTCTATTTTTGAATGGGAAAATCTACCAAAAGAAATACCTAACTATATTTTAGAAGAATATCTAATGAGATATGGTTGTATATGTTTATACCAAAAAGATTTTATTGATACTGTTTCGCGTGAAAAATATAAGGAATGGGTAGTTAGACCATACACGATTATTAGATATAATGATTATTGGCAACCTATTGAAATTCAAACTATTTCTATTACAAGCGAAAGCGATACATTATTTAGTGATAAATTTACTTTTTGTTATAATAATAAAAGTGGAGTTCCTACGTTCAGTTATGCTATTTGGTTCGCTAATAAAATAAATGAGATTGAAACAAGTATTAATATCGCTGTCAAACAACTACGTATTCCATACCTCTTTGAGGGTACTCAAGCAAGCAAAAAAGCTTTTGATGATCTATTTAGAAGAATTGAAAAAGGTAATACTCATTATTATGTTATTAGCGATAACTTCTTCAATGAACGAGGAGCTGTTAAACATGATTTATTAAATACTAACGCAGTGCAGCGAATCGAAAATCTTTATATGCTAAAAGAGAAGTATATGCAAGAATGGTATACGTTGATTGGTGCTCATACTAACTTGAACAACAAAAATGAACGTTTAACTGAAAATGAAAGTTTAGGGTATAATGAAATTGGTAATTTTAATATAGCTGGAATGTTACAAATGCGTAAAAGCTTTTGTAGAGATTGCAAAAATAAATTTGGGTTAGATATTGACGTTCATTTCTCTAGATTGATTAGAGATAAAATTCAAAAAGAAACAGGGTTAACTGAAAATGATTTTCTTGAATTTTATGGAGGTGATAGTTATGTTAACGATTGAGAAAATGCTTAAAAGTGGACATACCAACACAAATAGAAATACATGGAATTATCAAGAAGTTATCAAGAATAATAAGCAACGTATTTTTATTTATGATTACCCTATTTTAGAAGAATTTAAAGAAGATTTTGAAACTCATTTTTGTGCTCATTTCTATAAAAGAGAATTCGCATTTACACCTGGGGAATTTTGTTATTATTTAAGTGAAAAACTTAATAATATTTTCCCTTATTATAATGAAGTTTTTAAAAAAATTGGCAATTATGATTTACTTTTTGGAAATGGTAAAGAAACATTTACAAAGAATAAAACAGGGAAATACAATGAAAATGAAAATGGTACAGGAATTAGTACTGTTGATACTAATAGAATGATTAATAATAAAAATAGAGATTTTCCTACTAGTGCCGTTAGTGATATAGATAAGTATTTAACTGATACACAAACAAGTACAAGTGGCGATTTAACAAAAAGTGAAGCAAGTAATAAAAACGAAAAAACAAATGTAAGCAATGAAAATGAAACATATACAAGAGAAAATAATATCAATATTAATTTACATGATTATTTAATGCAATATAGAAGTGAAATAGATACAATATATGAAGATTTGTATATTAAATTTGATGAACTATTTTTAATGGTTTTATAAAAGGAGTGATAATATATGAAAAAAACAACATTTAATACAATTAAGAATATTACTAAATTTGATTTCCCTTGTATTTCTCAATTTGATTTAGATTTGATATACGAAACTAACGATATTGAATTTTTATGTAAAGTATTAGAAAAATTAAATGAAATTATTGACAGTCAAAATTTAATTGTTGAAGATTTTAACAAAATTGTACAATTTGTTAATGAAAAAATTGAAGAATATACTAAAAATCAACTTAATGAATGGTTAGAAGATGGTACAATTGAAAATATGTTTTTAAAACTAGGTAACGTTGCAAAAACATTTAATACTGTTATTGATATGCAAAAAGACACAAAATTGAAAGTTAATATGATTGTTAATACTTTAGGCTATTATGATATTGATGAAAATTCAAATGGCTTATGGTTAATAACTAACAAAAAAAATGATGAATACATTCAAGTAAAAATAAATAATGATTTATATGCAAATTATATAATTGAAAACTCTATTATTAACGTTAAATCAATTGGTGCACATGGAGACTTTATACATGATGATATTGAAATTATTCAAAAAGCGATTAATAATAGTAATAGAAATATAGTTTTTTTCCCACAAGGTAGATATTTAATATCAAAAACTATTATTATACCATTTTCAGGTGTTCATTTAAAAGGAACTAATACACGAACTTTTGATGGTTCAATTGATAATGGTTCAACTATTTGGGGTGATGTGACAACCGATTTAATTATGACTAATAATAGTAAACATATAGGTAGAGTTATTATAGAATTTTTAGTTTTTCAAACAAAATTACCATTACTTACAACAATTTTTAACTTTGAAAATCTAGATGAAAGCATTTTCAATTGTTTAACGGTATTAAATGGATGTGTTAAAATTTTCGATTTAAAAAACAGTGGAATAAATAATATATATGATTCTAATTTATATGATGCATCAAATTCGGTTTTTTCTATTAGTAATAATGGAAGTCTTATGATTTCAAATTGTAATATATATAAAAATGAGTACGTATTTAATATAACAGGTAATAATACATTCTCTACACAAATTAGTAACACCTGGATTGAAAACTCAAAACTAGTAAAATCGGAATATACTAGTAATATAAGTTTCAATAATTGTAATATTAGTGATAATACATCAAATTTTGAAATATTAAATATTGAAAATAGTGAAAATAACCCATTTATGAGATTATTATTTAATAATTGTTTTATATATTCAAATAACTCTAATAATACAATTATTAATATAGATGAAAAAACAAAGCAAGTACAAGAAATAAGATTCAATAATAGTTTTTATTCAGGTAGTTATAAACTTACTAATTTAATAGCAAATAGATTAATAATATATAGTATTTTATCAAATATTGATTTTACTAAAGATAACATTAAACAATATGTTATAATAAATCATGAATATAACAATTTATATATTAAAAGTGACGTTCCTTTTAAATTTTCTAATATGTCACCAAAAACGTTAAATGAAAATAATCAATTATTTTTTGGTAATGATAATAAATTAAAGATCATTTTAAATGGAGAAGTTAAAACTATTCAAACCGATTAAAAAGAGAGTTATAAACTCTCTTTTAATTTATATTTAATATATT
>OGYV01002131.1_pt1 | contig 13421 bp, 9 predicted proteins | sample 1576651 | NCBI WGS metagenome assembly OGYV01 (sample SAMEA3541570, study PRJEB24748) | human gut metagenome | biome: human gut; feature: human-associated habitat; material: faeces | place: China | collected 2012
CGGATTCTTACACAGCCACTGGATCGGTCAACTGATCCTTAACTGATCGGCATTACCCACTAGGGGAGCCTTTTTTGTATGGGCGGTTAGTTCGGCCCGCCCTGCATCAGCATGTTGAAAGCCTGCTGGTTGTTGGTCTCAACTTCAGAGCGGACCAGATCCCTAACCTGCCCATCCTGCACTTTCACATTGACGTTCACGTTAAGCGGCTGGTTTAGCCACGCTGGCGGCGTCATCAGTGGATTACCTGCCATATCAACTTTAAGCTGTGGCGCTGTAATCGTCGGCGCAGGAGGAACATAACCCGGATTGGAGTAAGAGCTTACCCACCCTGTTTTATCTGTTGGTTTGGCAAAGTCTGGATTAGTCGGAAGGTCTGGGCTGTGGATGAAATCCCACAGTTTACCCAGCGGGCTATCTTTCTTCAGATTGCCTCCGGCGGTGGTGTCCTGTCCATACATGGCGTCGTTAGCGTCCATGACTTTATCCCAGGCATAATCCCCACCTACCGAACCGATCGCAATGCCCCAGCCAACAGGACCGCCAGAGAGAGCCGCCGCGCCGCCTACCTTGCCAACTTTCGGACCCCGGCCCGGTTTGTTTGGCTTGTCTTTACCTTCCCCACCAGATCCGCCAGTTGTAGCGGATTCAATGCCACCAATAGCGGCGATCCCTTTCATGACCCCCAGCAATTTGGTTAGCGGGTTGAGCATGGTCAACAACCATTTAAAGGCCCCGCCCAACTTCCAGATAGAGCCAGCGAACAGAGCCACCCCGGCGGCGTATGCTGCCATTTCTCCCCAGGATTTAAGCTGCTCACCAGTGATCCCCATCTTAGCGGCGTAATACTCAATAATGCGGAAGGTCAGGATCACAGTGTCGTGCAACTCTGTAAACGCATCTGTGGCACCCTCAACGATTTTCCCGGCGATATGCCCGAACATCTCAAAGGCCCCACCAGAGCCGTTAACAGCGGCGCTGATAGCGTCGAAAGCGCTGGTTAGTGAGTTACCAAAGCCAGAAGTAAAGAAGATATTCATAGCGTTCTGCATACTGGTTTGCAGGCGCTGCCAACTTGCCCGGTTGCCAACCCAGCCAGCTAAACAGGTTGAAATCATGGTATGTCGGAAGCTATGCACCAATCGCCGCTGCCCATAGTCATCAAGATAAGGAATGCCAAGCTGATCTCGCACATCTGCTAAAACTTTGCCGATCTTCGGCATGTTTTTGCCAGACACAGGGGAGAAAATTTTCTCTTTCCATTGACGGTTAACGAAATCAAGGAAACCCCACTCGATCAGTTTGGGATGTATCGCCACCTGTCTTGTAGCGTTCTCGGTTTTACCCTGTCCTCCTTCAGCGATCAGGAGATAGTACCGCTGGCTATCTTCATCAAATTTGATCTGTGATTTCTCCAGCTTGGCGATCCCCCCTCTTCTGGCTCCCGTGTACGCCAACAAAAGAGTGATCCACTTCTGCCAACCGTCAGGCTGCTTGAGCGCCCACTCCACAAACTTTCTCATTTCTGCTGCACTGTATGCTCCAAACCTCGCTTTCGACGGTGCGGCGACTACTCCATCAGTCGGAGACTTCTCCAGAATATCTTTATTGTCAGTGAGGAAGGTTTTAAAGAGCGATTTGTAAATCTTCAAATGCTTGTGGATAGACTCAGCGCCAACCAAATCTTCGGGCGGGACATCATCACACTCGATTAGCTGCTGAACAGTCATCGACCGATAAGGCTGCACAACACGCTTAGGCAAGTTTTCAACAACCTCCATTACCTGTTTAATGTCTTGCTTGGTAATCGTGGTTACATCAGTTGATGAACCCAAGACAATCAACATCACCTCAATAAAGCGCTCATTGGCTTGAGAGATAGCCTTCGTCCAGTTTTGGGCTTTCTCCTTTTTGTACATGTTCCAGGCGCCAGCCAGCGTTAGTACTTCCTTTGGTTGTGCTTCTATTTGTTCTTCCTCATCTCCCGAAGGAGTGACAATCTCGCGGTATTCCTGAGCAACTATCGGCTGAATATTGCACTGCTCATCATTCAGAAATTGGTGCGCCAGCCATTGTTCATTCTGCTGCTTCAGGCTATTGCCATATTCAGAAAGACGCTTACCGAAGTGATCCGGTTGGATGGTTCCACGTTGAACCAGAGGAATTACAGGAGAAGCAAAAGACATGAGCAACTGAGCCTGGGTGTGGCTGTCAGTCTCCAGAGACTTGCGAAAATATTTATTACCGGGCAAGCGGAAACGGACGTAATAAATCCCGTTGCGTGTGATGGTGTGACGTATGGTTCTGTGGCCCATTCTGAAAGCCTCATTGAGTAATGAACTATCAAAACAGGACGTTAAAGCTAGAAATTTCTTTTGATTTTCAATGGATAACAGCCAGACTACGCTGGCATTATCCAGATCAGGTGATACGGGTATTTCTCAGCCTTCACGCAGAAGGGCACCCCGAGTCGTTTGGTTGCGATGATAAATCGCAGAGGAGGATGGTAATGTCCAGCGCACCCGTTGTAAACGAGGAAAAACGGCAGTTTTACAATAGCGTTAATAAATTATTTGATATATGAATCCAGCACCTTCAGAACGACATCCAGATCTTCTTCACGTTTTAGCTCATCCCCCTGGTGAACGATGTGTTCCGTCAGATGACCTTTAATCACTTCCCGCATCAGACCGTTTACCGCGCCACGGATAGCAGCAATCTGTTGTAAAACTGCAGCGCATTCGTGCGGCTCGTCGAGCATTTTCTTGAGCGCCACGACCTGACCCTGAATCTTACTGGCACGCGCTTTCAGTTTCTGTTTATCACGGATTGTATGAGACATGGCAACACCTTGTTAACAAGAACATGAAAAATCATAGCACTATTAATCTACTGGGGGGTAGTATCAGGTACTGGGGGGGAGTAGAATCAGATTGCCGAATTAATACTAAGAATTATTATCATGACCGAATTTACAACTCTTCTTCAGCAAGGAAACGCCTGGTTCTTCATCCCCAGCGCCATCTTACTTGGTGCGCTTCATGGCCTGGAACCAGGGCACTCAAAAACGATGATGGCGGCGTTTATCATCGCCATCAAAGGCACCATTAAACAGGCGGTGATGCTCGGACTGGCAGCAACCATTTCGCATACCGCAGTGGTCTGGTTGATTGCCTTTGGCGGGATGGTGATCAGCAAGCGCTTTACTGCTCAATCAGCAGAACCGTGGCTCCAGTTGATTTCCGCAGTGATCATTATTGGCACCGCGTTCTGGATGTTCTGGCGTACCTGGCGCGGCGAACGCAACTGGCTGGAGAATATGCACGAGCATGATCATGCGCATCATCACCACGATCACGAAGATCACCACGACCATGGACATCATCACCATCACGAACATGGCGAGTATCAGGATGCCCATGCACGAGCCCATGCCAATGACATTAAACGACGCTTTGATGGTAGAGAGGTCACCAACTGGCAAATTTTGCTATTTGGCTTAACCGGTGGCCTTATCCCCTGCCCGGCAGCAATTACCGTGCTGTTGATTTGCATTCAGTTGAAAGCCCTGACACTGGGCGCAACACTGGTCGTCAGTTTCAGCATTGGCCTGGCGTTAACGCTGGTCACCGTAGGCGTTGGCGCAGCAATCAGCGTTCAGCAGGTCGCAAAACGCTGGAGCGGATTTAACACTCTCGCTAAACGCGCCCCCTATTTTTCCAGTCTGTTGATTGGCTTAGTTGGTGTGTATATGGGCGTACATGGCTTCATGGGCATAATGCGATAACTCAATCCTTTAGGCTTGCATGTTATCTTCAGCCCAGGATGATTCTTAAATCAGCTATTTCCGCTGACTCTCTGCTCGCTAAGGATGCTTTTAGGGCATCCTTTCATTTACACTTTTTACGAAATCATGGGATCACTAACAAAATATCGCTTGTCAGTTATATTGTATGGCAGGAAAGATATGCGACTGATATTACAGATCCCCAAAGTGGAGAGTTTATGACCATTAAAAATAAGATGTTGCTGGGTGCGCTTTTGCTGGTTACCAGTGCCGCCTGGGCCGCACCAGCCACCGCGGGTTCGACCAATACCTCGGGAATTTCTAAGTATGAGTTAAGCAGTTTCATTGCTGACTTTAAGCATTTCAAACCAGGCGATACCGTCCCAGAGATGTACCGCACCGATGAGTACAACATTAAGCAGTGGCAGTTACGTAACCTGCCCGCGCCTGATGCCGGGACGCACTGGACCTATATGGGTGGCGCGTACGTGTTGATCAGCGACACCGACGGTAAAATCATTAAAGCCTACGACGGTGAGATTTTTTATCATCGCTAAAAAAAGCCCCCTCATCATGAGGGGGAAATGCAGACACCTTGTTATTTTTTATTATTAGCCACTTGCTCGTCTTGCTTGTTATTAGTCGTATTTCACGTTGATTAATGCGGTTGCCTCCAGTGCGCCAGATTTAATTTTATTTGTATCGTAGACGTAGTAACTGGCAGTTATCGGAATTGAAACCGTTGTATCTGTAAGTTTTGACTTCGCCGCAACTTCCTTTAAATTTGTATATCCTTTACTGCTGTTAGTGATATTTAAAAGTGTGACTGGCGAACCATTACTTTCAAGAATAAATCCTACGCCATTATCTTCCGCACCTTTCAGTATTGTGTTGCTGTTGGTTAACAAGTCAGAACTTGATAAATACACCTGCATTTTCCGTGATGTTTGATTTTGTTGACCTAATAAATTTTTACAACGCAGAATAATATCCTCTTTTTTACTATTTATTGTTGCTTTGTTACCTGTGGCTGGTAATTGTGAAACGGGAATACTGTCTAAAGTAATTAATAAATCATCCGGTTTGCAGGTTGTGGTTATCGGGTTGTATGACAATGTCAGATTAAAGGAATAGACACCTGCATTTTGTGCCAATGCATTTCTGTAGCTATTTACACATGCATCCCATGACTTGCCACCTAATAAACACAGTAGAAATTGTACTGCGGCACTCCCGCGTGTCGATGATGAAGCACTGGATAATGTCGCAACACCATTAATCATCACTGAACCGCCGCCCCCCGCAGAAACATTCACTTTTGCATTACTGGCCGCAGGTGTCACCGTAACTGAATAACCACTGGTGAAACTGGTCTGATTATTTGACAACGTGATGTTGTTTTTATTGGTCCATTCAAAATGTAAATTTAATTTTATGGTATCGTTATAAAGTCCAACAATAATATCCGACGGGCTCATAGGGGTGATAGTATTTGTACTTACGCATGACGAATCATTAAAATTATGCTCATATGTCGCCATTTGTGTTTGAGTAAGTGCAAAATCCCCCTGAACAACCAAGTTGTGCTGAACAGATAACTCACTATAACATGCCGCATAGCTCACAGGCATAACCATCATCATTAATATAAATAGCATTATGCGAATTTCCATAGAACCACCTGACTATTACTGGCAAATATAATTTCTACTTTCATCAATCTCTTTACCGAAGGTGATTGTGCATGAAAGTCCTTGTTGCTTATCAATTGCCACATTAACCGATGGCGGTACTTCATTGGTGCGAATAAATAACTGGCTTCCCTGACCGACAACGCCAATATTATGACCATGGATATCATTGACTTCATAACCAAACATTAATGGTTGCCCATCCGCTCTTAACGCTTTTATAAACCAGGGCTTGCGCTGATCGGTATCAAAATTAACCAGTACAACCGCGCCGCGATAAGGGGCGGCAATTTTCCGGTTGCCACGTAATTCTGCTTCGCTATCGCTTTGCGACACATCCAGCATCAGGTGATTTTCCCGATAAGGTGTCATTCCGTCGTATACCACCACTCCATTACGGTTTGTTGTGCGATATTTTTGCCCATTGACATAAGCATCTTTAATTCCTGGCGCATTCATCACAGCAAACGTTTCGGAAAGACGGTTCGCCAGATTAACGCCCCCCGACCAGGCGACAATGCCCCCTGAAACACTGGCTCCAGCCTGTCGATAAGTACTCGACTGACTATAACTGCCATTCACTGTCGCAACCGGCGCGTTCCAGGTCAAATTCGCCCCAGCTGTCGTTTCATTTCCCTGATTCTGATAACTCAGGTTGACCCCATAGTTAAACTGATCCCGGCTTCCAACGGTCCCTGATAATCCCGTATTATTTGAGGCAAACCCCTGATCATCAAACGTCGTTGAGTTAGACATATATATTTGCCGACGAGGCGTCGTAACGTCATCACCCCAATCAAAGGGAATCGATATAAAAATATTAAAACGTTTCTCTTCATGATGATTCTCGTCATACGCCTGGCTTGCCGCGAGGATATAGCTTATCCGCCGCCAGTTATTGGAATAACTCAACTGATAATCCTTACTGCTGCCGCTACGCCCCCAGTAATCTCGCCATAACGTACTTAAGGACACAGACCCCCAGCCTTCTGGCAATGACTGGCTCATATTGGCAGAGAAGCTATTTTTACGGCCAAAATCGTTCTGGTAATAATCGGCAATGTCATAGACATCGTTTTCATCACGGCGATAATTATCTTTATTGTTTGCCCAAACGTGATCATTAAATGTCCGGTAATCACGCGATGAATAACGCCAGGCCGCCAGACCAAAACGCGTCGACGTTTGGCTCACAAATTTGTTGTAGGCAATTTGATAACTTTGCCCGTCAAACACATCGCCGTTGTCTTGTTTACTATGCGACTTCGTGGCATCGACGGAAATGGCACCAAAGCGTGTATTCCAGCCAGTCCCCAAAGTAAACGCGTAATAATTATTCGCGACCATCGAGCCACCATACAGCGTCAATAAATTATTAAAACCATACTGATAACCCGCCTGGACAAAATCACTTTGTTTGCTCGCCCCTTCAATATGGCTACGACCCGCCGCAAAATCATATTTCGATACGCCGGGTTGCAGCATATTTGGCACTGCTGCATAAGGCACCAGATAGGTGGTTACCGAGCCGTCCGCCTCTTTCACGCTGACATCAAGATCTGCTCCACCACCGGCCAACTGCAAATCTGTAATCGCGAACGGGCCAGGAGGAACCTCTTTCTGATAAACCACAAAACCGTTCTGTTCAATAGTTACCAGCGCATTACTCTGAGCAATCCCCTGCACCCGTGGCGTAAAATTTTGTTTCGAGTTAGGCAACATCTGCATATCACGAAACAACCGCACACCGCTGAAGCGAACAGAATCAAAAATATCGCTTGATGTGTACATATCACCCACGCGAAGCGTGCCGAGAAGTTGGGCAAATCCACGTTCCAGATACAGGGTATTGCTTTTCCACACCCCTGGATTGTTATTTGTTTTACTGAAACTGGCATCAGAATGCAGTTGCCACCCCAGTAAATTTAACCCGCTGTTAAAACGTACATATGTACTCTTACTATTACCCGACGCTTTATAGTCACTGTAATACTGACTCACATAATAAGAGGTATAAAACGCATTAATACCCCGCTCCCAGTTTTCCGGTGGAACATAGCCACTTTCCAGTTCTTCCACCCAGGCCTGCGGGACACTGAAATCGAGACGAAAAACCCCGATATCCCGGGTATAGCTCCCACCCTGAACAAGTTGCTCAAATGTTAAACATTGCTTACCGCTGGCGAAGTTATCGCTATTAATGCCTAACCGCTTGATAACTTCTATTGATAAACATGTTTCTTGCGGGTTGTCTTTAACAATAATCTCATATTTCCCGCGCCATTGCTTATTGACATAAATATCGATGTCATACTGCCCCGGTAAGGGTTGATTATCATCAAGACGAATATTTGCAACCTGCTGGTCTTTCATTCCACCTATCATAAAATGGGTATCAAAGGTTTCTTCAGCTGCATAAGCTTCAATGCCGAGCAATAACGCTACGATTGCTGATGCAAGTGGGGTCATTCTCAACATAGGCAGCTCCTGCAATTAAATTTTGTCACTAATATAGTTGCCGTGGTCATCGATAATGGTCAGATACCAGTTATTTGCATTATTACTTTTGACATTAACACTCTGACTTTCTAAGGGGGCAATCATAATAGTTTCATAATTGACTTTAACATTATTAGCTTTGACATCCGAAATCGTCACCCAATTAGCTGAGTCATTTTTTATCACCAATCCATTGCCACTGCGATTTACCAGTAACTTTTTAAAGGTCGCTTTATTTACCGGAGCAATACCCGCTGGCCGGTAAAACAACTTAATTCTGTTTTGCATCGCAAACTTCAGTGCATTTTTGCCTTCTTGCTCTGGACTATTTGGTGGAATATCCAGAACATTCAGATAAAAAATGCTTTCTTTATTAGTGGGCAGTTTATTCGGCATAATTTTGATTTTTACTTGCTGCCCGGAATTTGCCCCTATTTTTGCCACTGGTGGCGTTAACATGAAAGGAACCTGAATTTTTTCTGGTGGTAACGACGTATCGCCATCATCAATCCACGCCTGCAGCAGCGAAGAACGGTTTCCCTGGTTCATCAACTGCACCATAACTTCTTTATTTTCTGCCGGGTAAATAATGCGCGTCCCGTAGATAACAATTCCGGCATGTGCAGGAAGGACCATAGAAAAAATGAGTAAAGATAATAATCCTTTCATCTTAATGCCTCTTAAATTAAAAAGCCGCCATGGGGATAGCGGCCATGTTTATTACCTGGAGAAACTTACAATTTTATTTATTAATCCTGCGCCACACGCATAACCAGAGAAGATAACACATCACCTGATTGCACTGAGTTATCTGTCAGTTTCAGGTATTTTGCTTTAAACGGAATAGCATATTGACCTTCCGCTGTTTTATAACTCTCAATGTTAAAAGGTGCAGAAACATCCAGGACATCGCTGTTATCACCTAAATAGAGATAGTAACCCACGGTATCGTTGCTACTGGCTATCGCCTTATCGTTACCGGTTATTTTATCGTTGGTAATCAACGAGAGTTTTACACCAGCAACTTCTTTCGGGCAGCTAATTTTTAACATGCTGCTGGTTACACCGACTGCATCATCATAGGTAGAATATTTAGCTTTACCTTCAAAGACAGTGGTTGGTACAGTCGGCATATTAATACTTACTGAATCACCACCCGCTTCGAATTTACACGGAGATTCTGCAATATTCCCCTTAATAGTTAATGTTCCGGTATCAACGTCTGCAGCAAATACTCCAGCGCTCATAAAAAAAGAAGAAAAGACAGCGGCAGCAATAATTGAACGTTTCATAATATGTTCCTTAATAAAATTTATTTTTGGTTGTTAAGAGTCTGTATCTCTTGGAAACAAATTTCTCACATCAAAAAAGTTGCCGCAATGTAAACACATTGTTTTATTGATTTAAAACAAATTAACCATTGCAATATAAATACAAAAAATGTTTAAGAGTATTAACTATTTATCGCATCTATCAATTAATGTAGATTTATGTAAATGGTATTGTTGATATCAATAAAAAAGCCGAAATCATTTATATAAATGATTTCGGCTTTCTAAATGCAATTAAAATCAGGTTGCCAAATTAATCGTAGCGATTTAACACGATTCGACGTTTGCTATCGCTACCTGCAACAACCACTTCTGTCGTTACACCTTTGACGGGCGAAGAAAACAGATGACGGGTGTCAACATTATACGTTAACTGACCACAATGCTGTTGAGGTTGACCATTAACCATAGCCATACTGCATGTTGGGGGACTGATCCTGCCATTAATCGCTAATGTGGCAGTCTCTGAAGAGAATGCGGGAGAAGCCAATCCATAGGCAAGAAAAATAATTCCTGACAGCCAATACTTATTCATTGAACGTTATCCCTGTAGTAAAGGTTATGCCTGGATAGAATGAGTGCATAACAAACTATAGCTGTACATCCACTACACAGCCACGAAGGATGATAATGAAGCATTGCCTGTATGATCAATCGACTTTGTAGAGTTTCGGACGAAGGTCCGCAGAATATTCGCAGTATTAAATAAGTGTTCATTAATGCGGCAAAAACTAATACACCGCATCAATGTAACATCTCTGCGGTGTATGAAGAATAACCAGAATGGTTAATAGGCGTTAGACCGCGCGGAAGGAAATCTCGCCTGGAATGACTTCACCCTGCCAGTAGAGCTGAGCTGCAACGCGGTCAGCCAGCTGGCGGTAGATAGCGGTAAATTCGCTCTCCGGACGGCTGATAACCGTTGGCGTGCCTTTATCGAGATCCTCACGTAAGGAGATGTGTAACGGCATCTGCCCCAGCAGCTGTGTGTGGTATTTTTCAGCCAGTTTCTCAGCACCACCGGTACCGAAAATCGGTTCATGGTGACCACAGTTACTGCAAATATGCACACTCATGTTCTCGACAATACCAAGCACCGGAACCTCGACTTTCTCGAACATCACAATGCCTTTTTTCGCATCGATCAACGCGATGTCCTGCGGGGTGGTGACCACGACTGCACCAGTTACTGGAATGTTTTGCGCCAGCGTCAATTGAATGTCACCGGTGCCTGGCGGCATATCAAGCACCAGATAGTCGAGATCCGGCCACAAGGTTTCCTGCAACATCTGCATTAACGCCTTGCTCGCCATCGGTCCACGCCACACCATCGCATTGTCGTCAGTGACCAGATAACCAATTGAATTGGTTGCCAGGCCATGAGACATAATCGGTGCCATGTGGGTACCGTCCGGCGACGTTGGACGCTGATTTTCTGCGCCCAGCATGGTGGGAATTGATGGGCCGTAGATATCGGCGTCCAGAATGCCGACTTTCGCCCCTTCCGCCGCCAGTGCCAGCGCCAGGTTTACCGCCGTGGAGGATTTACCCACGCCGCCTTTACCGGAGCTGACCGCAATGATGTTCTTCACACCATTAATACCCGGCTGATTCTTCACGCGTTTTAAGGTGGCGATATTGTGCGACAGTTTCCAGTCGATAGCTTTCGCCCCGGTGATACGCAGCAGTTCGGCGCTACATTGCTCTTTTAACTCTTCAAACGCGCTATGCCAGACGAATGGCATAACCAGTTCCACATGCAACGTGTCGTCCATCCAGGCGACATGGTGCAACGCTTTCAGCGTGGTGAGGTTATGCTTCAGGGTTGGGTGCTGAAAATTGGCCAGTGTCCCGGCGACCATTGCGCGCAAGGCTTCTGGTGATTTGGCCTGGGATTGTTCGTTCATCCCGACTCCTTTTTTGTATAGATAAACCATCAGCTGATAGTTTACCTGAAGAATATAGAGAAGTACTTACTTAACATTTTCCCATTTGGTACTATCTAACCCCTTTTCACTATTAAGAAGTAATGCCTACTATGACTCAAGTCGCGAAGAAAATTCTGGTGACGTGCGCACTGCCGTACGCTAACGGCTCAATCCACCTCGGCCATATGCTGGAGCACATCCAGGCTGATGTCTGGGTCCGTTACCAGCGAATGCGCGGCCACGAGGTCAACTTCATCTGCGCCGACGATGCCCACGGTACACCGATCATGCTGAAAGCTCAGCAGCTTGGTATCACCCCGGAGCAGATGATTGGCGAAATGAGTCAGGAGCATCAGACTGATTTCGCAGGCTTTAACATCAGCTATGACAACTATCACTCGACGCACAGCGAAGAGAACCGCCAGTTGTCAGAACTTATCTACTCTCGCCTGAAAGAGAACGGTTTTATTAAAAACCGCACCATCTCTCAGCTGTACGATCCGGAAAAAGGCATGTTCCTGCCGGACCGTTTTGTGAAAGGCACCTGCCCGAAATGTAAATCCCCGGATCAATACGGCGATAACTGCGAAGTCTGCGGCGCGACCTACAGCCCGACTGAATTGATCGAGCCGAAATCGGTGGTTTCTGGCGCTACGCCGGTAATGCGTGATTCTGAACACTTCTTCTTTGATCTGCCCTCTTTCAGCGAAATGTTGCAGGCATGGACCCGCAGCGGTGCGTTGCAGGAGCAGGTGGCAAATAAAATGCAGGAGTGGTTTGAATCCGGCCTGCAACAGTGGGATATCTCCCGCGACGCGCCATACTTTGGTTTTGAAATTCCGAACGCGCCGGGCAAATATTTCTACGTCTGGCTGGACGCACCGATTGGCTACATGGGTTCTTTCAAGAATCTGTGCGACAAGCGCGGCGACAGCGTAAGCTTCGATGAATACTGGAAGAAAGACTCCACCGCCGAGCTGTACCACTTCATCGGTAAAGATATTGTTTACTTCCACAGCCTGTTCTGGCCTGCCATGCTGGAAGGCAGCAACTTCCGCAAGCCGACCAACCTGTTTGTTCATGGCTATGTGACGGTGAACGGCGCAAAGATGTCCAAGTCTCGCGGCACCTTTATTAAAGCCAGCACCTGGCTGAATCATTTTGACGCTGACAGCCTGCGTTACTACTACACTGCGAAACTCTCTTCGCGCATTGATGATATCGATCTCAACCTGGAGGATTTCGTTCAGCGTGTGAATGCCGATATCGTGAACAAAGTGGTTAACCTGGCCTCTCGTAATGCGGGCTTTATCAACAAGCGTTTTGACGGCGTGCTGGCAAGCGAATTGGCTGACCCGCAGTTGTACAAAACCTTCACTGATGCCGCTGAAGTGATTGGTGAAGCGTGGGAAAGCCGCGAATTTGGTAAAGCAGTGCGCGAAATCATGGCGCTGGCTGATCTGGCTAACCGCTATGTCGACGAGCAGGCTCCGTGGGTGGTGGCAAAACAGGAAGGCCGCGATGCCGACCTGCAGGCAATTTGCTCAATGGGCATAAACCTGTTCCGCGTGCTGATGACTTACCTGAAGCCGGTACTGCCGAAACTGACCGAGCGCGCAGAAGCATTCCTCAATACAGAACTGACCTGGGATGGTATCCAGCAACCGCTGCTGGGCCACAAAGTGAATCCGTTCAAAGCGCTGTATAACCGCATCGATATGAAGCAGGTTGAAGCACTGGTGGAAGCGTCTAAAGAAGAAGTGAAAGCAGCTGCCGCGCCAGTTACTGGCCCACTGGCAGATGATCCGATTCAGGAAACCATCACCTTTGACGACTTCGCAAAAGTTGACCTGCGCGTGGCGCTGATCGAAAACGCAGAGTTTGTTGAAGGTTCTGACAAACTGCTGCGCCTGACACTGGATCTCGGCGGTGAAAAACGCAATGTCTTCTCCGGTATTCGTTCTGCCTACCCGGATCCGCAGGCACTGATCGGGCGTCACACCATTATGGTGGCCAACCTGGCACCGCGTAAAATGCGCTTTGGTATCTCCGAAGGCATGGTAATGGCTGCTGGTCCTGGCGGGAAAGATATCTTCCTGTTAAGCCCGGATGCTGGTGCTAAACCAGGCCATCAGGTGAACTAAAAATCTGCGGTAATGCTGCCGCCAGTTTTCGGAACGTGCAC
>OGYV01002135.1_pt1 | contig 13412 bp, 4 predicted proteins | sample 1576651 | NCBI WGS metagenome assembly OGYV01 (sample SAMEA3541570, study PRJEB24748) | human gut metagenome | biome: human gut; feature: human-associated habitat; material: faeces | place: China | collected 2012
TATTCAGCCGGCCTTCGGCTGAGAGGTTGCTTTCTCCTGCGGGCCGCCCTTTGGGACGGCCCCTACGGAGGTTGCTTTTTCCTGCGGGCCGCCCTTTGGGACGGCCCCTACATCGACACCGATGGTCTTGGCGATGGCTTCGGGCTTTTCCTGGGCCACCAAGGCCGTGACGATACTGTGGTAAATGGCCCGATAAACGGCTTGTTCATCGGAGAATTTGATTTCCGTCTTCGCCGGATGGACATTGACGTCGATCGTCGCCGGGTCGACATGGAGATGGAGCATGGCAAAGGGATAGCCCGATTTCGGCAGCATGGCGTGATAAGCATTGTCGATGGCCTTAAACATCAAGGGATTATGGACGATGCGGTGATTGACGATGCACGTCTGCCAGTTGCGGTTGCTCTTTAAGACCGACGGCTTGCCTACATAGCCTTCCAGGCTGATGCCGTCTTGGTCGGCAGAGACGGCAAAGACATCGCGGGCGACGTTGGCCCCGTAGATATTGGCAATCGTTTCCCGCAGGTCCCCTGTACCGCCGGTCTTCATCGTCGTCCGGCCATTATTGGTAAAGGTAAAGGCAATGGCCGGATTGGCTAGAGCCAGTTTAGTTACCATTTCAGAGATTTTAGAACTTTCTGTCCGTTCGCTCTTGAGGAACTTGCGCCGCGCTGGCGTATTGTAAAAGAGGTCGCTTACTTCCATCGTCGTCCCGACCGGGGCACCGGCCTGGTCTTCTGCTGTAATTTCGCCCCCATCGAGGATGAGGTGCGTGGCAAAATCGTCGTCCGCCTGGCGCGTCGTAATCTGCATGTGCGATACGGCAGCAATACTGGGCACGGCTTCGCCGCGGAAACCCAGAGACGTGATGGCAAAGATATCTTCGACAGAACTGATTTTGCTCGTGCCGTGACGGATGATGCACTTATGGGCATCTTCCGGGCTCATGCCGCAACCGTCGTCGGTGACCCGCATATAGGACTGGCCGCCATCGGCAATTTCCACTTCAATGGCATGGGCACCGGCATCAATGGCATTTTCCACCAATTCCTTGATGCACGACGCCGGCCGTTCAACGACTTCTCCGGCAGCGATTTTATTGCGCGTCGCTTCATCTAAGACATGAATGATTGAACTCACTGGATCCCACTTCCTTCTTTGGCATCTTTTTGCAGATTATATAAGAAAGAAATCGCTTCAATCGGCGTCATACTGCTGACATCGACACTGAGCAGCTTATCGATGACGGGACTGGAAAAGAGACTGTCCCCCATCGGTGACGGCGCAGGGTTCACAGGCGCCTTGGCCGAGACGGGAGCGCCGCCGTTCTTTTCCAAATCTTCCAAAATGACGTCGGCCCGCTTGAGCAGGCTTTCCGGCAAGCCGGCCAGGCGCGCCACGTGCAGGCCGTAACTGCGGTCGGCGCCGCCGGGAATGATGCGCCGCAGGAACTTGATGTTCTTGCCCCGTTCCTTGACGGCGACCGTATAATTCTTGATTTTCGGCGAATCGTCGGCCATGGCGATGAGTTCGTGATAATGCGTCGCAAACAGCGTCAAGGCGTGGATATGCTTCAGGCAGTACTCGATGACGGCCCTGGCAATGGACATACCGTCGAAGGTGCTCGTCCCGCGGCCGATTTCGTCGAGGATGAGCAGGCTGCGGCTAGTCGCATGTTTCAGGATGTACGACACTTCCTTCATTTCCATCATGAACGTACTCTGACCGGTGAGGATATCATCGCTGGCACCGATGCGGGTAAAGATGCGGTCTACCGGGCAAATAGACCCTTCCTTGGCCGGAATGAAGGAGCCAACTTGAGCCATGAGGACCAACACGGCGACTTGGCGCATATACGTCGACTTACCGGCCATATTCGGTCCGGTAATGACCAGGATTTCATGATCTTCATGGTTCAAAGTGACGTCATTGGGGACGAACAATTCATCTTTCAAATACTTTTCAATAATGGGATGACGGCCGTCCTTGATGGAAATCGTCGCCTTCGTGTTGAGGCTGGGACGGACGTAGCGATTGTCATAAGCCGCGCAGGCCAGACTGTACAAGCAGTCGATGCGGGCAATGGCCCGGGCCGTTGCCTGCATGGCCGGGATATGTCCCTGGATCTGACGGCGGATGTCGCCGAAAAGCTTGTATTCCAAAGCCAGCATCCGTTCCTGGCTGGTCAGGACTTTGACTTCAAATTCCTTCAATTCCGGCGTGATATAGCGTTCGGCATTGACCAAGGTCTGCTTGCGTACGTAATAATCGGGAATGGGTTTGGTATTGGCATGGGAAATCTCGAAGTAATAGCCAAAGACTTTGGTATAGCCGATTTTCATCTTAATGCCGGTCTTTTCCTTTTCCTTCTCTTCCAATTCCTGTAAAAAGGCATGGCTGTTGGCCGCAATGGAACGGATTTCATCGAGTTCCGGCGAAAAACCGTCGCGGATGACGCCGCCGTTGCGGATGACCAATCCCGGTTCGTCCTTGATGCCCCGGCAGAGCAAATCATACACATCGTCATGAGTCTGCAAGCGGTCATTGAGGTTGTGCAGGAGGTCGGCGCTGGCCCCGGCCAAGACGTTTTTGAGCTGCGGAATGACGGCCAGCGATTCCCGCAGGGCCACCAAATCTTTCGGGCTTACCGTTCCCGTTTCGATACGGGTCAAGATGCGTTCAAAGTCGTAAATCCGGTTCAGCACGTCAGCTGTATCTTGGCGCATGATTTCGTGGAGGACGAAGTCTTCGACGGCATCTTGGCGGCGCGTAATATCGGCAATGCGGATAAGCGGCGCTTCCAACCACTTGCGCAGGAGCCGCCCGCCCATAGCCGTCTGGGTCTTGTCCAAGACATCGAGAAGCGTCCCCCGGCGGCCGCCGTCGCGGACGTTCTGCGTGATTTCCAGATGGCGCAGGCTGGCCGCATCAACGACCAGGCGCCGGTCATTGTCGATGTGTTCCAGGGAATTGATGTGAGAAATATCGGACTGCATGACGTCGCTGACATAGGCCAGGAGCATGCCGATGCAGTCGCCAGCCGCTGTGGCAGCCGCAAAATCTTCGGGCGGGAAATAGGACCGGGCCTGTTCGCTATAATCGACGTTGTCATCAGCAGGAAATTCCGTGACCGTACATTGCGCCAAATGGCTTCGCAAGTATTCGCGGACAGCGTCCATATCCTTCCCCATATGGGCGTAAATAAGTTCACTCGGTTCGTAGACGGCAAGGATATCGAACAAGGAGTCTTCCATGACCGACGCAGCGCAGTCGGCCCACAGACATTCGCCGGTCGTGACGTCCATAAGGGCGATGGAAAGGATGCCTTCTTTTTCATTCAGGCAGCCGATGTAATTGTTCTGCTTCGACGCTACGGCATTTTCCAGGGTAATCGTCCCTGGCGTAATGACCTTGATGATCTTGCGCTTGACCAAGCCTTTCGCCAGCTTTGGGTCCTCCATCTGTTCGCAGATAGCGACCTTATAGCCTTTGTGGACCAGCCGTTCAATATAGGTATCGGCCGAATGAAAGGGCACGCCACACATAGGAACTTTTTCCTTATTGCCGCCAGCCCGGCCCGTCAAGGTCAGGTCCAGTTCGCGCGACGCCGTCAGGGCATCGTCAAAAAACATTTCATAGAAGTCGCCGAGGCGGAAAAAGAGGATTTTATCCTGGCACTGCTCTTTAACTTCCATGTACTGCTGCATCATAGGCGTTAATTTTTTTCCTGCCAAAGTCTCACCTTCCTTTAGTGCACTAAGTGACCTTTGAGGACCCATGTCTGGCCCTTGTCGACCTGGACCGGCACGGTATCACCGATAGCGACGGAGCCGTCATTTTCCCAAATGATCATCTTGTTGCCCGTCGTCCGGCCAAACCAGTGATTGGCATCATTCTTAGTCGGTCCTTCGACGATGACATCATAGACATGGTCCTCCATTTCTTTATTCTTAGCTAAACTATAGACGTTCTGTACTTCCATCAGGCGCTGAAGGCGACGGCTCTTTTCTTCCTGCGGAATCTGGTCTTCCATCTTCGCTGCCGGTGTCCCCGTCCGCGGCGAATAAATGAACGTATAAGCCATATCGTACTGGACGCGTTTGAGCAGGTTCAGCGTATCTTCAAACATGGCTTCCGTTTCGCCAGGAAAGCCGACGATGATATCCGTCGTCAGGACCAAGTCGGGCATGCGCTTGCGGGCATAATCGACGAGTTCCAAGTAATGTTCCACCGTGTAACCGCGGTTCATCTTCTTCAAGAGCTCATTGGAGCCGCACTGGATAGGCAGATGCATGTGGTTGACGACCTTCTGGCTGTCGGCAATGGCGTCGATCATGGCAAAGGTCATATCCTTGGGATGGCTGGTCATGTAGCGCACCCGTTCGATACCGTCGATATCATCGACAGCGGCGACGAGCTTGGAGAAATCCGTGCCGTCTTTGAGGTCCAGACCATACGAATTGACGTTCTGACCGAGCAAGGTGATTTCCTTGTAGCCTTCAGCGGCGACCTTCTTGATTTCTTCCACAATGGCGTCGATAGGACGGCTCACTTCGCGGCCCCGGACATAAGGCACGATGCAGTACGTGCAGAACTTGTTGCAGCCGTTCATGATGGGAATCCAGGCAAAGAACTTCTGAAAACGCTTGACCGGCATATCGTGGAAGGCCGGCAGGCTCATGTCGGCAGCCATATAATGGTCGGCCTTGCTGCGCCGTTCTTTGATGAGCTCGATGAGCTTGTGGATATTGTGCGTCCCAATGACCAAGTCGATATGAGGCGCCCGCTTGAAGAGCTTATCCTGCCATTCCTGGGCCATGCAGCCCGTGACGGCAATGATCAAATCGGGGTTCTGCGTCTTCAAATGCTTGAGCTCGCCGATTTTCCCCAACGTCTTGTCTTCCGCCGTCTCACGGACACAACACGTATTGATGAGGATGACATCGGCTGTATCCAAATCCTCCGTATGATGGTAGCCCAGCTCTTCTAACTGCCCGGCATAATGCTCACTGTCAGACATATTCGCCTGACAGCCGTAGGAAATAATATGATAAAATCGATTACTCTGAAAATCCATGTAATTCTCTCCGTTTTCCATAAAATGATAATTTAGGGTTTACAGTATATAATACCATATATAGGCCGCCCCTGTGAAGAGTTTTTTAGGGGTTGACGGCTGGCGTTCCTTTTGATCGCCCGCAATGAATCCTGTACATAAACGTCATCCATGATAAATGATAATTTGAAAGGGCTTGTCATCGTGCGACAAGCCCTTTCTCCTTAATTTCTCGATTTTATTCTTCCGCTTGAAACCTTGATTTCAAAAGGAATCCGTTGTTCCCGGACAGTTGTCTTGATGAACAAGTGGATAGCCGCCATCATACTGATACCAACAGCATCGCAAAAGGTTTCAAACTCCTGTTTTAGGTCTGAATCGATACGAAAAGACAATCCTATCTGTGCGATGATATCCCCCTCCTTTACGATTGTACATCGTGTTGCGTATCGGGAATGACACGAACGCGTTCAATGGTCGGTTTACCATTCTTATCTTTGGCAATCGTATCGATGCGGATGTACTTCATTTCCGATGAAAATTCGTTAGCTAATTTATCCAACGTTCCATCCTGGTTCAAAGCCGGGTTGGAAGCGGCGCCGGCCATGATGGCCCGGTAGACAATGGCCGCAAATTCATAACGCGTCATCATGCGGTCACCATCGAAGTTCCCATCAGGATAGCCCGTCAGGATACCTGCCTGTTTCAGCTTGGTAACGTATTCATAAGCCCAGTGGTTGGCCGGAACATCGGGGAACAAATCATTTCCCTTATCCTTGATCATCCCGGCGTTGGTGCCTGTCAATTTGTCGATGAGGGCACTCTGGCGGTTGACGATGGCGTTCAAGTTAGCCACATTCTGGCGCAAGTCTTTGATTTCCTTAGCCATGGCCACGCGGGACGTGGAAACATGGTTGCCCTGGCCGACCTTGAAGCTGACGCCGGCATTGACCATGTTTTCGCCACCGCCGAAGGAACCGCCGATATTGAACATCGTGTCTTCATTGGGACGATAGTAAGCACCGACAGCTACGGCACTGGCATCTTTATAATTGCCATAACCGGCTGCGAAATCCCACTTGTCGTCCGGGTCGAAGTCCAGCGGATGGAGAGCCGCCAGGGCGGCTGCGCCAGCACCGACGCGGTTGACGCGGGTCCCCAGCTTGTTGACAGCGTAATTCGTCGCATTCAACTGGCTGACATTGACCGCATCCCCAGGAGCCTGACCAGGAGCCACATTGTGGATCTGGTTGCCGCCCATGTTGACGTTGCCGTCCTGAACGGTAATGGTCCGGTTGGCATCGCCAGTCTTGATGGTGAGGCCGCCGTTGTTGATGGTGGTGTTGCCCGTGGTGACGCTGTTGGATTCAATGCTGTTCAAGCCTTTCAAGTCCTTAGCCAGCTTGACAGTCATCTTGCCATTTTCCTTCACCGTGCCGTCGTCATTGTAGACGGTATCGGTAGCCACAATGCCGATGTTCCCATCGCTGAGATCATCTTTCGTAGCTTTCTTGTCGCCATCTTTCTTGCCGGCATTGATGTCACCAACAATATCCAGCTGATGGTTCAGTTTGACTTTGGCTGTATTGCCGAAATCATCGCCGTACTTCATACCGTCATCCATAGTGGCGACTTCATGAGTAATGGTCTTCGTCGTACCATCAGCTTCCTTGACTGTAGTCTGATACTGGATGCGGGCTGCCTGGTCTTTTGTACCATCTTTATCTTCGCCCTTGACTTCGTTCTGATTGCGGTCCAGGGTACCCTTGCCCAGGACGGTGGAAATGTCAATATTGGTACCATCCTTGCCATCTGCACCTTTCGGTCCAGTCAGGCCGATATGGCCAACACCGTCCTTGCCAGCAATCGAGACCGCATCTCTGCCGTCCTTGCCAGCGATGCCGACTTTGCCGTCGACACCATCCTTGCCAGCAACGCCGTTCGGACCGGTGATGGAAACGCCGGACTTGCCGTCCTTGCCATCCTTACCGGTGACGAAGAGGCCATCCCTGCCGTCTTTTCCATCCTTGCCATCATGGCCGATGACGACCGTCGTGCCGCCCTTTGTCTCGACCGTGACGTTGCCGTCCTTACCAGCCTTGCCAGCGTCGCCCTTCTGGCCGACCTTGAGCTGGTCGTTGAGCTTCAGGTCATAGACCTTCTGCCCATCCTCGCCAGTCGTCTGCTTCAGCTGGAGATTGCCATCCGTGTAGGCGCCGTCCTCTTTCGCAGGCGTGCCGCCATTGACGGTGACTTCCGTATGATGCTTGTCGACCTTATCGACCTTCGTGTTCACATCAGCAATCTGCTTGTTGACATTCGACTCAACCTGATGGAGCTGATCCTCTGTAGCAGCACGGCCGCTGACATAGGAGCCAGTACCATCTGCATTCCAGGTCTTGTTGCCCAAGTTGGTAACATACTTGCCGCCATCAGCTTTCTTGTTAGTGGCATTACCATCCTTATCATAGATGGTCAGGCTGCTGTCGCCAGCTTCGATATTGCCAATCTTGACGCCATTGTCACCGCCAGCGATAATCTGGCCTTTCGAGCCGTCGACAATGACCTTGTTGTCGCCTGTGCCGGCTGTAACCGTGCCATTAGTACCGCTGATGGCAACCGTCTTATCGCCCTTAGCGGAATCACCAAACGCGACGTCCTTGGCTAAATCGACGGTGTAGTTTTTGCCACCAGTCGAATTCTTACCTTCTTTGACCGTGATATTCTTCGAACCAGCTTCTACCGTCGTATGCTGACCAGCCAAGGTCTTGACGTCATTGAGCTGGGATACATTTACAGCATCCGTTCCATCGGTACCAGCAGCTACATTGGTAATCTTGTTGCCGCCATTGTTAAGGCCCTTATCCGTCAGTGTGACAGTAGTCGTCTTCCCGGATTCCGTCTTGCTGATGGTCATACCATCATTGTTGATGGTCGTATTCCCCATCTTGACAGAACCATTGTCACCAAGGTTGAGGTCCTTGTTCAGCTTGATCAACAACTGACCGTTATCGCCACTCTGGCTCGAAACTACACCGATGTTGCCATCCGTAAGGTCGGCTTCCTTCTTGGCATTGCCCTTGACGTTGACCGTCTTGTTCAGCTTGACCGAAGCGCCATCGCCGAAATCACCAGCATACTTCTGGCCGTCGTCCATCGTAGCGACTTCATGGGTAATGACCGTCTTAGTCTTGCCATCTTTGTCTGTGACGGTCGTCTGGTACTGGATGCGGGATGATTTATCGTTTGCATTCACCTTGTCGGCCGACTTGCTCTGCTCATTCTTGGCAGGGTCAAGCGTTGCTGTGCCAAGGGTCGTGGAAAGGTCGGTAAATACACCATCCTTGCCATCTTCACCTTTCTGGCCGGTCAGGCCGATATGGCCAATACCATTCTGGCCGGAGATAGAAACCGCATCTTTGCCCGGCTGGCCGTCCTTGCCCGGCGTACCGATGGCAATCTTGCCATCGATGCCGTCCTTACCATTGAGACCATTCGAACCAGTGATGCTGACGCCATTCTTACCATCCTTGCCAATAACAGAGATACCCTCCTTGCCGTTGAGACCGATGCTAGACTTGCCGTCTGCCTCCTTGAGTCCAATAGAGCCATCTGTACCTTTCTCACCATTTTTGCCAACCGTACCGAGGTTCAGCTTATCGCTGAGTTTCAGATCGTACGTCTTCTGACCAGCTGTATCCGTAACTTTCAGCTTCAGGTTTTCACCGTTATAGTCTGTAGTTCCGGCGTCTTTCCCACCTTCTACAGTAACGACTGTATGCTTACCAGCCGTAGCCGCTGCACTCTTGACAGCATCGCTGACCGTCTTCAGCTGGTCTTCCGTGGCGGCCCGGCCGTTCTGGATGTGTTCTCCATCCCAGTTCCTGTTGTCCAGGCCATTCAGGAATTTGCCCGTGACCGGGTTCTTGTCCCCAGCCCCATTGACCTGTTGGCCCAGGGTCAGGGTCTTGTCTCCGGAACCGATGGTCACCTGACCTTCAGAGCCTTTGACAGTGACCTGTTTGATAGGATCATTGCCCAAGGTGATATCATCATTCAGGTTCACCGTATGGTCATCCTTCACGGTGATGTTCTTGCCACTCTTGGCCTCAGAAGCCTTCGCTTCATTCCTGGCCAGCTGCTTCACATCCCCGATGCTGGCGGCGTTGTTGTCACCGGCATCGCCATACTGTTTCCCGTCGATGCCGCTGGCCATGTTGGTAATCTGCTTGGCTCCGCCGTTGATGCCCTGATTGGTGATGGTGATATCCCCGACTTTGACCTCATTGGTATTTACTCCATCTTTGTTAATGGTGGTTTCTCCGGCCTTGATGCTGCCATCTTTGGTTAAATCTACATCTTTGTTCAGTTCAACTTTGATGGCTTTATTATCCACATCAATAGAAGTCTTGATGTTCCCTGCTTTTTCCACAGTCCCATCAGCTTTGTAGGTGGTATCACCCTTGATCTGGATAGCCTTGCCAAGATCCTGTTTCACAATCTTGTCATCGCCTTTTTCATCAGAAGTCAGCGCGAAACCGCCGCCATTTGCCTGATTGGTAATAGAACCGGCAACATCGCGGAGTTGCCCTTCCGTGGCGGCACGGTTTTCCGTCACATGATCCTTATCCCACTTGGTGTTGTCAAGACCCGTGATGTAGTTGCCGTTGGCGGGATTCTTGGTATCCGTGTTGGGCTGTTCACCGATGGTGATTTTCTTGGTCGTGTCATCCCCTTTGCCCACGGTGACTTTGGTGAAGTCCGGGGTATTGGTCATGACGATTTCCAGGCCATCTTTGGTTGCATTCTGGCGGACACCCAGATTCTTGGTGGATGCCTTGGCTACAGCGTCTTTATCTAATCCTCCTTTAATGGATAACGTTTCATTCAGCTTCCGGGTGACTTCCTGGTCGTCATTCCCCACGAATTTCAGGCCATCATCCATGGTAGCCACTTCGTGGGTAATAGTCCTAAGCGAGCCATCATCGTTCTTAACCGTGGTCTGATACCGGATGCGGGCTGCCCGGTCTTTTGTACCATCTTCGTCTTGGCCTTTGACTTCATTCTGGCTGCGGTCAAGGGTAGCCTTGCCAAGGACAGTGGAAATATCGATATCAGCGTTCTTACCGTCAGCACCTTTTCTTCCGGTCAATCCGATATGGCCTTCGGTACCATCTTTACCATCTTTACCATTATCAGCACTGATGGTGACGCCATCCTTGCCGTCCTGGCCTTTGACGGAAATACCGTCTTTGCCATCCTTGCCATCATGGCCGATGACCACAGTGGTCCCTTTGCTTGTTTTCACCGTGACTTTACCGTCCTTGCCGTCTTTGCCATCCTGACCATCCGTGCCATTCTTGCCGATGGCCAGCTGGTCGTTGAGCTTGATGTTGTAGGTCAGCACTCCATCGCTGTCTTTCTTGGCTGCGATCATCAGGTTGCCGCCGGTGGAATCATAGTCGCCATATGCGCCGACCGTGGCGCTTGGAGTGGCTGCGGCGGGATTGGCCTTGTCATTGACTGTGACCACGGTGCGCTTGCCGGCGGCAGTGGCGGCATTGCCGATGGCTTCGCTGACCTTGGCCAGCTGGTCTTCCGTAGCCGCCCGGCCGCTGACGTAGGACGGATTCGTGGTATTCCAGTCCTTGTTGGAAAGGCCTGTCACATAGCTGCCGGCAGGAGCTGTCTTTTCCGTTTCTTTGCCATTTTCAGTGAGCTTCAGCGTATCAGCCGGAGAGCTGCCGATCTGGGCAGTACCGGCGGTAACCTGTCCATTGGCAATGGTCACTTTTTCATTGTTCTGTCCTGCGGATGGATTGGGGTTGTAGAAGGTAGCACTGTCAAAGGTCGGAGTCTTGCTGACGGCCACAGTAATGGTCTTGCTGTCCTTGGACGTGGAGACAATGGCATTATTCTTGCCCTCGAAGTCCAGGGTATCGCCGTTGAGGATGGCGCTGGAAATACTGCCATCGTTCTGGGTGGTGACTTTGAAACCCGCTGCCTTGAGCTGGGCGACGTTGACGGCATCTGTATCCTGCGAGCCTGCTGCTACGCCGGTGATCTGACGGGTCAGGGTGTTGCCGTTGCCGACAGCGACGGCATTGGCACTGGAAACCCACGCCTTAGATGTATTGGTGGTATCTCCCTTCGTCAGCATATCGTATCCCTTGACACCGCTCGCACGGTCGGCCACAGCCCCGCTGCCCAGAGCCACGCTGTCGGCGAGGTTTACCTTGGCATCCTTGCCGATGGCGGCGGCATTAGTGGCCGTAGCCGACACGCTGCCGCCCAGGGCTGCCAGGGAGTTCTTGGCGGCAGCGATGGAGTTCTCGCCGAAGGCCGTGGCGTTCTCACCGGAGGCGACGGTCTGGTAGCCGAAGGCCGTGGCACCGGCTGCGCTGGCTTTTGTATCGTTGCCGAAGGCCGTGGCATTGTCGCCGGAGGCTTCGGTGGAATAGCCGAAGGCCGTGGCATTGGCATAGCCGTCGATGGTGTAGCCATTCTTTCCTTCATGGGCCTTAATCAGCACATTGTCCGGCGTGATGGCGACTTCTGCGTCCTTACCCGTAGTCTTGTCCTTAACCGTAGTCGTAGCCAGTGACTCTTTCGCCCCGTTCTTTCCGTTGTAGACCTTGCCATCCTTGCCGGCTGTTGTATCGACAGTCGCTGTGCCATTGGCATCGACGTTGACTTTCCAGAGGCTGCCCTGGTAGTCACGGACGTAGGTATTGCCATCCTTGCCGGCCAGGACCACATAGTCGTGTTTCTCAGTGCCACTGTCGATTGGCATCTGCTTGATGCCGGCCGTCTTACCGTCCCGGACATAGGCCAGGTTGCCGTGAACATCCATCTGTTCGGTCTTGGCCGTGTTGTCTTCGGTGTACTTATTGGTCACAGCGCCATTTTCGTCGAGCTTGGCACCGGCAATGGTGTCCGTGCCCCAGGCCGTGGATTCTTCGTCAGCGGCCACAGTGGCATTGCCCCAAGCCGTTGCATACTGCGACAAGGCGCGGGTGCGATTGCCAAAAGCCGTGGCGCCCGTGGAGGAAGCGCGGGTATCGTTGCCGAAGGCCACGGAGTCATTGTACTTGGCAATGGTCTTCTCGCCAAAGGCCAGGGACCGTCCGCCAAGCGCCTGGGTGTCTTCGCCAAATGCGACAGACTGCTGACCGCTGCCATCGGCTCCGCCCGCAATGGTATTCAGACCAAATGCCAGAGAAGCATTTCCTCTCGCCTGTGTCCCCTGGCCAAAGGCCGTGGAAGAAGCACCGCTGGCCGTATTGATAACATTATTGACCGTCTTGCCAGTTTTTTTATCAGTGATCTCCAGACCGCCAAAAGCCGTTGCATACTGGCCCGTAGCCTTGGCATTTTTGCCGATGACCGTGGCGCCCTTACCTTCCGCCTGGGCGCCATAGCCGATGGCTACGGCGTTTTCCGCATCCTTCGTTGTAGATGCGCTGACCCCGGCTGCCATGGAATTCTTGGCTATAGCGCCTTTATTAGTGTAGTTAGTATCTGTTTCCGTATCGGGAGACCAGACGCTGTAGTCATGCATATTGACCTTCTGGGTAGCGGCTTTCAGCTGGGCCACGTTGACAGCATCCGTATCGAGAGTACCAGCAGCCAGATTGTTCAGCTGACGGGTAATGGCGGAGACTGTGATATTGCCCTCGTCATCTCGTTCTTCTGCCCGGCCGATGGAAATGGCTTCATCCGTGGAATACCAGGCTGATGTATCGTCCACAGAAGCCACCCCGGTCCGCGGATCATAGCCTTCTATATTTTTATCAGCACCGGATTTAGAATTTTTTCCCAATACAATGGAATTGGCCCGCCAGGCATTGGTTCCTTCCCCGATGGCAATGGCGTTTTCTCCCCAGGCCCCGCTGTTCTGGCCCAGAGCAATGGCGTGAGCACTGGTCCCGGCGCCAGATCCCAGGGCAATGCTGTAATCCCCCCAGGCTCCGCCTCCGCCCAAAGAGACTGCATTTTGTCCCGTAGCTTGGGAACCAGCCCCAACCGCAGCAGATTGGTTCCCGGAAGACTGGGCCCCATAGCCTACAGCCGTGCCCGTATTGGAGGCTTTGGTCCCTTCCCCTACGCCGGTACTTGCATATGATACATTGGAATTGTGGCCCAAAGCCACGCCATATTGTCCATTCACGGTAGCATTGGAACCGATGGCTGCCGCATCGCTGGCACTGATGTGGGCGCCGCCGATGGCAGTGGAATTAGAAATATTGTCCCAGTAAGAATCACCGGCCGTAGAATTATTCCCAATAACCGTTAAATTCGCTTCCGACATGGCGTGAATATCTTGTAATCAGGAACTGACAGCATAATGTGTCTG
>OGYV01002142.1_pt1 | contig 13368 bp, 9 predicted proteins | sample 1576651 | NCBI WGS metagenome assembly OGYV01 (sample SAMEA3541570, study PRJEB24748) | human gut metagenome | biome: human gut; feature: human-associated habitat; material: faeces | place: China | collected 2012
ATTTTGCTTGCTTGGTTTCACACTGCTTCAACGCCAAAGAGAAATAGTCCTTTGGGGCTCGCATACCTATCGATTCATTTACAGGCCTGTCAAGGTAAGCATAGTTGGCTTCCTGATTGTAAAAGTTCTTACTGTAATTGTTCTTGACAAGATACTTCTTGGGGAAGATGTGGTGTACGTCCCCACCAAGACTTATTAATTCACGCACAGTTATATTAGAAGACAACAAAGAAATATCATTGAAATAAACCTGAGCAGCTAAATACACAAGATAAGTAGGATTGGTCGTAGACGTGGAGTTCAAATTTTGGGGCAAAGCCACAGTCCAAAAGTTTTCAGACAGGATGGCATCTTCCATAGCCTTAAGCATTGTCGGTACTCCTCGCTCACTTATCTGACGCAAATCCCTTGCAAAAGCAGACTCTGGTGAAGTGCTGTATTTTCCGGTTAGAGCAGACAACACATACCATTTCTGAACTATGCGTTTTCGTTCAGCAACAGGCACATCTGACTTTTGGAGCAATAGGTGTATGGTATAGGCAAAATCAAGGGCCATATTTGAAGTGACCATCTTGCTTGATATAAAACCAGCCGACTTGATGGCTAGCATGAACTGCGTGAAGTTGTGCTGACTGATTACATTAAGTACACCTTCATACATTTGCTTGAACGTATCATCCACAATCTCCTCTTTGAAATCTCGGGTTTCAAAGTCACGTCCCGTAAGCAACTGCACAAGTTCAGCCAACTTGGCTCGCTTCAATTTATGCATGAAAGCGACACGTATAACATCATCACAAGTCGGATCATATACTGTCTCTGTATCTGTAGAAAGCCAAGCAAGTTTTTCCAAATAGCCACTTCCAGCAAACTCTGTATCATGTTCCTTGATATAGTTATAATAGGTGGGTACAACTGATAAATGACTGAAATAATCAATGATTTTGCGCAAGGTATTACCCTTGTGCGCCTCATCTGCAGCCATCTTTGACATCACAAAGTCGCCTTGGCTGAGAGCTGAGCCTTTAGAGTTGATGCGGATGAAGATGTCAGTCACCACGTCTATATCAAGATTCTCAGACAGTTCTATCACTCCCATCTGAATGGCCTCTATCCCTTTCAAGGTGTTCAGAACTCCCTGTAAGTCCTCGCCTGTCATGTTGGGATTCTGCTCAATATACTTTGGAATAAAAGTCCACGATGAAAACGAAGTACTGAATATTTCAGAAATATCAGGAATCCAATACTTGCTTTTTAGGTGAGCTGGTGTTTGCACTGCGAAAATTTCCGCTTCACTATTACCATTAGCATAGTCAAGTGCAGCAAACGGATTAAAAGCTATCTTTACACGGCACTCTTTGAACTCATTGTTAAAAACCTTTTGTGCCGCCACGGCAGTCATCAATGCAGTAATGCGTTGTTGACCATCTATGATTACTTTCTTGCCAGAAGATATAGTACCGTCCTTTAGCTTTACGTTAGGATTCTTCCAAAGGATAATGTACCCTGTAGGATAACCCTTGTAGAGCGAATCTATTAGGTCACGCACCTGACTGTTTTTCCAAACAAACGGACGTTGTATTTCAGGGATGGCGATGTCCTTGGCTTCTATCAAGCCTAAAATTCCCTTGATAGAGATGAATGTATTTCTAAATTTCTCTCCGTTCATGATTTTTCTGTTTAATAAGATTATATTCGTTGTATACTTTTTATAATATCTTCTTCCTCTATGCGTTTAAGCATATCTTTATCGCAGCTTTCAATATTAGCCAAACGATTTGCCTGTTGTGTTATAGCCTTCTCAAAGAGGTTTCTTACAAAACGAGCATTTCCAAAATCGTTCTTAGCTTTACCTACTTCTTTTGTTAGGAAATTTGCGGTTTGAGCCATTGCCGATTCAGACAACACGTATTGTTGTTTACTGAGATACTTTAGAAAGATTTCCAATAATTCATTAGGAGTGTAATCTGGGAAATTGATGTATCTGTTAAAACGAGACCTTAGCCCAGGGTTCGACTCTATAAACGTTTTCATTTCAGGACCATACCCAGCAAGAATTACGATTAGTCTATCTCTATTGTCTTCCATGCGTTTAAGCAAAGTGGCAATAGCCTCGTGGCCATAATCTTGACTTCCACCTTGAGCCAAAGTGTATGCTTCGTCAATAAACAGGACTCCATCAAGTGCGCTGTCTATAATCTTGTTTGTTTTCACAGCTGTTTGTCCTATATATTCTGCCACAAGCCCAGACCTATCTGTCTCTATGAGTTGGCCTTTTTCCAACACTCCTAAATCTTTGAATACCCCAGCTAGTAATCTTGCCACAGTTGTTTTGCCAGTCCCTGGATTCCCAGTAAACACACAATGATATGCAATTTGAGTTACGGGAAGTCCTTGTTCTGCCCTTTTTTTGTTCAGTTTTATAAAATTGACCATAGAGGATAATTCTTCCTTTACGGAAGCCAATCCAATCAAAGATTCTAATGCATCCAAAGGATTAGAGGCAGGCAAAGCCTCTTTTCCATGAGATTTATTACCGAAATCATTCTTTTGTAGATTTGCTTCTATCCTTTGACTTCCCGATGTGCGTTCTTTGTCTGACAATAGCCCATTTGCAGGAGTCGTTTGGCGAATAGTACTATGAGATTGCTTTACAAATTTAGCTAATCTCAACCTTAATTCGCCCATACTTTGCACATATACCTCACGTGGTTTGCTACCTTGAGCCTCGCCAACAATGCCTGCAGCTTCGAGCTTATCCAACAGTCGTCCTGCACGGTTGTATCCGATGCTGAACCTGCGTTGTATAATACTGGTGCTTCCTTGCTGCGAATTTACGATGGCATATGCTGCTTCCTCAAAGAGTGGGTCAAGGCTGTTCTCGTCCATAGCATCTTTTTCGGTTGATGGTTCTGGCAATTCCCAAGGTTCGATAGGACCAGGCTGTTGACTGATGTATTCATTGACTATTTCAATCTCAGCAGTATTAACAAACGCACATTGTACCCGTACAAGTTCGTTATTATTGATGCAGAACATATCACCTTGTCCAACAAGACGATTGGCATCTGGATGCCCAAGAATAATTTGAGAGTCACTTCCTAAGTTCATTCTAAATGCTATGCGTCCAGGAATATTGTCCTTAATAGCATCAGTAACAATACTCTTAGAGGGACGACGAGTAGTTATTACCATATGAATGCCCACAGTACAAGCTTTCTTGGCAATATCAACAATAAGGTCTTCCGCCTCCTTTCCATAAGTCATAATGAGGTCACTAAACTCATTAATTACCACAACTATGTAAGGCAAATACTCATGTCCGTCAACGAGTCGCAATCTACGGTTGATGTACATCTGATTATACTCCTTTATATTGTATGCCCCAGCCTTCTCAAAAAGCTTGTTGCGGTCATTCACAACTTGACAGATGCTATTGAGAGTTAGCATTGCTTTCTTGGTATTAGTGACTATAGCCTCATCATCGGGTATTGCTGCCATAAACTTATTAGTTATTCTCGAATAGACATTTAACTCAACTTTACCCAAATCAATGAGTACCAGCTTGAGTTCGTTGGGATGTTTTTTATAGAGCAATGAGAAAATAATGGCATCCAATCCTAAAGAATCGTTCTGCAATGTAGAGCCTGCAATGAGCAAATGTGGCGCCAGAGATAAATCTATCATAAATACCTCTCCGTCAATGTTTTTTCCTATTGCCAACGGAAGTTCCATTCGAGTGTCTTTAAATTGAGAAGAGTTAAGAACACTTTCAATGCTTACAACATCAGGATAAGAATTTGGAATTTCTATTCTAAACGTTTCTTTACCAGGGAGTGGAGCGATAACACGAGTTCCGAAGGCAGAAAGGCTTATAGCGATATCATCCTCGAATTCTTTAACCTTAGATAGAAGCATACCATCTGCTAATTGTATTTCGTAGAGAGTAATGGCAGGACCTACAGATGCATGAATAGTTTTAATCTGTATTCCAAAATTGTCCAACACCTCGATGATACGGTTCTTGTTAGTTCTTTGTTCCTCCTCATTTATGTGATTGGAATTTACCTCATATTTCTTGAGTAGATTCAAAGACGGATATTTATAACGGGTAAATGGTTCTTTTGGATTAATCGGGGTTGTGGTAGACTCCATTGTTTTGGGTACGTCTTTTGTGTAATTCGTATCGATTGTAATGTTTTTTTTGAGAATATTACAAAAATAAGTTATGATTGCAAAGAAAATATAAAGCACACAAATAATCAATATAGAAAGAGTTAATGCCGTCCATGTGTATGTAGAATGAATTGCCATAACTATTACTATACCAGAGAATGCCAAGAAACTACCTAAGCAAGAATAATTTCTTTTAGGCTTTTCATTTTCACCCGTGGATTGCAGTTTCTCCATTGCAGATTTTTTAGTTGTTCCAACTTTCTTTACATAGGAAATCCCCGTACCAGGTATACCTACATGAGCTGTTGTACCTGTAGGGCCAATGGTTATACCTGCACCACGTTTTCCGATAGATGTGCTAATCCCCTTCTTTCCAAAGTTCAAACGAACACCTGGAGCTATTTTTATTGATTTTCTTATTCTTAATCCCATAATAAATATATTTTCTAATGCCTACTCTGTTTCTTGCTTACCCAAGGCTACAGTTCGACATTATTCATTATTTTTAAATTTTAGAAGTCAAGGAAGGGAAGAGAGTTCACTCTCGCTTCTCCCAGAACCATGCTTGACTATCTCACATCATATGGTTCTTCGCACTTAACTCATTTGTTTTTATTTTTAATTTCTCATCTAACAATATCTTTATTCCTCCATTTTTTAGTTCAAATTACAACTGCAAAGATACTACTTTCTAGCTTAAACGCCAAAGAAAATGAGAAAATCTTTATTTTATCGTATTGCATAGATTCCATCCCGTTCAATTCTTGATTTAAAGAAAGGATTCATGTTTTTGTGAATACGCACTACATCAACTGAGCACTTAAACAAGTCCTCTAAGAATTCTTTCAAGTCGGCCAATAAAAATGGATTAGGAGTTTCTGTTTCTACACAAACATCCAAATCGCTTTGCTCTGTTTGCTCATTTCGTGATACGGAACCAAAAATGCGCAAGGTCTTGATTCCAAAATCTTTAGTAATCTTGGAACTGTTTTGCCTAATTATTGCTATATAATCTTGAACTGTTCTCATAACACCTATCTTTAACAGTGCAAATATAAGAATTTATCTGGTATTTTCCAAACTTTTTGCCATGTTTTTGCAATTCATCCCACAAAATATCATAGCTAGCCTCGCTCTGTACCCTCTCCGTACCAACCTACGTAAAATGTACGAAACTCAAGTTCTTTAGGATTATTCATAAGAAAAAAGAGAAAAACTTTGGTACTTTCAAATATAAATCGTAATTTTGCAACATATTAGAGTAACCAAAATTAAGGAGGATTACAATATGACTAAAATAATGTCAAACTCAAAAGAACCTGCAGTTACCTATCGTCACGATTATGCAACAGAGGCTCATAACGAATCCGAAGAATATCCTTTTATGGCATCATGCAATAATGACGAGTTGATGAATCATGTCTTAGCGAATGAAGAAGAATATGCAAGAACAGGCAACGCTGTTGGCTTTTTAGAAATGATGACCGATTTCAAAAACGAATTCGAATGGTAAACATACGAGTATTAACACCAACCCTACCTCCCGTCAATATTTATAACCAAAATTCATATACCTACAAGTTGGGAATCTAGCGATAAAAATAAGAGGATTGAGAGGCTGGAAATCCTTGTTTTCTGCTCTATATTAAGAACAAGACCTATAGTTGTACGACTATAAAGTTACAGTTGTACGACTATACATGCTATGGTTGTACAACTGTAGAGTTATGGTTGTACAACTATAGGGGTAATAGTCGTACAACTATAGATTTTCCTCAACGGCATCATCTTGTCAAGAAATCACAAACACCTGACTATCAATAAGTTTCTATTCTTCTTCATATTTGCGATATTCTCAAAGGAACAATAAGCGTCTGAAAATACGAGAATCTCAGGCAAGCTAATGTAAAAAAGTTTCATTCTTAACAACGCCACATCACTACATCTTCGGGATATTCTTACGGAGTACCTACTTCATTTTCCACCCATCAATGGTTCCCGTCTTCGATGAGAAGTTGCAGCCTATCTGATAAATCTTTCTGCCATCTGCTGCATATTCCCTGGCATAGCCCATATTCTCTATCTGCTTCAGGGCTTCCTCTGCCGAACCATCACGCTTGAACTCGAAGATGTAGATATAGTTCTGGGTCTCTACCACACAATCTACCCTACCTTCGCTTTGCTGTTTTTCAATGAACACCGTGAAACAGCTGATCATTCTCAATACGAGATAGAAGGTGTATTGGAAGTAACGCTCCTTCTCGCGTTCATCGTCCTTACGACGCTGGTTATAAGGAATGCTGGCAAAGAAGGAAGTCATCAGATTCTCCAACTGATGGCAATCGCCCTTCGACATCACATCTATTACCTGAATGACCCAGGCATCCGTTGACTTCGATGGCTTCAGATAACTAGAAGCTACCAGCGTCAGGAACCCGCTTCGCACTTCATCATTCGGGAAATCCAGGAGATAGGAATCGGTATCCATATTCCAGTCCTTAATGGTAAGATAACCGCTCTGATAAATCATCGGCAATGGTGCTTCCACATCTGCCTTGTAGTCGATAAAACTACTCGTAGGATAAAACCTGTTCACCATCTCGTTGATGTTCTCATCAAAATGAGACAATAGGCGAACAAGATAGGTTGGCGAACCGGTGCGGAACCAATAATCTGCCAGAATCTTCTTGCTCAAAGCATTCAAGATGCTGAAAGGATTATAGATATCAAGCATGTTAGGACTGAAATGATAACCATCAAACTTCCTCTTCAATTTGTATTTCATCCCTTCCTCTGTGGTCTTATATCTCATAGCCATCGCTTTGATTTGCTCATCAAAGGTGGAATACAATTCATCTTCCGTAATACCACAAAGTGCCTCGTAATGCTCATCCATACTGATGTCGTTAGGCTGATTGAAACCACTGAACACGCTTACTTGTGAGAACTTGGTGACACCCGTGAGCAAGACAAACTGCAGGTCATCATCAGCTTCCTTAAACACAGAATATACGCCTTTGAGCAGATTGCGATTATAATCCTCCAAAGTCATCTTTCCATATTCATTCTGCACAGAAATATCCATATCCATCACATCAAGCAAAGGCTTGTCATATTCATCAATGAGTACGACAGCTCTCATTCCTGTTTTCTTATGAGCATTCCCTAACACAGCCTTAAAGCGACTCCCTAAAGTCTCAGCCAACTCCTCACGCCCATAGATACGTTCTGCCATGGCAACAAACTCCTCCAACACTTTGTCTAACGCATAAGGCTCTACAAAGTTTTGACCACCAAAAGAAAGATGAAACACAGGATATTGCTTCCATTCCTTCTCCAGCTTGTCGATGGCAAGCCCCTTGAACAGTTCCTTCTTACCCTCGAAATAGCATTTCAAGGTAGATACGAGCAACGACTTTCCAAATCGTCGTGGACGACTCAGAAAGTATATATTACCATTTTGCACCAAATCATAAACGAGGCTAGTTTTATCAAGATATACATATCCACCCTCTATGATTTTTTCGAAACTCTGTATGCCTATAGGATATTTCATATTGCTGCCTTTTAATTTCTTTCGGCAAAGTTACAAAAAATAATGATACAAGCAAAAAAATAGCCCGAAAAAATAACGAGATTGCAAAATACCATATTTGTGGGATTGCTGACAAGGAAAAAAAATAATACCTTTGCCTTTTGAAAATAATAGTTTAAAATCATGGTAGAAACAATGAATAATATTGGAAATAGACAGCCGAATAGCAATGCTGGCTACAGTAAGGAAAAAGGTGTGAAGAATAAGCAAACCCGGCAGCTGGTACTATGGATTGGCGCTTTGATAGTAGGCGCCGTCTTGGGGATATTCGGCATCAGCTGGCTGGATGGTCTGATGAACTTCATAGCCACGGTCTATACCCGCTTATTCCAGCTTCTGGCAGTACCAACCATAGCCTTGGCAGTTATCACAACCCTGGCATCCTTGGGCAACCAGGCAGATACCGGTAAGATATTCCGCCACGCCATCACCTACACCCTGCTCACGACGATAGCAGCTGCAGCAGTGGGACTGGTGCTCTACAACATCGTTTCTCCAGGCAATTTACCTACCGCCTTGGTACAGAGCGGTATGGCAGATGTTCCCCAAAAGCTGGGAGAAACCAGCTATTATGACCATATTCTTGGGGTAATACCCAACAACATCATCAAGCCGTTTGCCGAAGGAAATGTACTCTCCATCCTGATTTTGGCGGCAGCTGCAGGTATTGCTTTAACCAAAATGCCATCAAGCGACAAGAAAGAAGTCGTGATGAAAGGATTGTTTGGATTGCAGGATCTGCTTTTCATGCTGATTCATGGATTAATCTGGGCTCTGCCTCTGGGTATCGTTGCCTTTGCAGCACAACTCTCAGCCCAGTTCTCTGCGGGTATCGTGATGGCTTCTCTAGGAAAGTACGTAGCTGTTATCCTGGGAGGTAATGTCATTCAATTCTTCATCATCCTTCCGCTTTTCCTCTTGGCAAGAGGCTTGAATCCAGTGCGCACTTTGGGTAAGATGATGCCGGCAGTATTAATGGCTCTGTTTACAAAGAGTTCTGCTGCTACATTGCCGGTAACGATGCAGACAGCAGAAGACAGACTGGGAGTTTCCAATCAGGTTTCCCGCTTCGTATTGCCTATCTGTACTACCATCAACATGAATGGTTGCGCTGCGTTTATCCTCGTAACCTCCTTATTCCTGATGCAGAATGGAGGAATGCCTTTACCTTGGACTACGATGATTCTCTGGCTCTTCATTTCAGTTATCTCAGCAGTGGGTAATGCAGGAGTACCGATGGGATGTTATTTTCTTACCCTATCTCTGATGTCCGGCATCAATGCTCCTATCGGCATCATGGGCATCATCCTGCCAATCTATACCATCATCGACATGATTGAAACGGCAGAAAACGTATGGTCTGACTCCTGTGTCTGTGCCATGGTGGATAGGGATTTGAAAAGACAGAAACAATAGTGAGCATGCAAAAATATCACCATGATTGTAGGATAAGGGCAGAAAAACTTTGTGCTTTCAAGATTTATTCGTACTTTTGCAGTCAAAAACAGAAAGGGAGGGATGAATGCTGATGCAGAAATCCCTCTTTAAGTATAACAAAAAAGAAGAAAGCCTATGTTCCATATCGCTCAATACTTCCCTATCACTGACCCTACGTTGATATTCTTCGTAGTGCTCCTCATCATCCTCTTTGCCCCTATCATCATGGGTAAGCTCCGTATCCCGCACATCATCGGAATGGTGCTGGCAGGTGTGCTCATAGGCAAATACGGACTGAATATCCTGGAGAGAGACTCTTCGTTTGAGCTCTTCGGAAAGGTGGGACTCTATTACATCATGTTCCTCGCTGCCCTGGAGATGGATATGGAAGGCATGAAAAAGAACAAGTCGCGACTGCTTATCTATGGCCTGCTCACCTGTTTTATTCCGTTCTTCCTCACATACGGCATGAGTATCTGGTTGCTCCACTACTCTGCCAAGGCTTCCTTCCTGCTGAGCTGCATCATGGCATCCAATACGCTGATTGCCTATCCTATCGTTTCGAGATACGGACTGCAACAGAAACCGAGCGTTACGCTGAGTGTGGGGTCGAGCATGATTTCGCTGCTCATAGCCCTGATTATGCTTGCCGGACTGGTAGCATCGTTCAGCAAGCATGACGGTGTACTGTTCTGGGTATTCTTCACCCTCAAGTTTGCCGCCTATTGTGGCGTGATGATCATACTGATTCCCCGACTTACAAGATGGTTTTTGCGAAGATACAGCGATGCGGTGATGCAGTTTATCTTCGTACTTTCGATGCTCTTTATGAGTGCGGCACTTTCGCAGATAGTGGGCATTGAGGGCGTTTTCGGTGCTTTCTTCGCCGGTCTGATATTAAACAGATATATTCCGCATGTTTCGCCACTGATGAACCGCCTCGAGTTTATCGGCAATGCCCTCTTCATTCCTTATTTCCTGATAGGTGTGGGCATGCTGATCAATATCAATCTGCTGTTTCAGGGCAGTCATATTCTGTGGGTAGTATTCTGCATCGCCTTCTTCGGAACCCTGGGCAAAGCCATCGCAGCCTATATCGCCTGTCTGGGTTTCCGATTGCCACTTTCTTCGGGTCACATGATGTTCGGACTCACTTCGGCTCATGCTGCCGGAAGTATCGCCATGGTGATGGTGGGTATGCATCTGCTCGTAGCACCGGGCACTTACCTCGTCAACGATGATATGCTCAATGGTGTGGTTATGATGATTCTGATTACCTGCATCATCTCATCCATCCTTACCGACCGGTCTTCGCAGAAGATTATCCTGAGAGACAAGGAACTGCCTGATGCGGAAGACGACAAGAAGGTGAGCGATGAGAAGATTCTGGTTCCGGTGAAATATCCTGAATATGCCGACAACCTGATGAATCTGGCGTTTCTGGTGAGAAACCAGAAGCTGAACAGGGGACTCATCTGCCTGAATGTGGTATATGAAGACAAGGACATGCGATACAACCAGGAACAGGGAAGACGGATTCTTGAACATTGCAGTCAGCTGGCTGCAGCTACCGATGTGATGACGCAGACCCAGGTTCGTATTGCAGCCAATATCGCCAACGGCATCAAGCATGCCTTCAACGAGTTCCAATGTTCTGAGATTATCATCGGAATGCACATGCATCCTGAGGTTTCGCCGAAGTTCTGGGGAGAATTCCACCAGAGTCTCTTCAATGGATTGAGCCGACAGATTATCATGGCACGCATCAGACAGCCGTTGAATACATTGAGAAGAATACAGGTAGCCGTACCTTCGAGAGCAGAGTTTGAGCCGGGTTTCTACCGCTGGCTGGAACGACTAGCCCGACTTGCCGGCAACCTAGACTGCCGCATCCAGTTTCATGGCAGAGAAGAGAGTCTGGCGCTCATCAATGAATATATCAAGAACCGACATCCGGAAGTGCGTGCTGATTATACCCAGATGATTCACTGGAACGAGTTGCCGCAGCTGGCTTCGCAGATATCTCCAGACCACCTGTTCGTGATAGTAACCGCCCGTAAGGGAACCGTATCTTACAAGACAGCACTGGAGCGTCTGCCGGAGGAAATCACGAAATACTTCTCAGGTACCAACCTGATGATTATCTTCCCCGACCAGCATGGTGATTCCTACGGTGACCAGCTTACCTTCGCTGAGCCTCAGCATCAGGAAGAGATCAGTGCTTACGAATCATTCCTGCAATGGTTTAAGAAGAAGTTCAGAAAATAAAGAGAAAACAGAGGATAAGTGCTTGCAATGCTGCTCTATCTCACTGACGATTTCCTTCGAGCAGGAACCGCAGTCAGCCCTGAAGCGATTTACGCTTATCTTCTTGGAATCCAGCAGAGAAAAGAACCTCTCATGAGTGTCTGCCTGATGGAAGCGTACGTTCGTGTTACCATCGCTGTTCTCGATATAGACAACCATATCACCCATGATATATGCTCCAGGCCTGTAGCCGGAAAACTTCTTGTAGGTCGGCTATCCGATGATACTGCGGCATCTCTGACCAAGTGTCTGGTCGATAATAGGTGAAAGCATGGAGTCAAATTGCTCCATGATTGAAAAAATTCCTCCAAAAGGTGTGAGTTTTTCAGATTTTATTTGTACCTTTGCCATGTCTTGTTACGATTTACGCTTGTTTTGAATTGCAACACTAAGATAAGTGAAAAATCTGACATGGCAAAATCCTGAGCAACTTTTTGTTGCTCAGGAACTTATAAATAAAGTTAAATCAAAGTGTTGCGGAATTAAGGCAAATGAAGAAGTTTATGCAATGGGTTTTGGTCCTTGTGGTGACCTTATCCGTCGGTTTTCTGACCGGATGTGATGACGACGAGAATGGCCCCGATGCGCCCAAGGCGCAGTTGATCACGGATGCGGAGTTGGCCGACCTGGGCTGCTACATGGATTTGCACCTGCATTTAGACGGGTCGATCTCCGTAGCGAACTACAAGAAACTGGCGGCCATTTCGGGCATTGAGGTGACGCAATCTGACGCGGAGCTGCAAAACGCCTTGCAGGTGCCCGATGATTGCAAAGACCTCAACGAGTATTTGGAGCGGTTCGACCTTCCGCTGACCGTCTTGCAGACCCCCGAGAGCATCGAGGAGAGCGTCGTGCTGCTTGCCGACGAGCTGAAGCAGTTGGACTACATCTATGCGGAGATTCGCTATGCGCCCCAGAAACACCGTAACCAGGGATTGACTCAGCGGGAGGTGATCGAGGCGACCATCCGAGGCGCAAAGCGCAGTGCGATCCCTGTCCGCTTGATTCTCTGCTGTATGCGTGGCGACGAGAATCACGAGGAGAATATGGAGACCGTGGAGTTAGCGGGCGAATACCTGGGCGATGAGGTAGCGGCCATCGACTTGGCGGGTGCTGAGGCGCTCTATCCAACACCCAATTTCACCGACTTGTTCCAGCGGGCGCAGACCTTGGGCGTTCCCTTCACCATCCATGCCGGAGAGGCCGACGGCCCCGAGAGCGTAAAGGCGGCTTTGGCCTGTGGCACGAAGCGCATCGGACATGGTGTGCGCAGCAAGGAGGACAGCGATTTGGTGAAGCGTTTGGCTGAGGAGGGTATCACCTTAGAATGCTGTCCTAAGAGCAATTTGGACACGAAGATTTTCGCCTACATCGAGGAGTATCCTTTCCGCTATTACTTAGAGCAGGGTGTACACATCACCATCAACTCCGACAATATGGTGGTCTCCAACACCAATGTGATTCGTGAGTTCCAGCGACTCAACGCCGCTTTCCAGCTGACGAAGGAGGAGGTCAAGACCGTCTTGCAGAACAGTGTGCGGGCTTCGTTCGCCTCAGAGACGCTCAAGGCTACCCTACTGCAGAAGATCGACGAGCGGTTGCCTTGATTTCTTGACTACTCCATGAAAAATCCTGTCGTCATCCGGCGCATACCTTTCTATTCCGTGTACAATCCTGTCGTCGCCAGGAGCAGCCCTTTCTACACCATGTAGTAAAGCCGTCTCCAGCTGACGACAAGAAAAAACTCGCAGTGGAAAAGCTGTCGCCGCATGGCGACAAGAACCTCAAATACGCAAAACCCTCGCCCTCTTTCAGCTGCCCTGTGGACAATAGGCAATTGAGGAGCAGTGTAT
>OGYV01002155.1_pt1 | contig 13308 bp, 9 predicted proteins | sample 1576651 | NCBI WGS metagenome assembly OGYV01 (sample SAMEA3541570, study PRJEB24748) | human gut metagenome | biome: human gut; feature: human-associated habitat; material: faeces | place: China | collected 2012
CCACGATTCATGGTCATAATGAATTTGCCAACAAAGCCTGCCCCTGCTTTGATGTAAAAAAGGAGTGGGGGAAGGAGTAAAACAAAAAATAGCGGATCTTCACAGACCCGCTATTTCCTATTTTTTTAAATTTTTTAAGTGTTTATTGTAAATTTTCTAGCCTTATACAATGCCCTGAGCCATCATAGCCTTAGCTACCTTCAGGAAGCCGGCTACGTTTGCACCCTTTACGTAATTTACGTAACCGTCTGGCTCTGTACCATACTTCACGCAGTTTGCGTGAATATCGTTCATGATGTCGTGGAGCTTAGCATCAACCTCCTCACGAGACCACTTCAGACGCTCTGAGTTCTGGCTCATCTCAAGACCTGATACTGCAACACCACCTGCGTTGGCTGCCTTACCTGGAGAGTAGAGAATCTTAGCATCCTGGAATACCTTGATAGCCTCTGGAGTAGAAGGCATGTTAGCACCCTCGCTTACTGCGATTACGCCGTTGGCGATGAGAGCCTTGGCTGCCTCCTCGTTGATTTCGTTCTGAGTAGCTGATGGGAGAGCGATGTCTGCCTTCTCAAACCAAGGCTTAGCACCTGCAACATATTTTACACCATACTTCTCTGCATATTCCTTGATACGGCCACGCTCTACGTTCTTGAGCTCCATGATGTAATCGAGCTTCTCGCGGTCGATTCCGTCTGGGTCGTAGATGTAACCGTCTGAATCTGAACATGTAACTGGCTTAGCACCCAACTGGAGCAACTTCTCCATAGTGTACTGGGCTACATTACCTGAACCTGAAACCAAAACAGTCTTGCCCTTGATGTCAATACCCTTGGTAGCGAGCATGTTGCAGAGGAAGTATACGTTACCGTAACCTGTAGCCTCAGGACGGATCAATGAACCGCCGAACTCCTGACCCTTACCGGTCAAGACGCCCTGGAACTGGTGTGTCAACTTCTTGTACATTCCGAAGAGGTAACCTACCTCACGGCCACCTACACCGATGTCACCAGCTGGAACATCCTCGTCTGGACCCATGTGACGATAAAGCTCTGTCATGAAAGCCTGACAGAAACGCATTACCTCGTTGTTGCTCTTGCCACGTGGAGAGAAGTCGGAACCACCCTTAGCACCACCCATTGGGAGAGTTGTAAGAGAGTTCTTGAATGTCTGCTCGAAAGCCAAGAACTTCAAAATACCCAAGTTTACTGACTTGTGGTAGCGAAGACCTCCCTTGTAAGGGCCAATCGCGTTGTTGTGCTGTACGCGGTAACCCATGTTAGTCTGTACGTTGCCCTTATCATCTACCCAAGATACGCGGAACTGGATGATGCGGTCTGGAATGCAGAGACGCTCGATGAGGTTTGCCTTCTCAAACTCTGGGTGCTTGTTGTACTCTTCCTCGATAGTACCGAGAACCTGACTAACTGCCTGAATGTACTCAGGCTCGTTTGGGAATCTTCTTTGGAGATTCGCGATTACTTCTGATGCTTTCATAATCTTTAATCTTTTATTGAGTTTAAATTCTTATTTTTTATTTCTGCTTGCAAAGATACATGTTTTTCTCGAAAACACCAACAAAAAGAAAGAAAAAATGCAGAAAAAGTAGAAAAAAGTTATTTTTTAACATTCTTAATCACGATTTGTAGCGCTTTTGTGTACGCACACCTTATTATATAAGAGACGATTTTCGGGGTTTTAGCCTTTATTTCTGTTTCAGGGAATCTTGCATTCTGACGACTTCTGTTTATCTATCCTGCGCCATAGGGCATAAACAAGCAGGATGATAGCGTAGAGACCGATTACCTGAGGCAGACTGATTCTTACGTTTTCGATGCTTGCTCCAGGCAGCATGCTGATCAGTTTTATGGCTGTATTCAAAAACTGGGTGATGCTGGTCAGGGCGCCTGATGTAAGGCTGATGAGTGGGGCGACAACCGGTGCTATGGGCGCCCATAACGTGAGTGGGGAGAACAGAATTAAGGCTGCTCCAAGATATAGGATGAGGGTTGCTGCGGGAATGGCGATGTAATTGGTGAGAAGTGAATAGCACGATATTCTGCCGAAGGTGTAGACGATGACCGGAAGGGTTCCTATCTGGGCTGCCAGTGAAACGCAAAGAAGTCCCCATGCCCAACGGATGAAACGGCTGCGGATGGGGAGGAGGGTGTAAAGGGGTGTAAAGAACAGCAGAATGGAGGCTACTGCCAGGAACGAAAGCTGGAAACTCAACTCGAAAAGATAGAGCGGACTGATGAAAAGCATAAATACATAAGCTGAGGCTAATGTGTTGAGCGGCAGACCGGTACGATGGAAAGCTAAACTTAAGCTGTAGGCTGAAAGCATGATGGCTGCACGGACTGCACTTGCCGGCAATCCTATGAGAAAAACGTAGGTCCAGATGGAGATGAGGGACAGAATGATGGTGTAAACTGAGTACTTTCTGCCGCCTAGCAGAAAGATGAAAAGCTGGAAGATTATGCCTATATGAAGTCCGCTTACTGCCAGAATGTGACTGGCTCCGGAAATGGAGTAACTGTTTCGGGTGTTCGAGTCGAGTGCGCTCTTGTCGCCCAGCGCCATGGCTGCGATGACTGCATAGTCTTGCTGTTTTACGTGAAGGGAAACCAGTTTGCTTTCAATATTGCTTTTATAGCGTTCGGTATTGATTTTTGCCCGTGTGAGGTAAGACAGTTCCTGCCAGTTTTTCAGTTGTGTAGAGGTTTGGGAATCAGCTATTTGCTTACAGGTAAGAAAAGCCCCAAGGCTCAGGATGCATAAATGAATCATCACGCATTGGGAGAAGATGAGAAACTGGTGGCTCCTGCTGAAGTAAGCTTTTTGGCTTAAGGACTCAGTAAGGAAAAAGATGATGCTGCCAAGGGCGCATGAAATGATGGAGATGATGAGCCAGAAGCGCATATTGAAATCATCATAGCCCCATTTGGCTATGATGATTCCGATCGTCAGTGTGAGGCTGATGGTCATGAGCGGGGTGAGAGGTAGCTCTTTCATCATTCCTCTTTCTTTTTTTAAAAGATAATTTATTTACCTATTTCTTGAATCCGAAGATGCGCTTGATGAATTTCTTCACAGCGTTTTCTTGCTTCTGTGGATTTACGATAGGGGTGTGCTTGCGTGCAGCTGGCTTTTCGCCCTTTTTCTGGGCTACGCCTCTGCCACGGCCGTTGCTGCCTGGGCGAACATTGTTCTCGGTGCCTGGGCGCTGCTGGTTGCTGTTATTGCTGTTATTGCGGCGCTTCTGGCTGTTGCTGTTCTTTGGCTGCTCGCCTGGCTGGGCTGGCTTTCTGTTCTGCTGCCTGTTGCCCTGCTGAGGCTGCTGCTTTGCGTTCTGCTGCCTGTTGCCCTGCTGTGGCTGCTGCTCGTTGCTGCGTGGTGCTTTTTCCTGACGCTCGTTTGGCTTGTTTGGCTTGCGCTTGTGAGAAGTCTGGTCGCGGTCTTTCTGTCGGCGGTTCTTGGCGCTATTCTTTCCGCCCTCTCCGTTTCTGCCGTTACCGCGTCTGTTGTTTCTTCCGTTTGCACCTTTCTTCTTCGGCTTGTTGAGCTTGATGTATTCAGGACCTTCGCCGCATCCCTCAGGGAGAGGCATCTTGTCTACCACCTTCTCCAGGAATTTCTCTATCTGCTGGAACCAGTACTGGTCTTCTTCGCTTACGAAGGTGATGGCTCTACCATCGCGGTTGGCACGGGCTGTACGGCCGATGCGGTGAACGTAATCTTCTGTATCGTGAGGAACATCGTAATTGATGACCATCTCAATATCATCGATGTCGATTCCGCGCGCCACAATGTCGGTAGCTACGAGAACATCATACTGTCCGCTCTTGAACTTGAACATCACATCATCGCGCTCAGCCTGTTCCAGGTCGCTGTGCATGGCTCCGCAGTTTACTCCAATCTGCTGGAGAGAAGCTGCGAGTTGCTTCACCTTGAATTTGCTGCCGCTGAAGACGATGACGCGCTTCAGGTCGCCTGCCTTGAAGATGTCCTTGATGATGGTCATCTTCTGGGTTTCGTAGCATACGTATGCTTCCTGCTTAATTTTCTCGGCTGGCTTGCTGACGGCAAGTTTGATTTCTACCGGATTCTTGAGCAGGGTCTTAGCCAGTTCTTCTATCTTCTCAGGCATGGTTGCCGAGAACATGATGGTCTGGCAGGTCTTTGGCAGTTTTGACGCGATGGTCTTGATGTCTTCAGAGAAACCCATGTCGAGCATGCGGTCGGCCTCGTCGAGGATGAAGAAGCTTACCTTGCTGAGGTCTACATTGCCCAGAGAGATATGGGAGATGAGGCGGCCCGGGGTGGCGATGACTACATCGGCACCCATGCGGAGGCTGCGCAACTCCTGATCGTAACGGTTGCCGTCGTTGCCGCCGTATACGGCTACGCTGCTCACGCCCTGCAGGTAATAGCCGAAGCCTTGCATCGCCTGGTCTATCTGCTGGGCGAGCTCGCGGGTTGGTGACATGATGACGCAGTTGATGGCGTCTTTCGGATAACCGCCGTCATCGAGCTTGCTCAATACTGGCAGCAGATAGGCTGCGGTTTTGCCGGTTCCGGTCTGGGCTACACCCAAGACATCGTGACCTTCTAATATCTCTGGAATGCACTTTTCCTGTACAGGAGTGCATGTGTCGAAGCGCATGTCGTATAATGCGTCGAGCACGTTGTCGTTTAAATCTAATTCGTCGAAATACATTCTTTCTATAGTTTATAGTTTACGGTTTATAGTTTATAGGGGGCACGGCTGCTATAAACTATAAACTCTTAATTATTAATTGATAATTACCTCGGTGCCTTGCGGTAGCAGAAGTAGGCTACGATGGCGAAGAGGAAGTTTGGAAGCCACGCTGCCAGAACAGACGGGAAATTGGCCTGGATGGCGAAGGTGGCAGAAACCGTCTGCAGCATGATGTAGCCGAAACTCAGCGCAAGTCCAACGCCCAATGCTGCTCCCATGCCGCCCTTGCGCTTGCGTGCTGAGAGGGAGACACCGATGATGGTGAGGATGAACGAGGCGAAGGAAGAGGCGATGCGCTTGTGGTATTCTACCTCGTACTGCACTACGTTGCCCGAACCGCGGTTGATCTGCTTGGAGATGTAATCGCGGAGCTCAGGACTGGTGAAGGTTTCCTGCTGACCCTTGGAATAGACCAGGTCGGTAGGTTCCATCATGATGATGGTGTCCTTCTGCGCTCCGCTCGTAATATGCTCCTTCATGCCCTGGAGCTTGCGGATTTTCCAGTTGCTCAGTTTCCAGTGATACTTGCTGTCGGAAATGGTGTCGTACTGGATGTCCATCGCTGTAAGGTGGCTTACGAGTTTCTTGTCCTGGAACTTGTCGAGACAGAATCCGTAGCCGCGTTTCATGCTGTTGTCGTAATGCTGCATATAGGCAATCACTCCCTTGTCTACCTGCAGCTGTACATTCTCGGCACTGGTATTCTTCTTCTTGTTCTTGTACATCGTCTCGAAGTTCTGCCTGATGACGGTTCCGTGGGGAATGACGTAGGCTGAGAGCCCGAAGGAGAGGGCTGAGAGCAGCACGCAGGTAATCATGTATGGGCGGAGGAGACGCTTGAAGGATACTCCCGACGCCAGTATGGCGATGATTTCGGAATTGCTTGCCAGCTTGGTGGTGAAGAGAATGACCGCCACGAACACGAACAGCGCACTGAAGAGGTTGGCAAAATAGGGCACGAAGTTGGCGTAGTAATCGAAGATGATTGCGCGCGCCGGTGCATGGTGCTCTGTGAATTTTGACAGGTTCTCGTTGAAGTCGAAGACGATGGCGATGGAGATGATCAGGGCGATGGAGAAGAAATAGTAGCCCAGAAACTTCTTGATAATGTACCAGTCGAGCTTCTTGATGTACCTGAACGGGTTGAGAAACCGGAATATGCGCAGGAACCGGAGCTTGTGAGCCAGCCAGCGCACAGCCCTGATGAGCCACCCGAACTTGCGGGAAGCCCATCGGCCGGTACGGTAGAGCCGGCGGTGTTTTCTTATTTTCTTAAAATCTTTCATGATGCTTGCTTACTTAAATTCTTCGGCCAAGCTGGTCGATGATGGAATTCTTCCATGCCACGAAATCGCCCTGCTCGATATGATGGCGGGCATCGGTCACGAGGCGCAGATAGAAAGAGAGGTTGTGGATGCTGGCTATCTGCATCGCCAGCAGCTCCTGGGCCTTGAAGAGGTGGTGGAGGTAGGCCTTCGTGGTTACGAGGTCGATGTCGCAGCCGTCTGGATCTACCGGACTGAAGTCTTTCTCCCACTTCTTGTTGCGCATGTTCATCGTGCCCTGATAGGTGAAGAGCATGGCGTTGCGGCCGTTACGGGTCGGCATTACGCAGTCGAACATGTCTACGCCGCGCTCGATGGCTTCGAGGATGTTCTGCGGGGTTCCTACGCCCATCAGATATCTCGGCTTGTCTTTCGGCAGGATTTCGTTCACTACTTCTATCATCTCATACATCACCTCGGTAGGTTCTCCTACGGCAAGTCCGCCGATGGCATTTCCGTCGGCTCCCTTGTCGGCAATGTATTTGGCTGCTTCGCGGCGCAGGTCCGGGAAGGTGCAGCCCTGAACGATAGGGAAGAGACTCTGCTGATAGCCGTAGAGGGGCTCGGTTTCGTTGAACCGCTTGATGCAGCGGTCTAGCCAGCGCTGGGTGAGCATGAGGCTGTTCTTGGCGTACTGGTAATCGCTCTGTCCCGGTGGACATTCATCGAAGGCCATCATGATGTCGGCTCCGATGATGCGCTCGGTGTCCATTACATTCTCCGGTGTAAAGAAGTGCTTGCTGCCGTCGATGTGGGAGCGGAACTCGCAGCCTTCTTCCTTGAGCTTGCGGATGCCGGTGAGCGAGAAGACCTGGAAGCCGCCGCTGTCGGTGAGGATAGGACGGTCCCAGCCGTTGAACTTGTGCAATCCGCCTGCTGCCCTGATGACGTCAAGACCTGGGCGCAGGTAGAGGTGATAGGTGTTTCCGAGGATAATCTGTGCCATGACCTGCTTCTTGAGTTCCTCGAAGTGGACGCCCTTCACGCTTCCTACGGTTCCTACGGGCATGAAGATTGGGGTCTTGATCTGTCCGTGGTCGGTGGTGATGATGCCTGTACGCGCATCGCTCGCTTTATCTGTTACTTGTAATTCAAATTTCATTTCTATTCTTTTTTATCATTTTCCTCAATGCTGAAGTCTGTAGGGTTTTTCACCTTCTCGTCGGTCAGCGCGAACTGCCAGACGTCAGCCACATTCTCTACATAGTGGAAGTCTACGCCCTTGAGATATTTCTCCGGTATTTCCTCTACGTTCTTCTGGTTCTCCCTGCACATCACGATGTGCTTGATTCCTGCCCGCTTGGCTGCCAGAATCTTCTCCTTGATTCCGCCTACCGGGAGCACTTTGCCGCGGAGGGTTATCTCGCCGGTCATGGCTGTGTTGGCACGCACCTTGCGCTGGGTGATGGCTGAGGCGATGCTGGTGGCGATGGTGATTCCGGCAGAAGGACCGTCTTTCGGGGTGGCTCCCTCAGGCACGTGGATGTGGATGTTCCACTGCTCGAAGATGCGGTAGTCTACCTGCAGCAGGTCGATGTGCGACTTGACGTATTCCAGTGCGATAATGGCTGATTCCTTCATCACGTCGCCCAGGTTTCCGGTCAGGGTGAGCTTGCCTGCCTTGCCCTTGCTGAGCGAGGTTTCGATGTAGAGGATTTCGCCGCCTACTGAGGTCCAGGCCAGTCCGGTTACCACTCCTGCATAGTCGTTGCCCTGGTAGATGTCGCGGTTGAACGGCGGATTGCCCAGCAGGTCTTTTACTTCGGCAGGGGTGATGGTGTAGTTCTTCAGCTCCTGGTCGCAGGCAAGTTTGTAAGCCATCTTGCGCAGACTCTTGTCAATCTGCTTCTTCAGCTGTCTTACGCCGCTCTCCCGGGTATAGTGCTCGATGATGAATTCGAGGGCATTCTTGTTGAAGCTTACCTTTGGCGAAACCTTGTCGAGTCCGGTGCTTTCCAGCTCTTCCGGTACGAGGTGGCGCTTGGCAATCTCTGTCTTCTCTTCGGTGATGTAGCCGCCTACTTCTATCAGCTCCATACGGTCGAGGAGCGGACGCGGAATGACGCTCAGGTCATTGGCGGTGGCGATGAAGAGCACCTTGGAGAGGTCGTAATCCATATCGAGATAATTGTCGTGGAAGGCATTGTTCTGTTCCGGGTCCAGCACTTCGAGCAGGGCTGATGCAGGGTCGCCGTTGAAATTGCTCTGCGCCACCTTGTCAATCTCGTCGAGGATGAAGACCGGATTGCTGCTGCCTGCCTTCAGCATGTTCTTGATGATGCGGCCCGGCATGGCTCCCACATAGGTGCGGCGGTGACCGCGGATTTCGGCTTCATCGTGCAGACCGCCCAGCGACATGCGTACATACTTGCGCTTCATGGCTGCTGCGATGCTCTTGCCCAGACTGGTCTTTCCTACGCCCGGAGGACCGTAGAGGCAGAGGATAGGACTCTTGCCGCCGCCGTTCAGTGCTCTTACGGCGAGGAATTCCAGGATGCGCTCCTTCACATTCTCCATGCCGTAGTGGTCGTGGTTCAGAATGCGCTTGGCACGGGTCAGACTGAGGTCGTCCTGGGTGTAGGAGTTCCAAGGCAAATCTACCATGGTCTGCAGGAATCCTATCTGTATCGAATAGTCAGGACTCTGCGGGTTCAGGGTGTCGAGCTTGGCAATTTCTTTCTTGAAGATTTTGGCAGTTTCCTCGCTCCAGTTCTTCTTTTTCGCCTTCTCCAGAATCTCCTTCTTCTCCGGACTGGCGTTGCCTTCTCCCAGTTCTTCCCTGATGTTCTTAATCTGCTGCTTGAGGAAGTATTCCTTCTGCTGTTCATCGAGGTCGTAGTGGGTTTTGTTCTCAATCTCAGTCTGGATGCGTAGCAGATGGCGCACCTTGTTCAGCGATCTGATGGCAATCATGATGCGCTCGCTGAGATTTTCCTCTTTCAGCATCTTGATTTTATCCTCGATGGAGAAAGGGAGGAGGGAGCACATGAAGTTGCACTGCATGTGAATGCTCGAGAGTTCGTTGATGGCCTGGATGGCCTCATCAGTATAGTTGGCGTTTGATTTGATATAGTCTGTCGCTTCGTAATGGAAGTTCTCGTAGAGCATTCTGAAGAGTTCATCGTTGTTCTCGTCAGGCCATTTCTCCGGAAGACTTTTTACGTCAATTACTGTGTAAGGCTCTTTTTGAACGAGATGTTTCATCTGACATCTGCCCAGACCCTGGATGATGATGCTCATCTGCTCTGTGCCAGGCATCTTGATCACCTTGATGAGTTTGGCGAAGACACCTACAGGGTAGAGGTCTTCTTCGTAAGGCGATTCTGTATCTTTGTTCTTCTGGCAGAATACGCAGAATATGGTGTCTGGTTTCTTTTCCAGCATCCGGACGAGATTCAGACTTTCCTTTCTGCCCACAACGATAGGGGTCATGTTGGTTGGGAAAACTACAATATCTCGCATGCAGAGGGTAGGGTACAAGCCTTCTTCCTGGTCTTCGATCAGGGTTTTCGGGTCGCCCTCGTAATCTGCAATCATTTGTATTCGGGTACTTGTTCTTCTATTATCCATTTTGTTATGATTTCTATTTTCCGTGCAAAGGTACTCATTTTTTATGAAATATCGTGGAAGATGATAGATTATTTAATAATAAAATTGCTTTTTCTATAAATTAGTACCCGTTTTTATAGATGTAAGTAGCTGCTTTTGCAGGTGGAAGTGGCAATTTCTGCTGCTTGCGATAAAATAAATCGGCGGCGCATTCGTTCTCTTCTGTAAAGAGACAGAAGAATTTATGGGTAATTTTCGATTTAAACAGTTTGAGATAGAGCAAGACCGTTGTGCCATGAAAGTGGGAACTGACGGCGTTTTGCTGGGTGCATGGGCGCAAGGTGGCAGGCGGATTCTGGACATTGGTTCCGGAACGGGACTGATTTCGCTCATGATGGCGCAGCGTTTTCCTGAAGCTGAGGTCGTAGGGATTGATATGGATGCTGATGCCTGCGGACAGGCGAGGGAAAATGTGATGGCAAGTCCGTTTCGCGACAGGGTGGAAATAGAATGCTGCAGACTGCAGGATTTCGGGGGAACTTCGGAAGCTGCTGAGGCTTTGGAAACTGCTGATGGTTTGAAGGCTGCCGGTGTTTTTGATGCGATAGTGAGCAATCCTCCGTTCTTTGTAGATAGCTTGAAAAATCCGGACAGTAAGAGGACGATGGCGAGACATACGGACAGTCTTCCGTTCCGCGATTTGTTTGCGGGTGTAAAACGGCTGCTTTCTGATGACGGTATTTTCTCTGCAATTGTTCCCGTAGAAGTAGTGGAGCAGTTTGTTGCAGAGTCTTGTATATTAGGTTTTTATCTTATACGGAAGTGTGGTGTAAAGACGGTAGAGCGCAAGCAGCCAAAGCGCTTTATGCTGAGTTTTGCCAAGCATCGCATTTTGCCTTATGAAGAGCATGTTGAAACGATGATGGATTCGCAGGGAAACCGCTCGGAATGGTATAGGAAAATAACGGAAGAATTCTATCTTTTCTAGGAATGTTGAATGTTGAGTGTTGAATGTTGAATGTTGAATGAACACTCCCTCTAAATTCAACACTCAACACTCAACACTCAACATTCCCTCAAAGGTTCAGCTTCTTCTGTACCAGTTTGCTGATGGCTTCTACTCTTTTGCTCTGGCGCTGGATGTCTTTATGAATATCATCGCGCACGGCATTGAAGTCGTTGAAGAAATCGGCAAAGGCAGACTGAATCATGTTCGGCTTGCGGTCGTTCTTGTTGGCAAACGGGTTCACCAGCATCTTGATTCCCTTTTCTTCCAGGTGAACATCAATCTCTGCACCCGTCATCACAGGGTCGCCATCATAATGGATTACGCCTGGCTGACTGCGGGTGATATGGAGCTTCTTGCAGCGGAACGACTTGATCTTCGAATTCTTGTCCAACGTCTTGTTGAACATGTCGAAACTTACCTGAGGCGCCTCGATTACATCGAATGGTTCCATGATGACGACATCCATCAAACCGTCGCTCATGGATGCTTGAGGGGCAATATAGGCATTGTTGCCATACTGAGATGCGTTGGCACAGGAGATGAGGAACGCCTTATACTGCTTGGTGCCCGTCTCGTCCTCCAGCGTGTAAGTCTCAGGCTTATACTTCAATCCCTCGCGCAGGATATTTTCCGCATAAGTGATAGGACCACGCTTGCCGCTCTCGGCAAACTTCATGCTGACGAAAGCGTCAAAGCCCATGCCGCAGGTGCAGAAGAACGGGTGGTCGTTGATGACACCATAATCCAGATCTCTAATCTGGCATTGGTTGATGACCTCTATGCATTTCTTCAGGTTCATCGGGAGCAGCAGATGTCTTGCCAGTCCGTTGCCCGAACCGCAAGGCAGAATGCCTAGGGCAGTATCAGAGTGAACCAGTGAGCGGGCCACCTCGTTGACGGTTCCGTCGCCACCAACCGCCACAACCACATCTACATGGTTGTTCTTCGCTTCGGTAGCAATTTCCGAAGCGTGCCCAGCTCTTTCAGTCATTCTTATCTCGTACTCAAAAAGCTCTTTGTCCAAAACAGAATCTATCAGACTGGGAACTGCCGCCTTGCTGGCTGTTCCTGAAATCGGATTCATGATGAAAAGTATCTTTTTCTTCATTATATAGTCAAGAGTTTGTAAAATTTAGGCTGCAAAAGTAATAAAAATACCCAAAATAACAAGAAATATCGATTAAAAAAACTATAAAAGTAAACTTTCTTATAAAAAAAGCCGTTTATTGAGTTCTTTTTTGTATCTTTGCACCCTGAAAGTTAGAAAAGTATAAAAAAGAAAATAAAGTACACCTCTTAATAATGGGACAATTACAAGAAAGATACAAGAATTATCGTGAACCTCAGAAGTATATGGCTGCCGGTGTGTATCCATATTTCCGCGAGATCACAAGTAAGCAGATGACAGAAGTAACCGACATCGATGGTCATAAAATCCTGATGTTCGGTTCTAATGCTTATCAGGGTTTGACTAACGACCAGCGTGTTATTGATGCAGCAAAGGCTGCGCTCGACAAGTATGGTTCTGGTTGTGCAGGAAGCCGTTTCCTCAATGGTACGCTCGATTTGCACGTGCAGCTCGAAAAGGAGCTTGCTGAGTTTATGGGCAAGGATGAAACTTTGTGTTTCTCTACAGGATTCTCTGTAAACCAGGGTGTCTTGGCTTGCGTTGTAGGTCGTAACGACTATATTATCTGCGATGACCGCGACCACGCAAGTATCGTAGATGGCCGCCGCCTCTCATTCGCTACCCAGCTTCACTACAAGCACAACGATATGGAAGATTTGGAGCGCGTGCTCTCTAAACTCCCTGAGGAGGCTATCAAGCTCATCGTTGTTGACGGTGTGTTCTCTATGGAGGGCGACCTGGCTAACTTGCCTGAAATCGTTAAGCTCAAGCATAAGTACAACTGCTCTATCATGGTAGACGAGGCTCATGGTCTTGGCGTATTCGGCAAGCAGGGTCGTGGTGTATGCGACCACTTCGGTCTGACCGATGAGGTAGACCTCATCATGGGTACATTCTCTAAGAGTCTGGCTTCTATCGGCGGTTTCATAGCATCAGACAAGGATACTATCAACTTCCTCCGTCACAACTGCCGTACTTACATCTTCAGCGCCTCTAACACTCCAGCTGCCACAGCAGCAGCTCTCGAGGCACTCCACATCATTCAGAATGAGCCAGAGCGTTTCGAGAATCTCTGGGATGTAACCAACTATGCCTTGAAGCGTTTCCGCGAGGAAGGTTTCGAGATTGGCGAGACAGAGAGTCCTATCATTCCTCTCTACGTACGCGATGCTGAGAAGACATTCGTTGTTACCAAGATGGCTTACGATGCAGGTGTGTTCATCAACCCTGTTATTCCTCCAGCTTGTGCTCCTCAGGATACATTGGTACGTTTCGCACTCATGGCTACTCATACAAGAGAGCAGGTTGAGCAGGCTGTCCAGATCTTGAAGAAGATTTTCGTAGAAGAGGGAATCATCAAGTAAAATCAGATTTGCCGGTCTTCTCGGTTTTTACGGATTCGGGCAGCCGGTTTCTGATTTAACAGTTCAGCAAGTATGGTTGCGGTTCTTTGCCGCTACTATATATAACAGAACTTTTGCATGTGGTTCAAGTACGGGCTGAAGGCCCAAAAGCTCCTAGCCCAGGGCATCGC
>OGYV01002159.1_pt1 | contig 13300 bp, 9 predicted proteins | sample 1576651 | NCBI WGS metagenome assembly OGYV01 (sample SAMEA3541570, study PRJEB24748) | human gut metagenome | biome: human gut; feature: human-associated habitat; material: faeces | place: China | collected 2012
AAATAAAGGCAGGTTAGGATAAATGAAAAAAAGAGCATTAATATTAGCGCTGGCAGGGATTATGGCAGCATCACTTACCGGATGTGGATCGCTGAAGGATGATGCGGTGGTCGTAAAAGCAGGAGATGAAGAGATCACGGCAGGTGTTGCAAATTTCTATGCAAGATATACACAGGCTCAGTACGAAACATACTTTGCAAGCTATTTCGGCGGAGATGATATGTGGACGAAAAATGCGTCAGACGGCAAGACCTATGAAGAATCGATCAAAGAAACTTTGCTGGATGATCTGAAGAATATGGCACTTCTGGAAAAGCATATGAAGGATTATGACGTAAAGCTTACAAAAGCAGATAAAAAAGCAATCAATGATGCGGCTGAAGAATTTGACAAGGCCAACTCCCAGAAGAAAAAAGACAAGGTATCTGGTTCCGAAGAGAATGTAAAACGTGTCATGACATTGATGGTGATCGAGCAGAAGATGCGTTCGGCAATCGTAGCGGAAGCAAATGTGAATGTAACAGATGAAGAAGCAGTAGAAGCATTTGAATATCTCTCCAGAACAGAGGGAATCATTCCTGCTATTGAGAGTGCTCATGCAGTAGCTTACGCAAAGAAAATTGTTCCGCAGATGAGAAAAGACCAGATCGTGGTCATTACAATTTCCGGACGTGGAGATAAGGACTGCGCAGCAATCGCGCGTTACAGAGGGGAGGATATCCATGAATAAGAGAATTACAGAAGCATTTGAAAAAGGAAAGGCATTTATCCCGTTTATTACCTGTGGAGATCCGTCTCTGGAAGTGACAGAGCAGCTTGTCTATGCAATGGAGGAAGCTGGTGCAAACCTGATCGAGCTTGGGATTCCGTTTTCTGATCCTACAGCAGAGGGACCGGTGATCCAGGGAGCAAATGTGAGAGCACTTTCCGGTGGTGTGACTACAGATAAGGTATTTGACATGGTGGTAAAGATCAGAAAGAACAGTTCTGTTCCTATGGTGTTTATGACTTATGCAAACGTGGTATTTTCTTACGGAACGGAGCGGTTTATTAAAACAGCTGCAGAAATCGGAATGGACGGTCTGATTCTGCCGGATGTGCCGTATGAGGAAAAAGAGGAATTTGACAGTGTTTGCAAGAAATACGGTATTGATCTGATCTCTCTGATCGCGCCGACTTCTCATGAGAGGGTCGCACAGATTGCGAAGGATGCGGAAGGGTTTGTGTATTGTGTTTCTTCTCTTGGTGTTACAGGAACAAGAACTAATATTACTACAGATATCGGTGCAATGGTGAAATTGGTAAAAGCTGCGAAAGATATTCCTTGTGCAGTAGGTTTTGGAATCTCCACACCTGAGCAGGCAAAGAAGATGGCAGCACAGTCTGATGGAGCGATTGTAGGATCTGCAATTGTGAAGTTGTGTGCACAGTATGGCAGGGATTGTGTGCCCTATGTGAAAGAGTATGTGAAATCTATGAAAGATGCTGTAATGGAAGCTTAGGAATAAAAAAAAGGGACGCGCAGAAACATATTTCATTTCGTGTGCGGTTTCGGAGCCTAAGAACTTCTAAGTTGCTAAAAATATGCTAAAAACATAAGAAAAATGACCCAAACTCGCCGCATGCTGCGGCTCAGACAGTGGGTCATTTTTCTTATAACGCATATTTTTATCAGCTAAGAAGTTCTAAGACTCCTACAAATGCACACGAAATGAAATATGTTTCTGCGCTGTGTATTGGTATGAACTGAAAATACTGCAAGCAATCCAGTCCATCATAGCGTGAAGAGCTGAGGAGTAATTCGTATCCTTTATAAGAAAGACCTCAGAATCTGCAGAACTCCGTTTTCCCAGTAGGGTGGGCAGGTATCCTTGGCAGCAGCTTGTACTTCCGGGCGGGAGTTGGAGACTGCGTAGCTGAGCCCGGCATTCTGAAGCATTTCAATATCGTTGAGGTTATCTCCGAAAGTGCAGGTTTCGTCAGGTGAAATTCCCAGATATTCCTGCAGGAAAGCGACGGAAGGACCTTTGCCGGAACCCGGGGCAGTACAGTCCATCCATTCCTTGCCGGCGGCAGCCATAACTGTTTTGTCTTTCCAGGTGGGAGTGAATAAAGGGGCGCACATTTCCTCGCAGGCGTTGGGGTGGTAGACAGCAAATTTATTTACCTGCTGCCCCTCGAGTTTTAACATTTCCGGAACTTCATGGATATCATATCCGTAAGAATCTCTCAGCCAGTGAAACATCTGGCTGCCTCCGTCTTCTGCGAAACAGCGTTCAGGTGTGGAAATAAAATAATCACAGGAAGGCATATTCTCTCTTACCATAGAACACATTCCTTTCCAGATTTCGTCCGGCAGAGTATCCACTTTCAGAATCTCCTTCGGAGTCCGTACAACAGTTCCTCCGTCAGAGATATAAAGCAGTCTGTCTGCGACAGGGGCAAACAGCTTCTTCTCACTTCGATATTGCCGCCCTGAGCATGCCACAAACACAATCCCCTTATCAATCAGCCTTCCGATAACTTCCATATACTCCCTGTCAATAGCCAGAGTCCCATCCTTTACCAAAGTTCCATCTATATCTGAAGCAATCAATTTAATCATATGAATAAGAAATCCTTTCTATTTATTAATAAATACAATCCCCATTTTATCACGCCAAAATATAACTTGCCATAAAAAATTTAGAAAAATTGCAACTATTCACCAGTCCCGGTTCATGCGTTACCATCCTGCAAAATGTTCTGTGAGGAAATCTCATCTGCATAGCCTGTCGTTGCAAGGCGCATTATTGTGAACGAAGTGAGCAGTAACAGCTCGGCAGTCCCGCAGCCAGCCAACAGGCAGGAAATATTTTTGGTTTCAGGTGCATTTGCAGTGGGCGTAGTAACTCTTGGTGCGTGGGAAGCTGCGTTATTCAAAAATTGCTCACTGTCTGAGCGAAGCGAGTTTGAGCAATTTTTGAATGTTTTTAGCAGATTTCCACACACCTAGAGTTATTAGCCCGCGAAACCGCACCTGAAACCAAAAATATTTCCTATCGTCCCCAATTTTTTTGCCCGCCAAACCCCATTGACTTTTCCACCCTTTTTTCTTATATTATATAAATAGAAATCTGCGTACTCTGAAAACTACGCATTTAAACCCTGAAAAAAGGAGAGTTGCTCGAAATGAACAAAAAAATGCTCTTTGTTTTCAATCCCAAGGCAGGTAAAGGCAAGATCAAAACAAACCTGCTTGATATAGTAGATATTTTCAACAAAGGCGGTTATGAAGTCATTATCTATTCCACACAGAAACCAAAAGATGCCTATGAGAAAGCCAAAGAATACGAATCCAAAGTAGATCTTATCGTATGCAGCGGCGGAGACGGGACTCTTGATGAGGTGGTTACCGGAGTAATGGAAAAGAAGAGTTCCATTCCCATCGGATACATTCCGGCAGGAAGTACCAACGACTTTGCAAACAGTCTCTTTATGCCGAAAAGCATGACAGATGCCGCTTCCATGATTATGGAAGAGAAACTTTATCACTGTGACATCGGCAGATTCAATAACCAGAGCTTTACATATATAGCAGCTTTCGGTCTTTTTACAGATGTAGCCTATCAGACAGATCAGGATCTCAAGAATATCCTTGGCCATGTAGCCTATCTTCTTGAGGGAGTGAAACGCCTTTTTGATATCAAATCATACCATATGAGAATTGAATCCGAAGAATTAACTGTGGAGGATGACTTCATCTTTGGAATGATCACCAATTCCCGTTCAGTGGGAGGTTTCAAGAACCTTACAGGCAAGAACGTGGATATGAATGACGGACTTTTTGAAGTCACCATGATCACAAGACCGAAGAATCCGCTGGAATTGCAGGAGATCATGACTGCAATGCTGACAGCAGAGGACAATACAGATCTGATCCATTCTTTTAAATCAGCCAGAGTGACCATTACCTCAGAAGAACCGGTACCATGGACTCTGGACGGTGAATACGGCGGCAGTCATACACAGATAGAGATTGAAAACTGCCACGAAGCACTGAATCTGTATCTGAAAAGTACAAAAAATGAGGAAACCAGATCAATTGGAATTTCCCCGTTAATAAATAAAAAGGAGAAATAAAATGGGTGAGTATATCAATGTAGTAGAGACTTTTGGATGTGACGTGTTTAATGATTCCGTCATGCAGGCACGACTTCCAAAGAAAATCTACAAAGAATTGAAAAAAACCATAGAAGAAGGCAAGGAGCTGTCTATGGAGATCGCAGATGTAGTAGCACATGAGATGAAAGAATGGGCGATTGAAAAGGGTGCTACACACTACAGTCACTGGTTCCAGCCCCTTACAGGTGTGACAGCAGAGAAACATGATGCCTTTATCACAGCTCCGATGGATAACGGCAAGGTTCTGATGTCTTTCTCCGGAAAAGAACTGATCAAAGGTGAGCCGGATGCTTCTTCATTCCCGTCCGGTGGATTAAGAGCAACTTTTGAGGCAAGAGGATATACAGCATGGGACTGTACATCACCGGCTTTTGTGCGTCATGATGCAGCAGGCGGAACACTCTGTATTCCTACTGCATTCTGTTCCTATACAGGAGAAGCACTTGACCAGAAGACACCACTTCTTCGTTCTATGGAAGCAATCAACACCCAGGCACTCCGTTTGCTGAGACTTTTTGGAAATACAACTTCTAAGAAGGTAACTCCGTCAGTAGGAGCAGAGCAGGAATATTTCCTGATCGATAAAGAGAAATGGCTTCAGAGAAAGGATCTGATCTATACAGGCAGAACTCTTTTTGGTGCCATGCCTCCGAAGGGACAGGAAATGGATGACCATTACTTCGGAAGTATCCGTCAGAGAATTTCCGCATACATGAAAGAGGTAAATGAAGAATGCTGGAAACTTGGAATCCCTGCAAAGACACAGCATAATGAGGTTGCCCCTGCACAGCATGAGCTTGCACCAATCTATGCACCGGTCAATATCGCAGCAGACCAGAACCAGATGATGATGCGTATTCTTAAAAAGGTTGCCAGCCGCCATGGAATGCGCTGTGTCCTTCATGAGAAACCGTTTGCAGGTGTGAACGGTTCCGGTAAGCATAACAACTGGTCTCTTACCACAGATGACGGAATCAATCTTCTGGATCCGGGCAAAACACCTCATGAAAATATTCAGTTCCTTCTGGTCCTTACCTGTATCCTGAAAGCAGTAGATGAACATGCAGATCTTCTGCGTGAATCTGCGGCAGATGTGGGAAATGACCAGAGACTTGGCGGCCATGAGGCACCGCCGGCAGTGATTTCCGTATTCCTTGGAGAGCAGCTTGAGGATGTTCTGGAGCAGCTGGTCAGCACAGGAACAGCAACTCACAGTAAAAAGGGAAGTAAGCTGGAAACAGGTGTTAAGACTCTGCCTGATTTCATGAAGGATGCTACAGACCGTAACCGTACTTCACCTTTTGCTTTCACAGGAAATAAATTTGAATTCCGTATGGTGGGCTCAAGAGATTCTATTTCCGCATGTAACGTAGTCCTGAATACGATCACGGCAGAAGTATTTAAGGAAGTATGTGACCGCCTGGAAAAAGCTCCTGATTTCGAACTGGCGGTACATGACCTGATCAAAGAATATGCCACAGATCACCAGAAGATCGTATTTAACGGAAACGGCTATGCGCCGGAATGGGAGAAAGAGGCTAAACGCCGCGGACTTCCGATCCTTCCGAGCATGGTGGATGCAATCCCTGCACTTACTACAGAGAAGGCAGTGAAACTCTTTGAATCTTTTGATGTATTCTCAAGAGCTGAGCTTGAATCACGCGCAGAGATTAAATATGAGATTTACTCTAAAGCAATCAATATTGAAGCAAAGACAATGATCGACATGGCAACCAAGCAGATCATCCCGGCAGTTATCAGATATACCACTGTTCTTGGCGAATCTATCAATACAGTGAAAACAGCGGGCGAAGGATTGATCGATGTAAGTGTACAGCTTGACCTGCTCAAGAAAGCGTCAAAACTCTTAAAGGCTGCAAACAGTGCCATGAGTAAGCTGAGTAAACTGGTTGAGAAGATTCCGGAATATGCAGAGGGACGGGACAGAGCCGTATTCTGCAGAGAAAAGGTGGTTCCTGCAATGGAAGCTTTACGTGAGCCGGTGGATGAACTGGAAATGATCGTAGATAAGGAAATGTGGCCGATGCCTTCTTATGGAGATCTTGTATTTGAAGTATAATGTTGTAAAAATATAAAGAAGAATGCTATAATAAAAGGGTCGTGGATCTGTAAAAGATAAGCGGCCTTTTTCTATAACACAAACTGGACTATAATAGTTATATAAAGGAGAACTAAATGGAAGAACTGAAATTTCTGGAGGAGCAGCAGGTAGAACCAGAGCTGATAAAGAGAGTAGAAGAATTTCGCAGCCGGTATGAGGTGGCACCGGAGACTGCAGGCAGGATTGTGAAACCATCCATTCCATTTTATGGAAAAGATATTCTGGAAATGGCCATTGCCGGACTGCTCAAAGGGGAGAACCTGTTACTCACCGGTCCGAAGGCAACAGGAAAAAATATCCTTGCAGAGAACCTGGCATATATTTTCAACCGTCCCGCATACAATGTTTCCTTTCACGTAAATACAAACAGCGGAGATCTGATAGGCACAGACACTTTCGTGGACAATGAAGTTAAGCTTCGCAAAGGAACTATCTATCAGTGTGCAGAATACGGTGGTTTCGGAATCCTCGACGAGATCAATATGGCAAAGAACGATGCAGTTTCCGTTCTCCATGCAACCCTGGATTATCGCCGTTCCATCGATGTCCCGGGCTATGACAAAATTGATCTTCATCCGGCTGCCCGTTTTATCGGAACAATGAATTACGGTTATGCAGGAACCAAAGAACTCAATGAAGCGCTGGTATCCAGATTTCTGGTCATTGACATGCCGGCTCAGACTGAAGAATCCCTGGAATTTATTTTCCGCCGGATGTTCCCGAATGTAAAAGAAAACGCCAGAACACAGTTCATAGGAGTTTTCCTGGATCTTCAGCTCAAAGCCACAAACAGTGAAATTTCCACCAAACCTCTGGATCTGCGAGGTCTCCTTGCAGCCATGAAGATTGTAGAAACCGGACTTTCTCCGAGAAAAGCGGTTACTATGGGAGTGGTGAACAAGACTTTCGATATTTTCGAGAAAGAAATCGTAGAGGATATTGTGAAAACCAGAATTCCGGCAGACTGGACAAGGGATGATGTATATGAAAGATGAGAAAATCGTAGAAATCGACGATTACCGTCTGGAACTGGAAAACAGGATTCGCAATCTCCTCTGGACTATCAGCGGGGATTACACATTAAATATGAAAGTAGATGTTTCCCTGTATCTGCGCTCAAAAGCAATTGCTCTGTATGACGGCATCAAGCAGGGCGCTCTGGCGAAATATTATGACAGGAATCTGCTTGGTTTATATCTGGTAAAAAAAGTCTTCTGTCAGGCAGGAGAAGGAGAACTGACTGCAGTAGCACAGCTATGTGTAGAAGAAGCAATCGGGGACAAAATCTGTCAGGAGCGTCCGGGAGTCCGGGAGATGCAAAAGGAAGCATTCGAGGATATCCTGGATCAGGAGTTTGAACAGATGCCCGCATACGGAGATATTCTCGGTCGCCTGAAGATTGCCATCCTGCGTGACCGTTTGCAGAATGGAAACCATTATGTAGAAGAGCGTCTTCGGAAAATCCGCGACATGGTTTACAAAGCCAGAACAGCTGCAGACACTATAGAACTGATCCGTATTATTGACGGTCTTTACAACACTATCATTGATCCGAATTTTGAGAAAGATCATGGAACACTGGAACAGGTTATGGCAGTCACCATGGAAGAACTGACAGAATACGACTGGGAAGATTTTCTCACAGAAGAACTTTATGAGGAAGCTCTGGAGAGTTACATCGAACAGATGACAAATAAGATTACGGACATGGAAGATACTGCTGTCACTGAAGAAATGGAAAAACAGCGCCAGACCAAACACAAAATTACAATTCTCACAGAGGAGGAACTTGAGAAAGCATACACATATGTAGAGTTGAATTTCGGAAAAACTTATCTCACTCCTGCAGAAGAGAAGCGAATGAATTATCTGATGTGCAGGGAACTTCACAGAGACTGCAGCCTTTATTTTACAGAAGGAATTCTTAAGAATCCGGTCAAACGAAACTATCAGTACGAATATGCAGTGCGATTAAAGAATAAGAATATTTGGCTCTACCATGACAAACACAGGATCGTAAAGCAGAACATCGCATCCCTCACAGATCTTTTGCGAAAGACGCTGGTGCTGAAAAGCGAGACGCAGGAAGTACTGTCAGACAGAGGAACGATCATTCCGTCCAGACTCTGGCGTGTGGGCAGAAGCAGTGAAGCAAATCTGTTTAAAAGAGAATTGAAATCTGATGCATCTGATTTCGTAGTAGATGTGCTGATCGATGCCAGCGGTTCCCAGATGTCCAGGCAGGGAGATGTGGCATTACAGGCCTACATCATCAGTGAAGCATTAAGCAATGTAAACCTGCCTCACCGTGTCATGAGCTTCTGCACATTCTGGGACTATACGATCCTTCACAGATTCCGCGAGTACGATGATCCACAGTCAGCCAATGAAAATATTTTTAATTATGTAACTTCTTCCAATAACAGGGACGGACTTGCTATTAAAACCGCAGGATACGGTCTGCTTCAGAGACCTGAGGAGAAAAAAATCCTCATTGTATTAAGTGATGGAAAACCATACGATGTGATCGTAAACAGACCTCATGCAAAGAATCCGGAACCTTATATGGGAAAATATGCAGTTAATGATACTGCAACAGAAGTGCGGCACCTGCGAAACCTTGGAGTAAGTGTTCTGGGAGTGTTTGCGGGGGAAGAAAAGGATCTTTCCACAGAAAAAAAAATATTTGGCAAAGATTTCGCATATATCCGGAATATTTCGAATTTTTCCAGAATTGTTGGAAGATACCTGATTAAACAGTTGGATTCGGATGAATAGACTGATAAAACAGGGCGAAAATATGCCGTTTGAGCGTGTTGATATGTTAAGAGATTATAAGATTAGCACGTCAATATGATAAAGTGCATAAAAACCAGTTTTTTCACCTTGCCTTTTTGTACAAATTTCGCTATAATGTTTTATGTTTATAAATCAATACAAAAGGGAGAGGAAATCATGAACGAAAACAAAGAGTTCAAACCGTATATTCCGGCTGACAAGATCACACCAGAATTTACGGTGACATCCATCATCATGGGTGTTATCCTTGCAGTCATCTTCGGTGCAGCCAATGCTTATCTTGGTCTGCGTGTTGGTATGACTGTATCTGCTTCCATTCCGGCAGCAGTTATTTCCATGGGCGTAATTCGCAAGATCATGAAAAAGAACTCCATTCTGGAGAGCAACATGGTCCAGACAATCGGTTCAGCCGGTGAATCACTGGCAGCCGGTGCAATTTTCACAATGCCAGCTCTGTTCCTTTGGGCAGAAGAAGGACTTTGTGAAATGCCGGGTATCGTGGAAATTACATTAATCGCACTTTGCGGTGGTGTTCTTGGTGTACTTTTTATGGTACCACTTCGTAACGCACTGATCGTAAAAGAGCATGCAACACTTCTTTATCCGGAAGGAACTGCCTGCGCAGATGTTCTTCTTGCAGGTGAAGAGGGTGGTGCAAACGCTGCAACAGTATTCTCAGGTATGGGAATCGCAGCGATCTTTAAATTTGTAGTTGACGGTTTAAAGGTAATCCCTGCAGACGTTGCAGCAGCATTTAAAGGATTCAAAGGTGAAATTGGTATGGAATGCTATCCTGCACTTCTCGGTGTTGGATATATCGTAGGACCAAGAATCGCATCCTTTATGTTTGTTGGTTCTCTTATTGGCTGGATGGTGCTGATTCCGGTAATCTGTCTGTTCGGAGCTGATACAGTTATGTATCCCGGAACAGAAACAATTTCTGCTCTTTATGCAGCAGGCGGAGCATCTAAAATCTGGAGTACTTATGTAAAATATATCGGAGCAGGAGCTATCGCAACAGGTGGTATTATTTCTCTGATCAAATCCCTGCCTCTGATCATTACAACCTTCCGTGATTCCATGAAGAGCATGAAGGGTGGCAAGAATACAAGTACAGAAAGAACTGCACAGGATCTTCCAATGAACGTTATCCTGATCGGTATTGTGGCAATGGTTGCGATCATTTGGCTTGTTCCGGCTATCCCGGTTAATCCGATCGGTGCGCTGATCATCGTAATCTTCGGCTTCTTCTTTGCAACTGTATCTTCCCGTATGGTTGGTCTTGTAGGAAGCTCCAACAACCCTGTATCAGGTATGGCTATCGCTACTCTTCTGATCGCAACAATGGTTATCAAAGCATCCGGCAAAACCGGTATCGACGGAATGAAAGCTGCAATTGCTATCGGTTCCGTAATCTGTATTGTAGCAGCAATCGCAGGTGATACTTCACAGGACTTAAAGACAGGTTATCTCCTTGGTGCAACTCCTAAGAAACAGCAGATCGGTGAGCTTATCGGTGTTCTTGCTTCCGGTCTTGCTATCGGTGGTGTTCTTTATCTTCTGAACACTGCATGGGGATACGGAAGTGCAGAAGTACCTGCTCCTCAGGCAACTCTGATGAAGATGATCGTAGAAGGTATCATGGGCGGCAAGCTTCCATGGACACTGGTATTTATTGGTGTATTCCTTGCAATTGGTCTGGAAATCTTAAGAATTCCGGTTATGCCATTTGCTATCGGTCTTTACCTTCCAATCTACCTCAACGCTACTATCATGATCGGTGGTGTTGTTCGTATGTTCGTTGACAGAAGAAAGAATGTTGATGATAAGAAAAAAGAAGAACAGGCAACAGACGGTACACTTTACTGTGCAGGTATGATCGCAGGTGAAGGTCTTGTAGGTATCCTTCTTGCTATCCTTGCAGTAGTAAACGTAAGCAGTGTATTTGATCTCTCCGGAAGCATTAACCTTGGTAATGCAGGCGGTGTGATCCTGATGTTACTTATGATCTTAAGCCTTCTGAAATTCAGTATCTGGAATAAGAAGAAAGCCTGATCAGGCGGGGATGATAATATCTAAATGAACAAAAAGAAAAAAGAAATACAGATCAATTATCTGGATCTCATTCCTGAGCGCAGTGCACAGCTTCGCTGGCATACGGATATCAGGGGGAGAATGGTGCTGGAAATAGAGAATAAGGGTGCATTTAATACGATCGCCCAGAAACTGTTTGGAAAACCCAGATATACGAAGATACATCTGGATGACAATGGTACATTTATCTGGCCTCTCATAGATGGCAGGAAGACAGTGGAAGATATTGCTGCACTGGTAAAAGACGAATTTGGGGAGAAGGCAGAGCCTTTATATCCAAGGATCATTAAATACTTCCAGATAATGGAGAGTTATCATTTTGTAAATTTTATCAATAAGCCTGGAAAATAAGGTAAGAATAAGAGCGGGAGCAGTCCTTCGTGGATTGCTGCCGTTCTTGTGGTTTATGGAAGGATAATTACGGCACAGTGATAAAGTGGTATCTCTGGCTGACTCTCATGAAAGCATAAAACAAATATTATTTTTGCAGAATACTAGGAGGCGAATGAATGAAGTTAGTAAATGGAAAAAGATCACAGCTTCTGGAATATCTGATGATCATAGCAGGAACCGGATTAATGGCACTGGCGATCAATTCCGTATTTGATGCATCAGGTATGGTAACCGGAGGCTTTTCAGGTATCGCGATTATTATAAAAGCAGGGAGTCAGGGAATCATTGACGGTGGCATTCCTCTCTGGGTAACAAACATGGGGCTAAACATCCCCCTGTTCCTGATCGGGTGGAGGATTAATGGATTCTCTTTTGTGAAAAAAGCCCTTATAGGAGAAATTGCTCTGTCCACCTGGCTTGCCATAGAACCTGTATGGAATCTTGCTGGCAATGATCTTCTCCTTGCCGCACTTTACGGTGGTGTGATCCAGGGTGTGGGAATCGGTCTTGTCTTTCTGGGCGGTGGAACAACCGGAGGAACCGATATGATGGCAGCTATCATCCAGAAATATCTGCAGCACTATTCAATCGCACAGATCATGCAGGTTATAGATGCAGGCGTTGTACTGGTGGGTATGTATGTGTTTGGCATCCACAAGGCACTCTATGCGATTATTGCGGTATATCTGGTGACAAAAGTATCTGACAGTTTGATTGAAGGTCTGAAATTCTCAAAAGCTGCCTATATCATTACAGCAAAGCCAAAAGAAATAGCAGACATGGTCATGAAAGATCTGGACAGAGGTGTAACAGGTATCAGCGCCAGAGGAATGTACTCAGGACAGGATAAACTGATGCTCTTCTGCGTGGTAAATAAAAAAGAGATCGTAATGCTTAAAGAAAAAGTAGATGAAATTGATCCGGAAGCCTTTGTGATAGTGACAGATGCCAGGGAAGTTCATGGAGAAGGCTTTATTGAAAAAAAGTAATACAAAAAAATATATAAAAAATTGTAAATTTTTTTCTCTTTCCTCTTTCATTTTTGGTAAATATATATTAAAATACAATACAGGTATAAGGTTTTATAGTTAAAACGGAAAATAAACACTATAGGATGAGAAGGGATTGAAATCAGATGATATCGAATCAGGTGCTTCAGAATACTCTTGAAGGGTTAAAAGAAATTTCCAGAACAGAGTTTTGTGTACTCGACACAGAAGGCAAAGTGCTTGCAAGTACTTTTGCAGATTTTTCCATTGCAACACAGGATGTACAGGCTTTCGTAGAATCACAGGCCGACAGCCAGCTTGTAAAGGGGTTCCAGTATTTTAAAGTCTGTGATGACTATCAGCTGGAATATATACTGGTTGCCCATGGCGACGATGAAGATACTTATATGGTTGGCAAGCTCGCTGCTTTTCAGATCCAGAATCTGATCGTAGCGTATAAAGAACGCTTTGACAAAGACAGCTTTATCAAGAACCTGCTTCTTGACAACCTGCTTCTTGTTGACATTTATAATCGTGCGAAGAAACTGCACATTGAGGCAGATGTCCGCCGTGTAGTCATGATCCTTGAAATGCCACAGGAGAAAGACCACAGCTCCATGGAAAGCGTGAAGAGTCTTTTCGGCGGTAAAAGTAAAGACTTTATCACAGCAGTAGATGAGAAGAGTATTATCGTAGTCAAGGAACTTCAAGATGGTGAGAATTATCCTGAGATGGATCA
>OGYV01002166.1_pt1 | contig 13277 bp, 8 predicted proteins | sample 1576651 | NCBI WGS metagenome assembly OGYV01 (sample SAMEA3541570, study PRJEB24748) | human gut metagenome | biome: human gut; feature: human-associated habitat; material: faeces | place: China | collected 2012
ACGTTCGGCCGGTCCTTATCCAGTAAAAAAGAACCGCCACATTCATCTATGACGGCATCGACAAGGGCATCGACGCCGATGTCGCTGCACAAATCCATTTCTTCTTTATACAACAAAATAGGCATGAGCAATTCGACAGCCGTACCATCGGGCATCTTCACGCCGCCCAGCTGCCCCTCGAATTGGACGATGACCAGGCCGGATAGAGCCGTATCTGCAGCAAAGGGCTCATTGGCCTCCGTATTGGGCAGGAGAAAGCCATAAGCCATCCACATATCATGGACGTGAGGGAACCGTCCTAACTCCATGAGCAGCCAAATAGGCCAGGCCTGTTCATCAGCCAGGGAAAGGTCCCGGTCCTTGCGGAAAGGCCAGTCGGCCGGCAAGATGAGGCAGAGTTCGCTGTACCCTTCTTTCCCGGTCACAAATTCACCGGACGGATAGTGCATAGGCGCAGCACTCATGCCCATGGTATGAAGCAAATAAAAAGGTTCTTCAACGGTCGGGTACAGGAGTTCGACATCGACAGCCAGCGGCGTCCCATCCGGATCGTGAAAGACTTTCCACTGCCGGTGCGGAAAGAGGCTGTGGAAGTACTGCTGGACACAGCGCCCATAGCCTGGATGGACAGGCGTCATCTTTTCCGTGTCCATCAAGGAAAAGAACCGCGGCCATGCCGGGGCTGTCCGGGTCAAAGAGCTCATAGAATCCCCTCCCTTTTCGTTCGATTCAGCTTCATTATATCATACTATAAGCGAAAAATGGACCTGCGCAACCAAAAAGAGGCACCGCGAACGCGACGCCCCTCTCCACTATCATGACGATAGACTTTTTTGCCCTCAGCGTCCGTGCCGGAGGGATTCACAGAATCTCATCGCCTGTTCAATTGACGGGATATATCATAACAATAAATGAGAAAAATGTCAAATCCCACCGGCCCGGCGCTCCTTGTAAAAGCCAGGTCGGTATAGTAAAATAAAGAGTACATAGAACGCACTTATATTAACATCAAAGGGATGAATCACATTGAAGGTACGCTGGGTAGAATTGAACCGTTTTGAAGCCGAACTAATCCTCGAATTTGCCTGCCAGCCAAAAGATGCGCCCGTATCTGCCAGCCTATGCCGCATGATATACCGCCGGCTCGAAGGCCAGCCGGTACTGGCACAGAGCCAGCCGGGAGCAGAGGGAGAGTCGTAAAAGGCGCTGTCGCATGAAGACAGCGCCTTTTCCTCACTCTTCCATTGCTTTTTCCAGTCTGGCTGCGATGGTCTTTCCTGTTTCGGTCCGGGCCAGGCCGCCGTCGGACGTTTCTTTCAAGGCGACCGGCATGAGGCGGCCGATTTCAGCCATGGCCGCGATGACTTCGTCCGGCGGGATGACGCTCCGGATGCCGGCCAAAGCCATTTCAGCAGCCGTAATGGCTTCGACGGCAAAGATGGCGTTGCGCTTGACACAGGGCACTTCGACGAGGCCGGCGACAGGGTCGCAGGCCAGGCCCAGGGTATTTTTCATACACAAAGCGAAGGCCTGCAATATCGTATCGTTATCGCCGCCAGCCATTTCAGCGACCGCTGCGGCAGCCATGGCAGCGGCGGTCCCACATTCGGCCTGGCAGCCGCCGACGGCACCGGCGACGGAAGCATTGCGGGCCACGACGGCACCGATGCCGGCTGCCGTGAACAAGGCGTCGACCAAGGCTTTGCGGGGAACTTTCAAGATTTCGGCTGCCGCCATCATGACGGCCGGCACGATACCGCAGGAACCGGCCGTCGGGCAGGCGACGATTTTGAACATCTTGGCATTGGCTTCGCTGACGGCCAGCGCGTAAACGGCGGCTTTATGGGTCAGCGATCCCAGTAATTGCGGCGCCTTTTCGGCCAATTTATGGGCATCGCCGCCGACGAGGCCGCTGACCGATTTTCCCGGATCCTTCATGCCGGCATCGATGGATTCCTGGAAAACATCGAGACGGCTGGCCATGACGGCCCGTACTCTTTCTTCTATTTCTTCGGACGACTCTACTTCATGACGCACGACAATGTCTGACAGAGTCGTCTTTTCTTTTTCTGCCAGGGCCAATAAATCATGAAGGGTCTTATATTCATATTTATACATGTGTTCCTCCTAGAGCGGCAGCAGCGTGACGACGCTCTCAATGGCCGTAATATTCTGTATCATGTGGACGATTTCGTTGGGAACGGGACTGTCCGTGCAGACGATCATGACAGCCGTTTCATTCTTAGCGCTGCGGAAGACGCGCATATTCGACACGTTGATATGGCCGATAGCCAGGACCGTCGTCGCCTGGGCGATGATGCCCGGCTGGTCTTTATGGACCGTAATCAGCGTGTGTTCTTCCCCATTCAAGGCGACTTCAGAGCCATTGATCTCGCGGATCTCGATCTTGCCGCCGCCCAAAGAGACGCCGAGGACTTCCATCTGTCGTCCCGAGGCGCCGGTCATGGCAATGCGTACCGTATTGGGATGGTCCACTTCTTCATCAGACCGACGAAATTCAATAGCCAGGCCCTGTTCTTCGGCAAGGGCAAAAGACGTGCGCAGCCGGACATCATCGGCCGAAAACCCCAGCAGGCCGGCCACGAGGGCCCGGTCCGTGCCGTGGCCCTTATAGGTCTTGGCAAACGAACCGTAGACCGTGATGACGGCTTTCTTCGGTTCTTCCTTTAAAATCTCCCTGGCCATGAGGCCGATGCGGGCCGCTCCGGCCGTGTGGGAACTGGAAGGCCCGATCATGACGGGACCGACCACATCAAAAACTCCCATGAGAAAACCTCCTTATATTCTGATTTCTTTTTGTAAATGCAAGCTGTAAATGTAAGTTTCGCTGACGGGCCTGCCCGTAATCTGTTCGACAGCCCGTTTGTATAAGGCCAGCTGGACGGCATAGCGCTTGCGGAAAGCGTCCTCCCTTTCCAGCCGGTCCGACTTGTAGTCGACGAGGATCCAGCCATCGTATTCGCGGAAGAGGCAGTCGATGACCCCTTGGATCAAGATGCGTTCTCCCCCTTCCACAGCAGGCAGGGGATCGCCGCCGGCCAAAAGCACGGTAAACGGATATTCACGATGCAGCTCCGGCGACATGGCCATGCGCCGGCCCAGGTCAGACTGACAGAAGGCGGCTAAGACCGGCACGTAGACCAGCTTTGCTTCGTCACGGCTCAACACCCCCTGTCGGACAAAGGTTTCGATTTCACGGCGCAATGTATCCACGGTCTGGTCCGCAGCCGGCGTGATATACTGCAGGGCTTTGTGCAGGGCCGTCCCGCGCTGGGCACCGCTGACTTTCTCTTCTTCTTCGGCCAGCCAGGGCGGCAGTTCGGAAAAGGCATCGTCTTCGCCCGGTGCGGCAGCGATGACGGCACCGGCCGGGATGGACAGGCCCTCTTCTTCGGCCAGTTCATCACTATGCAGTTCCTGGTATTTTCGTTTGACTTCGGATACGGAAAACTTAGCCGCTGTCCGGACGGCCTGGGGATAGGCATACTGCCAGGACAGCTGTGCGTCAAGCCAGTCCGGGATGGGCGTCCCCGTCGCATCGCCGCGCCGCAAAGCTTCCAGCCGCGGTTCCTGTTCACAGGCCTCGTCATCGGCCGCAGCCGCCGTCCCAGCCGGCGTAATGTGTACGTCCCAGATATCGCCCTGCCAAGCTGCCCCGGGCCGGGCATATTCCGTATCGGCCCGGGCACCGAAAGTGTCGAGCGCCGCCGGCATGACCCAGTCGAAATACGATTTGGCCTGGGCCGGGTTGAGGCGGCTCGTCCAGCGCTGCCAGTCATCGGCAACATGTGTACTGTGGCCTGTCAGGATGAGCTGATCCCTGGCGCGGGTCATGGCGACATAGAGGATACGTTCTTCTTCGGCCGTCCCTTCCCAGCGCAGCTGGGCCGCGATGCCGCTCCAGATGAGCGTCGGGTAAGACATGCGCCATTCCGGGTCATACTGCTTGAGGCCGATGCCCAGGCGGTTGTGGAAGAGTATCTGGTCCTGTATGTCGCGCCGGTTGAAGGCTTTACCCAGATCGGCGACGAAGACGACCGGAAATTCCAGGCCTTTGCTCTTGTGGATACTCATGATGCGCACGACGTCTTCATTTTCGCTGACGACTTTAGCCGGTGCCAGGTCGAGGCCGTCTTCTTTCATCTTGTCCATGAGCTGCAAATAGCGGAACAGGCCGCGGAAGCCGGCATCCTCATACTGCTGGGCCCGGTCGTACAGGACCTTCAGGTTGGCCTGGCGCACATCACCGCCCGGCATGGCCCCGACGAAATCGACATAGGCCGTATCATCGTACAGGCGCTGCAAGAGCTCTGCTACACCATGGCGGCGGCTGTACGTGCGCCACGAATCAAAGGTCTCCATGAACTGCAGCAGATCTTCCTTCTTATCGTCCCCTTCGGGCAGGGCTGCCGCATAGGCCGGCAGGTTCTGCCACAGCGTCCCGTCCCCCGCCAGGCGGACATCGGCCAGGGCCGTTTCATCCAATCCGACCAGGGGCGACCGCAGGACCGCCGCCATGGCCAGGTCCTGTTCCGGATTATCGATACAGCGCAGGAGAGACAACATGACCTGGACTTCGACGGCGGCAAAATAACCGCCGCTCTGTTCAGCATAGGCCGGGATGCCCCCTTCCTGCAAGGCCTGGATGAGGACGTCGGCCTTGCCGGCCATGGAGCGCAGTAGGATGACGATGTGGCGATAGGACAAGGGCTCCAGCGTACCGTCCTTGCGGGCTGCCATACGGCCGCTGGCCAGGAGCTCGCCGATGCGGCGGGCAATGAAGCGGCTTTCCTTTTCAAAGACCGTACTGCCGTCATCGTCTTCGTCGTCCTTTGCCGTCGGCACGATATCGACCTCGACAGGACCGCCGATCCAGCGGTCATCATCGGGAGCCTGCCGGCCGGCATAGAGTTTTTCCCGTTCTCCATAGTCCATGCCAGCAGCATCCCTCGTCATGGCCCGCGAAAAGACGTCATTTACCGCATCGAGGATGACCGGGACGCTGCGGAAGTTCCGCCCCAGGTCGATACAGCGCTGCACGGCCTTTTCATCGCGGCTGAAGGACTGGTATTTATCGAGGAACAACGTCGGGTCGGCCAGGCGGAAGCGGTAGATGCTCTGCTTGATATCGCCGACCATGAAGCGGTTATCGTCGCCCGAGACGAGACGGGTAATGAGTTCCTGGACACCGTTCGTATCCTGGTACTCATCGATGAAGACTTCTTCATACTGGCTGCGCAGTTCTTCCGCCGCTGCTGACGGCACGGGATGCTCCGGCGATGCGTCAGGTGCCAGGAGGATCTGCAGACAAAAGTGTTCCAAGTCGCTGAAGTCGATCCAGCCCTTTTCTTTCTTCGCTGCCCCATAGGCTTTGGCAAAATCCAGGGTCAGCGTCACCAGACCCGCCATGACCGGTTTCATGGTCCGCATGCCGTCGAGCCATTCTTCCGGCGTCGCCGAGAAATAAACGGGCTGCAGCGTCTTGGTGATATCTTTCTTGACGTCATCCCGCACTTTCTTGCACCGTTCCCAGACAGCCTTATCTTCATCGGATAATTTCCGCAGCCCTTTCAGGCGCGGGAAATCAATGGCCCGGACGAAGCGGCTCAGATCATTCCAGGACTGCGCCTGTACAGCCTGCCGAAGGGCGGCCTGTTCCGCCGTGAACTGGTCACAGGCAGGCGCAAAGGCCTCGCGTTGGCGCAGGTGGTAGAGCACGCCTTCATAACGGCGGACATCTTCTTCCAGGATACGGCGCACGGCATCCTTGACCGGTTCCGCCCAGACCATATCGTCGATGACGGCATCGGGAGCTACGTCATAGGCCTGGGCCGCCGCTTTCAGCCAGTGTTCCGGCCAGGCCATGCTGCGGGCATAGGTATACATGCGGCTCACCGTATCCATGAGCACGTCGTCACCGCGGTCGCTGCCAAACATATCGGCCAGCGGATAGAGAACCGATGCCTTTTCATCGTCTTCATAATAGGACAAGAACACGTCTTCCAGGACCTGACGCCGCAAGAGGTTCAATTCTTCTTCACCGGCAATGGAAAAAGCCGGGTCCAGGTCAATCGTATAAAAATACTTGCGGATGACATGCTGGCAAAAGGCATGGAGCGTCGAGATCTGGGCCGATGGCAGCAGGGCCAGCTGCCGTTCGACGCGGGGGTCCTGCGTTTCCGACAAGGCTTTCATGAGGGCGGTCCCGATGCGGTCGCGCATTTCGGCAGCGGCAGCCTTGGTAAAGGTAACGACTAATAATTCGGTAATATCGACGGGATATTCCTTATCCAGGAGACGGCGGATGATTCGTTCCACCAAAACGGCCGTCTTCCCGGAACCGGCAGCTGCCGACAAGAGCAGCGTCTGTCCCCGGCTGTCAATGGCTGCCTGCTGTTCATTTGTCCAGGCCATGTTCGTCATCTCCTTCATCAAACATCTTGCGGATCATATCGTCTTTATCTTCCCGTCCGGCAGCATCATAGGTGTTGCCGGCCATGGCCACATCGAAGCGGCATACCGGTCGGTACGGGCAATAGCTGCACGGTGCCTTCTGTCCCAGGAGGACGGGATGGATGGAAATATCGCCGTCACCGATATGGCCGGCAATATCCTCAATCTGCCGGGCCGCCCAGTCGAGCAGGTGGCTCCAGCCCGCTTCATTATAGAGCGTGTGGGACGCATCACTTAAGGTACCGTCCTTTTTCAGCCTCAAGTTGAGGAAATCGGAAAAGCCCTGCATCGACGTATCCAGCTGCTGCATGACCTGGCCGTCATCGAGGTAGAAGCCGGTCAATTTTCCCTTAGACTCATAGAGCTTCTTCTTATCCTCGTCGCTGACGCGGTATTCCAGGGACACCCGGTCATTGCGGACGTAGCAGTACAGCACGGCAGCCGGAATGGCATCGCCGCCAATATTGAGCAGGGCCACGAACATATAGGTCAGGAGCTGCAGTTCCAGGCCCGTGAAAATCTGGCTGATGTCGAGTTGTTTGCGCCCCGATTTATAATCGATGATGACGACATACTTATGGTCTCCCTGGCGAAGGGTATCGATGCGGTCGATCTGCCCGGTGACGACGACGTGGAGGCCGTTCTTCAAGGTGAAGCGCAGGGCTTCCCAGGGACTGCCCGGGCGGCCGAAGGATTTTTCCAGCCCTTCCATATGGAAATCAGACACGGCACTGAACGCACTGAGACGGCGTACCGTCCGGGTCAGGGTCTGGATGAGCCGTTCCTTGATCTGGGCGAAATAGGCATTGGACATGAGGATATCGTGCTGGACCTGTGGAGCCAGTTCATCCGTTGCCTGGCGGCAGATAGCCGGGACTTCACTGTCCGGGATGTCATGCCACTGCTTCTGTTCGCGGAGCAGTTTTTCCCCGATGATGCGCAGGGCCCCATGGACCAGCATGCCCAGGTCGGGGGCGGCAAACTGATAGCGCGGCCGTTCTTCCAGCCCCAGGCCGTAGCGGGAATAGTAAGCAAAGGGACAGCTGCGGTACTGCTCAAACTTCGTGACCGACCCCCGCAAAGTCCCATCGGGAGCGAACAGGCGGCGGACCAGCGCCTCCGGCAAGGTGACGGGCAGGTTCGTGTGGAACAGGCCCTGCACGGCGCGGACAGCCTGATGGCGCCAGCCATGCTGCCAGGCCCAGTCATAGAGAGCCCACCAGACGGGATCGACGGCCTGGCCTTCCGCAGCCGGCCGCAAATGACCGGGCAGGTAGTCCAGCGCTGCCGGCAAAGCCAGCAGATACTCGGCTTCCTGACCGGGCGGCACTTTCGTATCTTTGCGGATGATGCCGGCTGTATAGCCCTTATCACAGAGCTGATGGACCCACGACGCCTTTTCCAGGGCGCTGCCATCATCGTCAGCGACGACATAAGATACGACGAATCGTTCACTGGCCCGGGTCGCGCCTAAATAGAACAAGAAGCGTTCCTGGAACGAACGGAAGCGGCTCCCCGGCCCGAGGACGATACCCAGGTCGGCCAGACGGTGGCGTTCCTTATCGCTGAACAGCCCTTCTTCCTGGCTGTGCTGGGGAAAGATGCCGTCATTGACGCCGCATAAAAAGACGACTTTCGCCTGCATCGTATACCCCCGTTCCACAGCAGTCAGCGTCACGTGGTCCAGCGTCGGCGGAATGAGGCTGAATTTCAGACTGCCCAGGCCATCTTCGACGATGCGGGAAAATTCATCGAGATCCGTTTCATCGTCGCCGCAAAGGCTGACGATTTCATTGAGGAAGGTCCCGATGCGCTTCCAGACCTGTTCGTGTTCCTTGCCTTCTTCGGCAAGGCCCGACTGTTCATCTTCTTCCTGCCACTGGCGCAAGGCGTCGGGGATGCCCAGCCGGCACAGCCATCGGTACAACAGGGTACACCAATCGCGCAGGCAATGGGATTCCTGGGCTTCGTTCCAGCAGGGGAAGAGGATATCCCGCACGCGCTGGCGGATGTCGTTGATGCGCTGCAAGCAGGCTTCTTCCCGTTCGTCCACGACCTGTGGCTGTTCCTGCCGGCGCCCATAGGTCCATTCGCCATCCCGCAGCCAATGGCGGCCCTGGATACCGTAAGCCAGACAATAATTTTCCAAATCGTCGACATCGTGGCGGCTCACGGGAAAGAGGTCCGTCTTGAGCAGGCGAAAGATCGACTCATGGGACCAGCGGCTGCGGAAGACGCCGAACAGGGCCGAAATCGCCTCGGCCGCCGGATGGCTGGTCATGGGCCGGCGATAGTCGCTGAAGCAGGGGATGCCGTAGCGCCGGAAGATGCGTTCGACCCGGTCGTGGTACAAATCGCTCGTCCTGGCCAGGACGAGAAAGTCGCGATAACGATAGCCCTGATGACAGAGAGCGGCAATTTTCCGGGCAACGCTGTCGATTTCGCCGTCCCTGTCGGAACATTCCCAGATTTCCAGGGCCGATACGGGCTGTGTCATTTCAGCCGGTACAGGCCGGAAGAAGGCGTCGCGAAAGGCCGTCAGCGGGCCGTCCGGCCTTTTGGCTACCTTGGTCGTTTCCAGATGAGGAAAGAGGGTCTTTAAATCGCGATAGACTTCATAAGCCCGGTGAAACAAAGCCGTTTCCCGCCGCTGCTGTTCCAGGTGTTCCTCGTCGATGGTCAGGGTAATCGTCACCTGCGCCGTCACGTGTTCCATTTGCCGCAAAATCTCCATCTGCTGCGGTGTAAACCACTGAAACCCGTCGACCCAGACATGGGCGCCCTGGAGGAAGGAATAATGACCGACTTCCCGGGCCAGCAGGGTCATCGTATCGTCTGCCGAGCCGAAATGATCGGCCAGAAAATCCTGATACGCTCCGTAGAGCCGGGAAATATCTTCCAGCTTATGCGACAGCGTCGGATTTGGGACGGCTTCGGCAGCCTTACGCAAGGCATCCGGTGTGACACAGAAAGACCGACATTCCCATAAGAAACGGCCAGCCGTATCGGCAAAATTCGGCTGTCTGGCCGCCGTCTGCAAGACGGAAAACTCTTTTTCCCCCTTGTGCAGCAGGCGCTGTAAAATAATCTTCCGGGCCAGTTCGGACAGAAACGCATGGGCCAGGCCCCGTTCCTGGAACACGTTATAAGCCAGGCGGGAAAAACCGACGACTTGCGTCCCTATAAAGCCCTGTCCCTCTGAATGTTCAGCCAGATGCCGTTCGGCGCCATATGTCGCCTGGTCAGGGACAAGGAGCAAAGCCTTGCCGCCGGCAGCCGCACAGGCCTGTATCTCCCGATAGCACTGCGTCGACTTGCCGCTTCCGGCCTTGCCCAATAATACGGTAACAGCCATGGACGTACCTCCTTACATAAAAATCGATTATCTCTATTATACCCGATTTCCACTGGAAAAGAACAGTAAAAAGAGGCTGTCGCATGAAGACAGCCTCTTTTGGCGTATTAAGTTTGCAGTTTGTAGTTTCCAAAGCCTTCACGCGGCAAAAATCAATGGAAGATGGCGCAGGCCGTCTTGAGGAAGGGCAGGCGTTTGCTCAGGCCCGTCCGCGACCGCTGGATCCACTTGAGGTCATACGGTTCAAAGACGACGCGCTTATAGGCTTCGATATCCAAGGGCGTGCCATCCCAGTCAGAATGGATGTCCCCGGTCTGTTTGATGAGGATATCGTAGAGGATGTCGTATTCTTTGTCATCCCGTCTATCCCGTTCGATGACCGTGCTGTACGGCAGGGTCTTATGATAGGTCAGTTCCATGCCTTTGTAGTCGAAATGGAAGCCACAACGCATGCGGCAGCCATCAAGACCGGTATAATCGGCGATTTTCTTCAAGTCGTGAAGGATATGGTCGTGACCTTCTTCATAGAGATTGTCCGGCGTCGTTTCCGTATAGTCGAAACGGAACTGGATCGATGCCCCGTCGATGTGGCGGAACCGTTCCAGGTACGGCTTGAGCTGGTCAGCCGGATATTTCTTATACAATACACAGTTGATACGGAAAGGAACAGCCAGACGGCTCAAGAGAGCGTCATTCGATTCCTGTACATAATGCTGCATATGACGCGATACGTTGATGCAGGTAATCTTATGGCGGTTGCGTTCCGTAAAGGCGACGATGTCGTCTTCCGATTGGTTTTCAAAGACCGGCAAGGTCGTATTGATGTATACCTTATGTGTCACAGGAATACAGTCCAGCATACGCTGCAGCGATTCCATATTGGCAAAAGGTTCGCCGCCAGTGAAGACAAAGTCACAGAACGGCGTAATGCTATCCATCAGGCGGATGCTCCGGCAGATAGCCTCTTCGGAAAAACCAGTCATGTCTTCATATTCTGCCTTGTTGATGCAGAACGGACAATGATTGTGACAGTTGTAAGGCACGAAAACCGTGACGGTAGCTCCGCCATTCCGTGTCTTATACGGGTGGACCACACGCGGTACAGTCGTTGCGGCCATGCTGATTGTTGTTTTCATTCTTCTTTCGCCTCGAATCGTGGATAAGATCCCAAGCTGTTCCCACACTGCTGCCGACGAAAAGGAAAATATTTTTTCATCTTACAGCAGACAATCTTGTGACCCGAATGTAGTATCCACGGTTATTGTACCATAAAAGTCCAGTTCTGCAAATGCATATTCTATATTCCCATTTTGCATAATTTTCATATAAAAACAATTCATATAGGGAAATATTTAATTTTATTATTTTTTTATTATTTTTTCCTTCAATCGAGGGCCTTGCTGATGTCAGCTGCCGTCTTTTTGACGGCCTCAATGGCCATGTTCCGTTCTTCCCCAGCCAGTCGTTCCGCCGGTCCGGATAGACTGATAGCTGCCGTGATATGGCCGCCATAAAAAATAGGCGCCGCAATGCAGGCCATGCCGAGTTCCACTTCTTCCCGTTCTACGGCATAGCCCCGGCGGCGGATTTTTTCCAGTTCCTGGAGCAAATCGCCCCAGTCGGTCACGGTATACTCAGTAAATTTCTGTAGCGTACATCCCGTGTAGGTGTGCAGGTATTCCGGTGAAAAAGCGAGCAGGCACTTGCCCGACGCCGAACAATACGCCGGACGGACGGCACCGACAGGTGGTGCCGTATCAATCGTCCTGGGCGACTTTATCTTTTCTAAAATGATGTGCTGCGGATAAGGCGCTCCGTTATGGGCAAACGTCGTGATGTGGACGCCTTCGTTGCATTGCAGGGACAAGGCCTTGGCATAGGGATAGGCGACTTTGGGGAATTTATCCTTTTCCCGGAACAGCATCCCCAGGGCATAGACCTGGAGCCCCAGCCAGTATTTCCCCGTTTCGTTGTCTTTTTGGACGAATCCGCGCCGTTCCAGCGTATCCATAGTACGGCTGACCGTACTCTTATGAAGTTCCATCATCTTGCTGATACTGGTCACACTGAGGGGCCTTTCTTCTTTTAAAAAGAGCTGTAAAACGGCCAGGGCCCGGTCAATCGATTCAATCATCCTCGTTCCCCCGATCCGGCGTCTTCACGACGCCAAGAAATAATATACTTATTATAGGGAATACTCCTATAATGTCAAGAGGGAAGGCCAGGCAGTCTCCTGAAACCCATCAATGGCAGACCTCCCGGGAAGCCTGGCTATGGTCGTACAGGCACTGTGACAGCTTGCGGATCAACGCTTCACATTCCAAATGGCCGCGCCAGCTCTTCGGAATGGCCTGGACTCCATCCTGAGCGCCCATGATATTCCCGCAGATGGCGCCGCACGTATCGCTGTCACCATCCTGATTGCAGGCCATGAGGACAGCATCTTTCAGATGCCCCGTCTTGAGGACGCAGTACACGGACAGGGCCAAGGCTTCATCGCCTTTCTTGCCCAGTCCCAGCTTCTTCATGGAGTGAACCGGGTTGCGGTCGGTCACGGCTTCGTCAACAGCCCGCAGGATGGTCTTCATGAGCGGCGTCCCTTCCGGGTCCCCCTGTAAGATGCGCAAGGCGCCTCCCAGGGCCGTGCTGATATCCTTTCCTGCCGCCAGGAAAGCGATCATGGCACCCAGTGTCGCCGTCGGCAAATACGCTTCCGGACCGCCGTGGGTCAGGCTGGCAGCCTGGCAGCCGACGGCAAAGGCTTTTTCCGGGTCACCGGCGTAAAACAAGCCGATGGGCGCCGCCCGCATGACCGTGCTGCTGCCACAGCTGTGGTTCATCGGTTCCTGACGGGACAACTTTTTCCCTGAGGCCAGGGATGTCAGGCAGGTCTTTCCCGGCGAGCGGCGGGCAAAGAGTTCTTCTTCCCCCATGATGTCGTAGTCGCAATCGACTTCATGGGGCTGGCGCTTCATCCATTTTTCCTGTTCCGGATGAATGATGCGTTCTGTCTGCGTATAGTACCAGCGCATGTACGACCGATACAGTCCATCTGAAGGTTCCAGTCCGTCGTGGTCAGCCCACAGCATGCCGTCAGCCGTGAACAAAGCCAGCTGCGTATCGTCCGAAATCAGGCTCTTATTGCCATTTTTAGCCGATTTTAAAACAGTACGCAATCCATAAGGACCGTATTTCTTATGAATCGTCTTCAAATCATCACATTCAATGACGAAACCCAAAGCGTCGCCTACAGCGCCGCCAAACATGCAACCCATAAACCGATCTAGCCCATCCATGTAGCATCCTCCTATCCGTAATCCTGCTTTTCTTTTTCTCGAAAAAAATTTTACATTTTCGTTCAAGTAGTATATAATAAAAAGTTTATATATCCATTATACAGGTTGTGATAGGAATTTGCAAATAAAAAAAAAACGGGCCGCCCTTTGGG
>OGYV01002172.1_pt1 | contig 13256 bp, 10 predicted proteins | sample 1576651 | NCBI WGS metagenome assembly OGYV01 (sample SAMEA3541570, study PRJEB24748) | human gut metagenome | biome: human gut; feature: human-associated habitat; material: faeces | place: China | collected 2012
ACACCACCGAGGGCTTCGACTCCAAGAACTGGGTGCTGCTGGACGATGCAGATGCATCGGGTCCTCTTTTTTGTATCAGAAGAAAATTATACTGTGCGGTATTTGCGATCCAGCGCCCAGCCGAATGCAAACAGCACCACACCGCTGACAGCCAGCACCGGCACGGGCCAGTTCAGTTGACCGGTCTGCGGCAGACCGCTCATTACCGGGTTATCCGGGTGGCCCGGAGCCACGGGATTGTCCGGATTACCGGGTGCTACCGGATGATCCGGATGGCCTGGAGCCACGGGATTGTCCGGTTTACCGGGAGAGACCGGGTTATCCGGGTTGTCTGGCGGGGTAGGCATATCAGGATGATCGGGCGTATCCGGCGGCGTAGGCGGGGTAGGGGGCGTAGGCGGCGTGTCCGGATTGGTGGGGGTGTAAGCACCCACCTTGGGGCTGGCATCCACCGCATAATTCCACTTGCCATCCTCCGCCATGGGCAGAGAGACAAGGAATGGATTGATCGGCTCATAGCCCTTGGAAGCCTCGGTCTGCACGATCAGATACAGGCCCAGCTCCAGACCACGGAAGGTCACGTTGCCATCCGCATCAATGGTCTTTGTGGTGCCCTCGGCGCTTTGGGGCAGATACTCCTGCAGCTGGGCCGCAAGGGTGCTGTCGGTCAAATCACCCAGCGCAATGCCGCAGCCGTAGAAATCGCCGCAGTATTCGTAGCTCAGGTTGCCGTTTTGGCGCTTTACCTCGGCCACACGGTACAAAGTGAGCTTGCCGCCGCTCAGCGCCTTATCGTTGGCGCTGTCGTACAGCGTAACGCGGATGGTGCCGGTAGTGGGATTGCCGCTGCTGTCCACCAGCTTGATGTTTGCGCTGGTGGCAAGGGCAGGCAGCGCACTTGTTACCAGAAGGCACAGCACCAAAAGCAGGGCCGCAGCGTGCTTTTTGAGATCAGTGCGTTTCATGTTTTTCACCTCTTGTAGATTTGCGTTTGCGGTTGGAGAACAGCAGCCAGAGCAGCAGCACCAGCAGCAGGGGCAGTGCCATGATGGGAGCTGTGATGATCGGTTCGATCTTGATGGCATCGGCTGTTACACGGATGTGCTTGAGCTTGTCCGGCGTTTCGATGCGGCGTCCCCGCACCAGAAGGCGGTGGGAGTTGATGCCGTAGGGGGTGCAGGTCATCAGGGTGACGTAGTCCCTGCCTTCGGTCACCTTCAGGTTGTCGGTCTCGGTGGGCAGTACAATAGAGATCTGGTCCACCTCATAGGTCAGCACCCGGTCCAGCACCGTGATGGTGAAGGTATCGCCCACTTCCAGCTGGTCCAGATTGGTGAACAGCTTGGCGCTGGGCAGGCCGCGGTGAGCCGAAATGACCGCGTGGGTGCTCTCGCCGCCCACCGGCAGGCTGGTGCCCTCCAAGTGGCCTGCGGCGATCTGCAGCACGCCATCGCTGGTGCCGTGGTAGATGGGCAGCTCCACACCGATCTTTTCAATGGTGATGTAGCCCATAATGCCGGTGCCGGTCACATCCAGCGTGCTTTCGTAGGTGGGAAAGCGCTGCGGGAAATACAACGCGTCCGGGTCGGCGGCGATCTGCGCATTGAACGCATCTGCCGCCTCGAAATAGGCGCTGTAGTCGGCATCGGTCAGCTTGTCCACATCCTCGGCATAGGTGGCCACAGCACGGGACTGATGCAGCTGGTTGACGTAATCGCTGAGGGTGGGGTATAACATCACGGATAGACCCACGAAAAAGACGAGGATCAGGATGATAGTGCTTTTGTTCTTTTTCATGGGCTACTCCCTAATGTTATAAGGATAGGAGCGGGGGCCTTGCGGCCCCTTTGCTCCGGGTTCTTGGGGGAAATGGAGCTTACTTGTTCTCCATGCGCTTCTTGGTGACCAGCAGAACGATGGCCGCAACCATCAGGCCGCCGCCGACCACATAGAACAGGGTAGTGCCGATGCCGCCGGTGGAGGGCAGGGTAATGCCGCCGGCTTTGTTGTTGATGATGGTGGTGTACAGTTTGGAGCTTTCAAGATTAACTCTGTTTCCGTCGTGCGTTGCAGAAATGACGATTGTAGTATCGGGACAGGCACTGTAACCGGCAGGAGGGGTGGTCTCCCTCAGGTAGTAGGTGCCAGCGTCCAGACCCTTGACATTGAACTGACCATTAGCGGCGGATTTCATTTCAACAGCTTCTTTACCGGTTGCGTTCTTGATGGGGTAGTAGAATTCGCCGTCTTGGTAGAGCTTCACTTCATTCTTACAATCCGCATCGCTGTACAGCTGGAAGACAGCGCCCGGCAGCGGAGTACCGTTTTCCGTCTCTGCACGCTTGGTGTTGTTCAGCTGGTAGGTGTACACATAGACTTCGCTTTCGGGAGTGGGAGTGTAGCCCCAGTATTCGCCGTCGGGTCTGGGGTTATTAGAGTACTGGAGCCGTACGCTGTTTTTGTTCTCGGCAGAGCCATTGACAGCGGCATTTTCGTTCAGGTGTGCAGTGTAGGTGACCGTAATCGTAGCGCCGTTATTCAAATTGAACTCTGGATCTTTAACACAGGTTTTGACATCAGGAATGCTTACCACAAAAGAGTTATCATTTTTAAGTTGGCTATCATCAACTTCATACATCGAAGAATCGTTGGTGATATCATAGGTGTGGCCATCGGAATTAATGACTACACTATCGAGTCTGTCATAAGTAATGCCATTGGACAAGGTATCATTGAAGCGAACAGTGTACTCGTTATAGTAATCGTAAGCACGGCCATTGTTTTCGCTTTCGGGCAAGGTAGCGATCAGCTGGAACTGGAACTCTTCGTTGATCGCATGGTCAGCGGAACTGCCCCAACCGTTATTGTCACCAGAAGAGCTTCCATCGTCGTTGTCGTAGACTTTCTTCTCAACAGTGGGCTTTACAACCTTAGGCGTAATTTGAACGTGATAGTGTGCTTTGTTAACCTTCAACAGGAAGGAATTGTAGGCATGATAGGAATCGCCATCAGCGCTACTGCTAAAGGAGGAAGTATCAACGATCAGATAATAACCTGCCTCATCAAGTTCGAAGCCACCGGTGTGACCACCTTGTTTGACGGGTGTCGAGTTTGCATGGGCATCCGTGTAGATATAGTTGCATACAAAACGCGCGAAAGCGATGCTGTTATCATCAGAAGTTGTCCAGCCCTTCATAACATCAAGGACTTCCTGGAGGCTATTTGCGTCTTGAAACGGAATCCTGAGGGTAGGATCTTCCTTCAATTGGGCCAGAAAATCCTTATCATCAGGGATGTTTTGGCCCCACTGAACGTTGGAAATCGTATTGTCATCACTAACATCACCCTTGAAGATCTGGAAAGCGTCGTAACAGTGGTTTTTGTCGATGTCCTCCTTAGTGTCGTATGCAAACGCCGGGATCGCCATGGCGCACAGCATGGCAACTGCCAGCAGTGCGGCCAGCAGCTTTTTGATTGTTTTCTTCATCATGATTTGCGAAAGTCTCCTTTCAAGTTTTTCTGATTCCTATTTTCAGGGTCTGCTTCCGGCGCAGAATCAATTTTGCCGCCGTGTCAGGAAGGATGCAGGCTTTTTAACGTGCCCTCCTTTCGCGTCTGCGCTTTCTGCAAACCCCGCACACCAGAGCGGCAAGCATCAGCGCGCCGCCACCTGCTGTATACAGTTTGGTACCGGCCCCGCCGGTAGAGGGAAGTTCGTAGTCGGACGGATCGGCCTGACTGGTGATCACAAGGCTGTCGGTTTTTACCGACTCTTCGGCATCATCGCTGATGGGCGTATCCAGAATCTTGATGTTATTGATTACTTCACCGTCAACAGCCGTTTCGCCAACGTCCTTCAGCTTGACGGTGTAGCGGATAGAATAGGTGCCTGCGGCAATGGGGGAACCGGCAGAACCCAAGGTGATCTTGCGCTCATCATTAACATTTTCCCAAGTGATTCTGAGCGTTGTATTGCCGTTTTCCATGCTGAGCTGGAGCGAGTCTTCGACATATTCGGCGGTTACGCCGGTGGGCAGGGTCATGCTGTCCGCAAGCGTCAGCGGGCCGGCCTGTTCGTTCTGGACCACAAGCGTAACAGTGTAATCCAGGTAGGCATCGCTGCCATCATAGCGCGGGTCCGTCACGCTCTGGTTAAGGTCATAGTTCTTATCGTCTTTTTGATCCTCATCGGGGGTTTCATCCGGGTTGATGGTGATATCAAGGGCGTAATCTTTGTTGACCTCGATCTGATTAAAGCCGCTGCTGGTGACCTCGCTCTGGTTCCACTGGAAATTGAAGGCAACGTTGCTGGTGACCTTGGCATCGGAAGTATCCGCGCCTGCGGCTGCCTCCTCTTTCTGCTTGATATAGCCTTGGTCGTACCGCAGCACGGCGTACCAGCAGCCGTCATTCCCCTTGAGCAGCTGGTAGCTGCCGCAGGTGTCATAATTGCCGGTATCTTCCAGTTTGCCGGAGATAAGCTCGTCCTCCAGCACATCAAAGCTCTTGGGCAGCTTAACATGGACACAGTAGTCGTTTTCCTGGATCGCTTGGGCCGGGATATCTGTGACGGTCAGGCTGCTGTGCAGAAGCTCCGAAATGGTGGTGACGTTGGTATCCTCGTATTCAGTGCCATTCTTGCGCTGCACCTCCAGAGCAGTGAGGTAATCCAGTGCATCCAGACCTTTGATGGTGGTAATGGCACCTGCGTCATCTTCGACTTTGAAATCCGGCGTAGCCACGCCGTAATCGGCCTGCTGCGCATTTGCCACAGACACCAGCGTTGTCACCTGCGAAGCATTCAGCGTGACTTCAGCCACCTTGCCATCCACATCGCCGGAGATCACGGTCAGGGTGCCGGAATCTTCGTCCACATCGCTCACGATGCCAACGGTGCTGGCATCCACGGTGTATTCCTCAATGTGGGGCGCGGTGTCGGTGGTGGCCGCAGCATCCATGGAGAGCAGGGCAATGTCGGCATCGGCGGAATCATCCTGCACCTGCAACGGCTGGCTTTCCGCGGCCACAGCCTTGGTCACGGTGCCATTGTAAATGACGATATCACCGGGCATTGCGGCATCAGACTGCAGATCACCGTCAAAATCCATGGCATAGCCGCTGCCGGTCTCTTCGTTGTACAGCGCGCTGCGCAGCTGGCTGTGCAAAGACAGCACGCTGGAAACCTGCGGGATAGCGCTCTGGGGGATATCGGCATATTTCAGACAGTAGGAAAGGAACATCACGTCCCATGGGCCGTAGTCGTTGCCGTAGTCGTTGCCGTAGCGGGTGTAGTGGCGCACGGTCTCGCCGTCGGCATCGTCCAGCTGGAAGTTGCGCTCGCTCTGCTCATAGCCCAGCTGGCTCTCGGCTACGGCCAGCAGGTCGTCGGCCCAGTTGCCGCTCAGCGTGGTGCCGGTCTGTGCCAGCCATTCGTCCTCGTCCTGCGTGCCGTCCAGCGGGTCGGACAGGCAGTTCACCGTGTGGTGATGCTCCGGCAGGCCGCAGACCAGCACTTCCTCGTAGCAGGCATCGGTGTGGTGGTGCACCGGGGGCTCGGTCACAGGATCGACCACCACGGGCTTTGCGGCCACCGGCTCCTCAAACAGGGCCACCGGGTCATAATCGGGGTTCACTTCTTCTACAAGCTCGCCCTCTTCCAGACCGCACACCAGCTCATAGGTGGTGGTGTAGCAGCTGTCGTCGTGGGTGTGCTCGAATTTATCGCAGATGAAGGTGACACCATCCTCATCAAAACAGCTGTCGTCGTGGGTGTGCTCTTCTTCCAGGCAGGTCAGCTCCCGCACTTCTTGGTAGCAGTCGTCGGTGTGCTCATGGGGCACAAAGATGTACTCCGGCTCTGCGGAATGGGCTGCAATGCCGGGATCATCCGCATCCATGCCGAACGTATCATCAAAAGACATGCCGTCGTCCGTCATGGTGGCGTTCCAGTCCTCCGGTTCGCCTTCCTCATAGCCGCACACCAGCTGCTTTTCATAGCAGGCAGCGGTGTGCTCGTGCTCCAACTCGCCGCACAGGTATTCGGCCGTTTTGGCAATGCCCACGCCATGCAGCTGCCAGTTCACGGACAGGCCGGTGGTAAGCGCCAGTGCCAGCAGCAGCGCAGTATAGCGTCTGGCGCGCTGGTGGTTCCGACGGAACTTTTCCTGATATTCTTTCACAATATCCCGCATGATTCCTAAACCTCCTTAGTGGATCAACGAGAAGCCGGACAAGGGCCATACCCGCAAAAAAACCTTGCCCACGATCTGACTTTTTTCCACACAGCCGATCACACTGCTGCGGCTGTCAATGGAGGTGGCCCGATGGTCACCCAGTACGAAATACCGGTTTTCCGGCACCTGATAGGGAAATTTGATGTCGCATTCGCCCAGAGCCAGTTCATCTACATAGGGCTCATCCAGCGTCTGGCCGTTCACAGTGACCACACCGTCCTCGTCCAGTTCGATCACATCACCGGGCAGGCCGATGATGCGCTTGAGCAGAAGCTTGTTCTGCCAGTAAAATCCGCAAAGGTCGCCGGTCTTCATGTCGCTGCCCTTGACCAGCAGAATGATGTCCCGGTCCTGCAGAGTGGGGTTCATGCTGTCGCCGGAGACCTGCAGCACCGGCAGAAACAGGGTGGCCAGCAGCACGGCAACGGCCGCGACCACCAGCAGCGTGTAGACCGTGCTGCGCAGCACCCGCATATAACGGCTGCGGTAGGCCAGACGTTCGCGCTCTGCTTCCACCTCTGCTGTGGATGGAATGGGCGTGAACCTGATCTTTTGCTCTTTCATTTGGCACGCTCCTCCGGCAGGAATTCCGTGCTGTGATAGCCGTCCAGCAGTTCGCTGGCCTGGCGGTCAAAAGCGGCCCGGCGCTGCTGGATCTCCTGCTGCGTCCGGGCAAGCATTGCCTTGCAGTCCGCTTCGGTCTGGGCGCGCTTGCGTGCGGCGGCTTCCGTTTCCGCGTCGCACTGCTGCTGGGTGCGGGCCTTCAGGTTCGCAGCCTCGGTCTGTGCCTGTGCAAGGATCTGCTGGGCTTCGGCTTCCGCCTGAGCGCGCAGAGCGCTGGCAGCGGCATCGGTGTTTTTGTTTGCTGCGAGCACCGATGCAACGTATTCATCAGCCGCAGCCTGCGCCGCTTCAAACACCTTGTTCAGCTCCAGTGCAGCCTGCGCAATGGAACCTGCGTTTTCAATATGGATCTGCCGTTCTTGCAGCTGGGCAGACAGGGCAGCGTTTTCTGCCCGGAGCTGGTCCTCGCTCTGCTTGAGCGCCAGAATGATCTCGACTAATTCGGTGCGGCGCATGTGCCGCAGTTCACGGTCTGGCATAATGATCGATTTCTCCCGCAAAAAGTGGTCGGATTAGGCGAACGAAAACTTTCGACAAATACGAAAATTTCGCACCACAAAACCACATTTGATATATCAGTTTTCGGCGTGACGGTGCCAGTTTGATGAATGACCGTCCACCTTATATGTTAGCACAGCATGCGCAACAGAAACGTAACAAAAATGCCTTTTCCGTGCATTTTTTTGCCAAAGAATAAAAAAATTGTTTCTTTTGATGTAAACGATTACGCCGGACTGAAAATGCGTTAAAAACAAAAAGAACTGTCCCCACAACGGAGACAGTTCTTGAAAAACAGATGAAAATAGAAGCCGGATCAGAAGCTCTTCAGCAGATCGCCCAGAGTCAGGAAGGACTGGTAGATCACGTTGACATTGTTGATGATGGAGCTTGCACCGGAGAAGATGCGGGCAATGGCGTTGAACACCTTACCGACATTCAGGAAGCTGTTGTAAGCGTCGCTGGCACCACCGTCCAGATAGACCATTTCCTCTTCGCTGATGGAGGCATAGCTTGCGGGCAGTTTCATAGTAGACATGGAGATTTTCCTTTCTATTGATAAAATTGATACAGTGTGTGGAAAGACTTAAATAAAGGCAGCCACGGCCAGCGTGGTGATCAGAGCACCGGCTACCGTCAGAACGCTCAGAATCGGGCCGTCATCGTATTCCTGCGCGGTCTGTTCCGGCTGAGCGGCCGTGGATGTGCTGGTGGAAGTGGTGACATTTTTCACGGTCCAGTGTGCGTACACAGTGGTATCACCGGTAAACACCGTAGAGGTGCTGATTTTTGTGCCGCCCACCGGCTCGGTATACCAGCCGTCAAAGGTGTAGCCTTCCAGCGTAGGCTGCGCGGGCAGGGCACTGAGTTTGCCGCTCAGATTGGTGGTGACTGCCACAGCGGAGCTGCTGCCGCCCATGGCATCCAGACCAATGGTGTAGACCTGCGAATCCTTGTCTTCTGCGGCAAAGGCAGAGGGCAGTGCACAGCAGAGCAGTGCAGCGCTGAGCAGACCGAGGACCAGCATTTTCAAGATCTTTTTCATATGACTCCTCGCTTTCCTGACGAATTGGGATGTGGTGCCTGCCGGGAACGGAAACACCAGAACAGACCTCGATGTCCCCGCCATGAGGCAGTAGACGAAAAAGCCGGGAAGAGGAGGTTTATTCAATCCTATATTTACCACATATAGTGTAACAAAAACGCAACAAAATGGGTGCATTTTGTTATTATGATGAAAAAAATTGGTTTTTCACAAATTGCAGGCTGCAAAAGGCGGCACAGAGCCGCCGCAAAAGCGGAAAAGTGGAACCTTCCCCTTGTGGAAAAACAAAGAATATGGTATAATATCTTGCACGATGCGCCATCGCCAAGCGGTAAGGCAGGGGACTTTGACTCCCCCATCGTAGGTTCGACTCCTGCTGGCGCAACCAAAAGCCCCGTCATCCTGAAAAGGCTGACGGGGCTTTTTGCATCACTTTTCCACAAAATGCGGCTGAACGGTGCGAAGCTCAGCGGCGGCGGATCTTTCTGGTGGGCTTGCGGCGGTTCCAGTTGTTCAAAAGGACCCACGCAAAGTAGATGATGATGGAAATAATACTCAGTGTTATTACAACTTTGAGATACAGACTGCCTAAGAATTCCTGAAAACGCGCCACAGTGAACAGCAGCGGGTTGCGGCTGACATCCTGCCCGGCGATCAGGTCCACCACGCCAATGGTCTCACCGGCAAGCTTCAGCTCCACGGTACCCACCACATCGCCCTGCTGGACAGGGGCACACACGGAATCCGGCAGGTGGAAATATTTCTGGGTCACGCTGCCGTCGCCGGTGGAAGGCAGCAGGGTCATCATGCTGTCGGCGGGATACAGCTGCAGGGAGCTGGTATCGGAGGAATACTTCACCGGGATCTCGGCCAGCGTAAGGTCGGTGTCCAGCGCGGCCTGAATGGAAAAGCTGTCGAACACCCAGTCCATCAGCTTCACGGTCTCGCACAGGGCCGGGCGACGGTTGGCGTAGCCGAAATCGTCGCAGGTGTCCGGGCTTTGCATCACGCAGAAAATATAGGTGGCACCATCCTTATTGGCCCATGAAACATAGCTCTGATTGCCACTGTCGCTTTTGAATGCGGTCACATCGCACATGCCGCCCTGCATGGCGCTGCGGTAGTATTTTCCGCCGCTGGATTTGCTCAGCGCGGCGTTCTGGCTGACCAGAACAGACGAAGAACGGTGTTTTTCTTTGGCGGGCATGGTAAAGCTGGGCGCACCGGAAACCTCCACAAAGGCATCAAAGCTCATCAGATAGCGCAGGATCAGGTACATATCCACGGCACAGGTCACGTTGCCGCTGTCGATGCCGCAGGCATCCGTCCAGGTGCTGCCGGTGGTGCCGATGCGCTGGGACAGGGTGTTCATCTGGCTCACCCAGCCCGCGAGGTCGCCGCCGGAAAGGGCATAGGCAAGGCCCATGGCGGCTTCGTTGGCGTTGCGGGTCAGCATGGCGTACATGGCTTCGCGGTAGGTAAAGGTCTCGTTGGAGCGCATATCGGCGTTGTTGGTGTTATAAACGTAATCCGAGATGGCAAAGGGCATCTGGAAGGTGTCGTCCAGATGGTCGGCATAGTTGGTCAGCAGTAGGGCAATGGTCATATACTTTGTCAGACCACCGGCGGATACCTGCTTTGTGCTGTCCTTATCATAGACGATGATATTGGTATCGGTGTTGACGATATAGGCACTCTGTGCCTGCACCTGATAGACCGGGGTGGGATCGAACATAGCCCCGGCGGGCAGCACAAGGCAGCTGAACAGGACAGCGAACGACAAAACCAGCGCAAAAATACGTTTCATGTGGACAATTCCTTTAAAAAGCGATAATATAAAACAACAGGCAGCACGGCACAAGCGCCGTGCGCCGGGTAAGAACGAGATCACAGCGGAAGGCTGTATTCTTTATAATAACAGGTTTGGCGGGGTGTGACAAGGCTTATTGTGCCGATTTCACATCCGGTCAGGGAGGACAGGAATGGTATATCTGACAGGGGACACCCACGGCGACATCGACCGCTTCAAGCACGGCAAGCTGCGCTGGCTGGGCAAACGGGATACCGTGGTGGTACTGGGCGACTTTGGCTTTGTGTGGGACGGCAGCAAGGAGGAACAGAAAAAGCTGGATTGGCTGCGCAAGCGCCCGTATACCCTGCTGTTTCTGGACGGCAGCCACGAAAACTACGACCTTTTGAAGCAGTATCCCACCGAGGAACGCTTTGGCGGCAAGGTGCAGGCACTGGGCGGCAATGTGTACCATGTGTGCCGCGGCAGCGTGCTGGAATTGGAGAACAAAAAATACCTGTGCTTTGGCGGTGCGGAAAGCCAGGATGTGGAGGATCGGGAACCCGGCGTGAACTGGTGGAGGGAAGAAATGCCTTCGGAGGAGGAATACGCCTTTTGTGAGGAGAACCTTGCAGCGTGCGATTACAAAGTGGATTATGTGCTGACCCACGATGCGCCAAGCAGATTTTTGGATTTTACCGCCCTTGCCAGCGGCGAGACCAACCAGCTGCACAGCTTTCTGGATAAAATTTTGTTGAAGCTGACCTACGACAAGTGGTTTTTTGGCTGCTACCATAAGGATACCCAGCTTTCCACCAAAAGCCGCTGCGTGTTCTGCGATGTGATAAGCATGGGCGAACGGCACGCAAAGCGTTCCGTTCGATAACAGGGGCCGCTGCACCAGCCGTGCAGCGGCTTTTGCATTTGCTGTTGCTTGTGCGCAAAAAATCTCCGGATCAGTTCATGGCTCCGGCTTTCTCGAACATCTGCTGCACCTGCTGTTCCAGCAGTGCGTGCTCCGGCGCTTCCAGCAGCGGGTCGTCGGCCAGCATGGCAACGGCTTCCGCCTGCGCAGCGTGCAGGGTGCGGGTGTCGTTCATCAGGTCGGCGATCTGCAGGGTGGGCAGGCCGTGCTGGCGGCTGCCGAAAAAGTCGCCGGGGCCGCGGGTCTCCAGATCGTACTGCGCCACCGCAAAGCCGTCCGTGGTGCTGCACAAAAATTTCAGCCGCTTTTGTACGTTTTCGCTTTGGTTGTCGCTGACAAGGAAGCACCAGCTCTCCGCTGCACCGCGTCCCACGCGGCCGCGCAGCTGGTGCAGGGCGCTCAGACCGTAGCGCTCTGCGTTTTCAATCACCATTACGCTGGCATTGGGCACATCCACACCCACCTCAATGACGGTGGTGGACACCAGTGCGTCCAGCCGTCCGGCTTTGAAGTCCTCCATCACGGCAGCTTTCTCCTTGGGTTTGAGCTTGCCGTGCATCAGGCCTACCCGGCGCTCCGGCAGCAGGGCTTTGGCAATGTCCTCGTAGTAGCTCTTAACGGCGTTCAGCCCGCCATCCGGTGTGTCCTCGATGGCGGGGCAGACCAGATACACCTGCCGCCCGCACCCGATCTCCTGATCGAGAAAATGGTAGAGGTCGCGCCGCTTTTTGCCGGTGATGCAGCGGGTCTTGACCGGTGTGCGGCCCGGCGGCAGCTCGTCCAGAATGGAGATGTCCAAATCGCCGTAGATGAGCAGGCCCAGCGTGCGGGGAATGGGCGTTGCACTCATCACCAGCAGGTGCGGATTCGCGGCCTTTTCGGCCAGCATTCCGCGCTGCCGTACCCCAAAGCGGTGCTGCTCGTCGATCACGGCAAGACCAAGCCGGGCAAACTCTACGCCTTCGCTGAGGATGGCGTGAGTGCCCACCACAAGGTCGGCTTCGTCGTTCCGGATGGCGGCAAGGGTGGTGCGGCGTGCAGCGGCCTTCATGCCGCCGGTCAGTAGAGCCACCCGCATCCCGAAGGGGGCAAGCATCCGGTTCAGGCCTTCGGCGTGCTGGGTGGCCAGAATTTCTGTCGGGGCCAGCAGCGCGGCCTGATACCCCGCTCGGATGCAGGCCCAGATGGCGGCAGCCGCCACCAGCGTTTTGCCGCTGCCCACATCGCCCTGCAAAAGGCGGTTCATGGAAGTCTCGCCCGCCATGTCGGCCAGAATCTCGCTCACGGCCCGGCGCTGGGCTCCGGTGGGGGAAAAGGGCAGGCTGGCCCAGAACGGGGACGGGTCGGCAAGCTGCATGGGCGCACCGGTGGCAGCGGCACCCCGGTTTTTCATCCGGCCAATGCCCAGCTGCAAAACCAGAAGTTCTTCATAGATCAGCCGCCGCCGGGCTGCATAGGCCTGCTCTTCGGTGGCAGGGCAGTGGATGGCCCGCACAGCATCTGCCTTGGAGAGCAGACGGTATTTTGCCAGCATTTCCGGCGGAAGAGGGTCGGGCAGAAGCTCTGCATGGGGCAGCAGCTGCCGCACGCACTTGGCGATGGCATTGCTGGTCAGGCCCTCGGTCTGGGGGTAGACCGCTTCAAAGGGAGAAGCCTTGATCTGCTCGGCGGTGCGCACCTGCGGGTTGACCATCTGGCGGCGCAGCATCCCGCCGGTAACGATGCCCTGAAAATAATATTCCTGTCCCAGCTGCAGCTTCTGGGCGGCATAGGGATTATTGAACCATGTGATCTCCAGACTGGACACATCGTCCCCGGCAGTGATGCGCTCCATCCGCCGCCCGCCCGGCAGGATACGCCCGCCGGGTTTGGCGAACACCTCAGCCCTGACGACGCACTCCACATCGGTGGGCGCTTCGGCGATGGAATAGGGTTTGGTGAAGTCGATATATCTGCGCGGGTAGTGGCACAGCAGGTCGGCCAGCGTCACGATGCCCAGCTTCTCGAACCGCTCAGCGGTCTTGGGGCCAACGCCCTTCAGGTAGCGCACCGGCGTATCCGGGGTGAGGGTGGTATGGTTTTCGGCGGGCATGGCGTGTCAGCTCCTTTCCTGGATGCAATATAGCCATTGTAACACGGAGC